>Ga0209792_1000112_pt1 | contig 117709 bp, 91 predicted proteins | sample EBPBio142005_DNA_FD_185860 | JGI IMG/M metagenome (GOLD analysis project Ga0209792, IMG submission 185860) | Wastewater treatment Type I Accumulibacter community from EBPR Bioreactor in Madison, WI, USA - Reactor 1_6/14/2005_ DNA (SPAdes)... | ecosystem: Engineered > Bioreactor > EBPR >...
GCGGGCCTGGATTTTCGGTTGGGGACGCGAGCGATGTACATGCCGACAATAAAACCAAACAGCGCATTGTTTGTCAAGCACTATTATTACATCTACATGCCTACATGTTTTGCCGACTTTCTGATTTATTGCAATTAATCAGAGACTTACCTTGAGGGCTCCGGGAAGGTCCGTCTGACACAGCATCCGTTTTCCGAGCGATCCCTAATCAGCTTCCGTTTCGAGTACCAGACCTGCGCAACGGACTTTACGTTGTCCCAAACCATGTCTTCTAAGGAGCCGATTCAGTGAGCACCCCCAGTATGGGGACGAGAGCCTGCGCGAGCGTTAGCCTCGAGTGATGCGGTGAGCGCAGCGCAGCGCGGCGGGCGCGGCGTTGCGGCAGAGCCCCATTGTTACCAATCGTCAGCCAAGAGACCCAGAGTCGTTCACGACCACGGCTGAGTCTGGCTGGCGGCGCTGGATTTCCCGTCATCGTCGGCTGCGGCCTCGCGCCAGAAGGCCTGGTGCTGGGCGGTGCTGGCCTGACGATCGACGATCACTTCGAGCAGCGTCGCACCGCCCCGCTGCCGAGCGTTGTCGAAGGTGGCAAGCCCCTCGGCGAGTGACCCGGCGCGCTCGCCGGCTATGCCGAAACTGCGCGCAGCGGCGACCAGATCGATCCGCTGCGGCGTCAGCCAGGCGCGCTCGAACTCGGGCAGTGCGGCGACCGGCAGGTAGCCGAAGATACCACCGCCACCGTTGTTGATGACGACGACCACGATGTCGCGGCCACCGGCAGCGGCGAGCGCGGTCAGGTCATGCTGGGCCGTCAGGTCGCCGACCAGCGCCACGCAGGGCCCCTCGGTGGCTATCCCGAGAGCCGTCGACAGATTGCCGTCGATACCGCTGGCACCGCGATTGCCGAAGAAGCGCAGGGGCTTGGCGGCGCTACCCGAAAACGCGTCGAGATCGCGAATCGGCATGGAATTGCCGCAGAACAGCCGGTGACCGGCGGGCAGGCGATCGAGCAGCGCCGCGATCAGCGCGCCCTCGAAGTTGTCGCGACAACGATAACGGCCGGCCAGGGCCTCGGCCTGTGCTTCCGCCTGGACGAATAGAACTCGCCAGTGCGCCGGTGCGCACTGCGGGGCCGCGGCGAGCAGCGCCTCGCAGACCGCCGTCGGATCCGCCTGAAGCAGCACCCCCAGCGCGTGCTGAGGGTCTCGCCAGCGGCTGTCGGCGCTGACCACGATCTGCCGCGCCGGGGCCACTGCGCGCAACCAGTCCTGCAGCGTGCGGGTGACCGGAAAGCCGCCGAAGCGCAGGATCCACTCGGGCCGGGCCAGCGCCACCATGGACCGCCGGCGCAGAAACACATCGTAGTACACGCACAGGCGGCTGCGATCGTGCCCACCAAAACGCAGATTCGACAGCGGCTCAGCGAGGATCGGCCAATCGAGTCGGCCGGCGAGAGCTGCGACGCCTTCGGCAAAGTCTGGCGGATAGTCGGCACCGCCACAGACGATGACGCCGGGGCGGCCGCTGATCTCGGCAGCGCTGTCAGCGATCAATCGCTTGTCGGGCAGCAGACGCGGATGCGCCACGCGGATCACGGGGCAGCAGTCCGCGGCGCCGATCTCCGCAAGCTCGCCGTCGGGCAGCAGCGGCTCGCGAAAAGCCAGGTTCACATGCACCGGACCGGGCGACGGCCAGCAGCTGTCGGCAAGCGCGCGTGCCGCCAGGCGGTGCAGATAGGCGGGGGCGAAGTCGGCCGTCGGCAACGCCGGCGAGTACATGGCGCGCACGTGGGCGCCGAACAGCCCATGCTGGTCGACGGTCTGATTGGCTCCCCAGCCGGTCAGCTCGGGTGGCCGCGCGGCGGACAGCAGCAGCAGCGATACGCCAGCGAGATCGGCCTCGATGACCGCGGGAAACCAGTTCGCCGGCGCCGAACCGGAAGTACAGAGCAGCGCCGCTGGCCGGCCGCTGACCCTGGCGATACCGAGCGCGAAGAAGGCCGCGCTGCGCTCGTCGAGGAGAACGTGGCAGCGGATCTCGGGCCGGCGCAGAAAGGCCAGCGCCAGTGGCGTCGATCGCGATCCGGGCGAGAGGACCAGTTCGCGCAGGCCGGCGGCGGCCAAGGCGTCGACCAGCACTTGCGACCAGCGCAGGTTGAGCAGGCCGGTGGCGTGCGGGTCGTTCATCCGGTGCCGGTCCGCCGCGCCTGGCCAGGCGCGCCCGCACGCGGGCAGCGCAAGGCCGCGGCGATGACGCCCAGCTTGACTTCGGTTTCGGCGAATTCCTGCTCGGGGTCGGAACCGGCAACGATCCCGGCGCCGGCAAAAAGCTCGGCGGCGCGGCCACGCAGACGCGCGCAGCGTAGCGCGACGACGACGTCGCCGTTGCCGTCGCGATCGATCCAGCCGACGCCGCCGGTGTACCACGCACCCCGCCGGTCGCCGTGGCGGCACAGCCACTGGCGCGCCGCCGGGCCGGGCACACCGCCGACGGCGGGAGTCGGATGCAGACTGGCGATCAGATCGAAGAGCCCGACTCCCGCCCGGGCGCGGCCGACCACCGTCGTGCGCAGGTGCTGTAGCTGACCCAGGTGCATGATGCTCGCCGCCTGCGGCGGCTCCTGCGAAACGCACAGCGGCAACAGGGCCGCCCGCACGGCATCGACCACCAACTGGTGCTCGCGACGATTCTTGTCGGCCTGCAGAGCACGCGACGTCGGCTGTCCAGCGGCAGCGCTCAACCACGCCGTGCCGGCCAGCGCGTCGGCACGCACGGTGCCGGCACGCAGCGACACCAGGCGCTCGGGCGTCGCCCCAAAGAAACTCTGGCCAGGCTGGCCGACGCCATAGATCGTGCACTCGGCGTGGCGACGGGCGAGCACGCCAAGCACCGACGCCGCGGCGATAGGCAACTCGCTCGCGAAATGGACGCTGCGGGTCAGAACGAGCTTGTCGAACTCGCCGCGCGCAATCTCCGCCAACGCCGCGCGGGCGCGCGCCAGGAAAGCCTGGTCGGCAAGCGTTGCCGGACGCCGCCGCCATAGGGTCGCCGGCGCCGCGGCGGCAGGCCGGTCGTCGGCGGCATGCAACTCGGCCAGCCAGCGGCCGACCGCCCCCTCCGCCGCACGCGCCGCACAACTGAAAGTCACCGTGCGCTGCCCGGCGCGGTTGCGCAGGAGAATCGCGGGTACCAGCAGGCGCGCGTTGGGCAGTCCGTCCTGCGTGTCGTCGTCGAATGCAAAGCCGACGTGCGCTGCAGGGAGCTCTCCGGTCCGCCGTGCATCGTCGTGTTCCCAGAGTGGCGCGAGGCCCCGAAAGGCGGCTTGCAAGGCGGCGAAGCGCCCGCTGCCGGTGGTGGCGAAACTCATGGCCTCGCCGAGTGCGAGGCGATAATCGCCCGACTCGCGACTGCCCGGCGCCGCCCACCAGTTGACGTGTGCGCGCGCCAGATCGACGCCCAGCCAGTCGTCATCGCCCGCGCCAAGGTCGAGCGTGATGCTCAGCAGGCCGCTCGCCGGCACGCCCGGCAAGCGGGCATGCAGGCGGCGGCGCAGCAGGGCGATCCGCCGCGCGTCGAGCAAGCGTGCCAGGCTCAACCCGGACCCTGCACCGTCTCGCGCAGAAGGGTGCGCAACTGCGCGCGATCCAGCTTGCCCATGGCACTGCGGGGCAGACCGTCGACGCGCAGTACGCGCCGCGGGCGCTGGGCGGCGGTCAGGGAATTCCGCACCCACGCTTCGAGAGTGGCGCTCTGCGCCGTGCCGACGATGAGTGCAACGAGAGAGTCGCCCCATACCGGATCGGGCAGCCGCATCACCGCGACATCGGCAACCCCTGGGCACGCCGCCAGGCAGGATTCGATCGTTGCCGGGTGTACCTTGACACCGCCGACGATCAGCATGTCGTCGGCCCGACCATGAATGGTGACCTGGCCGTCGGCGGCGAGCGAGCCCAGGTCCGTGGTGGCCAGCCAGCCATCGTCCAGCCCATGCCCGCGCCGACACTCCGGGTTGAGATAGCCGTGCATCACTTGTGCACCGCGCAGGTGGAGACGCCCATCGGCTGCCACACGCGCCTCCAGGCCGGGCAACAGTCTGCCGACCTGGCCGACCTGCCAGTCACTGCCGGGCCGCAATAGTGTCGCCGCCTGCGCAGCGGTCTCGCTCATTCCCCAGGTCGGGCAGATCGGCCAAGCGCTCGCCAGCGCGCGCTCGCACAGCGGCCGTGACAGCGACGCGCCGCCGATCAGGGCGTGGCGCAGGGCTTTCGGCGGCGAAGCACCGTCGGCGACGTCGAGCAATTGCGCCAGCATCGCCGGTACCAGCGAGATGTGGCTGACCCGACTGGCGTGCAAGGCGTGCCAGACGGCAGCGGCCGAGAACCGCTCGTGCAACAACAGCGTCGCTCCGGCGCGCAGACAGCGGTAGAGCAGCGAAATGCCGCCAACATGATACAGCGGCAAGCAGCCCAGCCAGCAATCGCCGGCGCTCAGTGACAGGCAGCGGTTCGCGGCGCGGGCAGCGGCATCGAGATTGGTGTTGTTCAGCATCACCGCCTTCGCTTCGCCTTCACTGCCGCTGGTGGCGATGACCAGCGCCAGATCGTCAGGACGTCCGGTCAACGCCGGCGGCACCGGGCCGGCGGGGGACGCGATCGGCAGCGCCGCCAGCCTCTTCAGGCAACCGCCGGCCAGAGCCTGCATCTTCGGCCACGCCAGGTCGGCAGTCAGCGGGTCCAGCGGCAACAGAGCGACGCCGGCAGAGGAACAGGCGAGCGCCGCGATAGCCAGTTCGCCGGCTCCGGCAGCGAAGGCGGCGATGTCGCCGGCGAGCAGACCGTCGCTGCGCAGCGTTTGGCCGCCCTGGCTGGCAAGTGCAGCGAGTTCGTCGTAGCGCCATTGGCCGCGCGACGTCCGCAAAGCGTCAAGCGACGGGTACTGACGCGCACCTTCGGCGAGCCACTTGGCGAGCAGGGTCATCGCTGATCCAGACTGGCCGCAGACAAGGGAAGCGGCGACAGTGTCATCCTCGGCGCAACGATCGCCGCCGACCTGACAACGCGCCGACCGCCATCCGACTACTCGCCAACCCGGATATCGATTGGCGTGATCTCATCGTCGCCGGGCGGCGCCTTGGGTATCGGCTGGCCCTCGAAGTAGAGCCCAATCTCGCGTTCGCGCCGGGTCTTCAGGCCTCGATAGTCCTTGCCGTCGGCCAGGGTCCAGCGACGCAACTGGGCGGGCACACGCTCGTGCTCACCAGCGTTGATCGCCTTGAGCAGCGTCGAGTTCTGCAGCTTGCGGGCCCCCACGTTGTAGGTGAAATCACACAGCGCTGCGTATTGCCCGTCGGTCAGGTCCGTCTTGACCAGGCCCAAGACCGCCCGTTGCGCGCGTCGCATATCCTCGACCAGCAGCACCGCACCCTGCAGCTCGCTGATGCCACGGCGCAAGGCGACCGGTTCGTTGGTGTCGCAGGGCGCCTTCTTGACCACGTGGCCATAGCCGATGCTGCAGAAACGCGATCCATCGTTGTACAGCCGCGGTACGAAACCCTCCGAAACCTTCGCCAGCGCGATGCCCTTGTCGGGTACCGGGCGCAGACGAACGCCTTTGGGCAACGACACGTCGAGTGGCGGCTCGAGCAGGATGCCCGGCGTCAGCCGCGCCTCCGAGGGGAAGTCGCCGGCCGCGGTGACCACCCTGGCGATGTCGCAGGGACCGCTCGGCGCGCACACCAGTGCGTGGGCCAGCCCGCCCAGAAGAGGTGCGGCTTGCCGTTCCACGCGAAAGCTCTTCGCCGCCAGCTTCTCGATCTGGCGCAGGCTGCCGACAGAAAGTCGAGCGAACGCTTCCTGCATCGCACCCTGCGCGTCGCGCTCACCGCCACCGCTTTCGTAGACGTCCAATGCTTCCTTGCTGAGGAAGGCGGCGACGACCGTCGCGCCATGGGGCTTGGTGACCTTGAGATCGAACTTCATCTGCTCGCTGGGAATCGTCACCTGGCCGACCGGCACCTCGTTGTCGCGCTGGCTCCGGTTGGGAAAGAGGACGGTCGCGACGTCGTCGGGGCCGACGCTGACGAGGTAGAGGTAGCCGTCACGCGGCACGTCGACCGTCACCACCAGGGCATCCCCTTCACGCAGGAATGACTTGTTCAGCTGTACCGACAGGCCACCGGCAAGCGTCGCGGAATTCTCGACCGCCAGCCGGAACGACTTGCTGGCGACGACCGACGCCGGCTCGCTCGCCGCAGGATCCTGCTGAGCGGAACCTTCCTGAGCTGAAACCGTCCCGATGGCCCAGACCAACGATCCGATGATGGCGCAGGCCCCGAGCCCGCAGCGATTCGTGTTTTTCATCTTTCCCCTCTGGTTGCCTCGCAAGGCGCAGTCGTCCATGCGCGCAAGTATAGCGATGTCGCGTGCCAGGCCCAACGAGTCAGACGTTTCCCCGCAGAGAATCCGCTGCCGAGAGCTGGCGAGTCCCTTGCCGCGATCGCCGCCGCACGCCTGGGTTACACTCTGCCGATGTGTGGACGTTACGCCCTCGAAGCCCCTCGCTCGCAGTTGTGCCACCGCTTCGCGCTGATGGAGTGCGCCGACTTTGCAGCCCGTTACAACATGGCGCCGGCGAGCGACGTGCCGGTGATTCGTCAATCGCCAAACCGGCAGCGCGTTCTCCACCTGCTGCGCTGGGGTCTGCTGCCGCACTGGGCCAGCGATCCGACGATCGGCTCGCGGCTGATCAATGCCCGCGGCGAGTCGGTGGGCGAAAAGCCGTCGTTTCGCGATGCCTTCCGACGACGCCGCTGCCTCATTCCGGCCAGCGGCTTCTATGAGTGGCAGGCGGTGCGTGCGACGCAAACGCGACCGGCAAAGCAACCCTGGTACGTCAGCCTGAAGTCCGGCGAGACGATGGTCTTCGGTGGCCTGTGGGAGTCGTGGACGTCGCCAAGCGGCGAGATCATCCGCAGTTGCTGCATCATCACCACCGAGGCCAACGAACTGGTTCGCCTCATCCACGGGCGTATGCCCCTCATCCTGGCTCCTGAGCACTGGCAGGCCTGGCTTGCCGCCCCGCCGGAGCAGGTGGGAGCCTTGCTGCTGCCGTATCCGGACGGCGAGCTGCAGGCCTGGCCGGTGAGCTCGCGAGTCGGCAAGCCGGACGCGGACGATCGTCAGTTGATCGCCGCCCTGCCCGGTGAACCGCCATGATCGGTCCCGGCCAAACGCGCCTCACCCATACCACCGGGAGGGATGGCGATAGTCAACGGGTTTTGTAGCATAATCGGCCGCAAATGTTGGATTTGAGACTGCCTTGATCAGCTTCGTCGACCCCGACCGCTACGATACGTTGAAGGCGACGGGCAAACTGCCGTCGCCCAAAGGGGTGGCCTTCTCGATCATCAAGCTCCTGCAGCGCGATGATTTCCGCGTCCCCGACCTGGTACAACTGGTTCAGTCGGACCCGGCGATTGCCGGACGCCTGCTCAAGTTCGCCAATGCCGCCGCCTTCGGCCGGACACGGCCGATCGTCTCGCTGCAGCGGGCCATCGTCGCCCTGGGAGCGTTCCGGGTGCGCGATCTGGTGATCAGCTTTTCGGTCATGCACAGCCACACCAGCGGCCAGTGCGCGGCATTCGATTACGCCGCGTTCTGGGGTCATTCGCTGGCCACCGGCATCGCCTGCCAGGAACTCGCCCATTTCGCACAGATCTCGAGCGAGGAAATCTTCACCATCGGCCTCCTGGCGCGTGTCGGCGAGCTGGCGATGGCTTCGCTCTACCCCGACGAATATGCGACCGTGCTGCTCAAGGCGCAGGGGGCGCAGAGTGAGCTGGCCAGCCTGGAGCGTGAGCGCTTCGCCATGGACCACCTGCAACTCGGCGCGACGATGCTCGCCGAATGGGGAATGCCCGAGATACTGATTCGCGCGGCGTACCACCATGAGGAACCCGACGTCGCCGATTTCGCGGACGGATCACGCTTGCAGACACTCACCCACTCGCTGAATTTCGCCCGCTCGCTCGCCGAGGTCTGCATGGCCGACGAGGAGTCGCGCTGGAGCCTCCTGCCCGGCCTGCTGACGCGCGCAGCGCGACTGGGAATCAGCGGCGATGCGCTCAACGACATGGTCGATCGGATGGTTCGCCGCTGGCGTGAGTGGGGGGCGACACTGCAGGTGCGCACGCAGGAGATGCCGCCGTTCGCCGAAATCCTGGCCGCCAGTCCGCCCAGCCGACGCGTCAGCAGCACGCCCGCCGAACCAAGCGGCAGGATCGGGGCACCGCGGCTGCAGGTCCAGCTTCTCGGTATCCCGTTGACGGAGCTTCCCGAGTTGATGCAGCAGATCGAGGAGTTGGGCCATCTGCCCATGCTGATCGATGGCCATGACGACGCGATCATGCAGGCCCTGCGCCAGCCGGCGCGGATCGTGATTGCCGAAATGGCGATGCCCGGGCTGCAGCCGGCGGCTTTTTGCCGCATCCTTCGGCAGACACCGGCCGGCAAGGAGACCTACCTTCTCCTGCTGGCCTCGCCGCAGGGCGATAGCCACATTCTCGAGGCAATCGATGCCGGGGCTGACGACGTCCTCGTTAAACCGGTGACCTTGCAGACCTTGCGTGTTCGTCTGAACACGGCGACCCGCATGCTGCTCCTGCGCGACGAGATCCAGCGCGAGCGCCGCGGCATCATGCGCTCCACGGACCAGTTTGCCGTCGCCCACAAGCGCCTCCTGCGCGAGGCGCTGACCGACACCCTGACGCAGCTCCCGAACCGCCGCCACGGGCTCGACTTCCTGGCTTCGGAATGGGCTTTCGCGCAGTCCAATGCGCTGCCGATGGCCTGCCTGCTACTCGATATCGACCACTTCAAGCGGATCAACGACACCCTCGGCCATCCCGCCGGCGACGCCGTCCTGCAGCAACTCGCCGACCTGCTCAAACGCGCCTCGCGCCCCGAGGACCTCGTCTTTCGCTATGGCGGCGAAGAGTTCGCTGCGGTTCTGCCCAATGCCAATGCGCAGACCGCCGTGCAGATCGCCGAACGCATTCGCGGTCTGGTTCAGAAATACGACTTCCTCTGGCAGCGACGGTCGATCCCGCTGACCGTGAGCATAGGCGTCGCCATCCTGAGCAGCACGGGAAAGGACAGCCAGGCGCTGATCGAGGCCGCCGACGCCGCTCTCTACCAGGCGAAGAACGGCGGCCGCAACCGCGTCACCGTCGCTGGTTGACAAACGAGCCGGCTGACGCCTGACCGATCGGCTATCTGATGACGGGTGGCCGTCGAGCGAACCGATCGTCGCGCCCCTGCCGGCAGTTTCAAGCGAGCAGTGCTGCGGCGTGATGCCGCAAGTGATCCTCGATGAAGCTCGCGATGAAGTAGTAGCTGTGGTCGTAACCCGGGTGCAGCCGCAGCGTCAGCGGATGCTCCGCGGCGGCGCAGGCCTGCCGTAGCCTCTCCGGTTGCAACTGTGTGTCGAGGAAGCCGTCGGCCTCGCCCTGGTCCACCAGCAAGGGCAGGCGCTCGGCGGCGGCAGCGATCAGCTCGCAGGCATCCCAGGCCCGCCATGCTCCCTGATCCTCGCCGAGATAGCGCGAGAAGGCCTTCCGCCCCCAGGGACTGGTGATCGGGTGGCTGATCGGCGCCAGGGCGGAGAGCGAACAGTAGCGGCCGGGGTTACGCAGTGCGCAGACCAGCGCACCGTGACCACCCATGGAATGACCGCTGATTCCCCGCCGCGCGCTGATCGGCAGCATCTCCTCGACCAGCGCCGGGAGTTCGTGCACCACGTACTCATGCATCCGGTAGTGTTCGGCCCACGGCGCCTGCGTCGCGTCAACGTAGAAGCCCGCAGCGTGACCGAAGTCCCAGCATCCCTCCGGATCACCCGGCACGTCGGCGCCACGCGGGCTGGTATCCGCTGCGACAATGGCCATGCCGAGGGCAGCGGCGACGCGCAGCGCCCCGGCTTTCTGCATGAAGTTCTCGTCGGTGCAGGTCAGACCCGAAAGCCAGTAGAGCGCCGGCACCTTGTGGTCGGCCGCCTGCGGCGGTAGATAGACGGCAAACACCATGTCGCAGCGCAGCGCCGGCGAGTAGTGGCGGAAACGCCGGTGCCAACCGCCAAAACAGCGATTGGCGGTGACCTCCTCGAGCGACCCGAAACCGCGCGCCATGGCCGCTCAGAACAGAATGACCGAGCGGATGCTCTTGCCTTCGTGCATCAGATCGAAAGCGTGGTTGATGTCTTCGAGCCCCATCGTATGCGTGATGAAGGTATCCAGTGGAATCTCCCCGCGCTGCGCACGTTCGACATAGCCTGGCAGTTCCGAGCGACCGCGGACGCCACCGAACGCCGAACCGCGCCATACCCGGCCGGTAACCAGTTGGAACGGTCGCGTGGCGATCTCTTCGCCGGCGCCGGCCACGCCGATGATCACCGACTCGCCCCAGCCCTTGTGGCAGCACTCGAGAGCCGAGCGCATGACCTTGACGTTGCCGATGCATTCGAACGAATAATCGACACCGCCATCGGTCATGTCGACGATGACTTCCTGAATCGGCCGGTCGTGGTCGAGCGGATTGACGCAGTCGGTCGCCCCGAGTTGCCTGGCAATGGCGAACTTGGCCGGATTGGTATCGAGCGCAATGATCCGCGAGGCCCTGGCCATGACCGCCCCGATCACCACCGCCAGGCCGATACCGCCGAGGCCGAAAACGGCGACTGTCGCCCCCGCTTCCACCTTGGCGGTGTTGATCACGGCGCCGATACCCGTGGTCACGCCGCAGCCAAGCAGGCAGACCTTGTCGAGGGGAGCGTCCCTGGCGATCTTGGCGAGCGAAATCTCGGGCAGGACCGTGTACTCGGAGAAGGTCGAGGTGCCCATATAGTGAAGGATCGGCTTTCCATTCCGGGAGAAGCGGCTGCTGCCATCCGGCATCAGACCTTTCCCCTGCGTCGCCCGTATCGCCTGGCAAAGGTTGGTCTTCCCCGACTTGCAGAACTTGCACTGCCCGCACTCGGGGGTGTACAGCGGGATCACGTGATCGCCGACGGCGACCGAGGTCACGCCGGAACCGATGGCTTCGACGATGCCGCCGCCCTCGTGACCGAGAATACTCGGGAACGCCCCTTCGGGATCGGCCCCCGACAGGGTAAAGGCGTCGGTATGGCAGACGCCAGTTGCGACGACGCGCACCAGAACCTCGCCGTGGCGTGGCGCCTCGACGTCAACTTCGGTGATTTCCAGCGGTTGACCAGCGGCCCAGGCAACGGCGGCACGTGCTTTGATCATCAGCGACTCTCCTCAGTATTGACAGCACTCCCGATGGCCGGTGCGCGCCCCCGCCAAACACCGCACATCGGCCGCCGAAGACAGCAGCCCGCCGAACAGCCGTGCCGGTCCGCCACTAGTGCAGGTCTCCGGGCTTCAGCAGCGGCAGGCGCAGGACGTCGATCCCTTCGTCACGTAGCGCGTCGTACTCCGCAGCGGTGGCCTCACCGCGAATCGACCGTTCCTCGACTTCCAGATAGTGGATCCTCCGCGCCTCTTCGGCGAAGCGGTCGCCGACGTCTTCGCAATCCGCCAGCAGCACTTCGGTCAACTGCCGATAAGCGGCAAGAACTCCGCCCCGCAAGTCGATGTTTGGCTTCTTTCGTGTCGGCGGCGGCGCTGGCTCGACCGGCAGCGGCTGCGCCGCGCGGGCCAGGTGGACCGCCGAGGGCACGCGACGCACTACCGGTGATCCGCACTGCGGGCAGGCAATCAGGCGACGCGCGCACTGCTCATCGAAGTCCTCGGAAGACTGGAACCAGCCTTCGAAGCGGTGTTCATGCTGGCAGGCAAGGTCATAGATGATCATCGGGCACCAAGGCCGGGCGGGCAGTCAAAGGATCGTACCCGGAGCCGGGGTCGAACCGGCACGGCCGCGAGGCCGAGAGATTTTAAGTCTCTTGTGTCTACCTGTTTCACCATCCGGGCCGGCCTGCCAATTATACCCGTCCCGAAATGAAACAAAGGGAAAGTGCGGCTTCGCACTTTCCCTTTGCAATCTGGAGCGGGAGAAGAGTCTCGAACTCTCGACCTATACCTTGGCAAGGTATCGCTCTACCAACTGAGCTACTCCCGCATGAGCCCTGTCTGGACAGCACGCCGCGATCACTCGAAGCACTTGGACGGCCAGACGGCGACCAGCGGGGCGGATTATCCCGGTGCTGACCCGACCTGTCAACAACGAGCGTTGTCCAACGCGGTATGAGCCTGAACGAGGGGCGTCTTTCCACCCAGGAATGAGCCTGAGCGAAAGAAACTGCGGATGAAGTGCGGCGTGGGTTGTTCCTCGTTGGCCGCGTCTGCAGGCTCGTACGTGAACCAGAAACGACCCGAGTCATACACGGCGCAACCTCTCCCCGGCCGCCGCCAGCGTCGCTTCCTGCTTGGCGAAACAGAAACGAACGACGCGGTCGTCCTGGCCATCCCGATAGAAGGCCGACACCGGAATCACGGCCACTCCGACCTCACGCGCAAGCCAGCAGGCAAACTCGCGGTCGGGCAAGTCGCTTATGGCGCTGTAGCGCGCCAATTGAAAATAGGTACCGCTGCAGGGCAGCAGTTCAAAGCGCGAAGCGCCCAACTGATCGCGGAAGAACTCTCGCTTCTCTTCGTAGAAGGCGGCCAGTCCGAGATGGCGCGACGTGTCGCCCATGTACTCGGCAATTCCCAACTGGCACGGCGTATTGACCGTGAACACGTTGAACTGGTGGACCTTGCGGAACTCGGCCATCAATTCCGCGGGGCCAAGCACGTAGCCGACCTTCCAGCCGGTGATGTGATAGGTCTTGCCGAAAGACGAGACGACGATGCTGCGCGCGGCCAGTTCGGGGTGTCCGGCGACGCTCTGGTGTTGCGCGCCATCGTAGACGATGTGCTCGTAGACCTCGTCCGAGAGGATCACGATGTCGGTGCCACGCGTCAGTTCCGCCAACCCCTCCAGATCGTCGGCACCCAGGAGGCTGCCCGTTGGATTGTGCGGCGAATTGATGATGATCATGCGGGTGCGCGGGCTGATCAGTGCGCGCACCTGCTGCCAGTCCGGCCGGTAACCGGGATAGCCGAGCCTCGCGTAAACCGCCCTGCCGCCCACGGTTTCGATCGCCGGCACGTAGCTGTCGTAGACCGGTTCGAAGACGATCACCTCGTCGTCCTGGCGCACGAAGGCGGCAATCGCCGTGAACACGGCCTGAGTCGCACCGGCGGTGACCGTGATTTCGCTCTCCACGTCGTAGACGGCGTTGTAGAGACTCGCCACCTTGTCGGCGATCGCCTGCCGCAATTCCGGTACGCCTGCCAGTGGCGGGTACTGATTGCGTCCCGCGCGCATTGCGCGCCAGGTCGCGTCGAACAACGACGGGTCGGCCTGGAAATCGGGAAAGCCCTGTGACAGATTGATCGCTCCACAGTCGGCGGCAAGCTTCGACATGACGGTGAAGATCGTGGTCCCCACGCGGGGAAGCTTGGAGTCAATGACAGGGGACGACTTGTGCATGGTCGGCCGCGCGGCGCGCGCCAGGAAGTGATCGAGCAGCTAGTTTAGGTGCCGGCTGCGCTCGCGACAAGGTGGACGACCAGCAAGCGTCGACTCCGAGGCGCAGATTGCGTCGCGGGCAACGTGTGGAGCACAATCTGATAGCATTTGCCTGCCAGAGCATCCTTCTTTCTCGGCCATGCGAGCAACCATGACTGCCTCCCCCTTACGAAGCCTGTGGCGCCCGCTTCTCGTCGTCGCCCTGTCGCTCGAGACTGCCCTCGCCGCCCCGTCGCTGCCGGCGCTGGGCGCCCGACTGGAAGACCTGACGGTGTCGGGAATCTCCTCGGGAGCGTACATGGCGGTGCAGTTTCAGGTCGCTCACTCGAGCCTCGTGCGCGGCGCCGGAGTCATTGCCGGCGGACCGTATTACTGCGCTGAAGGATCGACCTGGCGTGCCCTGACCAGTTGCATGTCGCCCTCGGCGTGGGCACCATTGGCGTCGACGAGCGAGTTGCGAACGCGCGCCGAGGAGGTGGCGCGCGCGGGCCGCATCGATCCGCTTGACGGCTTGCGCGACGACCGCGTGTGGCTGTTCTCGGGAGGCAAGGACGACAAGGTGACGACGCCGGTGATGGACGGACTGGCCACCTTCTACGCGCAATGGCTCAGCCCGGCGGCGATCCGCTTCGTCAAGCTGCCCGAGGCGGGACACGCGATGATCTCGGTCGCCGATCCACAGGCCAATGCCTGCGGCAGTGCGCAGCCGCCGTTCATCAACCGCTGCGGTGATCTCGACGCCGCCGGCGAAATGCTTGCTCACCTGCTCGGCCCGCTGCAGCCGCCGAACGCGGCTGGCCAGTTGCTGACCTTCGACCAGCGACCGTTTGTCGACGGCAAGGCGATCGACGCCGGACTCGCCGACGAAGCCTATGTCCATGTCCCGCAGGACTGTCGCCATGCGGCTTGCCGGATCCATGTGGTCTTCCACGGCTGCCGCCAGAGCGCCGCGAATGTCGGACGACGTTTCGTCGACGGCGCTGGCTACAATCGCTGGGCGAACAGCAACCGGATCGTCGTCCTCTACCCGCAGACCGTGCCGCGCCATGGTTTGGCATTCGGTTCGTGGCGGTGGTTGAACAACCCCTTCGCCTGTTGGGACTGGTGGGGCTACTCGGGCAGCGACTACCACACGCGCGCCGGGCTCCAGATCAAGGCCGTCCGCGCCATGCTCGACCGGCTGGTCATGCCACGTCAGGACGCCTCTGCCCAATAGCCCGCAGCACGCGTCCGGCGGCGACGGCCCGGGCTACCGCGAACCGCCGCGCAGCTTGCCGTAGACGACCAGCAGCAGGATCGCCATGATCACCGAGGCGATGAAGCCGGCCCCTTCGCCGGCCCGGTACCAGCCAAACATCTGACCGATGATGCCGGCCAGGAACGACCCGGCGATTCCCAGCAGCACGGTGATGATGAAGCCCATGTTCTCCCTGCCGGGATGGATGAGTTTGGCGACGACGCCAACCACGAACCCAAGAACGATTGTCCAGACGATTCCCATCGCCAACTCCCAAGAATGTTTTCCGACACGCCGGCAGACCGTACCACCTGCCGCCTGCCGTGGCCGGGGTCAAGCGGACCGCAGACAGGAGGTCCGGCCGGCTCGACGCAGCACCCCGCCAGCAGGCCCGCGCGTCATTCCACCGGTGGAATCCGCAACACCTGGCCGGGATAAATCTTGTCCGGGTGGCTGAGCATTGGCTGGTTGGCCTCGAAGATCACCATATAGCGGTTGGCATTGTCATAGTGCCGTTTGGCAATCTTGGACAGGTTGTCACCGGCAACGACCGTGTAGAAGGTCGCCTCCGGCTCACTCTGGTCGACGGACAGCATGTCATTGACCTGCGCAACGCCAGTCACGTTGCCGCAGCACAGAAGGATTTTCTCCTTGCTGGCCTGGTCGCCGGCGACGCCGAACACCGTTGCGACTCCGCTCGCTCCGTCGAAGGTCACCGTCAACCCGGTGACCGGCAAGCCCTGAGTGGCGATGTAGGCCTCGATCGCCTCTCCTGCCGTGCGGTTCAGGTCGTCCAGGCGCGCTTTCGCGTCGTCGTCGTCCGGCGTGCTCGCCACCGCGTCCGAAGCCGCCTGGGCGTCTCCGGCATGAAATAGCTTCTCGCCTGCTTCCTTGACGAAATCAAAAAAACCCATGCTGTCTCCTCCTTGTCGAGCGGCACCGAGCGGCGCCGGAAAATGCCAATGCTCTACGCAGGTCCGTAGGCGGCAACGAGTCTAGCAGCTTCACAATCTTTCTCAAAGGCCGTGGCAAGCTTGCGGCAGGCGCTGCCTGGCGCAGCGAAGCGGCAGCCTGTCGCGACCTTGACGACGTGTGCGCTGACATGAACTCACCGCTACTGACTGCGTATATCCTTGTCGCTCCAGCGAAACACCGATTGATCCGCCCACCCCTGCCGCCGGAGCCGAAGCCATGCGCCGATTCGCCCTCTCTCGTCCACTAAGCGCCGGCCTGCTCACGCTGGCGCTGCTTGTCGCCGGCTGCCACCCGTCGCCTCGCCAGAAACCTTCCGGGTCGAGCGGCCTGGAGATCAACATCGCCCATATCAACGACCACCACTCCCACCTCGAAGCCCACGCCGATTTCGAGATTGCCGTCGGCGGCTTGCCCACGCGCGTCGCGGCCGGCGGTTTTCCCCGCCTGACGACGCTCTTCAAGGCGCAGGCCGGACTGCCGAACCTGTTGAAGATTCATGCCGGCGACGCCATGACCGGCACGCTGTACCACACGCTCTACAACGGCGAGGCCGACGCGGCGCTGATGAATACCGTCTGCTTCGACGTCTTCGCGCTCGGCAACCACGAGTTCGACGAAGGCGACGCAGGCTTGCGACGCTTCCTCGACTATCTGCGTAGCGGCCCCTGCCAGACAACGGTTCTCGCGGCCAACGTCGAGCCGGCGATCGGCAGCCCGCTCGCCCCGGTCGCCATCGACGACTATCGAAGGCCGTATCTGCTGAAGGAGGTCGACGGTATCGTGCTCGGCATCATCGGTATCGACGTGCGCGGCAAGACGATGAACTCGTCGCGGCCGCTAGCGACCACCCTCTTCCGCGACGAGGTCGACACCGCCCAGAAGACCATCGACGAGCTGCGCGCCCGAGGTATCCGCCATATCATCCTGGTGACCCACCAGGGCTACGAGGCCGACAAGGCGATGGCCGCCCGACTCTCCGACGTCGACGTCATCATCGGCGGCGACTCGCACACGCTGCTCGGCAGCTTTTCGGCGCTCGGCATCAGCGGCAGCTCGGGACCTTATCCGACCGTCGTCAAGAACCGCGACGGTGAGCGGGTCTGCATCGGCCAGGCCTGGGAGTACGCCAAGGCTTTCGCGCTGATGCAGGTTCGCTTCGACGATCGCGGAGCAGTGGCCAGTTGCAGTGGCGAGGTCATCCTGCCGATTGGCGACGACTTCCGGCAGAAGAACGGCGCGGAGGCTTTCTTCGCTGTCGACACCGCCACCCGCGCCAGGATCCTCGAGCAACTGGCACAGCACGGCACAGCTCGCATCGTCAGCCCGGACCCGATCGCCCAGGCCGAGTTGGCACGCTATGCGGGTCGCCTCGACGACATGAAGCGACAGCGGATCGGCACCGCCGGCGAGTCGCTGTGTCTGGTCCGCGTCCCCGGGGAGTCGACCAACCGCAGCAGCGGCGTCGCCGGCTGTGAAAGCGCCAACACGCTAGCCCGCGGCAGCGACATTGCCCAGGCGGTGGCAGAGGCCTATCGCCAGGCGAGCAGGCTGGCCGACATCGCTCTGGTAAACGGCGGTGGCATGCGGACAGCCCTGCCCAAGGGTGATGTCAGTTTCAGCACCGCCTACACGGTGCTGCCGTTCGCCAACGTGCTCATCGAGCTGCGGCTAAGCGGGCGGCAGATCCTCGAGGTTCTCGAGGACGCGGTCGCCAACCATCTCGACCGCAACGGTTCCGACGGCTCGCACCCCTATGCCGCCGGTCTGCGCTGGGATCTCGACATGTCCAGGCCGCGCGGCAGCCGTTTGGCCAACGTCGAGATCAAGTCCCGGGCCGACGGCGCCTGGCAAGCGCTTGAGCCGGCGGCTACCTATACCGTCGTCACCAGCGATTTTCTGGCGATGGGCGGCGACGGCTACAGCACTCTCGCCCAGATCCACCTGGCGGGCGGCAGCGTCAACACCTATCTGAACTACACGCAGACCTTCGTCGACTACCTGCTGGCGCAAGGCAGGGTGAGCCGCCCGGCGGCAGCCGACTACAGCCACAAGACGGTCATCAGCCGTGCCGGGCGGCGGCTGCCCTGAGCCCCGCGGTGGCCGACGGCTCGCCTGCAACCGCGAGACCTGCACCGACAGGCGCCGAGACTGTGGTTATGTCATGCCAGCCCGCGCGACGATGCGGCCAGGGGCTGTCAGCGCGTCCGGCCGCTGCTCCGGAGCGACGGTGGACGGCAGACTGGCTGCCAAGCGGACAACTTCTGGCAGGACATGGTTGCGCTGGCGACGAATGTGAGCGCAGACTGCGCTCGTTCCCGGCTGCCGGCGAACCAGCGAACCGGCTACAACAATCAGGCGGGCAACATCGAAGCGTGCTTCGGTTGCCTTCAGTTGCCCAACGAGAGGGAAGTATCGATGGATTTCGTGATCGTTCTGGCGGCGCTTTGCTTCCTGATGTTTGTCGCCTACCGCGGCTACAGTGTGATCCTCTTTGCGCCGGTGGCGGCGCTCGGTGCCGTCCTGCTCACCGATCCAGGCATGGTCGCACCGATGTTTACCGGCCTGTTCATGGACAAGATGGTCGGCTTCGTGAAGAACTACTTTCCGGTGTTCCTGCTCGGCGCGGTGTTCGGCAAGGTCATCGAGCTGTCGGGATTCTCGAAGGCGATCGTCGCTTCGGTGATCAACCTGCTCGGACCGCAGCGGGCGATGCTGTCGATCGTCCTCGTTTGCGGCATTCTCACCTACGGCGGCGTCTCCCTGTTCGTCGTCGTCTTTGCGGTTTATCCGTTTGCGGCCGAGATGTTCAAGGCGAGTCGCATCCCCAAGCGACTGATCCCCGGAACAATCGCTCTCGGTGCATTTACGGTGACCATGGATGCTCTGCCGGGTACACCGCAGATTCAGAACATCATTCCGACGACCTTCTTCCACACCACCACCTGGGCCGCGCCCTGGCTCGGCGCCATCGGCGCTGTATTCATCATGGCCTGCGGCATGAGTTATCTGGAATGGATGCGTCGCCGCGCCTTGGCGGCGAATGAAGGCTACGGCACCGATCTCGTGAACGAACCGGCCGCTTTCGAGCACGAGAAGCTGGCGAATCCGCTGGTCGCGATTCTGCCTCTGGTCATGGTCGGCGTCATGAACAAGGTGTTCACCAACATCATTCCGGCTGTCTACGGCGAGCAGGTATCGTTCATGCCTGCCGTCATCGGCACGGTCAAGCCGGTGGTGCAGAATATCTCCGGCGTTGCCGCCATCTGGGCAGTCGAGGGTGCCCTGCTGGTCGGCATTCTGACCGTCTTCGTGTTTGCCGGCAAAACGGTGCTCGGCAAGTTCGCGGAAGGCTCCAAGTCGGCAGTCGCCGGCGCTCTTCTCGCCTCGATCAATACGGCCTCGGAGTACGGCTTCGGCGCGGTCATCGCCGCTTTGCCGGGCTTCCTGGTCATCGCCAACGCGCTGGGAGCGATTCCCAACCCGCTGGTCAACGAAGCGATCACCGTCACTGCGCTGGCCGGCATCACCGGCTCGGCGTCGGGCGGCATGAGTATCGCTCTGGCCGCCATGTCGGAAACCTTCATCGCCAACGCCCACGCCGCCGGCATTCCGCTCGAGGTCTTCCACCGCGTGGCATCGATGGCGTCCGGCGGCATGGACACGCTACCGCACAACGGTGCCGTCATCACCCTGCTGGCCGTGACCGGCCTGACCCACAAGCAATCCTACAAGGACATCTTCGCGATCACCTGCATCAAGACCATGGCCGTGTTCGTGATCATCGCCGTGTACTACGCCACCGGAATCGTCTGACACTTCCCGCCCACCATTTCTGCTCTGGAGACCAGTCATGCCTCTTGCCAGTCATCCCATGGCCTCGTCCTTGCGCGCCTCCGATACCGGAAAGGTGGTTTCCGCACGCGAGGCGGTGCGCCTGATCCAGGACGGCGACACCGTCGCTACCGGCGGCTTCGTCGGCATCGGGTTCGCCGAGAATGTCGCGGTTGCCCTCGAAGAACTCTTCCTCGAAGGCGAAAGCGAGGACGTCAACGGTCTTGGCCGCCCCTGCAACCTGACCCTGGTGTATGCGGCCGGACAGGGCGACGGCAAGGAGCGCGGACTCAACCACCTCGGCCACGATGGTCTGGTCAGCCGCGTCATCGGTGGTCACTGGGGACTCGTTCCAAAGCTCCAGCAACTGGCAGTAGCGAATCGCATTCAGGCCTACAACCTGCCGCAGGGGGTGATCACCCACCTCTTCCGCGATATCGCCGCGGGCAAGCCCGGCACCATTACCCGCGTCGGCCTGGGCACTTTCGTGGACCCGCGCTTTGGCGGTGGCAAGCTGAACGCCCAGACCACCGACGATATCGTGCGGGTGATGGAAATCGATGGCGAGGAGTACCTGTTCTACAAGGCCTTCCCGATCAACCTCGGCATCATCCGCGGCACCACCGCCGACCCGGATGGCAACGTGACGATGGAGAAGGAGGCACTGACGCTCGAGGCACAGGCCATCGCCATGGCGGCCCGCAACTCGGGCGGCATTGTCATCGTGCAGGTCGAACGTATCGCCGAGCGTGGCACGCTCAACCCGCGGCAGGTCAAGATTCCCGGCATCCTCGTCGATTGCGTGGTCGTCGCCGAGAAGCCCGAGTACCACATGCAGACCTTCGCCGAACAATACAGCCCGGCGTTCGCTGGCGAGATCCGCGTGCCGCTGTCGGCGATAGCGGCGATGCCGATGAGCGAGCGCAAGATCATCGTGCGCCGGGCGGCGCTCGAACTCAGGGCCAACGCCATCGTCAACCTCGGCATCGGCATGCCCGAAGGCGTCGCCAACATCGCTGCCGAGGAGAAGATTTCCGACCTGATGACGATGACCGCCGAGCCCGGCGTGATCGGCGGCATCCCGGCCGGCGGCCTCAATTTCGGCGCCTCCACCAATGCCGCGGCGATCATCGACCAGCCGAGCCAGTTCGACTTCTACGACGGTGGCGGCCTCGATATCGCGTTTCTCGGCCTCGCGCAGGCGGATCGCCAGGGCAACCTCAACGTCTCGAAGTTCGGACCGCGCCTGGCCGGAGCCGGCGGCTTCATCAACATCTCGCAGAACGCGAAGAAGGTCGTCTTCGTCGGCACCTTCACGGCCGGCAACCTGGAGATCGCGCTCGTGGACGGCAAATTGCGCATCCTCGAGGACGGCAAGGCACGCAAGTTCGTCGACGAAGTCGAGCATCGGACCTTCAGCGGCCCGCAGGCACTGAAAAGAGGCATGAGCGTCCTTTACGTGACCGAACGCTGTGTCTTCAGACTCTGCCCGCAAGGCCTGGAACTGATCGAGATCGCCCCCGGCATCGATCTCCAGAAGGACATCCTCGACCGGATGGACTTCGTTCCGGTCATGCACGGCGAACCCGCGCTGATGGACGCGCGGATCTTCCGCGAGGAAGCGATGAAGCTGCGGCCGGCAATGCTCGAGATGCCGATGGCCGACCGCCTCTCGTACGATGCCGCCAAGAATCTCTTCTTCCTCAACTTCGAGGGGCTGAGCATCCGCAGCCAGAGCGACATCGACCGGGTTCGCCAGGCCGTCGGGGAAAAGCTCCTGCCCGTCGGCCACAAAGTCTACGCCATCGTCAACTACGACCGCTTTTCGATCCTGCCCGAACTTGTCGACGACTACATCGACATGGTCAAGGAGGTGGTCGAGGCTTACTACCACAACGTGACGCGGTTCACCTCCAACACCTTCCTGCGCGCCAAGCTCGGCGAAGCACTCGAGAAGCGGAAGATCGCCGCCCGCAGCTACGAGACGGCCGCAGAAGCCGAAGCGCACGTCAGGGAAGAGTAGCGCAGCGAGCATTCCAGGGGCCGGGTTGTGTAGACCCGGCCCCTGGTGTCCGACGGCGACGCTACCTAGCGAAGAGAGCTAGCAGAGTCCAAGTTCATGAGATAGCAACGCGAACGCCGCGACGTCCGTAGATCGCGGGCCACCGGCTATCCCTTCTTCATTCGCCGACTGAGGCCCAGTCCTGCGAGGCCGACGCCAAGAAGGACCAGGGTGGCCGGTTCTGGAAGGGGCGGACGCTCGGTGCTGCCGAAGGTGCCGGCGACGTCGTCGACAATGTAACGACCGAACTCCGATGTGAAATCAAAGATTGCATACGCGGCCTCCCCAGCAAAACTCACGGAAACCTCGCCTTCTGGAAACGAGCTCAGGCCGGCAGGCGGGACGGTGGTGGTGAAAGCGCCCTGCTGTGATGCACTAGCGATCTCAACGCCAGCCGTATCGAACACCCTGATACTGGCGAAATACGCTGGGGCCGATACCGACGAGTCCAGCGCATAGCCGAAGGTCAGTGATCCCGTAGCCCGGCGGAGAAAATCGACCCGCAGGTCCGGGTTCAGCAGTGATGTTCCTTCAATCCCCGGTTCATGGATGTAGGTCATATTGCTGCCCGGACCGGCAGTGTTGAATCCGAAGGGATCGGTCGTACTGAAAATGACGTCGTTGATACCATCGGCGTCGCCGTCATAGCCATAGCTGGTCACGCCCGAAACGAGCGTGTCAAAGGTGATGACCGCCGCACTGGCGGGACTGCCCGCGATCGCGCCCACCAACAGCGCCGAGGCGGTAGCGCGGAGTAAGCTGCTACGCTTGTTCATACCATCTGTCCTTTCGTTTGTCCTTCAATTCCAAACTTGTGGTCGGCGCTCCCGCTTCGTGCTTCGGGCCGGCCACGCTTCTCTCCGAACTGGGGAACCGCAGACAGGCGACCCCTGCCAAGCAAGTCAAACAGCCGAAGGCCTGAGAACGAGAACCTCCCCAAGAAAGGAGGGCAGAGCGTCGACAAGCGATGAATCCTGCTCCCTCCACCATGGCACCGATCGCATCAAATGTATGTCCTGGTGCTGCCACCAAGGCAAGCAATAGTTATACCATTAGTATGGTTTTCCTATGGATACAACGTCCTATAACATCGTCCGTGCGAATGCTTCTCGCAACGACCGGCAGAGTGTAAGATATTCCGACATCTGCAAGTAATCGTGCGTCATCCATGCACGCCAGCACTGGTCCGGCCCGTCAGCTTGCGATCGGTACATCGGCGATGGCGCTCAACCAGAACCGTGACGACAAGGCGAACAACAGCACACTTGTGGCGCAGGCATGGCGAATTCTGCCGCTCGACTCGACGAAAGAAGGAGACCACATGAGCACGATTACCCACACAGCCAACGCCGCCTGGCATCTGGCAGCGCGGCCAGTGGGCCTGCCTACCGCGGCCGACTTCACGTGGCGCGAGAGCACCCTACCGGATCTCGCTCCAGGCCAGGTACGAGTGCGCAACATCTGGTTGTCCATCGACCCGACCAACCGCATCTGGATGAACGACGCCGACAGCTACCTGCCGAAGATCGAACTCGGCGAGGTCATGCGCGGCATCGGCATCGGCCGCGTCGAGGAGTCGCGCGACGCCAGCCTGCAAGCCGGTGACCTCGTGCAAGGCATGCTCGGCTGGCAACGTTACTGTCTCAGCCCGGCCAGGGCACTGAGCAAGCTGCCGCCGATCCCGCTACCATTGAGCGCGCACTTCGGCCTGCTGGGCCACATCGGCCTGACCGCCTATTTCGGTCTGACGGATGTCGCACAGGCCAGGGCGGGCGAAACCCTGGTGGTTTCCGCAGCCGCCGGCGCGGTCGGCTCGCTGGCCGTGCAGATCGGCAAGAACCTGGGCATGCGCGTGGTGGCCATCGCCGGGGGCGCCGAGAAATGCCGCTGGCTGAGCGACGAACTCGGAGCCGACGCGGTCATCGACTACAAGGCGGAGGACATAGACGCCGGGCTGCAGCGGACGTGCCCCGACGGCGTCGACGTCGATTTCGAGAACGTCGGCGGCCGCACGCTCGATGCGGTCCTCGGCCGAATCAATCTCGGCGCCCGCATTGCGCTGTGCGGGATGATCTCGCAGTACAACGCGACGGCGCCGGAACCCGGACCGGCCAACCTTGCCAGGCTGCTGATGCAGCGCGGCCGGATCCAGGGCTTCATCGTGCTCGACTATCTGGACCGCGCTGCCGAAGCGGCGGAGAAGTTGATCGCCTGGCACCTGGCCGGGCGGATGAAATACCGACTGGACGTTACCGAGGGGCTGGAACAGGCGCCCGCGGCGCTCGGCAAGCTGTTTGCCGGCACCAACACCGGCAAGGTACTGGTACGCGTCAGCGATGAGTGAGGCGTCGGTACGGCGTTGATGCACCGGCGCATGCCGGCCGAATTCGCGGCTCGCTGGTCTGCCTGCCCCGCCATCAGGCGACCACCGCCGAATCCCGGCGGCGCGGCCCGGCACGCCGCGCCTGAGGCGTCGACAGCTTGCCACCGGCACCCGTGCATTGACTGCGGCCGCCGGCGCTACCTATACTTGCCGATTTTTCGTCGAAGCTCCGGTTAGCATCGGGCGATTACCCGCGGCAGATCGCCCCCGCGGGGAGTTCGCGACCCAATGTCGAGGCGATCGAGGAGTACGTGATGCGCCGAACGAAAATTGTCGCCACCATCGGCCCCGCCACCTCCGCACCGGAGAACCTGCGGCAACTGTTGGCAGCCGGTGTCGACGTGGTGCGGCTGAACGCTGCGCACTCGGACATGGAGACGCACAGCAACAATGCCCGGCTGGTGCGCGAGATTGCCAGTTCCCTCGGCCGCAGCGTCGGTGTGCTGGTCGATCTGCCCGGGCCGAAGATCCGGACCGGCCTCGTCGTCGGCGACGCCGTGGAACTGGAGTCCGGCCAGGAGTTCCTGCTCACCGCCACCGACGACGGCATGGGCGACGTGCATCATGTCGCGACGACCTTGCCGGAACTCGCGCAGTGGGCGCGCCGGGGCGACGAAGTCTACCTCGCCGACGGGGCGATCGTGCTGCGCGTACTCGAATCGCTGGGCAGCGATGTGCGCACCGAGGTCGTGCGCGGCGGCACCCTGCGCTCACGCAAGGGCATGCACCTGCCGCGCGCCGAGGCACACGTCGATCCATTCACCGAACGCGACGCTCTGGCGCTGGAGATGGCCATAGCCGCCAAGGTGGACTTCCTCGGCCTGTCGTTCGTGCGGCGGGCCGAAGACGTCGAACGCGTGCGCGCCATGCTCCCCCGGCGCGGCGTGCGGCCGGCGCTGGTGCCGAAGATCGAGACCGCGGCGGCCGTCGACAACCTCGCCGGAATCATCAACGCCGCCGACGCGGTCATGGTCGCCCGCGGCGACCTCGGCATCCAGATGCCGGCGCGACGCGTACCGCTGCTCCAGAAGGAGATCATCCGTCTGTGCAACATGGCCGGTAAACCGGTGATCACCGCCACGCAGATGCTCGAGTCGATGACGCGCTCGCCCCTGCCGACGCGCGCCGAGGTGAATGACGTCGCCAACGCCGTGCTCGACGGGACGGATGCCCTGATGCTGTCGGAGGAGACGGCGGTCGGGCTGTTCCCGAACGAAACCGTGCGCATGATGAGCGAAGTCGCGGAGTCGGCCGAGGGCTGGCCGCACGACCGCGTCGACCCCTCTGCCATCGTCGGTGCCGATGCCGACCGCGTGGCCTGGGCGGTCGCCCACGCCGCCGTGCAAGCTGCCGAGGATCTCGGCGTCGCGGCGATCCTGTGCCCGACGCGCAGCGGTCAGACGGCGCATCGCGTCGCCGCCTTCCGGCCGAAGGTGCCAATCGCCGGCATCGCGACCGCCAACCCGGTGCTGGGCGGGCTCAGCCTGGTGTGGGGCGTCCAGCCGCTGCTGGTCCCGGAAAATCCCAGGGAGGAGCAACTGCAACTGGCAATCGCGGCGGCGCGCACTGCCGGCATGGTGCGCGACGGGGATCTCGTCGCCGTGGTCTTCGGATCGGCCGGGCCACGTGCCGGCAGCACCGACAGCGTGCGCATCGTCCGGGTCTGAGGGTTGCCGCCGGGCGCGGCAAGGCGGCTGGCGGGACTACGTGTGCGGCGGCTCGCGCAGGTCGCGACGCAGCACCTTGCCGATCGGCGACTTCGGCAGGACGTCGCGGAATTCGACCTGGCGTGGCAGCTTGTAGCCGGTAAGCTGGCCCCGGCAATGCTCGACCACCGCTTCCGGGGTCAGCGAGGGATCCTTCCTGACGATCACCACCTTCACCGCCTCGCCGGTTCGTTCGTCGGCAATGCCGACCGCCCCGCATTCGAGGACACCCGGATGCGAGGCCACGACGCTCTCGATCTCGTTCGGGTACACATTGAAGCCCGACACCAGGATCATGTCCTTCTTGCGATCGGTGATGGTGACGAAGCCCGCGCTGGACATGTGGCCAACGTCGCCCGTCTTCAGCCAGCCTTCCTGGAGCACCTTGGCCGTTTCCTCCGGGTTGCCCCAGTAGCCTGTCATCACCTGCGGACCGCGGACGCAGATCTCGCCCGTGCACTTCTCGATCTCGCCCTCGCCTGTCCACAGCGGCAACAGCTTGAAGTCATCGTCACGAATCGAGATCTCGGTCGACGGGAAGGGCAGACCGATCATGCCGTTCCACGGCGTCTCCACCGGATTCGCGCTGACCCCCGGCGAGGCCTCGGTCAGGCCATAGGCTTCGGTGACATAGTGCCCGGTCACCGCCTTCCAGCGCTCGGCGACCGGTTTCTGCACCGCCGCGCCGCCGCCGATCACCACCTTCACGGAAGAAAAATCGAGCGCCTCGAAGCCGGGCGTGTGCAACAGGCCGTTGAACAGCGTATTGACGCCGCTCATGGCGCTCCACCGCCACTGTCCCAGTTCCCGCACCAGCGCCGGCATGTCGCGCGGATTGGTAATGAGCACGCTCAGGCTGCCCCACTTCATGAAGGATAGCGTCGAGGTAAGGCAGAAGATGTGATACATCGGCAAGGGCGCGATGATGATCTCGCGGCCTTCCTGGAAGCTTCCCGAAATCCAGACGCCGGTCTGCTCGAGATTGGCAAGCATGTTGCGGTGACTGAGCATCGCTCCCTTCGAAACGCCCGTGGTGCCACCGGTGTACTGCAGGAAGGCAAGGTCGTCGGGCGCCACGCGGACAGGCGCAAAGGGCGCCGCGGCACCGCGGGCGAGCGCGTCAAGCAGCGGGATGGCAGCGTCGATACGCCAGGCGGGAACCATTTTCCTGACGGTCTTGATGACGAAGTTCACCAGCCAACGCCGCGGGATCGGCAGCATATCGCCGATCTGCGTCGTGATCACGTGTTCGACCGGCGTGTCCTGCCAGACTTTCTCCAGCGTCGCCGCGAAATTCTCGATGACGACGATGGCCCGGGCGCCGGAGTCCCGCAACTGGTGCGCGAGTTCCTTCGGCGTGTACAGCGGGTTCACGTTCACCACCGTCATGCCGGCCCGCAGGATGCCGAACAGAACGACCGGGTATTGCAGCACGTTCGGCGACATGATGGCGACGCGCTCGCCCTTGCCCATCCCCGGCAGGGTCTGCAGGAAAGCAGCGAAGTCGCGTGACAGCTTTTCCAGTTCGGAGTAGCTCAGCGTCCGGCCAAGATTGTGGAAGGCGGGTCGGTCGCCATAGCGGCCGACGATCTGCTCGAACAGATCGGCAATCGACCGGTAGCGGTCGGCGTCGATATCGGCCGGCACGCCAGCCGGATAGCTCTTCAACCAGACTCTGTCGGCCATCATGCCGTGCTGCCGTTTCGCTGTCAGTAGATCCGGAACAGGCGCTGTATCTGCTCGAACTCGTGCAGGTAGGCTTGCGCCACGTCGCGATTGGTGGCCAGAACCATCAGGTCGTGGGAGAACACCGAGGTGTTGTACCAGTTGAAGCTGCCTTCGATGACTGTCGCATCATCGATGATGCAGTACTTCGAATGAATCGGCGAATACGGCACCGGGTGATCCTCCTGCCCGTAGACCAGACCGACCGCCACGCCGGCGTCCCTGAGGCGTTGCGCGGCCGGCAGCAGCGGCCGATGCAGTTCATCGTGCATGGACCGCTCGATGCCGACCCGCCCCTGCCGCGCGAGGTGGCCGTTGAGCAGAATATGCACGTAGACACCGCGGTGCTTGGCGTGTATCAGGGCATCGATGACGCTGTCGCCGTGCTCGCCGAGAAGGTCGCCAATCAGGAACAGGACCAGCTTGATCGAATGCCTGGCGCGGTGGATTTCCGCGAGGATCGCCTGATGCGGCCGGTAATACTTGCCGTCGAGCAGGGCATGCCGACCGAAGGTGTAGAGCAGGTTGAAGTGACTGAACGGGTCGATGCCGTATTTCTGGTTCACGCCACCGCGCTCGCTCTGGAAAACGTTGTCGAGCAGCCGGCAGACGCCCCGCGAGTGGAAGGTCATCCCCGACTCCCAGTTCGCCCACCACCGGTCGAAGGTGATGTTGAACGAACCGAGGATCGCATCCTCATCATTGAAGATGATGAACTTGGTGTGCATGTCCGGATCGACTTCGATCAGGTGGTGGCGCGGCGTACACACCACCCCCAGCAGTTCGATGCCGGCGCGCTTCAGGCGAGCATAGTTGGGGCTGTTGGTGAGCGTCATCTTGCGCCAGTCGACAATGCACTGAACGCAGACGCCATTGTTGTGGGCATGCACCAGGTGATGGGTGAAGTCGTTGTCGTCGATGCAATCCACGCTGACCTTGATGGTGCACAGGCGCTCGGGATGCGCCCACTTGCTGTGGATAACCTTGTCGATGTGGTCGTGGATGAAGCGCTTGGGATGATAGGGATGATACTGCTGTCCCTTGGTGAACTTGGGGATCAGACGCAGCGATTCGAAGTGGTGGTTGTACCAATCGACGTCGCTCTGCAGTTCCCAGGCCTTCAGCTCGTGGGTACGATAGCTGTTGCCGGTTGCCCAGTCGGAGGTGATTCTTCGGTACTGGGGATGGCCTTCGCTTACCTGGTGGCCATCCATGAAGATGTATTCGAGTTGCGAGGGGATCGAGTGCTCGCCGAGGTGCACCACGTAAGCGAACTTGACACAGGTGGTGTGCCCGAAGCTGCTCGAGAAGGGATGAATGTAGAAGTCGCGCGTACGTCGCTTGTGGTGGTCCCAGTGGATGTCGTAGGGATCGGTGTCGACGACGTAGGTCTCGCAGATGTTGTGTTCCCGATAGACCCTCAGGATGAGCTTGACGTTGGCCTGCACACCATGCCAGACATCGAAGCTGATCTTGCCCCAGCGAAGATAGAACTTCTCGTTGAAGTCATTCACCCGCACGAAGGAACCACCGAGATTCCCGTGCACCGGCACTGCATAATTCTCTGCTGTTTTCATGGCCTGATCAGAAGAAGCTGTGTTGTTCAATGTCCATCGAGTGCGCCCGCGCCGGATGGTCCCCGCACGTGCCGGCCAGTCACTTCGGCACGAAGGTCATCAGATAGCCCGGGTGATCGGAGACTGTCCCGTAGTCCTGGTCGGTGAACACGACCCGACCCGAGGTGACGCGCAGCGCGCTGCCCTTGCGCAAGAACACGTAGTCGATGCGATGGTCGTCGTCGAGATCATGGCTCCACGGCAAATCCCGGACTTCGAAGATCTTGTGGAAGGTCTGTGGCGATCGCGCCGACAGGAACTGGTCATCAAACTCGTTCGAGGCGACGACAAGCTGGTAGCCGTTCGAACCGGCCTTGATGTTGAAATCGCCGCCAAGCATGGTCGCCGTGACCTGACTGGTGTGTTCTTCGCCCGCCCACCGACGGAGATTCTCGAACTGCTCCGGAAACCCGTCGTCCCACCAGCTCAGATGCGACGAGAAGACATTGAGCAAACCGACACTGGGCACCTCGACCTGTGCCATGACGACTTTGCGCGAGTGGATGCTGTAAGGATCGTGGCTGGCCGAGACGTAGCGCGCCGCATGCTTGCGAATCGGGTGACGGCTGAGCAGCGCCACGCCTTCCCGATAGCGCCCGAAGCCCAGATGCGACCAGTCGGTCACAAGGTGATAGGGCGTCCCGAGGCGTTCATTGATGATCCGCGCCGTATTCGTCTGCCAGTCGCCACGACCCTCGTTCCAGAGTTCCGCCACCTCCTGCAGACAGACAATATCGACGTCCAGGTCGCCAATCGCCTTGGCGATCTGCGACAGCTTGTAGTCCTGGTTGTCTTCCTGGCAGCAATGCAGGTTGAGGATCAGCACTTTCAGCGCCGGGCGCTGGAGCGCATAACTCTTGCCGAAGTTGTCGTCCCAGACGATTCCCTGGCGGGTTTCACAACGAATCCTGTACTCGATGCGAAAGGCGTCGCCCGCCCTCAGCGCGCCGTTCCAGATCTGGTAGCCGTAGTGGTTCGGATTGCGGGCGTTGCTGAGAAACGTCTCGTCCCAGTAGTCGCGCGCAAATCGGCAGGGCGATTGCTGCGTCGTCTTCCAGTTGTCGCTGGTCCAGTGAATGCTCACCGTCGTCGCCGCCAGCTTGTCATCCACTGCTACCGCGATCGGAACCAGCGTCTCGCCGTCCGCCAGGCTGGCCTCGAAGCCACTATTGACGACCGGCCGGCCAGGCCCTGGCGCGATTCCCGAGTCGGCCTGAATGGCGTGGTTCGTGCCGTGATTGTTGTCCCAGTACTCCTTGCCGAGCGCTCGATAACGCAAGGCGAAATCGACGTTTCCCGGCAGGGACCTGTCCGGCGCCAGGGCCAATACCGTCCGCGCGACCCAGTATTCCCGCTGCCGCTCGGCGCTGCTGTGATAGGACGCCGGCAGGGTGTGCCAGACACCGTCTTCGCCGGCCCACACGACGTCGATGCTCTTGTCGTATGACAGGTTTTCGACCAGCACGACGAACGACAATTCCTGCTGCACAACCGCCGTTTTTCTGGTGATCAGGTTTCTTGCGTAGAGTAGATTGATCTTGTCCATTGGTTCCGTCTCCCGCCTCGGCAATTCGCTTCGACACTTGCCTGCCATCGGCGAGGCGGCAACACCTGCAGCCACCGACATCTGCCGCGGTCTGCGCCCCCCTGGCCCGGCAATCGCACAAGCCGCAGTATCCCCGACCTCGGCACCCGGCGTCAAATGCCATTCGGGTATCCCGGGCGTGATCGCGAAAATCGGCACGTCGAGGAGAGACAAGTGTCGGCGTCGGCGTCGTCGGGCGGCCACCAGCCGTTCGATCGCGGGCCATGCCGATGCGTGAGCGTCGCACGCCTCACGCAGGAAAGCACTTGCTCCGGACAAGCCCTTTGTCTGAGAATTCGCCAGAAGCGCGCCAGAAGCGCGCCAGAAGCGTCGCCAGAAGCGCGCCAGAAGCGTCGCCAGAAGCGTCGCCACCTGCTCGCCGGAGCGACCGCCACCTTGCCGTCGCTGCACCGATTCGACCACTTTCCGGGGATTTCTCATGAAGCTTCGCCTGACGCTGGAGAACGCAACGGGTCTGCCGGCCACAAGCACCGCGAGCGTCGAGTTCGGCGACCGCGACAGTCTCAGCATAGGCCGCGCGCAGGGACTGGACTGGACGCTACCCGACCCCAGTCGATTGATGTCCGGCAAGCATTGCGAGATTCGTCGATCGGCGCAGGCCTACCTGCTCTACGACCTGTCGACCAACGGCACCTTCGTCGACGGCAGCACGACCCGGCTGAGCAGCCCGCATACCCTGCGCGATGGCGAAGGCTTGCTGGTCGGCGCCTACCTCATCCGGGTCGAACTGAACGACGAAAGCGACCCGGCCGCGCAGGACGACAAGACGCGTCTGGTCGCCCGGTCGACCAGCGAGCCCCGGCTCGATCTGACGCTCGCGAACACGCCGGCGCCCGCCGGTCAGCATTCTCCAACGGCGACGCTGGGCCGTGTCGGCGTGCTCAGGATCGGCCGGGACGACAGCGCCGACTGGACGCTACCCGACCGGAGCGGCGGCATCTCGCGCAACCATTGCACGATCCGCTTCGCCGATGACGCTTTCGTACTCGAGGACAACTCGGCCAACGGCACCTTCGTCAATGACAGCGGTGAGCGTATCGCCGGCAGCTACCGGCTGCGCGATGGCGACCGCCTGGTGATCGGTCCCTATCTGGTCGCCGCACGCATCAGCGGACTGGCGAACGCCGCCCCGCCTGCAACTGCCGCCGACGCCAGCAACGCGCCCGTGCCTGCCGCTACCGCAGCGCCGCGTCCCCCGGCGTCGCCACCCCGCCCCGGCGGCGCACGCCGCGGCGGCGACCCGGCAGCGCTGCTCGCCGACCTGCCGCCCCCTGCCCTGCCGCCGGCGTCCCGGGCAGCCGCCGAGCACGGATCCGAGCGGCGCCCGGCGACCGATCCCGCCGCCCACGACGACGGTGTGACTCGCCTCGCACGCGTACTCAAGACGCCGCCGCCAGCCGTGCCGGCCACCGATCCGGCCGCCACCCTGGCGGCCAGCGAACCCGCCGCTGCCGCCGCCCTCCCCCCGCCCACTGCCGCTGACGGCACGCAAGGGCTCGCCCGCGCGCCGGCCAGCGACCCCGTTCTGGTCGGTATCGCCAGAGGATTGGGGCTATCGGCTGAAGACCTCGACGAAGCCGATGCCGCCGCGCTCGGCGAACGCTTGGGACAACTGATCCTCCTGGTCACCGACGAAGTGCGGCAATTGCTCGCCTTGCGCCAGGCCGCCCTCGACCAGCCACCCGGCGGACGTGCCCAGCCGGGTGCCAGCAATCCGCTGGCCATCATGCCGACCAGCGAAGAGGCCCTGCGCGTCCTCTTCGGGCCGCCCCGGCGAGCGTACCTGGACAGCCACCAGTCGTTCCAGAGCAGCCTGGCGGAACTCGGTCAGCACCTGCGGCAGACCGATGCGGCGATCCGTGCGGCCAGCCAGGTACTGGCCAGCGAGTTGGCCCCCGAGGCCATCGACAAGGCGGCAGCGGCAGAGAACCGCATCGGCCAGTTGCTGAGTTCGCGCAAGGCGCGGCTCTGGGACCTCTATGTCGAGCGCTGGAACAGCCGCCCGCCGGTGCAGCCACACCGAGCCCTCGCTTCCTTTGTCGAGACCTTCACCAGCGAAACCGCCGGCGCCGACAAGCCGCAGGGCAAGTGATGCGGACGGTACGTCGGCGACTCGCCAACCGCTCCCCCTTGCGCTGCCACGCCCGGGCGCAAGTGCTTGACGACAGGGAGCCGGGACGCCGCCGGACCATTCGCCCCTGATCGTGATGCGCTGCGTTCAGGACTCGCTTTTCGCCATTCAACGATCAGCGCCGGCATGCCGGCGCAGGGAGGCTCCGATGAAGTTCTTCAGCTACACCGACCCGAACGAACAGGTCACCGAACGCGTCGCCCCGGCCGGCTTGCGGCCGGTCCTGCGGGAGTTCTCGGACGAGGAACTCGACAGCCTCGACAGTTTCGTCGCCGAGTTGCGCTTTGCCACCGGCAGCCGGATCGTCGCCGTCGGCGAGCGCAGCGATGCCCTGCTGATCATCGTCTCCGGCAGCGTCCGGATCACCGCCGGCGAAGCCGGCAAGGGCGAGCGGGAAGTGGATCGCCTGCGCGAAGGCGAGGCCTTCGGCATCTCGTCCTTCCTCGATGGCGAAGCCAGCGCGATTGCCGCGACAGCCCTGGAAAGCACCCAGGTCCTCGCCTTGCGGCGCGCCGCCTTCGCGCAGTTGGCTGCCTGGAAGCCCTCACTGGCGATCTCCCTGCTCCAGGATCTCGCCGCCTACACGAGCCGGCGCCTGCGCCAGCTCGAGGCGGCCTGTTGAGACTCCACCGACAGAGCCATGCCATGAGCCCAGAGCTGTTCTTCGCCAACTACACCAAGCGCACCTCCGCCCTGCCCAAGCCGGCATGGCAGGTACTCCGCGTCCTCACCCTGCTCGTCACCCTCGGCTTCGCCGCGCTGCTGACGGTTGACCCCGCCGTCGGACTCAAGCTCTGGTGGGGCCTGGCGATCCCGGTGCTGCCGGCGCTGCTGGTGATCGCGCCGGGCCTCTGGCGTCAGGTCTGCCCGATGGCCTTCGTCAACCAGGTTCCACGCATGACCGGCAGCAGCCGCAACCAGCCGCTACCCGCCAAGTGGAAGAACCATGCCTTTCTCGTCGCCGTCGGCATCTTCCTCGCCTGCGTCGCCGCCCGCTCGCCACTTCTGAACCACTCAGGCGGTCTGGTAGCCGCCGGCATCGTCGGCGTCCTCATTCTGGCTTTCGTCGGCGGTCTGGTCTTCGCCGGGCGCAGCGGCTGGTGCGGCACCTTCTGCCCGCTCGGACCGATCCAGCGCACTTATGGGCAGGCACCGCTGGTCGTCGTGCCGAACGGCTACTGCCCGACCTGCGTCGGCTGCCAGAAGAACTGCTACGACTTCAATCCGCGCGGCGCCATCTTCGCCGACCTCGTCGATTCCGACGCGCGCTACGCGAGCCAACGGCGGCTGTTCATCGGCCTGCTGCCGGGGCTGATCGGCGCCTATTTCCTGCAGGGGCCGACGCAGTCCTATGGCTACGAACTGTATCTCGCGATCCTCCTCGCCGCCTGCTGCGCCTCCGCCGGCCTCTATGCCATCGCGACCAGTTGCTTCCCGTTGTCGCCGCATCGCGTCGCGGCCGTTTTCGCGGCCGTTGCGCTCGCCGTCTTCTACTGGTTTGCCGGCCCGATCGTGCTCGGCACCCTGTCCGGTTTCCTGTCCTTCGCGGCGCCCGAGTGGCTGACGACGGCCAGCCGTGGCGTCGGCGTGGTCGGTGGACTGGTGCTCCTCGGCGCCAGCCTGCACGCCGAAGGCCTGTTCCGAAAAGCCTCGGCGCAGCCCGCCGAGCGCGCAGCGGAACCGAGCCGCAAGACCCAGATGCTTACCCGCTTCGGTGGCAAGCAGGGAGCGGAGGTCACCGACCGGGAGACGAAGGTCGCCTTCCCGGTCCCGAAAGGCGCGACGCTACTCGATGCCATCGAAAGCGCCGGTCTCAAGATCAACTACGGCTGCCGCGCCGGGCTCTGCGGCGCCGACGCCGTGGTGGTGTGCGAAGGTGGCAAGCATCTGTCGCCTGCCGGCGACGACGAGCTGGCGACGCTGCGGCGACTCGGACTCGAAGGCAAGGCACGTCTGGCGTGCATGTGCCGAGTCAGCGGCCCGGTAGTCATCGACCGCGACCCGACCTCTGCGGGGCCGGAACAAAGCCAGGCGGCGCCAGCCGCGCCGGAAGTCGACCATGCCGTCGCCTGCGGCGTTTCCCGCGTCGTGATCATCGGCAACGGCATCGCCGGCACCAGCGCCGCCGAACAACTGCGCCGTCTCAGCGCCTCGCTGCAGATCGACATGATCACCAGCGAACCGCTCCACTTCTACAACCGCATGGCCATCGGCCGGCTGATCTACGGGCGCACCGGCATGGACGGACTGCAACTCATCCCGGACAACTGGTACACCAAGAATCGCGTCGAGGTCTGGCGCAACTCGATCGCCCGCTCCGTGGACCGGCAGAGCAAGAGCGTGCTGCTCGCCACCGGCGAAAGTCTGCCCTACGACAAGCTGATCCTCGCTACCGGCGCCCACTGCACGACGCCGGACCCGGATTTCCTGGCGTTCGACAATGCCTTCGTCCTGCGCTCGGCAGAGGATGCCCAGGCGCTGCGCAACTACGTTCAGCTCCGCCGCGCACGCCGGGCGCTGGTCGTCGGCGGCGGCGTACTCGGTGTCGAGGCGGCCGACGCCCTGCACCACCTGGGGCTGCACGTCACCCTCCTGCAGCGCTCGGACCGGCTGATGAACGCCCAGCTCGACCACCAGGGGGCTGCCCGACTGGCCAGCTACCTGGAAGGCATCGGCATCGAGGTGCTGACCGACGTCAGCATCAGCCGCTGGGAAGGCCAGGGCGAGACGCTGCGCGCCGCCTGGCTGGCGCATGGACCCTGCGCCCGCGCGGACGTGTTCGTCGCCTGCCTCGGCATCGGCACCAATACCCAACTGGCGCGGGCGGCCGGCCTGGAAGTGGGACGCGGCGTCAAGGTCGACTCCAGCATGCGCACCAGCGACCCCGACATCTTCGCCGTCGGCGATGTCGCCGAACTGCCCGGTGCCGTCGGTGGGCTCTGGACAGTCGGCGCCGCCCAGGCCGCCACGGCCGCCGGCGCCGTGCTCGGCCAGGGGCAGCCCTATCAGGCGCCGCGCATCGTCCTCCAGCTCAAGTGCGACGGTATCGACCTGCGCAGCTTCGGCGAAATCTCCGCCCGGCCCGGCGATGAGGAATACACCGCGGCACCGAACGATGCGGCATGGTGGCGCCTGATCCTGCGCCAGGGAGTGCTGGTCGGTGCCCTCTACGTCGGGCCGCCGCGTTCGGCCAAGGACTTCACCCGCGTCGTCCAGGCCGGCACCGACCTCAGCCCGGTCTGGGCGGAATTGCGGCGCGGCGATCTGTCGGTTCTCGCCAGCCTGAGCAGCGATTGATTCGTGCCACCAGCGTGCCCGTCGGCCGTGCCCGGCAACGCGTCGGCACTTCTTTTCTCCACTGGTGGCGGACCTCCCCGTCGCACCCGGCGGCCGAGCTGACTGGACGAGCGCGCCATACGCCCGGTGGGGTCTGGGCCATGGCGGAACCTTCACCCTAGACTCCTCCGTTGAAGGCAAGGACGGAAGCTAACCCGCGATGCACATTGGATTTTTCGAGCCCCTCGGAGCCACCTAAGGGTAACTGTAGCGCAGTTGCCAAGAGTCGGCCGCAAACCCTTGCTACTCCACGCGTTCGCCAAATCTGCTCGAGGGCCAACAGCGGAATCTAGGTTCACCGACGATCGATCCTTTGTCCGCCTCCGGCCTGCGAGGCAGGACCAAGGCCGCAGGCCACTCACCGGACGTCCCTGCAAGCTGTGGTACAGTTCCGTCAGCGGGTGCCCCCGGGCCATTCAAGGCGTGCCGAGGGACTTCCGGGTGACATTGGCCCTGGCGGAGTTTCCATTAGTGGCCCGGTCCGAGAAGCAGTACACTGTTTTCAATGGCGATTTTTCCGCAATCCGCGTAGCCATCCAGCATCGTGACGCAAGGCTTTGCGTCAAATGGGACTACTAGATCACGTTCGATGACGAAGGTACGAAATGGCATACCCCATTGAAAGAAAACTGGTTGTCGCCGTGTCTTCTAGCGCACTTTTTGATCTTTCAGAGTCACACGCAGTATTTATCGAGAATGGGCCGAAGGCGTACAAGGAATTTCAGGAAGCCAACTTGAATAAAGTCCTTGGCAAAGGGGTCGCATTTCCATTTGTTCGACGCTTCTTGAATATCAATAAACGCTTCCCGAAGCAGTCGCCCGTGGAAGTAGTTCTCTTATCTAGAAACTCGGCGGCCACCGGAAAGAGAGTCTTTCGCTCGATTTCGCATTATGGTTTAGATATCTCGCGCGCCGCATTTATGGAGGGGGAATCCCCATATGAATACATCCCGGCCTTTAACGCATCACTGTTCTTGTCAGCCGACGAGGAAGATGTAAAGAAAGCCATCCGCAATAAATATCCGGCTGGCACGGTTTTACCCAGCACCGTTAGCGATGACGAATCTGAGGAAGAACTTCGAATAGCATTCGACTTTGATGGCGTTATCGCGGACGACGAGTCTGAGTCAGTCTATAGAGGAAGCAACCTTCCCGCGTTTCACAGTTATGAAGTGGCAAGAGCTCACATTCCTCACAAGCCCGGTCCACTCGCCGATCTATTTCAGAAGCTCTCGTTCATGCAAAAGCTTGAAGATAAGGAACAAGAGAAGGATAGAGATTACAAACGGATTATTCGAACAGCCATCGTTACAGCGCGAAATGCTCCAGCGCATGAGAGAGTAATAACAACGCTGGAGCATTGGGGAGTAAGCGCAAACGAAACATTCTTCTTGGGCGGCATGAAGAAAGATCGAATTCTTACGCGGCTAAAGCCCCATATGTTCTTCGATGACCAAAAAAGCCATCTTGAGTCCGAGGCCGGAGATATACCGATGGTTCATATTCCATTCGGCATTGCGAACACAATCATCGACCAAGGCGCTCCAGAGGGACGCTCCGCCGGCTAGTCGGCTCCGCGCCCCTGAGCTCCACGTTGGGCAGCCAATTTCGTCGTAATGTGACGAGACTCCTCCAAATGAACCTCGTTCCCTTAGACTAGGGCTCGTCAGGCCCTAACATTTCATAGTCGGATTTCATCCCCATGCCTGCGCTGCAACAACCAGACTTTGACGTGCTACGGCGCTATTCACGCGCAATAATGCATCTCCGCGATCGTCAGCGAGCGGGGCGCCTCGCCATCGGCCTCGGCGCCGGTGTTTCCTTAGACTTGGGCTTCCCCAACTGGAGAGAACTTGTAGACCGCTTGGCGAGACGCGACGAGTTTAAGGACGCGCGCACGCCAGCCGATGCTCCGCTAACTATCAAGACTCAAGCGCTTATTCAGCATCTGGGCAGGACCGTCGAGCATCGGTTCGCGGCATCTGCTGAAGCAGAACGTGAGATCCGCTACCGCTGGATCCAGCTCCTGCATGAGGCCCTGTATAGCGGAATCCCCGAAGACGCCGGTCAACTTTCCCGTGCACATCCCTATCTTGGATACTTCTTGGAGGCGATAAAGACCGCCCCCCTCACCATTAACTACAATTTCGATGATTCCGTCGAAAGAATGCTTGGGCACACCTACAGTGCAGAGCAGGAAGCTTGCAACGAGCGAGTCTATGAGACAGTGTGGGACCCATCGACCCAGTTCCGCCGGTCCAAGGGAGTGATCTATCATCCGAACGGCTTTCTACCAACCCGACTTGTTGAGGGATTCAGTGAAAGCATTGTCTTTTCAGAAGGTGAGTACGCAGACCAGCTCATTGATGTGATGAGCGGGCACTACGCCACCCTGATCTCGCATCTGACGAGCTATACTTGTCTGTTTCTGGGTCTTTCTTTGTCAGACTCCACCCTAAAGCACCTACTTCGCCACAACGTTCACTGTAACCCTGGGCATGCACACTACTACGTCCGGTATTGCGAAGCCGATGAAGATCTGCCACCCGATAAGAACGACGCAGAGACGCTCGCGAACTTCGATGTCTATGGTGTCGTTACGCTACATTTGACCAAGGCCGGGATGGCGAGCCTCGGGCGGCTGCTTTCCTGCTCAGATGCGGACCTCCGGGAAGGATTGGACGGACTCGGCCTGAAGAAGCGCTACGTCTACTACCTTTCGGGAGCGGTTGGCTCCGGCAAGAGCTCCGTCATTCAGCATCTCAAGAGCTTGTCGACTCTCGCAGAATGGGTCGACCAAAGGCCAGTATTGTTGGAAAGGCCGCATACTGCTCTCTCCGATGAGGATCGTCGCGAGGTGGATCATTGGGTCTCCACCCAATTTCGACGGAAGAACTTCCGATTGCTCACAAACAAAGACCTACTCCTCGCTTGCGACCGGACACCACTCGACCCTCTGGTATTTGCTGAGGTAGCCGACGTTCCTCGACGTGCGAAAGAGCATCTTGGAGTTCTTCAGCCCAATGCTACCGGCGAACGTCTGGTTCCTGGACACATTGTTCTCTTGACTGCGAGTGCAGAGGAACTCATGGCTCGCGCGAAAGAGCGTCACAAGGGCGCTACGTTGGATTACTTGCGACAGCAGCAGGAACGTTTTATCCAACTTTTTGGACCCGATCCAAAAGCTATAACTGAGCTGTCCACATCTTCCAGGCCATTAGCATCGGTGGTTCGCGCAGTATGCAAGATAATACATCTCGGGGAGTACGAAGAACTAGATATAGCTTCGAGATTGAAGGCGCTGGCCGCAGGATGAGCGCTAAAACCAAGCTGATTTACTTTGCGGCACGGCGTTGGTGTAGTATATTGGCATGATCCCGGGTGTGGCGGGGCGTGGGTGTCCGAGGAGGTTGGCATGGCAATGCGAGTGAAGCCGGAGACTGGCGAGGTGGGCCTCAAGCAGCGGTATCGGGTGACGAACTGGTCGGAGTACGACCGGGCGCTGGTCAATCGAGGCAATCTGACGATCTGGTTCGACGAGGCGAGCATCCGGGACAGTTGGACGCCGCCGCGTCCGATCGGACGCGGCAAGCCCGGGTTGTACTCGGAGACGGCCATTCAGACGTGTCTGACGATCAAGACCTTGTTCCAGTTGCCGTACCGCGCCACGGAAGGACTGATCAAGTCGCTGATGCGCCTGTGTCACCTGGACCTGCCGGTGCCGGACCACACCCACATGTCGCGACGGGCCGGAGAGCTTTCGGTGAAGATACCGCGCCGGCCGCGTCAGGGGCCGACGCACGTGGTGGTCGATTCGACTGGCCTGAAGATTTTCGGCGAAGGCGAATGGAAGGTGCGTCAGCACGGTGTCGGCAAGCGCCGCACCTGGCGCAAGATCCATCTGGCCGTAGACGAAAGCACCAAGGACATCATCGGCATTGAAGTGACCACCACCGCCTGGGGCGACAGCGAAATCTTGCCCGGCCTGCTCGACCAGATCGAAGGCGAGATCGCCCAAGTCTCGGCCGATGGTGCCTACGACAGCCACGGCTGCCATGCGGCAATCGCCGAGCGGGACGCGCGTGCCACCATCCCGCCACGCGACGGTGCGGTCACGTGGGGAGGCGACCACGCTCGCGACGTCATCCTCCAGGAAATTGAAACCAAGGGACTCGACGGCTGGAAGAACGATAGCGGATACCACCGACGCAGCATTGCCGAGAACATGATGTACCGGTTCAAGCAACTGGGGGACACCCTGTTCTCCCGACGCTTCGAGCGACAAGTGAACGAAGCCCACGTTCGGGCGGCCATCATCAACACCTTCACCTACCTGGGCATGCCGCAATCGGTCCGGGTAGGGCAAGTTGCGCCTGCTGCATGACGACGGACGGGAAATGGGGGAACTCATGCCGGAAACGAGGAATCCAGTTTCATTGAATATTAGCAATTACTAATAGTGCACCAACGCCTTGCGGCACCGTTCTTCTCTCAAAGTGAGAGACTATTCAATGACCATTGCGTTCGGGCGCTCGAGACGGCGTGGGGCGTGTTCTATCCGCATCGGGACGGACCGCGTATGGCCGATCTGATCGCCCAGGGCATCAACTTAGACGATGCCGCGCATCAGGTCTGGCTCTGCGACCTTGAACAGATTCGTAGCTGTGATCTTGTGGTGGCGGTGCTCGACGGGCGAGTTCCCGATGAAGGCGTGTGCGTAGAACTCGGCCTTGCTAGCGGGTTGGACAAGATCGTTATCGGGTTGCTCACCGATTCCAGACGCTGCTTCCCCTGGGGCGCCAACCCAATGGTGACAGGATGTCTTTCGGCCATATGCACTGATCCGTCGCTCCTTTTGAGAATGGTAAAGGAGTGCTTCGACGGGCAGGCTGCCCAAATCTAGTAGCCGGAGGTTTCTCTCCCCCGGCCCCCACACCACCCACCGTGCCGGTCCGCAGTGGGTGGTTCAACGAGTTGGCGCGCTCGACGCCTGCTGGAACTCGCCCGCTACGTGGTTCTCAACCCGGTTCGTGCAGGAATGGTACGCACTCCTGGAGACTGGCCGTGGAGCAACTATCGCGCAACGATGGGCGATGAATCTACGCCGGACTGGTTGGCAACGCCGTGGATCCTGTCAGGATTCGGCGAGACCATGCCGGAAGCCGTTGCCGCGTACAGTCGCTTCGTCACCGAAGGAAACCGCCAGGCGACGACGCCATGGGAACAACGCAAGCAGCAACTGTTCCTGGGCTCTGACGTTTTTGTCGGTTCAGTACGCCGCCACGTTCCTGCCGGCAGCGATCTGCGCGACGGTCCGCAAGCCCGGGGTCGGCCCGTCCCGAAGCCTCTCGCTGACTTCGCGCGGCAATGTGACGATCGGAACGGCGCCATCGCCGCGGCCTACGCCAGCGGCAAGGGTAAAGGGCGGGTAAAGGGGCCAGGGTCGGATTAAATGCAAATCAATAGCCCAACTCTGCGCTCCACGGGACGCTGCGCGATAAGACCGCGCAGCGTCCCTGAGCTTTGACGTGTGCGCCGGGCATGGCGCGTTACTTCATAGGTGGAAGTCCTATGGCCAGGTTTTGCCGCACTTGCGGTGCGTCCAGCCCCACTACGCAGAGCCGAAGGCAAGGAGAAGGGCAAGGGCGTCGCCGCGAGGCGGGGTCTGAAGGAAGCCCAATCCAAAGCTGCGGGGCGATGAACAAAAACCGGATATCAGGCGTGATGTACTCGGGACGAGCGGGCACGTGACGGCGAAGTCCTCCATCTGCGCTTGGAGTGCATTTTGTAGATCCGGCGTCTATGCAGCGAAGGCAACGAGTCTTACACCGGGAGATCTCCCCGGTGCCTCAGAGGACCGAGGCTGGGGTTAGGTAACTGGCGTTGAATACCGTGGAGAAGGCAGCAGAGGGCATAGTAGGGTAGGCGACGGCGAGGAGTCAGAGAGCCAACCGAAGGCCCGAATGGTGTTCCGAGAGGAACTTGAAAGAGAGGAGTGATCGTTGTCCAATGAAGGCTGTGACTGCATCCGACCGGATGAACATGGGCTTGGAGCGGACAGAGATGAGGCTCCGGTTTGCGGGTCGCGAACCCTCGAGCTGCTCCAGCACTGGGCCAGTCGACTTGCCGACTCAATCTGCCGAACCACCGTGTACGTGACCCGTCCGCACGGTGGTGTGGGAAGGGGGGAGCCGTGAGGCTTCTCCCTATCCCGATTGGGCCTATCAACAGGGAGAGCGCAATGTCATGCGAGTGTGGTTGTGGTGAAGTGCCGCGCAGGGGCTTGTTTTGTCCGGGGCATGACCAGCGGCTTCGAGCAAGTCTCGAGCATCGGGTAGGTGGAATTCTCGCCCTGCGGTCGCTAGTTGAAGCTGCCGAACGCTCGGCGTCTGGAACCTACGCCCCCGAAGAACTTGCACGCCGAGTGCGCGAAATAGTTGAAGCCGCCAATGTCTAGGCCCAACGAACGAGGATAGATCGTGCGCAGCCACGAACTATCGGTCTGTTGGACGAGCCCGGGCCAGAGCGCTGGGCGCGCCCTCTGCAAATATCTTTTTTTGATTTACCCCAAAGGCATGAACGCCGGGGGGCTGGGAGCGGGAAGTCCCGAAGTGCCGGTGCCCAGGTGGCAAAGGTTTCGCGAATGAGGCGGTTCTTTGCGTCGCGGGTGCGGAACTCCGGGCGGCCGAGTCGTTCAGCTTGGGGAAACTGAAGTCCCGAATGCGGCCGGGCAGCGCTGAGGGCTCGGCTTACATGATCAGAGGGCGACCCCGATGCGCGGCACGACCGCGACGACTGCGGACGACGTCGGTCGAATCCGCGTCCTGACGATCGCCATCTCGGCGCCACAGCACGAGCAAAGCATCGGTGGCCGCTCCTTGCGCGGTGGCTTGAAGCGGTTCGGATCGAACTTCAGCAAGAGATGCAGCAAGGCAATGAGGCGCTTGCAGTTGGCGTGCAGGAAGCCGAAATTGCGCGCGCGGCGAAAGCCCTTGGGCAGCACGTGCTGGAGAATCAGCCAGAGGAACTCAGCGCCGGTAAGCGAGCGCTTTTCCGACTTGCCGGTTTCGGCGTTGCGATAGCGGAAGCTCACCCGGCCATTCTCGCAGGCGAGGATGTCCTGTTCACGGATGACGCCGCGGTAGAGGTAACGACCGAGGTAGATCAGGGCCTTCTCGCCGCTGCCAACCGATTTGCAGTGCGCCACCCATTCCCGCGGATAGCACGGCGGCAGGCAAATGCCGGCCGCCTCGATCGCCGCCAGCATCTTGGCCCGAAAGACCTTGGCCATCGCCTTCTCGTTGAACAGGTAGGTGCCGTTCTTGCCGCGCCGCTTGCGTCGCCAGCGCGGCTTCGTCGCATCGACCGCCGCTGCGGGGACGACGAGATGGACATGCGGGTGGAAGTCGAGCCGACGCTAGTGCGTGTGCAGGACCGCGATCGCCCCCGGCGTCCCCTGCAACTGCCGGTCGTTCTGACTAAAGCGGTGCACCGTTTCCCAGGCACAGCGCATCAAAAAATCGAAGACGATGTCGGCGTGCGCCGCCGCCAGCCCGCAGATCATCGCGGCGTCCCCTTGGCCAGGCGATAGCGGTCCATCAACGCGTTGATGCGGTCGATGGCGTGATGCTTAGTTTGATCCGTCAGATGGGTGTAGTGAACCGTCGTGAGAATCGAGTGATGCCGAGAATGCGCTGCACCTCGGGGAGCTCGACGCCCGCCTCGACGAGGTGTGTGGCTTAAGCGTGGCGCCTATGCCGAGTCCCGAGCAATGCCGAGTTCGAGCGTTTAGGCTATCAGGGCAGACCGGTTAGCGTCGGTCTACTCGGCATGGTTCTATTCTTCTTCCAGGGCGATACGTCCCTATGGACTACCTTGGATTGCTTTGTGGTGCCAGGAAGGGACTGAAACAGCAAGCCACAACTCTTGCTAAACAAGGCTTCACGCTTCTGGCATTTCTGAGTTACCCCGAGAGTTACCCCACTTTTGTCGACGCTGCCCCTGAAAAGGGTGGGAGTATGCCCTGCCCCGCACCAAAGAAAAACCCGGCACGCGGCCGGGTTGGCGCTGCCGGACCGGTAGGATTCAGCGGCCGTCGCCGACCAGCAAGCCAGTCAGGTTGGCCAGCTCACGGCACTCCTCGACGATCGCGTCGTGGCAGGACCACATGAAACCGTCTTGTACCGCGACGCTTTGTTTCCTGAACGCCTCGCCGCCAACGCCCCAGGTCATCACCAGCATGGCGTCAAGGTGCATCAGCTTGACTTCCAACAGTTCGCGGACGTCGACAGAGGTGGCGCCGGGGGAGATGTCGTAGACGGACGAGTTGATGGACTGGCGGGGCTCGGCGATGGCGGTCATCGTGAGTCCTCCTCGTGGTGGGCGCCCAGATCGGCGGCGGCAGAGAGAAACATCGAAGCGCCTTCCAGCGCGTCATCGGTCGAGATGCCTTCGCTGACCACGAACAGCTGTGCAGAGCTGCCGGCCGGCGCGAAGTAGGGATTGGCTGCAGACGGGGTCACGTGCTGTGTCGCTCTCATGGTTTCAGCCCTCCCGCGGCCGCCTCGTCGCGCCAGGTGTTCGCCACACGCGCAAACCTGTCGGCGACATGCATCCCGGCGACGATCAGGGCGTCGGTTGTCGAGGGGTTATCGTCGTCCTGGATGGCGCCCATGATGACCGACAGACAGGCGAAGGCATCGCCACAGCACTGGAAGTACGCAACGGCATCGGCGGCGGACAGCGGCATCGGGGTGGTCTTCTCAGCCATGGCGCACCTCCTTTCCGACGGCGGCCAGGTGCGGGTTTTCGCTCTCGTACTTCAGGGCGGCGCTGATGGTGCCACACAAGAGGTAGAGGCTGCCCAAGCTCGGCTCGGTGCCATCCGGCGGGTTGTCGACCTGGGACAGCAGGTAGCCCAGATCGTCGACCATGCGCGACAGGTTGCTGAGGGAATCCTCCGTAAAGGATCCGATGAGGGGATTGATGGTTGACGCGGCGGCGCGTCCAATGGGTGCGGAGTTGTGGGTCATGGATTGCGCCTTTGTCTGAGACCAATGCGGTGGCCGGAGATCATGTGAAGTGGTGAGGCTGGCCGGGCGACGTTCGTGCGGAATCCCTGGCTGCGCTGGGTTGTCGAGACCTGGGGCCGGTGGGTGGGCGGCGCCGATTTCGGTCCATGACAGCAGCCGACCCTTATGGAAAGCTTTGCATAAGGGTCGGCTACCGTCACTCACAATCCACCCGATCCGACCAATTGCGCGTGTCCCTGTCGAGTTCGCTGTGGAAACTGCCAATCATAGAATACTCCTGCGACCCGCCAGCGCCCACGCGCCCTCTTGGCAGAGGCAGTTCTGGACCCCCCTGAACATCTTGCCAACCCCCTTGCGCCGTGCCCAGGCACGCGGCTTTGGTGCGCTGTATGGTCTTTTTCAACGCGTCTGAGCACGGATCAGCCAGGTGCTCTTTGGCACGTTGAACGCACTCCTGAGGCCTGCGCCAACCCGGTCAGTGCGAAGCGGCTCCGCACTGCACGTACGAGATCAGTCTCAGCAGCGGCTGCCCGCGCCTCTCGCAAGCCCACCTGCAGATCGTTCGCCGATGTTCTCCTGACGCTGGCAACGTGCAGGCCTTCAGCGTTCGTGGCCGACGTCGCGCACCGATTTCCCCCGGAATTGGTCCAGTCACGCACCCCGATGCATAATGGATAGCTGGATCAACAGACTGTGCTTGCCACCCCATGCTCGACGACATCAAGAAGACCTTGTGGGCAACCGCCGACAAGCTGCGCGCCAACATGGATGCCGCCGAATACAAGCACCTGGTCCTCGGGCTGATCTTCGTCAAGTACATCTCGGACACCTTTGCCGCGCGGCGTGCCGAATTGGCGCGCCGCTTTGCTGACCCGGCCGACGATTACTACCTCGACGCGGCCGACCTGATCGCGGAAGAACTCGAAGATCGCGACTACTACCGCGAGGTGAACGTGTTCTGGGTGCCCGAATCCGCCCGCTGGGAAGCCCTGCGCACCGCCGCCAAGCAGCCGGACATCGGCAAGCGCATCGACGATGCCCTCACCCTCATCGAGGTCGAGAACCCCAAGCTCAAGGGCATCCTCGACAAGCGCTATGCGCGCGCCCAGTTGCCCGACGGCAAGCTCGGCGAACTGGTTGATCTGGTCTCCACCATCGGCTTCGGTGCCGACCCGGGCAAGGCCCGCGACGTGCTCGGGCAGGTCTATGAATACTTCCTCGGCCAGTTCGCCAGCGCCGAAGGCAAGAAGGGCGGCCAGTTCTACACGCCGGCTTCCATCGTCAAGACTCTGGTTGCCGTGCTCGCCCCCCACCATGGCAAGGTCTATGACCCGTGCTGCGGCTCCGGCGGTATGTTCGTCCAGTCCGAGAAATTCGTCGAGGCGCACGGGGGCAAGCTGGGTAACGTGTCCATCTACGGTCAGGAGTCCAATCCGACGACCTGGCGCCTCGCCGCGATGAACCTCGCGATCCGTGGCATCGACTTCAACCTCGGCCGCGAGCCCGCCGATACCTTCACCCGCAACCAGCACCCGGACCTGCGCGCCGACTTCATCCTGGCCAACCCGCCGTTCAACGTCAGCGACTGGTGGCATGGCAGCCTGGAAGGCGACCCGCGCTGGGAGTTCGGCACCCCGCCGCAGGGCAATGCCAACTACGCGTGGTTGCAGCACATGCTGTACCACCTGAAGCCGAGCGGCCGCGCCGGCATCGTGCTGGCGAATGGCTCGATGAGTTCCAGCCAGAACAGCGAGGGTGACATCCGCCGGGCGATGGTCGATGCCGATGTGGTCGAGGTGATGATCGCGTTGCCGGGGCAACTTTTCTTCAACACGCAGATCCCCGCTTGTCTGTGGTTCCTGACCAAGCACAAAGCTGCTCGTCCGGGTGAAGTGCTGTTCATCGACGCCAGAAAGCTGGCCCGCATGATCAGCCGGGTACAGACGGAGTTGTCCGATGAAGTCATTGACCGCATTGCCGGCACCGTCGCTGCCTGGCGTGATGAGGCAGACGCTGAGGAGTATCAGGACATCCCTGGCTACTGTCGAAGCGTGAATCTGGCCGAGATCGCCGACCACGGCCACGTGCTGACGCCGGGGCGCTACGTGGGTGCCGAAGAGGTCGAGGACGACGACGAAGCCTTCGCCGACAAGATGCAGAAGCTGACCGAGAAGCTCGGCGAACAGATGGCGAAGGGGGCGGAGCTTGATGCTTTGATCCGGCAGAAGCTAGGAGGGCTGGGGTATGAATTTTGATCTTCCAGCGTTGCCAGAAGGCTGGGTGTATTCGTCCCTTGAAGATTGCGCGAGAGCTAACTCAATAAGCTATGGCGTGGTTCAGCCAGGGTCACCCGTTACAGGAGGGGTGCCAATCATTCGCGTCAATAATTTCCGTGGCACCCGTATTGATCTTTCTGAAACCATGCGAGTTGCGCCTGAGATAGAGGCTAAGTACGCGCGAACCCGTTTGGCTGGTGGCGAGGTGTTACTGACTCTGGTCGGTTCTGTCGGTCAGGTAGCTGTTGTTCCCGATGCACTGAAAGGCTTCAATGTGGCTCGGGCAGTTGCGGTTATTGACCCGCTTCAACACGTAAGTGCCGAGTGGATTGCCCTTTGCCTCAGGTCGCCACTATCGCAACACCTCTTGACCAGTAGGGCGAACACGACGGTTCAAACAACAATCAATCTCAAGGATGTTCGGGCCTTACCCATTCCTATGCCACCTGCGGCAGAGCGGCAAACTATCACCAAGATGGTGTCGGCTCTCGACGACCGCATCACCCTCCTGCGCGAGACCAACGCCACGCTCGAAGCCATCGCGCAGGCGCTGTTCAAGTCGTGGTTCGTCGATTTCGACCCCGTTCGCGCCAAGCAGGAAGGCCGCGCCCCGGAAGGGATGGACGAAGCCACCGCTGCGCTGTTTCCGGATGAGTTCGAGGAATCGGAGCTGGGACTGGTGCCGAGGGGGTGGCGTAGTTGCTCCTTCATCGAAACTATCACGGTGATCGGCGGAGGAACGCCGAAGACCTCGATCAGAGAATACTGGAATGGGCATATCCCGTGGTTCTCGGTCGTGGATGCGCCTGCAGTAACCGATGTCTTTGTTATCGACACGGTAAAGCACATCACTGAACAAGGATTGCGTAATTCATCCACGAGTTTGCTTCCCCTTGGAACTACCATTATTTCGGCCCGAGGCACGGTAGGACGACTCGCGCTTGTCGGGCGAGAAATGGCGATGAATCAATCCTGTTACGGCTTGCGAGGAAAAGCCAGTGATGATTACTTCACCTATTTCAACACCTACCGAATTGTCGAGACATTGAAGCAAAGAACTCACGGTTCGGTCTTTGACACAATCACCCGAGACACTTTGGCCGGTGTTTGCGTCGTTTATCCAAATGGTGCGTTTATCACAGCCTTCGAGCGCACGGTGTCGCCGGTCATGGAGCGAGTCAAGGAAAACCTTAAACAAGCCCAAACCCTCGCCACCCTGCGCGACACCCTGCTCCCTCGCCTGATCTCCGGCAAGCTGCGCCTGTCGGAGGCCGAAGCCGTGCTCGAGGAAGTCGCCGCATGACCGAAGATCACCTCGAACAAGAAGCGCTCGGCTGGCTGACCGAAGTCGGCTACGACACCCTTTACGGCCCTGACATCGCCCCCGACGGCGCCAACCCGGAGCGCGCTGGCTACCAGCAGGTGCTGCTGCCGTTCCGGTTGCGCGAGGCGATTCACCGCCTGAACCCCTCCATCCCTCTCGCCGCCCGCGAGGATGCACTCAAGCAAGTGCTCGACCTCGGCATCCCGGCCTTGCTGTCGGCCAACCGCCACTTTCACAAGCTGCTGGTCGGCGGCGTACCGGTGCAATACCAGAAGGACGGCGAAACCCGGGGTGACCTGGTCCGCCTGATCGACTGGACCAACCCCGCCAAGAACAAGTGGCTGGCGATCAACCAACACTCGATCAAGGGGCCGCACCACACCCGCCGGCCGGACATCATCCTGTTCATCAACGGGCTGCCCCTGGTGTTGATCGAACTGAAGAACCCGGCCGACGGAAACGCGGACATCTGGCGGGCCTACGACCAGCTTCAGACCTACAAGGAACAGATTCCGGACGCCTTCCAGTACAACGAGGTGCTGATCATCTCCGACGGCAGCGAGGCACGCTTCGGATCCCTCTCGGCCAATGCCGAGCGATTCATGCAGTGGCGCACGATCGACGGGGTGGCGCTCGACCCACTCGGCGAATTCAACGAACTGGAGACGCTGGTACGCGGCCTGCTGGCTCCGGCCATCCTGCTCGACTACCTGCGCTTCTTCGTCCTCTTCGAAGATGACGGCGCATTGGTCAAGAAGATCGCCGGCTATCACCAGTTCCATGCGGTGCGCGCGGCGATCGATCAGGTGGTTACCGCCTCGCGCCCCGGCGGTACGCACAAGGGCGGCGTCGTCTGGCATACGCAGGGCAGCGGCAAGAGCATCACGATGACCTGCTTCGCCGCCCGGGTGATGCAGGAAGCGGTGATGGAGAACCCGACCATCGTCGTCATCACCGACCGCAACGACCTCGACGGCCAGCTGTTCGGCGTCTTCTCGCTGGCGCAGGACCTTCTGCGCGAGGAACCGGTACAAGCCAACACCCGGCAAGACCTGCGCGCCAAGCTCGGCAACCGCCCCTCGGGCGGCATCGTCTTCGCCACCATCCAGAAGTTCATGCCTGGCGAGGACGAGGACGCCTACCCGACCCTCTCCGACCGCCACAACATCGTGGTGATTGCCGACGAAGCCCACCGCACCCAGTACGGCTTCGAGGCCAGGCTCAAGACCGTCCGGGCGCCCCGGAACACGGCCGGCGACGGCGTCAACGACGCCAACGCGCGGCTCGCCGCCGAGCCCGCCGCGTCGTACCTTTCGCGCTACCAGGTCGGCTACGCCCAGCACCTGCGCGACGCCTTGCCCAATGCGACCTTCGTCGCCTTCACGGGGACCCCGGTATCGAGCGAGGACCGCGACACGCGTGCCGTGTTCGGCGACTACATCCACGTCTACGACATGCAACAGGCGAAGGAGGATGGGGCGACCGTCGCCATCTACTTCGAGTCGCGCCTCGCAAAACTGTCGCTGAACGAGGCCGAGCTGCCGCACATCGACGACGAGGTCGATGAACTCGCCGAGGACGAGGAGGAAGGACAGCAGGCCCGGCTGAAGAGCAAGTGGGCAGCGCTCGAAAAGGTGGTCGGTGCCGAACCCCGTATCGCCAGCGTCGCCGCCGATCTGGTCGCCCACTTCGAAGAACGCAGCCAGGCCCAGACCGGCAAGGCGATGGTCGTCGCCATGAGCCGCGAAATCTGCGTCCATCTCTACAACGAGATCACCAGGTTGCGCCCCGAGTGGCATGACGCCGATCCGGAAAAGGGGGCGATCAAGATCGTCATGACCGGTTCCGCCAGCGACAAGGCACTGCTCCGGCCGCACATCTATAGCGCACAGGTCAAGAAGCGCCTCGAGAAGCGCTTCAAGGATCCCGCGGACCCACTGCGCATCGTCATCGTGCGGGACATGTGGCTGACCGGCTTCGATGCGCCCTGCGTGCATACGATGTACATCGACAAGCCGATGAAGGGCCACAACCTGATGCAGGCCATCGCCCGCGTCAATCGCGTGTTCAAGGACAAGCAGGGTGGGTTGGTGGTGGATTACATCGGCATCGCCAACGAACTCAAGAGCGCGCTCAAGGAATACACCGCCAGCCAGGGGCGCGGCCGGCCGACGGTCGATGTCGCCGAAGCGTATGCGGTGCTGGAGGAGAAACTCGACATCCTGCGCGGGATGTTGCACGGCTTCGATTACAGCGACTTCCTGACCACCGGCCACCGGCGACTCGCCGGCGCCGCCAACCATGTGCTCGGGCAGAAGGACGGCAAGAAGCGATTTGCGGATACCGCACTGGCGATGAGCAGGGCATTCACCCTCTGTTGCACACTGGACGCGGCCAAGGAAGTACGCGAAGAGGTCGCCTTCATGCAGGCGGTGAAGGTCATCCTGACCAAGCGCGACCTCAGTCAGCAGCGCCGTACGGATGAGCAGCGCGAACTGGCAATCCGGCAGATCATCAATTCGGCCATCGTTTCCGAGGAAGTGGTCGATGTGTTCGACGCGGTCGGCCTCGACAAGCCGAACATCGGGATTCTCGACGACGCCTTTCTCGCCGAGGTGCGCAACCTGCCCGAGCGCAATCTTGCCGTCGAACTGCTGGAGCGCCTGCTCGAAGGGGAGATCAAGAGCCGCTTTGCCGGCAACGTGGTGCAGGCGAAGAAGTTCTCCGAGTTGCTGACCAACGTGATCAAGCGCTACCAGAACCGGGCCATCGAAACTGCGCAGGTCATCGAAGAACTGATCGAGATGGCCAAGAAGTTCCGCGCGGCGGCGAACCGGGGCGAGGCACTGGGGCTGACCGAAGACGAGGTTCGCTTCTACGATGCCTTGGCCGACAACGAATCGGCGGTACGTGAGCTGTCTGACGAAACCTTGAAGAAGATCGCCCACGAACTGACCGAGAGCCTGCGCCAGAACATCACCGTGGATTGGTCGGCGCGGGACAGCATCCGCGCCAGGCTTCGACTCATGGTCAAACGCATCCTCCGCAAGTACAAGTACCCCCCGGATCAGCAGGAGGCGGCAATCGAGCTGGTGCTGAAGCAGGCTGAGGTGTTGGGCGAAGAGTGGATGTGAGCATTGCCGCGCTGGCGCAGTCGGAGCTGATCGGCCTGCACATGAGCCTGGGCGCCTGGATTCGGAACAACCTGGGGCTGTGGAAGGGGAACGATCGGTTGATGATGGCTGTTCGGGATGGCGATCAGCCGATGCACCCTGACGATGCATCGACGGCGATCGTCGAGGCGGTGTGGGAGAGGCTGCGGGAAATGCTGGAACTGTTTTGTCCCGACCCCGTCTGACGCATGGTGGCCTTACCAACTTGGCGACCCACACGCGGGTGAAGTGTTCAGATGTCGGTGCGAGCCTTGAACGCTATGTGCTTTGACGTCCGGACTCGCCGACTCGACGGTGGGTTCTTGTGACTTCAAGAATCGCCAATTCGGTGGGATCACCCTGTTGTCGAGGTGGAAGCGACATCACTTTTCGATCGGCGTGCCGGTCGGCTTCGAAGGAGGATCAAAGTCATGAGGAATACCGCTCGCTGCGTCGGCCTGGCTGTCGGCGCTTTGATGTTTGTGTCGGTCGCAGCCCCTGTCTACGCTGGCGGGGCTAATTCGTCGGGCCCCTACGACCCTTACCCCGACAATGTTGGTGCACCGTCGGGCAACGGCAATGGGGTCGGCAATGCGTACGGAAAGCCAGCCGCCGGCACGGTTGGCAATGCTGATGCGAAAAACCCGCCTGGTCAGCTTCCTGGTCCATGGGATGCCAACAACGGGTACGAATGCGATGACAACAGCGGCATTGCCAAGGGGAACCCAGCGCACAGTGTCTGCGAGGAGCTGAAGTAGCATGACTCTTGTGGACACCCTATCGCCACGCAAGTTGAGGACGTAAGGGTGTCCGGTGCGGTCCCGTCACGACGCCGTACTGCACAGTAGGACGTCGTGATACCGGCTCATCGCAGAAGCAGCGGTGGGCAGAGTGTTCGCCGGCTGGCACATGATGGCGAACGCCCCCCCGGCTCTGCTCTGCAATACCGCCCACTGCGGACCCGCACGGTGGGTGGTATTGCTGCACGCAGCCAGGATGCGTGTGGCGCGGTCGGCGCGGAGGCTTGTCGAATAAACGGTTCAGCTCGTGCCTTCGCTCGCACGTTCCAACCATATTCGTCCGACGGCGCCGCGGTTAGGGAACGAGCTTCCCTAGGCCATGCTTCCCGTCCTTCAGCTTCGCGGGGCGGAAGGTCGATCGATTGTCTCTCACCAGTCCATCGAGAATGTCGTCGGTTAGAGTCGGATCGATGCGACTGCGGATTCGGTCGTAGCTGACAAATTGATAGCCCCTCTGTCGCAAGTAGGAGAGGATCGAATTGACCCTCGGATCCTGCGGCGGGATGTCAGGCATCGCGCCGACAGCATCGAGATCCTCTTGCGAGGGTGACTCCGACTCAAGTTCACGGATGCGCTCGACAAGCAGGTTCCAAGGGAGTTGACCTGGCATAGAGAAGTCCAGATGTTGAATAGGTTCGAGGCGCGGGTGTACCTTGCACGGTTCAAGCCTCACGGGAAGGATTGTCTTGCCCTTGCCCAATCCGTAAGCCCACTCGAAGGTCACGTAAGACGAACTCGCGGAGTTTTCGCTCAATGCGACAAGGACAGCGACCGAATCGGAGATGCCGCGCTCGATTCCATCGCGCCAGTCGCTTCCGGCACGCAGTTGCCCGTGGTCTCGCCAAAGCATGATGCCCGACTCAGCGAGTTTGATACTGGCTAGCTCGGCAAAGTAGTGGTCCTTTGTCGAGTAGCTTAAGAAAATTGTCGGCATCACGCACCTCCAGAAGGTCTCTTGCCAATTCACCTGTAGAGTCGATTGGTCGCTCCGAAGCCGCGTCGGGATAGGTACCGAAAGGGAGCAGCTTTTCTTTGCCCTCGAAACTGTACCGGAAGCGCCACCACTTGCCGCCGGCGGCGGTCACGATGAGGAACAACCCGAGCTTGACTGGTTTCGCGCCGGGCTTGGCGTTGCGTACTGTGGTGTCCGTGAGTGGCATAGCGGCCTGCGTCCGGGTTCGTTTCATCCCTTGGAGTTACCCCGGGGCCAAGAGGAATTACCCCAAAAGTTACCCCACCAGCAGCTGGACTTACCCCGAGAGTTACCGCAGTTTCTCGCCGGATGCTTTGGGACCATGTTACCCCGCAATGGACAAAAGGCAACAAAAAACCCGCACTTAGGCGGGCTCTCTGGACTGCTATGGACTACCTTGGATTGCTTTGTGGTGCCCAGGAAGGGAATCGAACCCCCACACCTTGCGGCGGCAGGACCTAAACCTGCTGCGTCTACCAATTTCGCCACCTGGGCTCTGCCACCAACCAAACAGTATGCCGGACGACAGGGGCGCTCTGAACTCATCCCGGCGGCACCCGATGGCTCCCCTGCCCTCGCGCCAATACGGCATTCTACCCGGGACGGTCCCGCGCTGTCAGCTTCGCGAAGAGGGTTCCACGCCACCGGCAGGCCCAGCCTGGGCCGACACAGCGATCGGCCGACGGATCGAGCAGGCGCCTTGCCACGTGCAGCCGGGCCTCGCGCGTCACGGTGCGGCGGGAGTGCCGTACCGCTCCCCGTCGCGGACGCGGAGGACGAAGACGAGGATTTCTGGCATGATATGAAATTCGAGATCACCATCATTTCGGCCACACGACCGTAGCACCACGCAGCGCGCGGTTGTTGGGCTTGCAGAACGAGCCGGCTGCGCTGGATCTAATGACGGTCGAAAGGTCGAAAGCTCGGAAGGCCGTCTTCCCGCCGGAAGGGCTGCGCATGAGGGAATTGACGTGGGTCGCCCCCGGATGCGCTTGGCGGCCACCGCTGGTGCCAGGACTGCCTGGCGAATGCCTGGAAGGAACGGGGGCTCCTGACCCGAACTCCCGGCTTCTCTCCCCCCATTACTCAGGAGCGCGAAATGACATCTGATCTCTTCAAGACACCGGCCGCCCATGCCCAATCCGACCGGCGTGGCATTATCCTGGCGGGAGGTTCGGGAACGCGCCTGTACCCGGCCACCCTCGCGGTGTCCAAGCAATTGCTGCCGATCTACGACAAACCCATGATCTACTACCCGCTGACAACGTTGATGCTGGCGGGGATTCGCGACTTCCTGATCATTTCGACGCCTCAGGACACGCCACGCTTCGCGCAATTGCTGGGCGATGGCCGGCGGTGGGGACTCGACATCCGCTACGCGGTCCAGCCCACGCCGGACGGCCTGGCGCAGGCGTTCATCATCGGCGCGGACTTCATCGGTAACCGACCTTCCGCCCTGGTGTTGGGCGACAACATCTTCTACGGTCACGAGATCGCCAATGACCTGCAGTGGGCCAATGCGCGGCAGGAGGGGGCCACCGTGTTCGCCTACCGCGTCCAGGATCCACAGCGTTACGGGGTGGTCGAATTCGACAGTACGGGACGCGCCATCAGCCTGGAAGAGAAGCCGAGCGAGCCGAAATCGCACTACGCCGTAACCGGGCTCTATTTCTACGACCAGCGCGTGGTGGACGTCGCCCGGAACCTGCGGCCCTCGCCACGCGGTGAACTCGAGATCACCGATGTCAACCGACAGTATCTGGACTGGGGCGACCTTTCTGTTTCGATGATGGGCCGCGGCCATGCCTGGCTGGATACCGGAACCCATGAGTCACTCCTCGAGGCGAGCCTGTTCATCGAAACCATCGAGAAACGGCAGGGGCTGAAAATCGCCTGCCCGGAGGAAATCGCTTACCACCAGGGTTACATCACGGCGAGTGAAGTCGAAGCGCTGGCCCAGCCGATGAAGAAGAACCTCTACGGGCAGTATCTGCTGGCACTGCTCGACGAGTAGCGGCGTCGGCTGTTTTCCATGCCTGTGGATCCCCCTCCCCAACCTCTGGTGCCCTTGCCATGAAACGAATTCCAACCGACCTCCCCGATGTATGGATCGTCGAACCGAAGGTCTTCGGCGACGCCCGCGGCTTCTTCATGGAAACATGGAACCGCAGGACCTTTGCCGATCTGGGTCTGGACGTGGAGTTCGTCCAGGACAACCATTCGCGGTCCCGCCAGGGCGTACTGCGCGGACTCCACTACCAGATCCACGAACCGCAGGGCAAACTGGTCCGGGTCACCAGCGGCGAAGTGTTCGACGTGGCAGTGGATCTGCGCAGGTCGTCGCCGCATTTTGGCCGCTGGGCAGGGGTGACGCTCTCCGGCGAGAACCAGCGCATGCTCTGGGTTCCGCCAGGCTTTGCCCATGGTTTCCTGGTGGTGTCGCCAGCAGCAGACTTTCTGTACAAGACCACCGCCTACTACGCACCGGAACATGAGCGCTGCGTCGCGTGGAACGACCCCGACATCGGCATCCGCTGGCCCCTCGATGACGAGCCTGCCCTGTCCGCCAAGGACCGTATCGGAACCCCCCTACGGCTGGCCGAAGCCTACGCCTGAGAACCACCACCCGGCGACCCACCTGTGCAGTCGGGTGCGGTGCAACGTGCGGCAGGCGTCGGCCAGCGCAAACCCGTTCTCCCCGAGTCCAGGACTCGGCTGGCCCCGCCCACCCGACCACCGGCCTGCGGTCTTCAGCGCGAGTATCGCGGCAGACGACCCCACGAAATTCCGCGCGTGTCAGACAATCCGGCACGCTTCCTCGAAGGCGAGCCGTGGACCGCGAGGATGCAGTCTGGCGGGGTCGCCGATGCCGAGATTGCAGAGAAAGTTGGCCTGATAGCGCCCGTCCGGGAAGAACGCCGCATTCAACGTGGCCGTGTCGAACCCCGACATCGGGCCGCAATCGAGTCCGAGCGCGCGCGCGGCCAGAATCAGGTAGGCGCCCTGCAAGGTGCCGTTGCGAAAGGCCGTAGTGGCCGCCAGCTCGGCGTTGCCGGCAAACATCGGCCGGGCGTCGTAGGACGGAAACATCGTCGGCAGGTGCTCGTAGAAGGCACTGTCGGTGGCAACGATAACGGTCACCGGAGCCGCCAGCGTCTTGTCGAGGTTGCCCGGAGAAAGCGCAGGCGCGAGCCTGGCCTTGCCCTCTGGCGAGCTGACGAAGAGCAGGCGCGCCGGCTGGCAGTTCATCGAGGTGGGCCCCCACTTCATCAGGTCGTAGAGGCGGCGCAAGGTGGACTCGGGGATCGGCTCGTGGGCGAAACCGTTGTGGGTTCTCGCCTGCACGAAAAGTTGCTCGAGGGCTTCGGTGCTCAGGGCTGGCATGGTGGCTCCTTGTGGTTCGGTCTACGGGTTCAGGGGCGCGAAGGCGACGTCGAGTATGACATCTTCGGTGACCTGTGAGGCGCACTTGCCGACATGAATGGCAAGCGCCTGAAGCGACCGCACACGAAACACAAAGCGGGGCCCTGGTTTGAAGAAACCGCCTTCGGCGCGCCGGCTGGGATGACGAGCAGGACGGCCAGATCGAGATCAAGCATTGCCGAACACGCGCGCAAGGTGGGAACATACGCCTGCAGCGCGCTCGGCACTGCCTGATCTCACGCAATCAACCGGAGGAAACGACATGATCAACGGCCCTGTCTGGAATGAATCGATCCTGAAGCGGGAAGGCGTATTTCCGACCATCCTCGCGATCGGCGATTCGTGGTTCTGGTATCCCGAGAACAACCTGGCTTCTCCGCTGCACAACATCGTCAACCGCCGACACACTCATGTCATCCTCGTGCGGGGACACAACGGGGCGGAGGCGCTCGAGTATCAGTCGGGCCCCATTCGGGCTCAGATCGAAAAGGACCTCGACCGCGACAAGGGCTATGGCCGAACCCTGAAGGCGGTCTTTCTTTCCGGAGGCGGCAACGACCTCGCAGGCAGTGACGACCTGCCGCAGACGTTGCTCGACAACTGCAGTGCTGCCACCGCGGCCGCCGCTTGTTTGCGTGCCGGACAGCCCGAGCAGCTTTTCCGGCGCGTTCGCGACTCGCTGCTGAGCGTCGTCGCGCTCGTCGAAAAGAAGATCCCGGGTACGCCGGTGTTCATACACGGCTACGACTACGCCTGCCCGAACGGCGAAGGCTTCCTCGGGCTCGGGCAATGGCTGCAGTTTCCGATGGACCAATGCAAGGTGAAGCGAACCCTGCAGCAGGATCTGGTCAATGTCCTGATCGATCGCTTCCGCGTCGCACTGGAGGAGGTCCAGGCCCAGGCGCCCAGCGTCCGACTGGTGGACGGACGCAAGACCCTGTCTTCCGCCGATTGGGCCAATGAGTTGCATCCGACCGTCCCCGGATTCAATCGCCTCGCGAAATGCTGGCAGGCCCCGCTGGAAGCCGCCGGGATTGCCTGAACCCCACCCGCGCATCGGGCCATGAGTCACCGCGCCATCCCCGGCGTACGCCGTCTGCCGTCGATTGCCATGGGCAGGGTCTCCTCGGCCGGCGGTGGCCAGCTTACACCAGCCCGCGTGCGGTCGCCAGGATGTAGCCGATGACGCAGGAGGTGCTGACGCCGATCAGCCCGGGAAGTATGAAGCTATGGTTGATCAGGTACTTGCCGATGTGCGTCGTCCCTGAGCGGTCGAACTGAATGGTCGCCAGGTCGCTCGGGTAGGTCGGCAGGATGTAGTAACCATAGCAGGCTGCAGCGAAGGCGACGACGTAACCCGGCGGGACGCCGATCGACAGCGCCACCGGCACCATCGCACTGATCGCGGCCGCCTGCGAGTTGACGAACTTCGAAACGATCAGCAGTGCCACCGCATAAGTCCAGGGTTGCGTCTTGACGAGGTCGGCCAGGGCGTCCTTGATGATCGGGAGGTTGGCCTCGAAGACCGAATCGGCCATCCAGGCGACACCGAACACGGCAACCACGGCAATCATTCCCGCCCGGAATACCTCGGTCTTGCCGATCGTCGCGGGATTGGTCTTGGTGAAGATGATGATGAATGCGCCGGCCATCATCATGAACATCTGGATCGTCAACACCATCGACAGGGGCTTGCCGGCGAAACTCGGCCGCAGGGCCTCGAACGCACCCAGAGTCGCGACGGTGGCGATCGCGCCGACGAAGATCCACATTGCCACCCACTGGCCCCGATCCAGCGTCTTGCCGAGCAAGGTCGCCGTCTCGCCGTACACGAATTTGCGGTTCTCCGGATCGGCGATCAGCTTCTGGAAGTCCTCGTCCTGGTCGAGGTCCTTGCCGCGGAACCAGCTGAAGATGCCGATCATCAGCACACCGGCCAGCGTCGACGGGATGGTGATCGACAGCAGCGTCACGAAATCGATCACCGGCGCGCCCGCCGGCGCCTTGGCGAGAAACGCCGCCAGCGAGACGACGGCCACCGACACCGGACTGGCGATGATGCCCATCTGGGCGCCGATCGAGGAGCCCGCCATCGGCCGCTCCGGCCGGATACCGTTCTTGATGGCGATGTCGTAGATGATCGGCAGCATCGTATAAACGACGTGCCCGGTACCACAGAGCATGGTCAGGAAGGTGGTGACGAAGGGTGCCAGGATCGACACGTACTTCGGATTTCGCCGCAGCACCTTCTCGGCCAGCAGCAGCAGTACCTCCAGGCCGCCCGAGGCCTGCAAGGTCGCCGAGGCGGCGACGACCGCGACAATGGTCAGCATCACGTCGACCGGCGGCTTGCCCGGCGGAATGTGAAACACGAAAACGAGCACCACGACGCCGATACCACCCAGCAGGCCGAGCGCCACCCCGCCCTTGCGCGCGCCGTAGAACAGACAGACGAGAATTAGCAGCAGTTCGAGCGTCAACGTCATGATGGGACCTCTTCCTCGGGTTCAGCAATGTCGTAGCGGCGACTGACGGCAAGTGGCATTGTGCATCCAGGCCGTACCGGAACGTTCACCAACAGTCTCACTAGCCGGCCTGACGACCGCGTCCAGCCAGCACGCCCGCATTCTCTCCCGGTGGCAATATCGCACGGTTGACCCATCTCAACTGGCGCCTTCATTTGCCCCCCACGGCAGCCCAGTGCGCCGGGCATGCCGTCAGGCCGCAGCCTGACGCGTCACGCCGCCAACCCGAAACGCGGTCACGATGGCCATACCCTGCAAAGCCGCGATGCCTATCAGCACCGCAGCAAAACGCCCGCGGTCCATCAGTCCGCCGAAGACCAGTGGCGCCAGCGCCAGGCCGAGGTCGAGACCCGAATAGACGAAACCATAGACGCGCCCGTAGGCGGCCTGACCAAAACGCGAGGTTGCCGCCCGGCGCACCAGCAGGTCCCGCGAGGGCCCGGCGATGCCGGTGCAGAAGCCGATGCAGGCCATCACCGGCAGCACGCTCCAGGCCGGCAACGGTAATGTCGCCAAGGCAACCGCGAGCAGCGCGCCGGTGCCGAGCGCGGCGGCGATCAGCCGCTCCTGGTCGCCCTTCCGCGCCAGGAAGCCACCGGTAAGGATGCCGCCCGCCCCACCGGCCAGATAGGCGGAGAGCGCTGTTGCCCCGGCCGCCAGTGACAAACCGTAGAGATTCTGCAGGATCGGCGTCGCAAAGTTCTGGATCGCGCCGAACGCCGTGGTGATCAGAAAGAAAAAGGCAAAACACAGCCATACCGCCGGCGAACGCAGGAACGCCAGAAGCGGCGCCGGCGTCGCGACATCAAGGGCCTGCAGGCTGTTCGGCGGATCGGCCAGCGTGCGACGACGCCAGAACAGGAGAACCAGTGCGAGGGCCGCCAGCCCGGCGGCGGCCAGCGCCGCAACCCGCCAGCCGGCGGTCGCGGCAATGCCGGTCATGAACACCGGCGCCAGCGCCCAGCCGAGATTGCCGGAGAGGCCATGAATCGAGAACGCGTAGCTCAGCCTGGGTGGCGATACGTGGCGATTGAGCACCGTGAAATCGGCCGGGTGGAAAACACTGTTGCCCAGCCCGGCCAACGCCGCGACGACGACCAGCCCGGCATAGCCATCAGCGACCGAAAGCAGCAGCGACGCGACCAGAAAACAGCCGATGCCACTGCCGAGAACCCTCGCCGCGCCGTAGCGATCGACGAGGAAGCCGGCAAGCGCCTGACCGATCGCCGAGACAACGAAAAACACCGTCATCGTCGCCCCGATGCCGGTGAAACTGAGTGCGAAGTCCTTCATCAGCCACGGAAAGAGTGGCGGCAGGAGAAGGTGGAAGAAATGCGAGACGCCATGCGCGCAGCCGATCAGCGAAACGACTTCGAAATCACGGTTGGGCGGCACCACCGCGGGGCTGGCAGTCATGGCGAGGCTCCTGGACGAAAGCGTGCGGCAGTGCAGTGTACTGGGTTTTGCCAGGCGCCGTGCCTCGGCGCCGCGCTACCCGCGACGGCCGCCGCCATCCCCGGCACCGCCGCCGATGGAGACTGCCGGCAACCGACCGGCCACGGTCGTACGGGGCCGATCGACCTGGCCTGATGCCCTGCCAGCGGCACGGCGTCAGGCCAGGTCGCGGCAGCAACTAGACCTGTTCGGAGATCGACAACCTGCGCAACATGTTGCGCCGCTTGTGCTGATGGGCGTGCATGCGCTCGAGTACGCCGTTGAGGAAGCGCACCGCCTCGACGATGTAGGGCCCCTTGTTGAGCATCACCGCTTCGGCACGGCCGCTCATGACGGCGTCGGAAACTTCCGCACGCGTCGGCGCGCCGGTCTTCGCCAGCCCCTCCAGCACCTGGGTGGCCCAGATCACCGGCACGTGGGCGGCTTCACACAGCCAGAGAATCTCTTCCTGCACCTCGGCCAGACGCTCGAAGCCCACTTCGACGGCCAGATCGCCGCGCGCCACCATCACGCCGACCGGCGGCGAGTACATGGCGGTCAACAGCAGGCGCGGCAGGTTCTCGAAAGCCTCCCGGTTCTCGACCTTGAGCACGACACCGATGTCGCCGCCGCCCAGCCTCTCGAGATGCCGTTGCAGGAGCAGCACGTCCTCGGGCGTGCGCACGAAGGATAGTCCGACCATGTCCACGTGCTTTACCAGAAACGCCAGGTCATGGACATCCTTGTCCGTCAGGGCGGCGATAGCGAGTTCGGTGTCCGGCAGATTGATCCCTTTTTCCGACCGCAGCCTGGCGGTTGTCGGGCCGGTGTCGCCGATCTGCACGACGATTTCATGACCGTCGTTGGCCACGACGCGGCTGCCGATCTTGCCATCGTCGAAAAAGATGACCTCCCCGGGCTTTGCGGCATCGAAAGCGGCGTCCAGGGAGCACGAAATGCGCGCCGGCTCGATGATCCGACCCTCGGCGTCGCGCACGGCCGACCGCCCCGGGATGCCGTCGCGTGTCAGGATCAGCCTGTCGCCCACCGCCAACTCGATCGGCGAGACGACCTCGGGCAAGGGACCGAAGTCGCCTTCGCCAATCACCTCGCCGGCGCGCAGCAGGCGTGCCAGTCCGCCCTCTTCCACGTAGGCCGTCTGGCTCGACAGCGCCAGGCACGAGGCATTGCGCACCTCGCTCACGACGAGTTCGCGATACTTTCCCCGGCAATCGTCGAAGGCGATGACGTCACCGGCAAGCGCGGACTCGATCAGGCGGCCTTCGATCGGCACAGTGAAACGCACACCCGGAGGTGGCGGCTCCGGCGCTTCGGCGGGCGTCAGCCAGACCTGCGCCGGCTCGCTTACCGAACCGCGCAGGTCGCGGCGCGGCCGGTACTTGAGGACACGCCCGAGCGACTCGATCATGCCGGTACGCAGCTTCGGACCCGCCAGGTCGGCATAGATCTTGGCCGAGCGACCGAGTTCCCTCTCGGCACGGTGCAGGTTGTTGATCATGCCCAGCCAGGCCGTCTCGTCGTCGTGCGCGCAGTTGATGCGCACCACGTCCATGCCGGCCGCCAGCAGGTTGCGCACCAGCGCGTAGTCGACGGCGGCTTCACTGGGCATTGTCACCATGATCCGCACCGAACGCTTGCCCGCCGGCGAGCCGAGAAGAAGCTGGCTGTGGTGATCGAGGACGATCGTGCCGTCGTCGATGCTCAACGGCGAGGGCGGAGACTGCCGCGGCCGCGACCGGCCGGCAAGGCCATGCAGGGCCGCCAGAACGGCATCCAGCGAGCTGAGTGTCTGCGCCTCGCAGCCGCCCAGCGAGGTGAGGCCGAGAGCGGTCAGTTCTTCCTGCAGCGGTCGCAGATCGATCTGCCGCAGGGCGAGATAGTGCAACAGGTTGCGGGCGCTGGCCTGATAGCTGGGCTCGATACCCTGAAGATGGTCGACGTGGCTCTGTTCGAGCGCTATGGCGCGCGCACGCAACTCACTGATCCTCGGGATCAGACGTTCTGCCTGCGGGTGGTCCAGGCCGGCAGCGGCCTCGGCGCCGTCACGGTGGCATGGGCTGTCCTGGAGTTGCTGGGTTTGCTTCATTGGCTGATTCCCGTCCGTGGAGTGGCTGGAGCGTCGCGAGCCGCGCTGGCGCGCTCTCCGCCGCAGACTACGCCAGCAATGTTGCGGCAGCGTGACGGCGACGCGATCGCCGCCAGGGCCGCGATCGCGCGCCGGCCTCCGGCAGCTTCCCCGCTCGCTCACAGGGGCGCGAAAAAGACCTTCAGAGCCGCCTGAAGCCGCCGTTCCTCCTGCACTCGTTGCGGGAAATCGAAGTGCCCGGCCGTAAGGACGAACAAGTCCTTGCGCCCACCGATGGCGTTGAAGACGGAGAACTGGCCGGGCGGCGCGACTGCCGGGTCGAACAGGGCCGCGGCGACGTGCATCGGCTGCTGGATGAAGCGAGCTGCCACGGCAGCGTCGTAGAACGCCAGGGTCTCCACGACCTGCGGGTGCTGTTGCGCGAAAGCCTGCACCGCCACACCGCTGCCGACGGTGGGCAGGACCAGGCGAAGAGCCTGGTTGCCGAAAGTCGGCACGTTCAGATGCGCACGCTCGATGCGCCCATCCCAGGCCAGACCGAGCGCACCGACGCCGCCGCCGAGACTGATGCCCATGTAGCCGACGTGGCCGGCCGTGTGCGGCGCCACCTGCAGCAAGGCCGTGACTCCGGTCCACAGGTCGTCGACACAGCCACCGATAATGTAGCGATCGCGCAGGTGGATGTCGTGCAGCACATGGTAGTTGGGATCGTCGGATATCGGCCAGCGGCGACTGCGCGAGAGGCCTCGAAAACACGGAACCACATAGACGGCATCGTCACATGGCAGGTCGCTTGGCGGCGACTCGATGCCGCCGTAGCCGTGCCCGAGGACGAAGCCCCGGCGGGCAACCCGCGAAGTGGGCCACAACAGCCAGCCACGGACCGGGAAACCTTCGGTAGACGCATACTCGAGGTCAAAAACACAGAAACCCTGCAGCCGGTGCTGGCTGGGAGCGAGCCTGGGCTGAGGGTCGATGCGCAAGGCGCGCTGATAGCGTTCCTGCCAGAAGGCAGCGAAACCCTCAGGCGGCAGCGGCGGCTCGATGGCGCAGAGGCTCTGCAGGTCATGGCCGTAACGCGGATCGAACGGATAGGCGTGCGACAGACCGGCAGGCCCGGGCGAGCAAGCAGCAGCATGGCTGCTCGCCGCCAGGCGCGACTTCCTGGCCGCAGCCCTTCGCGAGCGCAGCCAGAGGTGGAAATCGCGCGACATGGCCGCACTCTTGGGAATCACGCCAGCAGTCGGCATCGTCGTCCTCCGCAGCCTTGGTCAGGTCGCACTCATCATGGCGGAAAGGCCTCCGGCCGCTGGGCAAGCGCCACAGGCAAGCGCCCCACAGGTCGCCGTCAGTCCAGCCAGCGGATCGGTGACGCCAATTCCGGACGCTTGCCGCAGCGGCCGGCGTAGTGGCGCGCGATAACCGCCAGGTCGCTCGCTGGATCGCCGGACAGCGTCACGTAGGCGAGAATTCCCGCTTCGCGGCGCGCATAGTCCACAAAGCCCAGGGCAACCGGCACATCAGCGGCCAGCGCCATCCGGTAGAAGCCGCTCTTCCAGCCTCTGGTCAGTCTGCGTGTGCCTTCCGGGGCGAGAACCAGGAGCAGGCGAGGCTGGGTTGCAAACTGCTCCACCATTTCGGCGACGAAGCCCTGACGAACGCGCCGATCGACGGGGATGCCGCCCAAGTGGCGCAGCAAGCCGCCAAAGGGCCAGCGAAACAGCGAATCCTTGGCCACCCAGCGGGCATCGAGAGTGAGCCCGAACTTGCCGAGCAGCGCGTAGAAGGCGTCCCAGTTGGAAGTGTGCGGATAGGCGATCAGCACGGCGCGTGCCGGCCGCTCCGGCGGTTCGCTCAGGGTCCAGCCCAGCAGGGCGAGCAGACGGCATGAAAGGATCTTCAACATGTGCGCAGTGTAACCTGCGGGCGCGAGCGGGCCGGGGGAATCACTGACCCGACAGAGCGCTTCCCCGGCTGGACGCCCGATCAGAGTTCGACCTGCGCTCCGAGTTCGACGACGCGGTTCGGCGGAATTTTGAAGAATGCGGTCGCCGTATCGGCGTTGCGGAACATCCAGTTGAAAAGAACCTGCCGCCAGTGCGCCATTCGTGAATGCCGCGCTAGTGGCAGACCGACGACCGTTTCGCGGCCGAGGAAGAAGGACGTCTCCATCATCGCAAAGCACAGTCCGTGGGCCGCGCACCGCTCCAGGGCCTGCGGCAGGTCGGGGTCGTCCTTGAAGCCATAGCGGACGAACACGCGGTGAAACCCGGCCGGCAAGCTCTCGACGGCGATGCGCTCGTCTTCGGGAACGTGCGGGACGTCCTCGGTACTGACATTGAGAACGACAATCCGTTGGTGCAGCACCTTGTTGTGATTCAGGTTGTGCAATAGCGCCCGCGGCACGCCTTCCGGGTGGGCAGTCAAAAAGACGCCGGTACCGTCGACGCGCTGCGGTCCGCCCTCGGCAAGACCGGCGATGAAGGCGTCGAGTGGAATGGCTTGCTCCTTCTGCCGTTCCGACAACAAGCGACGACCCAGCTTCCAGGTCGACAGCAGCACGAAGACCGAGACGCCGAGCACCAGCGGGAACCAACCGCCATCGAAGACCTTGATGATGTTGGCGGAAAAGAAAGCAAAATCGACGACGACGAAAAACACCAGGAACAGCGCCGCCCAGCCCCAACTCCATTTCCACAGCGCCCGGACGACGACGAACGCAAGGATCGTATCGATCATCATTGTCAGGGTAACCGCGATACCGTAGGCGGAAGCGAGGTTCGACGACGAGCGAAAGCCAAGCACGACGACGATGACGGCCAGCAGCAGCAGCCAGTTGATGTTCGGCACGTAGATCTGCCCCTTTTCGCGCTCCGAGGTAAACCTGACCTGGATGCGCGGGCAGTAACCGAGTTGCATCGCCTGACTGGTCAGCGAAAAAGCCCCGGAAATCACCGCTTGCGAGGCAATCACGGTCGCCGCGGTGGCGAGGACGACGAGCGGCACGAGCAGGCTCTCGCTCGGAACCATGAGAAAGAACGGGTTGTCGATCGCCTGCGGATTGCTGAGGATCAGCGCACCCTGCCCGAGGTAGTTGAGATACAGGAGAGGAAAGACGGCCGCAAACCACGCCCACTTGATGGCGCGCCGACCGAAATGACCCATGTCGGCGTAGAGAGCTTCCCCGCCGGTGATCGCCAGCACCACCGAACCCAGCGCGAGAAACGACAGGCGCTGGTTTTCGGCGATGAAGGCCACCGCGTACCAGGGATTGACTGCCGCCAGAACCGCCGGAGTTTCGATCACCTTCCACAAGCCCAGCGCACCGAGAGTGGCAAACCAGAACAGCATCACCGGACCGAAAAGGGCCGCCACCGCCGCCGTGCCGCGCCGCTGAAAGAAGAACAGAAGAAAAAGGATGATCACCGCGATCGGCAGAACGTAGGGATCGAGTTGCGGCGTGACGACCTTCAGCCCCTCCACGGCACTCAGCACCGACATCGCCGGCGTGATCACCGCATCGCCGTAGAACAGTGCGGCGCCGAAGATGCCCAGTGCCGACATCAGCCAGAGCAGGCGCGGCGAGGCATTCGCTGTACGCAGGGCGAGCGCGGTCAGCGCCATGATGCCTCCCTCGCCCTTGTTGTCGGCACGGGTGATGAAGAGGACGTACTTCAACGAAACGGTAATGGTCATCGCCCAGAAGACGAGCGAGAGGATACCCAGCACGTTGTCCGGCGTCACCGCCACCGGGTGATGGCCGGCAAAGATCTCGCGCACCGTATAGAGCGGACTGGTACCGATGTCGCCGAAAACAACGCCCATTGCCGCCAGTGCGGCCGCCGCCAGACCCGGCTTCTCGCCCGGCTTCTCGCCCGGCTTGGCGCGCTCGGGCGCCGGCGCGGGCACGGCGACCTCCCTCACCGACGCGCGCCCGTATCGGCGACCATCGGCTTTTCGGGCCCGGTGCCGCAGGGTCCAGACGCAACGCGGCTGCCGCCCCGGCGAGCGTGGTCGCCAATGGCGATGACAGAGCGGACGGCCGCGACCAAGCCGACGGCAGGCATGGCACGCTCGGACGACGAAGCATTGTGAAACCAGATCATGGAGGTGCAGCCCGAAGGGAGAACCGTCTGCATTCTAACGGCTCCCGCCGGACATGGGGACTCTCGCCACCGGATGGGGCAAGGGCCTCGTGGCGATATAATGGCAAGTCGGGCTCGGGTACCTCACCGCCAAGATGGTGGCCACAGCGCCCCCTGGCCTGCTGACCGTCCCGACCCTCCGGAGTGCGTCGAAATGTCCTGCCTGCTGCTACTGCGCCTCACGCAACGGTTTCACCTGGTCCTCTGCACAACAACTCTCGGCCTGCTGCTCGGCGCTGGTGCTGCGCTGGCGGAAGCCGGCAAGAGCGAATTGCTGCTTTACTGCGGCATTACCATGGTGCGGCCGATGACCGAAATCGCACAAGCCTTCGAGAAGCGGGAAAGCGTCAAGGTGACGCTGGCGCAAGGTGGCTCGGAAGATCTGTACCAGGCGGCAAGAAAGAGCGGTGTCGGGGATCTTTACTTGCCGGGCGAGCCATCGTATCGCGAGAAGCACCTCCCTGAAGGCTTGCTCGGTGAGTTCCAGCTCGTCGGCTACAACCAGTTGGCAATCATCGTTGCCAAGGGCAACCCGAAGAAAGTCAAGGCCGATCCGCGCGAGTTGCTGCGCAAGGATCTGACGGCGAGCATCGGCAACGCGACGTCGGGCAGCGTCGGCAAGGAATCCAAGGACGTCCTCGACCAGTTGAAGATCTACCACGCCGTGGTCAGTGCCGTCGCCTTTCTGGCGCCCGATTCGCGCGGCCTGAGCACCGCCTTGAAGAAAGGCGAGGTGGATGTGGTGCTCAATTGGCGAGCCACCGGGTTCTTCGCCGACAACGTCGACAAGCTGGAGGTGATCGACCTCGACCCGAAACTGGCGAGGCCGCAGGCACTGCTTCTCAACCTGCTCACCTTCTCCCGACACAAGGAGCTTGCACGCCGTTTCATCGCCTTCGCGGCCGGCGAGGAGGGGCAGGCCATCTTTCGCAAGCATGGCTTCCTGGACAACCGGTCAAGGCCCTGAATCCACATGGCTCACGTCACAGTCAGTCCCGGCAGCGTTGGCATCCTCCCGCCGGACCCGCCGGAGAAGAGCCCGGATGCACTGCAGGCGGTATCGGCAAACCGCATGCCCTGGCTCTTCGGGACTTTCATCGTCGGTATCGCACTCCTCGTCGGACTCAAGGTCTTCTTTGCCGAGCTCTACGTCGAACTCGAACAGCGCGGTGGCAACGAGCGCTCGCGCCTGTTCATCGGTGACGAGATCGTGCGCGAGATCGGCAGCATCGAAACGGCCGTCTACCGCCTGGCGCTGGCCGACAACCCGCCGGCACTCAAGCGGGCGCGCCAGGACATCGAAGCGCAGCTCGCCAAGCTCGAACGTGACCTCCTGGTCCTCCAGCACGGTGGCACGGTGCGCCGCGAAATCCAGCTCAACATCGAGGGACGCGACGAGATGGTTCGCGAATTCCCTTACGCACCACAGTTCGACGACTCGTCCTTCGTCATGGAGGTGATCGAGATCGCACCCCTTCTCGATGTCATCCGCAGCAAGGCGGCCGGACTCGAAGAACTGCTGGTGCGGCGCGGCAGGTACCGCGAGGAGGGAAAACGAGACCAGCTCTTTCTTGTCGACGCAGAAATCAGTGTCTTTGCGAAAAACGTTCCGCCGCTCTTCTTCCGCATCAACGAGAACGCCAATCGCCTGTACGTCGACAGCAGCGAGCGACTGCGCCGGATCGAGTCGGCCCTCGCCACGCAGCGCGAGCATTTTCGGCTCACCGAGTGGTTCCTGGTCGGGCTGGTGGTGCTTCTGGCCACCGTCGCCGGCTGGTTCTTCGTGCGCCAGACCAGGGAGGCCAACGACAAGCTGCGCAAGACCTGGACCGCCATGCGCGTCGCCAGGGACGAGGCAGAGCGCGCCAGCCGGGCCAAATCGGACTTCGTCTCGCGCATGAGCCACGAACTGCGAACACCGCTGAACGCGATCCTGGGATTTGCGCAAGTACTCGACCGCGAGCCGCTGCAGGCATCGCACCAGGACTACGTGCGGCTGATCATGCGCTCCGGACAGCACCTGCTCGAACTGGTCAATCAGGTTCTCGATCTGGCCAAGATCGAAGCCGGACGGCTGACGCTCGAAGCGATTGTTTTCGATTTCCGCCAGACGATCGCCGAAGTCGGCGGCATCGTCGCGCAGCGCGCCGCCGACAAGGGACTGGACTTCATCCCCAAGGTCGCGGAAGACCTGCCGTCGCATGTGATCGGCGACCCGACGCGCCTGCGTCAGGTCCTCATCAACCTCACTGCCAACGCCGTCAAGTTCACCGAGGCCGGCTCGGTCGAATTGGCCATCGACGCGCACGACCAGCGCCTCCTCTTCAGCATTCGCGACACCGGCATCGGCATGGACGAGGCAGCGCTGGGCCGCCTGTTCCTGCCCTTTGGTCAGGGTGACGAATCAATCACCCGCAAGTACGGCGGCACTGGTCTGGGCCTGATGATTGCGCGCGAGCTGGTGCAGGCGATGGGCGGGGAAATCGAGGTCGACAGCAAGCCCGGTGCCGGCAGCTGCTTCCGTTTCTCGCTCCCCCTGCATCTTGCCGACGCGCCACGCGAAGCAGCGCAGCCGATGGCGGAGGCAGCCGCCGGCACGTCTGGCCAGCGGCGATCGCTGGCCGAGTTGGTGACCGGACCTGTCTTGCTGGTCGACGACAACGCGATCAATCAATTGGTCGGCGGCGCCATGCTCGAGCGACTTGGCCTGACCTACGACACCGCGGCCGATGGCCTGGAGGCGCTGAGCCGAGTCGCCCAGAAACCTTACCGACTCGTCCTGATGGACATGGAGATGCCGGAAATGGATGGCCTCACGGCAACCCGCCGGCTACGCGCGCGGGAAGCCGGAAGCGGCAACCGTACCGCCATCATCGCGATGACCGCCAACGCTCTGCAGGGAGACCGCGAGCGCTGCCTGCAGGCGGGAATGGACGGCTACGTTGCCAAACCGATCGACGTGAGCCTCCTCGAGGAGGAACTGCGCCGGGTTTTGGCGACGGACCCCTTTGCCCTTTGATCCGTGGCCACGCGCGGGGCCGTCGCTGTTGCCGGCGCCCGCTTCCCTCGCCGGATCAGGGGAGAATTCAGGGTTCCTCGGCGCACGGACCGTCCCTACTGGAGCCCACCCACGGGCAGGAAGATCATGGTCGCGACCGATTGGGAGAAACGCGACAGCGCGCGGCCGTTGCGGTCGGCAACGACGCTCGCCATCAGATCGAGCAGACCGATTTCACGGCCGAACTCGCGCTCGAACGACAGGTTGCGCCGTGCCGGATCGCCTTCGTTCGAGAGCAGGTAGAGTTCGCCGGCGCCGTTGCGGTCGTTGGCGAGCTTCCAGATCGCCACTTCCATGTTGCGCGCACAGTTGTACAGCTTCGTTTCGTTCAGGCTGTCGAGAATGTAGAAATCGGCCTTGTGCTCGAAAGCGGCGTCGACCATGGTCAGCAGACCGAATACCAGCGCCGCGACGCGATCGCCGCCATAGGAGTCGCTGAAAGCCAGCGCCGCCGCCTTGCCTTCGCGCGCGCCAAGCAGTTCCGGAGAGCTGACGCTGGGGTGCAACCGCAGGCGTTCGAGCGCGGCCTCACGGCTTGCCACGCCCGTCTTCCGCCACTCCCTGGGGTTGCGCTTGTAGAGCTTGTCGGCGATCCGCAGCAGTCCCTCGTCGACTTCGCGGCGAACCGTATCGGCGAGCCGGTCGGCCTCGGTCTTGGCGAGATAGCGGGCATGCACATCGGTCTCGGTCCGCCCGTCCTTGCCCAGCCGGGTTGCGCAGCCGGCGACCAGAACCAGCGCCAGGACGGCCAGCCAGCGCCGCCGGTCACCCCGGCCTGCAGGTGGCCGCCTGAGCGAAGCGCCGGCGCTGCGCGTCGACTTGACCATGGCTGAAGACTCTCCCGGATTCCGCCTGACGGCTCCGGAGCGGCGGCCAGCAACCCGTACCCGGTGCCTGAGGCAACGAAGCGTCACTTTAGCAGCCTATCGGCCTCGCCGTCGAAAAACGGCGACAGGCTCTACAACCGGTTCGCTGGGGAAGCTGCCGCGTCGGCTCTGTCGACCACCGCCGTTAGCGGTGATGCGATGGCGGCAAGGCTGCCGCCGGCAGCGCCAGCGGCAGTTGGCGCGACGGATCCGGGCTCCCGGCCACGCCCATCACGGGCGACGCCGAACGCGCGCAGGCGCCGACTGCTTGCCTGCAGAGTCCGCCGGTCGATCTCGCCTCGGGCGAGTGCCCGGGCGGCACCGCTAAGCGCACGAAAATACTGGTCGGGGTCGTAGGAAACGAGAACCAGATCGACGCCGGCCGCCAGCGACTGGGCCGCGACGCGACCGATTCCCTGGCCGTACACGGCGCCCATGTTGAGATCGTCGGTGATCAGCACGCCGCGATAGCCCCATTGCCCACGCAGGACGTTCTGCACGACGATCCGCGAATGCGAAACCGCGTGTTCGGGGTCCACCGCCTGCAAGACCACGTGGCCGAGCATGATCGCCACCCGCGAGCCGTTGCCGACGCTGCGAAACGGCTGCCAGTCGCCGCGCAGATCCTCGGTTGTCGCCGCCAGACTGGCGCGCCGCAGATGCGTGTCCTCGCGCACCCGCGCAAGCCCCGGAAAGTGCTTGAGAGTGGCGCCGACACCGGCATCGGCGAGGCCGGCGACATACGCCCGGGCCACCTCGGTGACGACCGCCGGATCGTCGTCGATGGCCCGGCCGCCGCTGCCGGTCAGGAAAGCGAGGGCGGCATTCGGTTCTGAAGGCCGCAGGTCCACCACCGGCGCCAGATTCAGATTGACGCCGAGTGCGGCCAAGCTGGCCCCCTGTCGTTCGCCGTGCAGCCGCGCGCGCACCGCCAGCGTCTCGGGCGGCGCCGCGTGCACCAGGCTGGACAGCGCCGGCAGCCGTTCCAGCCATGGCGACAGGTGGGCAACCGGCCCGCCTTCCTGGTCGGCCGCGACGATCAGCGGCGGCAGGCCGGCCAGGCGACGGGCTTCCTGGAGCTGGGCGATCCCGGCGGCGACAGTCACCACACCGTCGGGCAGGAGGTTGCGCCGAGTCAGGTAGATGCCGCCGATGAGGCCTCGTGCCGCCAGCGGCTCGACCTCGGCGAAGCTGCGAAAGCCGACGATGAAATGCTCGCCCAGCATCTGCAGGTCGCGGCCACCGGCCAGGACGTGCCGGCGATCGGCGTGAAACTCCAGCTCTCGCCACAGGGTCAGGCCGGCGAGGGCGAGCAGGCCGAGCGCCAGGAGTCGCCGCCTGCCAGGCGAACGCTGCGCAGGCGGCTGCCGCAGCGCGGCGCTGCCGCCGAGCACGGCGACAGCCAGCAGCAGAGCCGTCTCGCAGGGGCGCAGCCAGTACAGCAGCGGATGCTTGAGATTCCAGGCGACGGCGAGCAGGCTGCCAAGCGCCGCCCAGGCAAGCAGCGAGCGCCAGCAACGCGGGACAGCGCGGGGCATGTCGCTGCCTCATTCCGCCGGCCGAGCCGCAGCGGCCGGCGCGATCCGATACCAGTCGATGCGCCGCGTCGCCAGCATGATGGCGCCGAGCGCAAGGAAGAGCAGCACGCTGCCCATCAGCAGCGAGTTGTCCTCGGAGAGCAGCACCCCGTAGAGCACGCCGTAGAGTCCGGTCAGCGCCGCGGCGAAGGCGAGTCCCTGGCGGCGATCGCCGAGCGCGCCGGCCAGGTAGCTACCGATCAGGCCGATACAGGCCGACGCGGCTATCGCATAGGCGGCGACGAAGGGCAGGTGCTCGGAAAGGGCAATCAGCAGCAGAAAGAAGAGCGCGAGGGCGAGTCCGACCAGCAGATACTGCAGCGGGTGAATCGGCGCCCGACGCAGGATCTCGCTGAGAAAGAAACCGGCGAAGGTCAGGGCGATGAACAGGATTCCGTACTTCACTGCACGCTCGGACTGCAGGTAAACATTGACGGGATCGACGAAGAGGATGTCGAGCACTTCGGGTGCGGGCCCGCCCTTCGCGGCAGCCAGCGTATTGGGAAAGTTGCGCGCCAGATGCGAGACCTCCCAGCGGGCCGTGAAGCCGTCGTCACCGACCGTACGCTGCCGCGGCAAGAAGCGGCCGCCGAAGCTCGGGTGACGCCAGTCCGACTTGATGGCGATGGTGTTGGCTTCGCCGGTCGGCGCGATCGCCAGCCGCTCGGTGCCGGTGAGTTGCAGCGGAAAATCGAAATCGAGCGTGCGCGCGGCCTCGAGAGCGATCGCCCCGAGCGGGATCGCCAGGCGTTCGCCGGCCAGCGCATCGCCGTCCTGTGCCGAGATCTTGGGGGTCGCGAAGCGGTAGCGCTGGCCGTCCAGGTTCACCACCGGGTCGTTGTCGACGCCGCGCGGATCGGCAACGCCGAGCAGCAGCGTCGCCTCGGCACTGAGAATGACGCGCTTGCTGTCGAACCCGAGATGCGCGGGCAGTACGAAGCGCCCGGCGACCGCCAGATCGAGGTGATAGAGACGCACCTGGTAAATGCCACGCTGGCGGGTTTCGACGCGCGCGTCACCACTCAGGCGCAGGGTCTCTGCCGGCAGGTAGAAGGTCCGCTCGGCAAAGCGCGGGATGCTCTTGAGGCGACCGGTGGCGGGGTCCTCCTTGATTTCCGGCTCGAGTTTTTCGCGATAGTGAATCGCCAGCACCGGCCCGGTGAGAGTCTGCTGGCCTGCCGAGCTGTTGGCGATACCGCGCTGGACCTCGTCCTGACGCGAGCTGCGCTGGCGGATCTGGTCCTCGATGAGGGCCAGCGGCACCAGCAGCAGCAGCGACATGAAGCCGATGGCGATGAGTTTGAGAAGCAGCTTCTTGTCCATGAGTTTCTCCCTGGTTGACGGTACCGGGAGTCTGCGGCGTCTCGATGAACCGACGAGGAAGCGGCCGTGAAGCTCGGTGAAGCGTAGGTGAAGTCAGCCCGCCCCGGCAATGGGCAGCAGCAGGCGGGCCAGCGCGCCACCCTCGGGATGGTTGGCGAAATCGGCTTCGCCCGCGTGCAGGCGGGCCACCTCGCGCACCAGTGCCAGCCCGAGCCCGGAACTCTTCTTGCCGCTGGCGGTGCACGGCAGCGAATAGAAGCGGTCGAAGACCTGCGCCAGCGCGTAGTCCGGAGCGCCACTGCCATGATCGCGGATCGCCACTTCGGCGTGCTGCTCGTGATGCCGCAGAGCGATTTCGATGCACCCCCCGGTCGGCGAGAAGGCGATGGCGTTATCGAGCAGGTTGAGCAGCGCCTGCTGCAGCAGGAAGGGGTCGCCACGCACACCGAGCGGCTTGTCGATGGCGAGCCGGCAGTTCACTTGACGTGCCTGCAGCGCCAGACTGCGTTCGTCGACGCAGCGCCGCAACAGTTCGCCCAGGTCGACCTGGACCGCCTCTTCCGGCGCCTGCAGTTGCTCGACCCGGGCCAGCATCAGCATCCGTTCGATGATTCCCTGCAAGCGCCGCGCCTGCTCGCTGACGCTTGCTGCAAAGCGTCGGCGATCGCCATCGGCGGGGCTGCCTTCGAGGATCTCGGCGGCGCCGACGATCGCCGAGAGCGGGCTCTTCATTTCGTGCGCCAGGTTCTGGACGTAGCGTTCGACGTACTGCTTGCCTTCGAGTCTCTCGCGCATCAGCGCCAGGGCGCGCGCCAACTCGGAGAACTGGCGACCGCCGGACGTCGGCGGATCGGCCTTGCGGCCTTCCGAGACGTCACGCGCATAGTTGCGCAGACGGTTGATCGACCAACTGAGCCAGGCCGAGAAAGCCACCCCGATCAGTGCCGAGGCCGCCAGCAGGATGTAGCCGGCACGCTTGACGCGCTGCTCGGCGTGGCCGATGTAGGGCAAGACGCTCGACAGGGGTTTGGCCAGCGACAACACGCCGATCAACTGGCCGTCGCGCAGGATCGGAGCGGCGACGTACATGACCGACGAACTGGCATCGCCGGCCTGCTCGCGCGTGCTGCGCGCCCCGTACTCGCCCTTGAGGACGCGCGCCACGTCGCGCCATTGCGAGTAGTCGGCGCCCAGGGCAAGCGCCTCGGAATCGAAGATCACCCGCCCTTGCCGGTCGGTGATGTAGACACGAAAGTCGATGCGATCCTTTTGCACTCCCCAGATGCTGGCCTGCGGCGAGCGCTCGCGAGCCGCCGCCAGGGCCCTGGCGAAGCCGCCGTCGGCGATCTGGCCGGCAATGAGTTCCGGCGCGGCCAGTTCGGCAAGGACGTGTGCCGTGTCGACCAGAGTTTCTTCGGTGGCCTGGCGGATTCCCGGCTCGGCCTCGTGCATGAAGATGTTGAGGACAAACCACGCCGCCAGGCCGAGCATCAGGAAATAGCCGACGAAGAGGCGGACGGAAACGTTCACCGGCCGCTTACCGTGGCGCGATGCTGTAGCCCAGACCGCGGTGGGTCAGGATGGGTTCCTCGTCGGCGCGCACCGCGCGCAGTTTGCCGCGCAGCGTCTTGACGTGGGTATCGACGGTCCGCTCCAGGCTCTCGCCGCTATCCTGCCAGACGTTTTCCATGATCTGGCCGCGACTGAGGATGCGCCCCGGACGTGCCAGCAACAGCGTCAGCAGGAGGTACTCGTAACGCGTGAGATTGAGCCAGACGCCGTGGTAGGCGACGCGCAGGCCTTCGCCATCGACCGTGAAGCGCGCCGACGCGGTCGCGCCGGCGCCGTTGCGCAACTCGGGGCGACTGCGGCGCAGGATGGCGCGGACGCGCGAGACGACTTCGCGCGGACTGAAGGGTTTGGCCACGTAGTCGTCGGCGCCCAGTTCCAGGCCGACGATGCGGTCCACCTCGTCGGAACGGGCGGTGAGAAAGATCACCGGCACGTCCGAGTTCCGGCGCAGGAGGCGGCAGACATCGAAACCGCTGATGTCCGGGAGGCCGACGTCGAGCACAACCAGGTCGTGCCCGCCGGCATCCAGGAGTGCCAGCGCCTCGGCACCCAGCGTACAGCAGTCGCTGGCGAACCCCTCAGCCTGCAAGGCATAGGCCAGGGTATCGGAAATCGCGGGCTCGTCGTCGACGATGAGGATTCTCATGGCCGGAATGGTAATGCAATCCGCGCCTGCCGGCGGGCCGGCCAAGGCGCCGCGGCGCCGGCGGCAAAGGCCATGTCAGGTGACGCGGAAACGGCCAAGCGCCTGGTCGAGCCGCGCCGCCAGGTCGCGCAGCGCCTGTGCCGCGTTCTCCGAATCCTGAGACGCCGAATGGTTGGCCTCGGCCATCTGGGCAATCTGTTCGACGCCACGGGCAATCGTCTGGCTGGCCACGCTCTGCTCGCTGATCGCCTCCGAAATACTGCCGACGGCGGCGATGACTTCGCGCGTGCTGGCGTCGATTTCGCCGATCGCCTGGCCCGCGCGATCGGCCAGGACACCACCCTGGGCGACCTGTGCGACGCCATGCTCCATCTGCTCGACCGCTGCCCCGGCGCCGTCCTGGATACCGGTGATCATCTCGCCGATCGAGCGGGTCGAGTTCGCCGTCCGCTCCGCCAGTTTGCGCACTTCGTCGGCGACCACCGCGAAGCCCCGGCCCTGCTCGCCCGCGCGCGCCGCCTCGATGGCGGCGTTGAGGGCCAGCAGATTGGTCTGTTCGGCGATTTCGCGAATCACCTGGACGACTTCCGAGATGTCCTGCGAGCGCCGCCCGAGTTCGCCGACGGTCGTGGACGCCTGGCGCACGAAACCGGTGATCTGGCCCATCGCACCGGCCGCCTGCTGGATGACCTCGGCGCCGTTGTTCGCCGCCTCCCCGGAACCGCTCGACAGCCGCTGCGCATCGCGCGCGTGTTGCGCCACCTGTTCGATACTGACGCTCATCTCCTCGACGGAGGCCGCCATGCCGGTCGCCGCGTCGCGCTGAACCTCGGAACTTTGGCTGACCTGCTGGGCCGAGTTCACCAGTGCCGTCGACTGTTCGAGCATGGTCGCCGCCGCCTGGCGCACATCGCCGATCGTCGTCTTCAGGTTTTCGGCCATCGTGCCGATGGCGCGCTTCAGGGAACCGACCTCGTCGCCGCCATCGGCAAGCAGCCGGCTGCTCAGGTCGCCGCCAGCGATCCTTTCGGCCTCGAGGACGATCTCGTGCAGGGGGCGGCTCACCCAGGCGCGAGTCGCCACGTAGCCGCTGGCCAGGGCAGCCAGGATGATCGCCACCGCCATCATGGCAATGTCGCGGACGGCCGCATCGGCGCCGCGGCTGATCTCTTCGACATAGCTGGTGGACACGACCACCCAGTTCCACGCCGGGTAGTGGTCGAACACCGCGACCTTCCGGCGGGGGCTGCTCTCGCCGGGATTGGCCCAGTCGTAACGGATGACGCCGGACTTCTTGTCGAGCATCTCGCGAACGAACTCGAAGCCCTGACTGTCCTTGGCCGCCAGCAGGTTGGCGCCTTCCTTGGCCGGATGGATGGTCGCCACACCCTTCTGGATGCCGGCGTCGAGCGCCAAGACGTAGCCCGTTTCGCCGACCTTCATGGCGAGAATCCCCTGCTTCAATGCCTTGAGCCCTTCGGTCAGCTCAAGTCCGACGAAGAAGGCACCGATCACCTTGCCGGTGGCATCGCGTACCGGGACGTAGTGAGTGATGAAGTCGCGACCGAACATCAACGCCTTGCCGGTGTAGGTGTTGCCGCCGAGCAGAGCCTGGCGTGCCGGATGATCGGTGCCGAGCGGTGTGCCGGTGGACCGGGTGCCGTCCTCCTTCTTCAGTGAAGTGGCCGTACGCAGAAAGTCGTCGCCCTGGCGAACGAGAATCGTCGCCACGGTTCCCGCCTTCGCCGTGAAGGCCTCGACCACATCGAAGCGGTCGTTGAGTGGCGTCCCCTTCTGCAGCAGGCGAGGCGCTTCGCCAGCCGCCTGCAGTTCCAGTGGCTGGTCGAACATCCCGGCAAAAAGGCGGCCGCTGCGTTCAATGTCGCTGCGCAGGCTGCGATCGTAGGCTTCGAGCATCGAGACGACGAGGCGGTTGGTCTGCCCGAGATCGTGAACGGCGGTATCTTCGAGTTGTTGGCGCAGATGCCAGGCCGTGGCCACCGCAGCGGCGACGATGATCGCCAGCAGGACCAGGCCCTGGACGAGATTGAGCTTCAGGGCGATCGAAAGATTTCGGAACTGGCGAAACATGCGCGCTCCTTTGCACGGTGGTTCAACAAGATGACGGTCCACAGTAGATAACGGCAGCCGGCGGCAAAGCTTGAGCGACGCTCGGCACTGGCCGCGAGGAACAGGCGGCGCGTGCGCGTGCGCGGCTCACCCGCGCCGGGCGTTGTCCAGCGCGGCGATCACGACATTCTCGAAAGCGCGAACGACGCGCGTGTCCCCATCCACGCGGCCGGCAGCCGCACGTTGACGCTCGCGCCGGGCAGCGCGCAGGCCGGTATCGCGCGACTCGTCCGCCAGCCGCACCGCCAGCCGCAGGTATTCCGCGCGCGAAGCCGCCACGGTCTCGGACAGGCCGGCCTGGCGCAATACACCCGCCGCCAGCCGCTGCCGCATGCAGGCGCCTTCCATGGTGACGATCGGAATGCCCCGGTGCAAGGCCTGCCAGGCCGTCGTGTAGCCCGAGAAGGCGGGGCAATCGAGATAGACGTCACAGCCATCCATCAGCGACAGGAACGCCCCTGCGGCAAGCCACGGAAGCACCAGGAAGCGCCCCTCGGCGGCCAGGCCACGATTGCGGAAGGCGCCGGCAAGGCGATCCAGCAGTCTGTCGGTCGCCCAGGGATAAACCGGGTCGCGACAAAGGATGAACAGCGCATCGGGCACCTGCTCGGCGAGATCCACGAACAGCTCATCATCGGACGGATCGAACTTCATCGGTCGCTGCGGAACGACAAAGCGCACACCGCGACTTCTCGCCAGCTCGGCCTCGACCTCGGGGATCGGCGTCGCGGGCAAGAGCAACGGAACGGTGCAACAGCCGGCTCCCGGCAGGAGCACCAGCCGTTCCCGGTAGTGCGCGCTCGCCGCCGGCGGCTCGATCAACTCGCCCGAGAGGAACAGGTCGATGCTGGCCAGCCCGGTGGTTATCGGATGGCCCCATCCCGCCATCTGCAGTGGCGCCAGGCGTCGTGCCGCCAGATGGTAGGTCAGCGGATCCATGCCCAGTTCGGGATAGAAGATGGCATCGGGCGCATCGGCGATCACCGCCGCTTGCCAGGCGGCCGCATCGGCGACCGATGCACGGTCGCGCCAGACGTCGGCAAGGTTGCGGGCGACGGCCGTCTCTGCGTCCTCGACCACGCCGAGGTGGTAGAGAACGACCTCGAAGCGCGTCCGATCGAGGTGGCGAAGGAGACCGTGCAGAACGACATCCCAGACGGAATGTCGGCGCAGATGCCGGGAGATCACCAGCAGACGAATGCGCTCGCGCGCCGGTGGCAGAGACGCCAGCGGCGCCGAGCTGCCGACGAGATCGCCAAAAGCGGACAAGGAGGCGAGATGATTGCCGTAACGGTAGGCCAGAAAGAAAGGCATCAGCGAGGCCGCCGGCTCGCCGACCCCGGCATCTTCCCGGTGATGATCCAGCGCACACGCGGCGAGAGCCGACGCGAAGCGCGCGGGAGCGGAACTGGCCTCCTCGGAAGTCGAGGCGACGATCGGCAGCAAGGAAAGCGCGTGTTGCAGGTGGAGTTCGCGGCGTCCCGGCGCCATCTCCAGAGCCTGTCGCAGGGTGGCCTCCGCGTCTGCCGCCTGGCCACGTTCCGCGAGGACGGCGGCGAGCCGTGCCAGCGCCGGCAGGTGTCCGGGCAGTTGCTGCACGACTCGCCGATAGGCAGCTTCCGCCTCGCCAAGACGATCTTGTTCGCCAAGCAGACGACCGAGGTTCATCAGCGCATCAAGGTAAGCGGGGGCAATCGCCAGCACGTCGGTAAAGGTCTTCTCGGCGGCGGCCAGTTGCCCGAGCTCGATCAGTACGTTGCCGAGATTGTTGTAGGCCGGGAGATACGCCGGCGCCAGCTGGATCACGCGGGCATATTCGGCAGCCGCTTCCGGCAGCCGCCCCGAAAGACGTCGCAGCTCACCCTTGCAGAAATGCGGCATCGGATGCTGCGGATGGACAACGAGGGCGCGCTCGCAGAGAAGCTCCGCTTCGGCCAGGCAGCCTCTTCGCGACAGCGTGTCGGCAAGGCCGAGCATGGCATCCACGGAGTCGCCGTCGAGGCCGAGTGCACCGCGAAAGGCGGCTTCGGCCTCCGCATCGCGTCCGGCGTGGGCCAGGGCATTGCCGAGCTGAACGGTCGTTGCAGGGTTTGCCGGGCGCAACTCGACGGCCCGCCGCAAGGCGGCGACGGCCTCACTGGCGCGTCCCTGCGCCAACAAGGCAGTCCCCAGATTGAGCAAGGCATCCGCATCGCCGGGAGCAAGATCGGCCGCACGCTGCAGCGCGGCGAGACCATCGTCGCCGCGCATCTGCAGGGTCACACCAAGCAGCCCCCAGAGAAAGGCCGAGCCGGGCGCCGAAGGCAGCAGTCGCTTGATCTCCATCTCGAGCCGGGAATGCTGCCCGGCATGCAGCAGACCGATCAAGCGTCGCCCCTCGGCCGACTGGGCCCCGAACAGCCGCTCGCTCGCCACCACGCCAGACGCACTCTTCGCCTGACAGCAGGCCTTGAACTTCCGCCCACTGCCGCAAGGGCAGGGATCATTGCGCCCAACGCGTGTCATTCTGTCCTCCCCCGGCAAGTAGATGGTCACCGCCGGAGCCTGACAGGACCCGGTTCACGTAGGCATGGACCGCGTCGTCGTCGAGGATGCCGCTGTGGTCCTGGTCAAAGCCGCGCATCGCCCGGGACTGGGCCTGCGCCTCCGCCCGCAGCTGGCTGTCCAGCGGTATGACTCCATCACCACTGCGGAAGGTCGTCCGGCTACTGTTGCGATAGCCGAACAGCAGGTAATGGGAAACCCTCGGCGGCAGCGGCCGGGCGAAAAGCTCGCGCAGGAAGCGACTACCCGGCGCGATGCTTTTCCACACCGGCACGACGACAGGCGAGCGATCCACGCCGGTCTGCGCCGCCCGACTGCCGCCGAAGGGCGTCGAGATCGACGTGAAGGAGCGGACGTAAGCGCAGTGCTGCAGTTCTTCGCAAGCCTTGAGATAGGATTGGGCGAGGAGGCCGCCGAGACTGTGCGCGACAAGATGCAATTCCTTCAGGTTGTAGCGCAGATCCAGTTCGCTCAGCATGCCCAGCAAGCCATTGCCCAGCGCGTCCAGCGCCAGGCCGGAAGGATAGTGGAGCAACCAGGGCTGAAAGCGCGTCCGATCCAGCCCGGCGATCATCCCGGCGAAGTCCCGCGGGCTGCCGTTGATGCCGTGCATGAACAGTACGGGCACCTTGTGCGGCGTGTATTCCTCGAGAAAGTACAGGCCGGCGTGGCCGGCCTTCATGAAGCCGATGGGTTGCCAGACGCCCATGCTGGCCACCTCGGGTTCGAAGCGTGCATCATCCAGATCGACCACCTGTCCCAGTTGCACATCCACCGATCCCAGGGTGATCCCGCGCAACTCGGAGAGGTCGCCCATCTGTGGTCCCTCCCGGGCATCCGGCTCGGCGGGCCTGATGCGCAGCACGATCCCGGCGACCTCGCGCTTGCCGCTTGGCGATTCGGTCAACTCATACCAACCGGAAGGCTCGTCCGGCTGGTACTCGAAATCTCCGTTCAGATCGTTGAAGGCAAACAGATAGCGCGACCCGGCAAGGATCACCATGTCGAACTTGCCAGGCTTTTCGAAGACGCGATAGGTGTGCACCTGGCGCCCGGATCTGTCACCAAGGGCGACGACGATCGTCGGGCAATCGGCACAGGTCGGCGACTCGATCCGACCGGCGACGCGATGGAAGGTCTTGCGCGCCTCCTTGAGATCGGCGTGCAGGCTCATCAGGTTGCCGCAACCGGCCAGCAGCAGCCCGAGAAAAACGGCAAGCAGCAAGCGCCGGACGCCGGACCTGTCGCGGGTGGGCGACGGGCCCCAGTGGCGCTGCAGGCCAGGCCGCCAAGCGCCGGCGTCCAACGCCGCAAGCCACATCCCGTGGATCCCACAACCCTGACGGCCTGCGCCCGGCGCTTGCGCAGGCCTGCTCGGCGGGTTAATCTCGCCGTCAGGCGTTGGCGCCGGCACCACCCCCGTCGAGCAGATGCGGCGGGTTTGTCGGTCGCTATCCCTGAGCGAGATCAACCTGCACGTCCGCCTTCGTATTCCACCGCAACCAGCCACGGAAATCCAGTCATGAACAAGCTGCTTGCCCTCACTCTCTCGATCGCAGCCGCAAGCGCGGCGTTTCAACAACCCGTGCTGGCCGACAGCAAGCCCAGCGTGGCAACAACGCCCGACAAGCTGGCACAGGCGCGCACGCAGGTGGAAGCCCGGCAATGGGCGGCGGCACTGGCGGAACTCCGGCGCATCAACGATACGAGCAGCGCCGACTGGAACAACCTGATGGGCTACTGCCTGCGCAAGTCGCCGTCACCCGATCTCGATGCCGCCGAGCGCCACTACAACGAGGCGCTGCGCATCGCCCCGCAGCATCGCGGAGCGCTCGAGTACTCGGGTGAACTGTACCTCATGAAGGGTGACCTCGCCAGCGCCGAGAAGCGACTGGCCGCCCTCGACAAGGAATGCCTGTTCGGTTGCGAGGAATACACCGATCTGAAGAAGGCCATCGAGCGTTTCAAGGCAGCCGGCAACCGCTTCGTGGCACCCCGCTGAGGCTGCGGTTCCGCACGTCGAAGCAGCCGCGTTGCACACGGTCAGGCACTCTTCGCGATCACCGCCGCTACAACCCGCCGGGGATCACCGCCTATAACGTGGTCCCGGGCCTGCTGGGCGTCATACTCACCATGACCATGGTGCTCATGACGGGGCTGGCGATGACTCGCGAACGCGAGCGCGGCACTTTCGAGCAACCGCTGGCAACCGCGGCGACGCCGCTGGAGGTGATGACCGGCAAGATCATTCCCTGCATGCTCATCGGCCTCATCCAGGTCACGCTGATACTGCTGGCCGCGCGCTGGGTGTTCGACGTCCCCATGCGCGGCAGCATTCTCCTCCTCTACGGCGTCGTGCTCGCCGTTGGGCTGAAGGCCTTCCGGCGTACGCTCGACTGACTCGGCGACAACGACATGGCAAGGCGTCGCAGGCAGTCGCGACGTCCCTGGGGATTACGTTTGCGCGTGTTGCGGGGCATCGGCACCCACATGCGCGAGCTGCTTGCGGCGCATCGGTTCGGCCGCCTTGAGCACCTGCCGGATCAGTTCCTTGCCGCCAGCATCCAGCCGCCGGGTCTGCCGGTAGTCGAGCAGGAAGCGCAGCCGCTCGCTGCGCCGGAAGAACCGTTGTGCCGGCGCGTCCAGCGCCGCGAGGTCGCTTGCCCGCGCCGCCACGCTGAGTTCCCGCCGATGCGACCGCCCGCGCGGCATGTCGATGAGCGAGAGCCGCGCCAGTTCGTTGCCCGCGATTACCAGGTTCCGCCAGTACAGGTCGCCATGCGTGAACTGCCGTGCATGCATCACGCGCGTGAGCCGGGCCACCTGACGCAGGAGTTCGCCGCGAACCGACCGCCGTTCGGCGCCGGCCAAGCGCGGCAGCACGTCCCGGATGAACACATCCACGGGCATCGGTTCGGCGATGCCCGTAGTAATCAGGAAGGACCGCCACAACCAGCCGGCCCGCCGTTCCTCGCCGAAGGCCAGCGGCATCGCCTCGGTCAGCTGCCACTCGTGCAGCCGCGCCAGATTGGCAAACTCGCGGCGCACCTGCGAAGCACCGAAGAGCATCCCGCGAAACACGCGGCTGCGCAGTTGCGCCCAGCGCGTCACCCAGGATTTCTTCAGGAACAAGACCTGGCGCGCGCCCTCGACCTCGACGCGCCGCACCTCGCTGCTGCCGCTGCGGCGCACGACCGTCCCCTGGTCGCCGAGGAACGCGGGTTCGAAGCTGTTCAGTCCGGCGGCGCGCAGCCGCGCTTCCCAGCCCGGCGCAAAATGGAGGTACTGGCGGCGGAGCACGCTGACCGCGGGCGGCGACGGCTCAAGCCGATACGCGTTCAAAGACCGCAAGGTGGAGATTGTTGGTCAGGTCGAGCGGAAAGTTCTTCACCAGCCTGAAGCCATTGGCCGCGAAATAATCCGTGACCTCGGCCAGCGGCGTGTTGAAGACCGAAAGCTTCTTGCCGCGCCAGCGACGCAGTTTCTGTTCCAGCGCGCGCAGGGTTCTCGGGTTGAAGTAGGACATGACCACGTGCTGGCGCGCGACGCGGCAGAGTTCTCCGACGACCTTGCGGCGCAACTCCTCGCTGGGCAGATGGTGAAAGAAACGAAAACAGACGATCGCATCGAAACTCCGGTCGGCCTGCGAGAGATTTTCGATGTCTTCTTTGAACACGGGAACCTTCAGCCCCGTAGCGGCGGCGGTCTCGCGGGTGATGTCGCGCATAGGCTCCGAGTAATCTGCCGCGCTCATCTCGTACCCGAGCTGGCTCAGCAGCACCGTCACCCGGCCGCCGCCGCAGGGCACGTCGAGGACGGAGGCGGGCCTGGGGATGAGCTCGAAAGCGCTCTCGACCAGCTTCAATTCCGGAACGTTGCGCCGTGCCTCGCGGTTGGCATAGCCGCGAGCCTTGTCCTCGGTGTAATTGGTCTTGGCGCGGTAGGTCGCGCAGGGAGTATCGTTCATGCTCGTCACCATCTGGACGTGAGGATGAGGCGCTGGCGGCGCTTGGCGATGTCGCCGAGCGACGGCGCCTGGCGTAAGGACGGGCTCGAGATCATCCACACCATCTTGCCGCGCAGGCCTGAAGCCCACCTTAACGCATGCTCGGGTGGCTTCCGCGAACATTCATGACTCATACGGTGCGCGCCGTTCGGATCAAGTGGTCCCGTGTGGGACGACGCGGGTTTCGTTACCGCCTGGCGATGCGATCGGCAAACTCGATCATCCGTTTGAGAAACTGCGCGTGCCGACCATTGCTTTCGGGCCGCCAGCAGCCTTCATCGGAGTGTCTGTGACGTGAGAATACCCGTCGGGAACGCGACGCTTCCACCGCCCGGAGGAGCTGTCGATGATGAAGTCGCTGGCCTTCGCCGAGTAGCCGAAGGACGGATGGAGGAAGCCACTGTCTTGATTGACAGGACCAGACGGCGTGTGTTCGTCCTGACACCCCCTGTCGTAGTCAGCCACCTGATTGTGACTGCGGTGTCGATGGCGAATCATCGCGAGTGAGGCCGGCCCTCCCCTGCAGGCAGCGCAGCAGCGCCAGCACTCAGCGATCGAAGAAGCGGACGATCTTGCCGATCCGTTTGCGGTCGTCGTCGGTCACTCGCGCGTGCCCGGCATAGTCAAGATAGAAACGCAGTCGTTGCGTGCGCGACAACAGGCGCCGGGCAAGCTTGTCGAGCCAGGCGAGGTCCTTGACGATGCGGTACCGGAGAACTGCGCCACGGTAGAAGGTGCCGCTCGGGCAATCGATCAAATAGACTGTGGGCAAGGGCCCGTCATCGACCAATAGGTTGCGCCATTTCAGATCGTTGTGCGCGAAGCCGTGGCCGTGCAGAGTGCGCGCGATGCCGGCAATCTGCCGCGCGACATGGGCAACCCAGCGACGATCACCCAGGCGCGAATCGTTGGCGCGGGCCAATTGCGCCAGATCGCACGTAGCCGGGATCTCGTCGGTCACCACGGCACCACGTATGAAGCCGCCGAAGCGACGCTCGAGGCCGTAGGCGACCAGCGTTGCCGTTGGAATTCCCCAGTCCCGGAAAGCCTGCAAGTTCCGCCACTCGGCGCGCACTCGCGGCGGACCCAGCCAGCGGCGCAGGCCAAACCAGCGGCGCTTGAGGTTCTTGCCGGTGCCACTGTAGCGCTTGACGTAATAGCGCTTGCCGCCGGCACTGACGCGCAGGACGCGGCTGAGCGAATCGCTGGTAATCAACTCGCCGTCGAGCGCAAAGACGCGGTCGATGTCGTCAAACAGTTCTGCCACCTCGCTTGCCGGGTGTTGCCGGTTGACCCACCAGAACCTCACGTCATTTTCCTCTCGCCCACTTTGCCAATGCAACGGGCGAGCAGGTGCCGCACCTGCTTCGCCAAATCGGTGTCCGGCCACTGCCCGGCGCCGCAAGACGCAACGCGGCAAGATCCTTGGCGTTCCCGCGCCGCGGCACCCTGGCCCAGACCGGTGCGCAACGGCGGTGGATCGATCGGAGCCACGGCTGATCGGCCATTGGCCGCGAATCAAGGTGCGGCAGAAAGCGACGGTTACAGGAATTCCATTGCCTTACCCCGAGCGCGTGCATTCTTTCCCCCATCGCGGCGACACCTCTGCATGACACGCGCCCCAGGCAAGCTGCGAGGCAGATCCTGCCATTACCCAGCCTCCGCGCACGCGCCGAAAAGTCCCGGTGAAATCCGGAGCGCGAGAGTATTTGCGAAACTGGCATCGACCGTCAAGCGTACACGCACGCACCACCACGTACCACTTCCGGTCCGCGGAAACGATGACGCCGCCGCACTTGACGTGCGGCGGCGTCATCGCAAGACCAGAACTTGCCGCACCTATCGCTTTTTCACCGCCGGCAGATCCGTGCACACCCCCTCATACACCTCCGCCGCCATCCCCACCGACTCGCCGAGAGTCGGGTGCGGGTGGATGGTGTGGCCGATATCGGTGGCGTCACAGCCCATTTCAATCGCCAGGCAGACTTCGCCGATCAGGTCGCCGGCGTCGGTGCCGACAATGCTGCCGCCGATGATGCGGTGCGTGCCTTCGTCGAAGATCAGCTTGGTGAAGCCCTCTTCGCGGCCATTGGCCAGCGCCCGCCCCGAGGCAGCCCAGGGGAAGACGCTCTTGCCGTACGTGATTCCCTCGACCCGGCATTGCTCTTCCGTCTTGCCAGCCCAGGCGATTTCGGGATCGGTGTAGGCCACCGAGGGGATTTGCAGGGCGTCGAAGCAGCGCTTGCCACCGTTGGCGGCTTCGGCCGCCACATGCGCCTCATGCACGCCCTTGTGCGCAAGCATCGGCTGCCCGACGATGTCGCCGATGGCGAAGATGTGCGGGACGTTGGTTCGCAACTGCGTATCGACGGGAATGAAGCCACGCTCCGTGACGGCCACGCCGGCTTTTTCGGCCGCAAGCTTCCTGCCGTTCGGCGAACGGCCGACGGCGACCAGCACGAGGTCGAAGACTTCCTTCTCGCCGTTGCTGTAGCTGACTTCGATGCCGGCGGCACTGGCTGCGGCGGCGACGACACCGGTGTTGAGCAGGATGCGGTCGAAACGATGGGCGTTCTTTTTCTCCCAGACCTTGACGAGATCGCGGTCGGCGCCCGGCATCAGGACGCCTCCGAGTTCGACGACGGTGATGCGCGAGCCGAGCGCCGAGTAGACACTGGCCATTTCGAGGCCGATGATGCCGCCGCCGACGACCAGCAGGCGCGGCGGGATCTGGCGCAGTTCAAGAGCGCCGGTCGAGTCGACGACGCGCGGGTCGTCGGGCATGAAGGGCAGCGCGATCGGTTGCGAGCCGGCGGCGATGATCGCTTTCTCGAAGCGGATCAGCTTGCGGCCACCGCCGGCAAGCGCGACTTCGAGGTGATGCGGGTCGACGAACTGGCCGACGCCCTGCACGACCTCGACCTTGCGCCCCTTGGCCATGCCGGCGAGGCCACCGGTGAGTTTGCCGACGACCTTGTCCTTGTGCGCGCGCAACTTGTCGAGGTCGATGTTCGGGGCGGCGAAGCTGACGCCGCAGTCGCCCATGTGCTGCGCTTCTTCCATGACGCCGGCGATGTGCAGCAGGGCTTTCGACGGAATGCAGCCGACATTGAGGCAGACGCCGCCGAGCGTCGGATAACGCTCGACAAGGACAGTCTGCATGCCGAGGTCGGCGCTGCGGAAAGCCGCCGAGTAGCCGCCCGGGCCGGCGCCGAGGACGAGCATTTCGCACTCGAGGTCGGCCTTGCCCGTGATCGGTGCCGCGGCCTGCGGCGCCGCTGCCGCGCTGGCCGGCGGCACCGTCGAAGCGGCGGCGACTGGCGTCACGACGGCCGTCGCCTCGGCAACGCCGGCGGTCTCGATGAGGACGACGATCGCTCCTTCGGACACCTTGTCGCCGAGCTTGACCTTCACTTCCTTGACGACGCCGGCGACGCTGCTCGGGATGTCCATCGTCGCCTTGTCGGACTCCAGGGTGACGAGTGGGTCGTCGCTCTTGACCGTATCGCCGGCCTTGACGCAGACGTCGATCACCGGCACGTCGTGGTAGTCGCCGATGTCGGGCACTTTGGCTTCAATGATCTGGCTCATGATTATCTCCCGATCAGAGCAGCACGCGCCGCATGTCGGCAAGCAGTTGCGCAACAAATACGTTGAAACGCGTCGCCAGCGCACCGTCGATGACGCGGTGGTCGGCCGACAGCGACATCGGCAGGATCAGGCGCGGCGCGAACTCCTTGCCGTTCCAGACCGGCTTCATCACCGACCGGTTCACCCCGAGGATGGCGACTTCCGGCGCATTGACGATCGGCGAGAAGTGCGTGCCGCCGATGCCACCGAGGCTGGAAATGGTGAAGCAGGCACCGGACATCTCCCCCGGCGTGAGCTTGCCGTCGCGTGCCTTTCTCGCCAGTTCGCCGCTTTCGACGGCGAGTTGGCTCACCGACTTCTGGTCGGCGTTCCTGATCACCGGCACGACGAGGCCGTTCGGCGTGTCGGCGGCGAAAGCGACGTGGCAATACTGCTTGAGCACCAGATTGTCACCATCGAGCGAGCTGTTGAACTCGGGGAACTTCTTCAGTGCCACGGCACAGGCCTTGATCAGGAAAGCAAGCATGGTGATCTTGAGACCACCAGACTGGGCCGACTTCTCGTTCTCCTTGTTCATGGCGACGCGGAAGGCTTCGAGATCGGTGATGTCGGCGTCCTCGTGGTAGGTGACCGCCGGGATCATCACCCAGTTGCGCGCCAGGTTCTGCGCGGAGATCTTCTTGATGCGCGCCAGTGGCTTGACTTCGACCGCACCGTATTTGGCGAAGTCCATCTTCGGCCACGGCAGGAGGTCGAGCCCACCGCCGAGCGAAGGTGCCGCGGCGGCCACGGCCGGGGCGCTCAGGACGCCCTTGACGTAGGCCGTCACATCCTCCTTGAGGATGCGGGCCTTGGGTCCGCTGGCAGTCACCTTGTTCAGATCGACACCGAGTTCGCGCGCCAGCATACGTACCGACGGGCTGGCGTGCATTCTGGCACCGGGCGCCAGCGCTGGGACCGGCGCAGCGGCCAGCATAGCCGCTGGCGCGGGCGGCGGTGCAACGCCGCCGGTCGCCGGTGCTGCCGTCGCGGCGGCAGTCACGGGAGCGGCGGCAGCAGCAGTAGGGGCGGCAGCGCTCCCAGCGGTGTCAAGGACGACGACGACCGCGCCCGCAGACACCTTGTCGCCGAGTCCGACCCTGATCTCGCGGATCACCCCGGCCGCCGACGAGGGCACGTCCATCGTCGCCTTGTCGGATTCGAGCGTGACCAGGGCATCGTCCACCTTGACGACGTCGCCGACCTTGACGCAGACGTCGATCACCGGCACGTCGTGGTAGTCACCGATATCCGGTACCTTGACCTCGACCGTCCCGCCGCCGCTCGCCGCCGCCGGCACCGGGGCGGTGACGGCTGCCGCCGGAACAGTGGCCGGAGAAGCGGCCGAGACGGCCGCCGCAGGCGCCGCGGCCCTTACCTCGGACGCTTCGAGGACAACGACGACCGTGCCTTCCGAGATCTTCTCGCCCAGCGCAACGCGGATTTCCTTTACCACACCGGCTGCCGACGACGGCACGTCCATCGTCGCCTTGTCGGATTCGAGGGTCACCAGGGCATCGTCGACCTTGACCACGTCGCCGACGATGACACAGATGTCGATCACCGGCACATCGGTGTAATCGCCGATATCGGGGACTTTCACTTCGATCAATTGACTCATCAGAGGGCTCCCTTAAACCGTCGTCGGGTTGGGTTTGTTCGCGTCGATCCCGTACCGGGCGATGGCTTCGGCCACCTTGCCGCGCTCGATGATTCCGTCATCGGCCAGGGCCTTCAGGGCGGTCACCGCCACCCAGCGACGATCGACCTCGAAGAAGTGACGCAGCTTCTCGCGCGTGTCGGAGCGGCCGAAGCCGTCGGTGCCCAAGGTGACGTAACGACGGTTGATGAGAGGGCGAATCTGGTCGGCGAACATGCGTACGTAGTCGGTCGCGGCGACGATCGGCCCGCGCGTGTCGCCAAGGCACATTTCGACGTGCGACATCCGCGGCCTGGCGGTCGGGTTGAGCATGTTCCAGCGCTGCACGTCGTTGCCGTCGCGCGCCAGTTCGGTGAAGCTGGGGCAGCCCCAGAGATCGGCATCGACGCCCCAGTCGTTCTTGAGCAGATCGGCAGCGGCAATCACTTCCCGGAAGATGGTTCCCGAGCCCAGCAGTTGCACGCGCGGCGCCGGCGGATTGCTGTCCGAGGACTGACCGCGGCGCAGCAGATACATGCCGCGCAGGATGTCGGCCTCGGCACCCGCCGGCATCTCCGGATGCTCGTAGTTCTCGTTCATCACAGTGACGTAGTAGAAGACGTCCTCCTGCTCCTGGTGCATCCTGCGCATGCCTTCGCGCATGATCACGGCGATCTCGAACGAGAAGGTCGGGTCGTAGCTGATGCAGTTGGGGATCAGGCTCGAGAGAACCAGCGAATGGCCGTCCTCGTGCTGCAGGCCTTCGCCGTTCAAGGTGGTGCGGCCAGCCGTGCCGCCGATCAGGAAGCCGCGCGCGCGCTGGTCGCCGGCGGCCCAGCAGAGGTCCATGGTGCGCTGCAGCCCGAACATCGAGTAGCAGATGTAGAAGGGAATCATCTGCACGCCATGCACCGAATAGGCAGTCGCGGCAGCGATCCAGTCGCTCATTGCGCCCGCCTCGTTGATCCCCTCCTGCAGGACCTGGCCGTCCTTCGACTCCTTGTAGAACATCAACTGGTCGTGGTCCTCGGGGACGTACTTCTGGCCCTCCTGGTTCCAGATGCCGATCTGCCGGAACAGTCCTTCCATGCCGAAGGTGCGCGACTCGTCGGGAACGATCGGCACGACGTGGCGGCCGACCTTCTTGTCCTTGAGAAGGATGTTGAGAAAGCGGACGATGGCCATCGTCGTCGACACCTCGCGACCTTCGCCCGAAGCCTTGAGCAAGGACTCGAAGGCGGACAGATCCGGTATCTCGAGCGCCGCCGCGGCGCGTCGACGCTGCGGCAGGTAGCCGCCGAGATCCATTCGCCTCTGGCGCATGTAGGTCAGTTCGGCCGAGCCTTCGGCGAACTTCAGATAAGGCAGTTCGGCGATCTGGTCGTCGCGCACCGGCAGGCCGAAGCGGTCGCGGAAGCGCTTGATCGCGTCGTAGTCGAGCTTCTTCTGCTGGTGCGAGATGTTCATCCCCTCGCCCGCCTGGCCCATGCCGTAGCCCTTGATCGTCTTGGCCAGAATCAGGGTCGGCTGACCCTTGTGCTCGACGGCGCTCTTGTAGGCGCTGAAGATCTTGAAGATGTCGTGCCCACCGCGATTCAACATCCACACCTGGTCGTCAGTCCAGTCGGCGACCAGTTCCTTGAGTTCCGGGGTATTGAAGAAGTGCTCGCGGACGTAGGCGCCGTCCTTCGCCTTGAAGGTCTGGTACTCGCCGTCTACGATTTCCATCATTCGCTGCTTCAGGATGCCCTTCTTGTCGCGCAGGAAGAGCGCGTCCCAGTAGGTTCCCCAGATCAGCTTGATGACATTCCAGCCGGCGCCGCGGAAAGTCCCTTCGAGTTCCTGGATGATCTTGCCGTTGCCGCGCACCGGACCATCGAGGCGTTGCAGGTTGCAGTTGATGACGAAAATCAGGTTGTCGAGTCGCTCGCGCGCGGCCATGCCGATGGCACCGAGCGATTCGACTTCGTCGGTCTCGCCGTCGCCGAGGAAGGCCCACACCTTGCGGTCGCCGGCCGCGATGAAACCGCGGCTGTCCAGGTACTTCATGAAGCGTGCCTGGTAGATCGCCTGGATCGGCCCAAGGCCCATCGAAACCGTCGGGAACTGCCAGAAGTCGGGCATCAGCCACGGATGCGGGTAAGAGGAGACGCCCTTGCCATCCACCTCCTGCCGGAAACGGTCCATCTGCTCGTCGGTCAGCCGCCCGAGCAGGTGCGCGCGCGCATAGACGCCGGGTACCGAGTGACCCTGGAAGAAGATCAGGTCGCCACCGTGCTGCTCGGACGGCGCGTGCCAGAACCACGAGAAGCCCACGTCGTAGAGTGCTGCCGCCGAGGCGAACGAAGCGATGTGGCCGCCGACGTTGCTCTTCTTGTTGGCGCGCACGACCATCGCCATGGCGTTCCAGCGAATGTAGTTGTGAATCCGGATCTCCAGATCGGCGTTGCCGGGATACTTCGGCTGCCGCTCGACCGGGATGGTATTGACATACTCGGTAGTCGCGCTGTAGGGGATGTCGATCCCTTCGTGGCGCGCCTGGGCGATCAGACCATCGATCAGCTGGTGAGCGCGCTCGACGCCCTCCCGGTCGATCACGCCACTCAGCGCGTCCTGCCACTCCTGGGTTTCCTGCGGGTCCGGATCGCCAACACCGGCCGGCAGCGTGTTTTCGGGCAGAGCTCCCATGGCTTTGTCTCCTGATCTTCTGAATCGTGAAATTGATGATGGTTCGCTGCGCGCCAGGACTGACCGCAGCAACAAGAGTAATCCCTTGGCCGGCTGCACGGTACCGCGCTGCAGCACAGGCATCTATCCCGCATTGTAAAACACCTTTTTGTATCGCGCAATAACGGCCGGTTCGGCACCTGCACCATGCGGCACCGACTCCTGTCGATTGACAACGACAGGCGCCAGAAGTTGATCAGCGGCAGTGTCAGCCGGCCCGTGGCAGCCGCCAACCGGCTCCTGGCGCCAGGCAGCCCGACGGCGGCGGCCGCGGCGGCGAAGCGTGAAACACACTCGCCCGGGTCGATGTGAGGCGTCATACCGGCGCTCGGCCGGGTCCCGGCTTGACAGTATTCAAGGGCAATCCATACACTCGAAGCGCTACCGTCAAGTTTCATGCAAAGCGTGCCCTGCTCTGAATCGGGATGGCTGCCGGGTTGCACACTCATGTTGCCGCCAACTGTGGAGGAAGCGCCATGTACAAACACATCCTGGTTCCCACCGACGGGTCCGAACTGTCCAGGGAGGCTGCCGGTGCAGCGGTAGCTCTTGCCAAGGAGTCTGGCGCGCGTATCACCGCGTTCTACGCCAGGCAGCCGTATCCGAAGAACCTCTATGACGACGGCGCGCCCATGGGGTCGGCCAAACCCGAGAAGTTTGCCAAGCTCACCGAACAGCAGGCCCGGCGTAACCTGGGTTTCGTCATCGATCTGTGCAAGAAGGCGGGCGTCAAGGGGGACAGGATGGCAACGATCAGCGATAGTCCAGCCGAGGCGATCCTCGACGCCGCCAGCAAGGCGGGCTGCGACCTGATCTTCATGGCTTCGCGCGGCCGCCACGGCCTGAGCGCGCTGTTCCTTGGCAGCGAGACCTACAAGGTACTGACCTACGCGAAGATCCCTGTGCTCGTCCATCACTGATTTCTCGGCACGGCCGCCGAGCGCGCCGAACACTTGTCATGGCGCAGAGCCGGCTCCGTCTTGTCCAGGCCGGACTACGGGAGGCAACCCACCTCGTGCCGAACGAATACGATAATGTCAGCACAACGGATGAGTTGCGGCGACAGAATAAGAGCTAGAAATCCCCACAACAAGGTGCTAGCCTTTTGTACCGCACACGCTCGTTGGACCACACATCTCTCCTGACACCGGTCACCTGCACGTTTGCTGCTGCTCTTTCCACGGGAGGTACGACTATGCGTTCATCGCGCGTATCATGCAAAAGGCGTTTCTCGCGCAGCATCGTCCTCCTCAGCGTGTTGTTGGTTGCAGCTTGCGGCAAACCGGCGAGTCCGCCAGCGGGCACGCCCGCAGACTCGCCGGCGACTGCCGCATCGACCGATGAGCGAACCTTCACCGGCGACTGGACCGTTACGGGGAACCGACGGGTTCAGGACCTTCTCCCGGGGCAGCGAGCCGGTATCTTCCAGCTCAGCGGTTCGCTGCTCCTCAACGGCAAGGAGCGACTGAATCGCGGCTTCTATGCCGAAGCGATCGGTTTCTCCGACACCACCACAGGCATGCAAGGGCGCAGCGTGTGGCTGGATGAACATGGCGACAAGGTCTTCAGCGAGTTGAGCGGCGAAGGCATCGGGCCCGGCCAGATGATCGAAGGCAAGTTCATCGGCGGCACCGGGCGCTACGCCGGCATCAGCGGGGAATACAGCTTCAAGTGGCAGCGCCTCGGCGCCATCGAAGGCGACGAGCTCGCCGGGCGGGTCGTCGATCTGAGTGGTCGGGCGCGCCTCGGCACAGCCAATGTGGTTTCTCCGACCGCGGCAGGAGGTCCAAAATGACTACAGGCGCTTTCGGAACGAGCAGAATCGTGAAGCTGGTGTGCCTCCTGGTGCTGTTCTTCGGCCTCTGGTTTACGCCGGTTCCCGCAGGGCTGACGCCTGAGGCCTGGCATCTCTTTGCCGTTTTCGCGTCGGCGATCGTCTCGGTGGTTCTCAATGTCTTTCCGCTGTTCACTTCGTCGCTGCTCGCCTGCGGGATCGTGGTACTCACCAACACGCTGACGCCGGCGAAGGCCTACGGCGCCTTCGGGAACGCCATCGTGCTCCTGGTGGTGACCGCTTTCCTGGTCTCGCAGTCGGTGGTCAAGAGCGGACTCGGCAAGCGCATCAGTCTGTACGTGGTCTCGGTGTTCGGGAAATCGACGCTCGGCCTGGCGTACAGCATCTTCATCACCGACACCCTGATTGCCCCCGGCTTCCCGAGCAATACCGCGCGCGGTGGCGTGCTCTTCCCGGTCATCCTGGCGCTGGCCCAGAACAGCGGCTCGACGCCCGACGACGAGAACAAGCGGCGCTTGGGCGGCTACCTGATGTTCTGCGGCATGGCCAGCCTCGCCATCACCTCGGCGCTGTGGTTCACGGCCACCTCGGGCAACCCGGTCGGCGCGGGGCTGGCCGCCGAAAAAGGCTTGAAGATCGATTTCGGCTCCTGGCTGCTCGCCTCGTGCGTCCCCTGTCTGGTGGTGATCGCCCTGCTGCCGCTGCTGCTCTATCGTCTCTTCCCGCCAGGAATCACCGCTACGCCGGAGGCACCGGGACGCGCCCGCCAGGAATTACGTTCGATGGGGCCGATGTCGCGTCACGAGTGGATCACGGCGATAACGTTCATCGTCATGATCACCGGCTGGGTGCTGGCTGCCCCCTACAAGCTGAACCTGACGGCCATCGCCATCACCGGTCTCGCGACGCTGATGATCACCGGCGTCCTGACCCTCGACGACATGCACGAGCAGGGCGGCACCTTGGTCACTTTCGTCTGGCTGGCGGTGCTTTTCGGCATGAGCGGGCAACTCAACGAAATGGGCTTCATGGGCTACGTCGGCGAGCGGCTGGCAGTCGGACTCGAAGGACTCGCCTGGCCGGCCGCCTACGTCGCCCTGCTGGTGATCTATGTGCTGCTCCACTTCGGCTTCGTCAGTCAGAATGCGCAGGTGCTGGCGCTGCTTGGCGTGTTTCTCGACGTCGGCGTGAAGTCGGGAGTTCCTGTCCACCTGATGGCTTTTGCGCTTCTCTTCGCCAGCAGCTACTTCTCGGTGATCACGCCACAGGGCGGCAGCCAGAACATCATCTTCGTCGCCAGCGGCTATCTGAAGCAGAGTGAGCTCTACCGCCTGGGGCTGCTGACGACGCTTTTCGCGACGGTGGTCTTCCTGCTCATCGGCACCCCCTGGATACTCTGGGTCGCCGGGTAGTCATGACCTACGGGCGACGCGGCGCCCGCGCGCGCCGTGGCGGTGCCCTTCGACTGAAGGCGCCCACATAGCCGGCGGCAACGTACCGTCGGCACCCTTGGAGACAAGTCAGGAATCCTGCCCTGACGTCGGGGTTCACTCCATTTCGACCGGCAAGCCGTTATCCATCCGTTTGCAAAGGAGACTGAGACCATGTTCACCATTTCACGGCGCTTCGCCATTGCTGCAACGCTTGCCACCGCGCTGATGTCTATTACGGCTCTGGCGCAGGATCTGACCGGTACGCTGAAGAAAATCAAGGACACCGGGGCGATCACCCTGGGGCATCGGGAGTCGTCGATCCCGTTCTCGTACTACGACGACAAGCAACAGGTCATCGGTTACTCGCAGGAAATGATGCTCAAGGCGGTCGATGCGATCAAGGCGGAACTGAAGCTCGCCAAGCTCGACATCAAGCTCATGCCGGTCACCTCGGAAAACCGCATCACACTCGTCCAGAACGGCTCGGTCGACCTGGAATGCGGTTCCACAACCAACACCACCGAACGTCAGAAGCAGGTCAGTTTCTCGAACAGCATCTTTGTCGTCGGCACCCGCATGCTCACCAGGAGCAACTCCGGGATCAAGGATTTTCCCGACCTGGCCGGCAAGACTGTGGTCACCACGGCCGGCACCACCTCCGAGCGCCTGCTGCGCAAGATGAACGAAGACAACAACATGAAGGTGAAGATCATCAGTGCGAAGGATCACGGCGAATCGTTCCTGACCCTGGAAACCGGCCGTGCGACGGCCTTCGTGATGGACGAAGTGCTGCTGTATGGCGAGACGGCAAAGGCCAAGAACATCAATGAGTGGGCAGTGGTCGGTACGCCGCAATCGTATGAAGCCTATGGCTGCATGATGCGCAAGGATGATCCGGCGTTGAAGAAGGTCGTCGATGCGGCGCTTGCCAAGGTGATGACCTCGGGTGAGGCCGAGAAGATCTACGCCAGGTGGTTCCTGCAGCCAATTCCACCGAAGGGTCTGAACCTCAACTTCCAGCTCTCGTACGCGCTCAAGAAGCTCTACAAGTCGCCCAACGACAAGGCTTACCAGTAGGGGCCGCGTCGCCGGCTGGCGAGCGCAACATCAAATTCCCGGCGCCGGCCCGAGCCACTGCCGACCTGACGCCTGACGCCTGACGCCTGACGCTGGCAGTCTTGCCGGCTACCAACGACCCGGCGGCAGGCGCTGCTGCCGGGCCATTCTCCAGCGCTCTACACCGATGCCGGTTCAGAGATGCGCGTGGACCAATGGTGCCACGTCCGCGGCAGCGGCAGTACCGCCGGCCGCAACGATGCCGGTCGCCTGCAGCAGCGAAGCGTCCCGTCTCCTCGCGCCTGAATTCATTGTCCGACCATCTTCAAGATCGACGGCAGAGCCCGGCCTGCCGAGCATGGTGGGGCATGATGGCACGCGCCTACCGGCGGAAACTCCCGTCCGACCTGTACCTGGCGCTCCGGCGTCGCATTCTCGACGGTGAATTGCCCGCAGGCACACCGCTCCCACCGAGCCGCGTGCTGACCGCGGAACTCGGGCTGAGCCGCAGTACCGTGCTACAGCCAGGGAGTCTACGGACCACTGAAAGCGGTACTGGCCGACTACCCGACCGGCGTGGTGATGTCGCTGAGCCAGCGCATCAAGCTGCTCGAACTGGCCGAGGCGCACAACGCCTGGGTCATCGAGGACGATTACGACAACGAGATTCGCTATCACCCGTACTGCATCGGCTCCCTGTTCGGCCGAGCACGCTCGCCACGCGTCATCTACCTGGGCACCTTCAGCAACTGGTGAGCACCAGTGGTGACCTGGCGGGTCTGCACCTTCCCTACTTCTTCAATCACGCCCTCGACGATGTGGCGCTGTCCCGCGAAATGCTCGAAGCCGGCATCGTGCTGCGTCCGCTCTCCATGTACTATGACTATGCCGATTCCCGGCAGCGCCGGTCCGGGATGGTTCTCGGATTTGCCGCGGTTGACGCCAAGACCGGCGAGACGGCCGCCGACCTGCTATGCACGGCGGTCGAGCGACGCTGTCGGCGCGGCTGAGGACCACAGTGCGAGCACGCGGGAGCGGGAATCAACGGCGCGCCATCGGCGGCAAGAGCCCGCTCGAGGCGCCGCGGCGACAGGTGGGGCCGCCGCCGGATTTGCTGGGCGCCGGCGGCAGCCATCGGCCGCCAAGGGGTCGCGCCGGCTTGCCGTCAGGCCTTTGGCGGCTGCGATAGTCGGGGCCGTCCAGTTGAAGTTGACCTACGTCAACTTCACGGCACGCTGCAGCGGCTAACGTTTCGCCTTTGTTTGCAACTTTTCTTGTGCGAGGAGAAGCAATGACGGCAGAAGCAGTGGTGTCGACGCCGCCCGTGGCGGCAAGCAGCCGGCTTCTGATGTCCGGCAACGAGGCAGTCGCGCGGGCCGTGTGGGAGGCAGGGGTACGTGTGGCAGCGGCCTACCCCGGAACGCCCGCAACCGAAATGCTCGAATGCGTGGCCACCTATCCGGACGTATACGCCGAGTGGTCGGTCAACGAGAAGGTGTCGCTCGAAGTCGCCTTCGGCGCCGCCATGGCCGGCTCGCGCAGTTTCTGCGCGATGAAGCACGTGGGCATGAACGTCGCCTCGGATGCCCTGATGACGATGACGCTGACCGGCGTCGCCGGCGGTCTGGTGATCGCCATTGCCGACGACGTCGGCCTGTCGTCGTCACAGAACGAACAGGATTCTCGCTACTGGGGCCGTTTTGCACACGTGCCGGTGCTCGAACCCGCCGATTCGCAGGAAGCTCACGACTTCACGCTCGTCGCCTTCGAGCTCTCGGAACGCTTCGAGACGCCGGTGATCCTGCGCCTGACGACCCGCATCTGTCACGTCAAGGGCCTGGTAAGCGTTGGCGAGCGCAGCGACCGCCCGGTTGCCGGTTTCCACAAGGACGTCGGACGCTGGGTGATGGTGCCGAGCGCTGCCGGCCGGCGGCTGCCGCTGATGTTCGACCGCGAGCGCCGGCTGCGTGCCGAAGCCGAGATTTCGGAACTCAACGTCGTCGAAGCGGGCAGCGATCGCCGTGTCGGCTTCGTCACCTCCGGGCCGGCGTACATGCACGTCCGCGAGAGCTTCCCCGACGCGCCGGTTTTCAAGCTCGGCCTGGCCTTCCCGCTGCCCTTCGAGCGACTGCGCCTCTTCGCCGCCGAGTGCGACCAACTGGTGGTCGTCGAAGAAGTCGAACCGCTGATCGAGACCGAACTCAAGGCGCAGGGCCTGAGCGTAGCCGGCAAGGACATCCTGCCGCTCTCCGGCGAACTGTCGCCACAGATACTCAAACCGGCGATCGCCCGCCTGCTCGGCGAGCCGCTGCCCGAACTGGCGCGGACGCCGCCGATGACGGTCTTTCCGCGGCCACCGACGATGTGCGTCGCCTGCCCGCATCTGGGCGTCTACTACACGCTGTCGCAGTTGCGCAACGTCACCATCTCCGGTGACATCGGCTGCTACACGCTGGGCTTCGGCCAGCCCTGGAACGCGCTCGACGCGTGCATCTCGATGGGCGCCTCGATGGGAATGGCGCTGGGCCTCGACAAGGGGCGCAGCGACGCCGAAAAGGACAAGAAGATCGTTGCCGTGATCGGTGACTCGACCTTCCTGCACATGGGCATGCAGGGCCTGCTCGACATCGTCTACAACCGCGGCAACGTCACCGTGCTGCTGCTCGACAACCGTGCCGTCGGCATGACCGGTGGCCAGGACAATCCCGGCAGCGGCCGCGACATCCATGGCAGCGACGCGCCGCGGGTCGATTTTGCCAGGCTGGTCAAGGCGCTCGGCGTGCGCGAAGAACGCGTGCACGTGGTCAACGCCTACGAGCTTCCGGTACTGCTGCGCACGCTGCGTGACGAGACGAAGATCCCCGAGCCGTCGGTGATCATCACCAGCCAGCCGTGTGTGCTGATCAAGGACTACCACGCGCTCAAACCATTCACGGTGATCGACGACAAGTGCACCGGTTGCGGCAACTGCATCGACGTCGGTTGCCCGGCAATCCACGTCACGCGCCGCGAGCGCGTGACGAAAGCCAGCGGCAGGGAGGTCGATCTGGCTTTCGTGCGCATCGAGAGCGCCGCCTGTACCGGCTGTGGTCTGTGCCTGAAACCCTGTGCGCCCGATGCGATCGTCCATGTCGACACCCTGGCGATGCCGATCAGGGTGGTGAAAAAGACGTCAGAGCTGACGCAGACCCCGTAGCACGCAGCGAAAGGTTCCCATCCCATGTCTGAAGCAGGCAGGTTCGACACCACCAACATCCTCGTCGTCGGCACCGGCGGCCAGGGCGTGATGACCGCCACCGAGATCCTCGCCGAAGCGGCGATCGCGCTGGGGCACGACGCCAAGAAGACCGAGGTCGCCGGGATGGCGCAGCGTGGGGGGGTCGTCTCGTCGCACCTGCGCTTTGGCGCGAAAGTGCTGTCACCGCAGATCACTCCCGGCTCGGCCGACGTCCTGCTCGGTTTCGAGGCCGCCGAGGCGATGCGCTGGCGGCATATGCTGCGTGCCGGCGGGCTGGTGCTGATGAATACCGGACGACTCGTACCACCGGTCGTCGAACTCGGTCTCTACGACTATCCCGACGATCCGGTGGGCCAGATGCGCGCCGCCGGCACGCGGGTCTTTTCCTTCGACGCCTCGGCGATTGCCCAGGAACTCGGCGATATCCGGCTGGGCAATACGGTGATGCTCGGCGCGATCGCCGACCACCTGCCCTTCCCCGCCGAGGTGCTTGAACGCTGCATCCTCAAGCGTTTCGCCCGCAAGAAAGCGGAGGTCATCGAACTCAACCGGCAAGCCTTCGCCGCCGGTCGGGCGGCAGCCGAGCAAGCAGCACGGACCGCCGCCGAGGCGGGATGATTTGCGCTAGAATCGCGCTCCTTTCCTCCCGACCACCCGACAAGACCAAAAAATGACGGCAACCATTCTCGACGGCAACCTGCTGGCGCAAAAACTGCGCGCCGACTTCAAGACGCGTGCCGAAGCGCTCGCCGCCCGCGGCACTCGCCCCGGTCTGGCAGTGATTCTGGTCGGCGAAGACGCCGCTTCGCAGGTCTATGTGCGCAACAAGGTCAATGCCTGTGCGCAGGCCGGCTTCCACTCGGACAAGATCACGTACGCACCGGATGTCGACCCGCAGGTCGTGCTCGCCAAGATCGCCGAACTCAATGCCGATCCAAAGATCCATGGCATTCTCGTGCAGTTGCCGTTGCCGAAGCACTTCGACGCCGACGCGGTGCTCAAGGCGATTTCCCCCGCCAAGGATGTGGACGGTTTTCACGCCGAGAACGTCGGCGCGCTGATGCAGGGCCACCCGCGTTTCATCCCGTGCACACCCTACGGAATCATGAAGTTTTTCGCGGAGGCCGGCATCGACCTCAAAGGCAAGGAAGCCGTCGTCCTCGGACGCTCGAACATCGTCGGCAAGCCGATGGCCATGCTGCTGATGCAGGCCAGCGCGACGGTGACGGTCTGCCATTCGCAGACGCGCGACCTTGCTTTCCACACGCGGCGCGCCGACGTGCTGGTCGCGGCGCTCGGCAAGGCACGTTTCGTCACCGCCGATATGGTCAAGCCGGGCGCCGTCGTCATCGACGTCGGCATCAACCGGCTGCCGGACGGGAAGCTCTGTGGTGACGTCGATTTTGCTGGCGTCAGCGAAGTGGCCTCGGCGATCACGCCGGTGCCCGGCGGTGTCGGGCCGATGACGATTACGATGCTCCTCGCCAACACGCTCGAAGCGGCCGAAAGAGAGGCCCGCTGATGGCAGGCGGCGAGCCGCTGGTCGGCGTGGTCATGGGTTCGGATTCCGACTGGCCGACGATGCAGGCGGCGGCGGTGATGCTGAAGGAGTTCGGCGTACCTTTCGAGACGCGCGTCGTCTCGGCGCATCGCACCCCGGATCTGCTCTTCGAATACGCGACCGCCGCCGGCCCGCGTGGCCTCAAGGCGATCATCGCCGGCGCCGGCGGCGCCGCGCATCTGCCGGGAATGCTCGCCGCCAAGAGCATCGTGCCGGTGCTTGGCGTGCCGGTACAGTCGAAAGCCCTGTCCGGCCAGGACTCCCTGCTTTCGATTGTGCAGATGCCCAAGGGAATTCCCGTCGCCACTTTTGCCATCGGCGAGGCCGGTGCCGCCAATGCAGCCCTGTTTGCGGTAGCGATGCTCGCCACCGGCGATCCCGAACTGGCGCAGCGCCTCACCCACTTCCGTCGGGCGCAGGCCGACAAGGTGATGGCGATGAAACTGCCGGAAGTGTGAGCCGCATTCCCGCAGCACGGCGATGCCTGCAAACGCACCGGCACAGGCGGGCAGCGTACCAACCGCCGGCGGTCGCGCTTCTTCGCTGCCAGCAGGGACGGTGATGATTCTCCCCCCTGCCACTCTCGGCATGCTCGGTGGCGGCCAGTTGGGCCGCTTCTTCGTCGCCGCGGCGCACGAAATGGGCTACTTCGTCCGCGTACTCGACCCCGACCCGCACAGCCCCGCCGGGCTGATCGCCGACCGCCATCTGATCGCCGCGTACGACGACTACGCCGCGCTCGACGAACTGGCACAGGGCTGCGCCGCGATCACCACCGAGTTCGAGAACGTTCCCGCAGGCACCCTCGACTATCTCGACAAGTTCGTCGTCGTGCGCCCATCGGCTGCCGCGGTCAGCGTCTGCCAGAACCGCATTGCCGAAAAGAGCTTCCTGCGCGAGCATGGCCTGCCGCATGCCGAATTCCTTGCCGTACACGGCGAACAGGACCTGCGCGCGGCGAGCGACAGCCTCTTTCCGGGAATTTTGAAGGTTGCCCGCTTCGGCTATGACGGCAAGGGGCAGGCCGTGGTCAACGATCGCGATCAGGCGCTTGCCGCTTTCCAGCACTTCAAGGGCGAAATCTGCGTCCTCGAGCAGAAGCTGATGCTCGAGCGCGAGCTGTCCGTCGTCCTGGCGCGTGACGAGGGCGGCGGCATCGCCAGCTTTCCGACCGTCGAGAACAGCCATCGCAAGGGCATTCTCGACGTCTCGCTGGTGCCGGCGCGAGCGGCGGCGGAATTGCGCGAGCGCGCCATCGAACTGGCCGCGCAGATCGCCCAACACCTGGGCTACATCGGCACCCTGGCGGTCGAGTTCTTCGTCGTGGACGACGCGCTGGTCATCAACGAAATGGCACCACGGCCGCACAACAGCGGTCACTACACGCTCGACGCCTGCATCACCAGCCAGTTCGAACAGCAGGTGCGCGCCCTCTGCGGCCTGCCGCTCGGTGAGACGCGCGCGCACTCGGCCGCGGCTATGGTCAATCTGCTCGGTGACCTGTGGTACGAAGTGGGCCCCACCGGGCATCGCCATCGCGAACCCGACTGGTCGAAGCTGTACGCCTTTCCCGGCCTGAAACTACACCTTTATGGCAAGCATCACGCCCGGCCCGGCCGCAAGATGGGGCATTTCACCGTCCTCGATGCCGACCCCGAACGCGCGCACGCGCTGGCCGTCGCGGCACGCGCCGCGATCGGGATCACCGATGCGCACTGACCAGGCCGTCATCGATCGCGCCGTCGCGCTGCTGCAGGCCGGCGAACTGGTCGCCTTTCCGACCGAGACCGTCTACGGCGTCGGCGCCGACGCCGCGAACCCGGCGGCCGTCGGCCGGATCTTCACCGCCAAGGGTCGGCCGGCCGATCACCCCTTGATCGTACACCTGCCCGGCGACGGCGGCCTGGACCGCTGGGCGCGCGACATTCCGACACGCGCCTGGGAACTGGCCGAGGCCTTCTGGCCGGGCCCCCTGACCCTGATTCTCAAGCGCGCTCCGGCTGTCCCGGCGATCGTCACCGGCGGTCAGGATACCGTCGGCGTGCGCGTGCCGGCGCACCCGCTGGCGCTGGCCTTGCTGCGCGCCTATGCCGAGGCCGGCGGCGGGGTCGATGGCCTGTGCGGCATCGCCGCCCCCTCGGCCAATCGCTTCGGCCGCATCAGCCCGACCGAAGCCGCGCACGTGCGCGCAGAACTCGGCGACGCCGTCCCGTTGATCCTCGACGGCGGTCGCTGTCCGGTCGGCATCGAATCGACGATCGTTGACCTCACGCGCGGCGACGACCAGGCACCACGCCTGCTGCGCCCGGGACGCGTCACGCCCGAACAGATCGCGGCGGTGATCGGCGTGCTGCCGGAGATCGTCACGCGCCCGGCGGACGATGGCACGCCACGCGTCTCCGGGTCGCTCGCGGCGCACTACGCACCGACAACACCGCTACGCTTCGTGACGCAGGCAGACCTTGTCGACGTCGTCGACGAATTGCGCCAGACCGGCCGCCGCTGTGCGTTACTCCACCACAGCCAACTGCCTAATGCGAGCGCGCTACACGCCGGACTGCGCCTGCCGGTCGATCCGCAAGGCTATGCGAGGGGGCTGTACGCGGCTCTCAGAGAACTCGATCAAATGGCCGCCGACATCATCCTCGTCGAAGAGATCCCGGCAGCGCCTGCCTGGGCGGCGATCGCCGACCGCCTGCACCGGGCCGCCTGCGGCGCCGGCCTGGCGACGAACGACCGCGCGTCGACGACGCAAGTTCGCCCGTAACAGGAAAAAAGTCACATCGGCACCCAGATCATCGGGCAGCGGCCGGTCGGCGTCTGATAATCTCGAACGTCTCGTTCGACTCACTGCTCACGAGGCACTGCCCATGCGCCCTACCCTGTTTGCTCGCTTCCTCATCGGCGTGGTGCTGAGTCTCCCGCTGCCGCTCGTCGCCCAGGATCTCTCGTCGGCACGGGGCAACGAACATCGTGTCGCCCTGGTCATCGGCAATTCGGCCTACGCGCACTCGCCGCTCAAGAACCCGGTGAATGATGCGCGGGCAATGCGCGACAAGCTGAAGAAGATGGAGTTCGACGTCGTCATGCGCGAGAACCTCAAGGCACGTGACATCGGCGGCGCCCTGCGGGAATTCCGCAGCAAGCTGCGCCCGGGCTCGATCGCGCTGTTCTTCTACGCCGGCCATGGCTTGCAGATTCGTGGCGAGAACTACCTGCCGGCAGTCGACGCCGAGATTTCGAGTGAAGAAGACGTTCCGCACCAGAGTCTGAACGTCAATACCGTCCTCAACACGATGGAAGACTCGAAGGCGGGGGTGAATCTGGTGCTGCTCGACGCCTGCCGCAACAACCCCTTCACGCGCAGCTTCCGCTCCGGCGCCGGCGCCGGTCTGGCGCGCATCCAGGCGCCGAGCGGCACGCTGATTCACTACGCGACGCGACCGGGCAGCGTCGCCGAGGACGGCGACGGAGCCAACGGCACCTACACCGCCGCCCTGCTGGCACAGATCGAGGAAAAAGGGGTGCCGATCGAACAGGCGCTAAAGCGGGTCACCGTCCGCGTCAAGAGCGCCACCAAAGGCAAGCAGGAGCCGTGGATGGAAGGCAGCCTGACCGGCGACTTCTACTTCGTGATCACCGGACCGACGCAGATCACCATCCAGCAAGCGCCAGTCGACGCCGACGCGGCAGCCTGGCAGGCCGCCGAAGCGACCAACACCGCGGCCGCGTATCAGGCCTATCTCAGCGAGTATCCGAAAGGTCTTTATGCCGCCGCCGCTCGCGTCAAGCTCGCCGGCCTGACGGCGGCGAGTCAAGCGGCGGCGCCACCCCAGGCCGCCCCGGCAGCCGCAGCCCCGGCGGCGGCACGTGCGAAGAGCGAGGTGACACCGGAGGACCGCGACACGGCGCTGTGGCAGCAGGTGCAGGCAGCAGGCAACCGTGACTACTATGAGACCTATCTCAAGGAATTCCCGCGCGGCAAGTATGCGCCGCTGGCACGCGCCGAACTGAAGCGCCTGGCCACCCAGGAGAAGGAGCAGCAGGCACAGGCGGAACGACAAGCCTGGGAAAAGGCCCAGCAGATCAACAGCGACGAGTCCTACCAGAGTTATCTCGTCGAGTACCCGCGCGGAACCTTTGTCGCCCTCGCCCAGGCCGCCCAGAAGAAAGCACGCAAGGAGGCAGCAGCCCGCCTCGCCCAGGGCAAGCCGACGATGCGCGAGCAGCAGCGCCCGGCCGACGAACGCAAGGCGCCCGAACGAAGCGACAAGAAGAAACCGGACGAGGCCCGCCAAGCCGCCATCGGCGAACTGAGCCTGGCGCGCCTCTCGGCAGCCGAGTACCCGATGGGTGCCGCCGCCGACGACGTCACCGACAATCCCGAAGCCGACGAAGCCGCGCGTCCGCAGCACAATGTCAAGGTCGCGAACTTCGAACTCGCCTACTACGAAGTCACCGTCGGGCAGTTCCGCAAGTTTGTCGAGGCCACCGCCTACCAGACCGAAGCTGAACGTGTTGGCCGCAGCCCCGGCTGCCACGTCGCCCGCAGTGGCGGCGAGTTCGCCGTCGAGCGCAGTGCCACCTGGCGCGCACCGGGCTTCGCGCAGACCGACAGCCATCCGGTCGTCTGCGTCAGCTGGAACGACACCCAGGCCTATGTCGCCTGGCTCAACGGCGCCGCTGCCGGCTACCGGCTGCCGAGCGAGGCTGAATGGGAGTATGCCGCGCGCGCGGGCACCGTCACGCCGCGGCCGTGGAGCGATACCGGCAACTTCTTTGCCCGCATGTTCCAGTCCGGCAAGGGAACCGATCCCGAGCAGCCGCCCAGCCGCACCTGCCGGAACGCCAACGTCGCCGACGAGTCGCTGAAGAAGGCCCTCGCCTGGCCGGTCACTCACAACTGCAGCGACGGCCAGGCTTACGCCAGCAGCGGCGGCTACTTCGGCCGCAACGGCTTCAGCCTGTACGACATGATCGGCAATGTCAGCGAATGGACCCAGGACTGCTGGAATCCCAGCCATGCTGGTGCGCCGCTCGACGGCAAGGCGCGCCTGTCCGGCGACTGCTCGCAACGCGTGATCCGCGGCGGAAGCTGGAGCAGCGGCCCCGTCTATGCCCGCTCGGCCGCGCGACAGAAGAACCCGGCATCCTACCGGGCCTCCGACCTCGGATTTCGCCTGGCCAGAACCCAGCCCTGATTCCGATTCCTCTGACTGCCCGGCGGTCAGAACAGTTCGAGCTGCTGGCCCGGCGGCGGCGGGCGAAAGAGATCGCTACGCAGTTCGGCCGCTTCGTCAGCGAAGCCGAGCCGGCGTGCGGCCAGCGCAAAGCGCCCGGCGATCAGTTCCGCGAACGGGCCGCTGCCCGTCATCCGGCTGCCGAAGCGCGGATCGTTGTCGCGTCCGCCGCGCATCGCGCGCAGCGCGTTCAGCACGCGCTCCCGTTTGAGCGGCTGGTGCTCCTGCAACCAGGCGTCGACCAGGCCGCGAACTTCATGCGGCAGGCGCAGGACGATGAAGGCCGCCGTCGTCGCCCCCGCCGCGCGCGCCGCGGCGAGCACCGCCTCGAGCTCATGGTCGTTCAGAAAAGGGATCACCGGCGCCACCAGCACCCCCGTCGGCACACCGGCCGCCGCCAGCCGGCGGATCGTTTCGATGCGGCGAGCCGGTGCTGCGGCCCGCGGCTCGAGCCGGCGCGCCAGGGCGTGGTCGAGTTGCGGCACCGAGACGAGGACACGCGCCAGACCGAGCGCCGCGGCCGGCGCGATGAGGTCGAGATCGCGCTCGACCAGCGCACCCTTGGTGGTGATCGTAAACGGGTGTCGGCATTCGCTCAGCACCTCGAGCACGCCGCGCGTGATCCGCTGGGCGCGCTCCGCCGGCTGATAGGGATCGGTGTTCGCGCCTAGCGCAATTGGGCTGCAGCGGTAAGCGCGGGCGGCGAGTTCCGAACGCAGCAATTCCGCGGCGTTCGTCTTGGCAAAGATGCGCGTCTCGAAGTCGATTCCCGGCGACAGATTGAGGTAGGCGTGGCTGGGACGCGCATAGCAGTAGATGCAGCCGTGTTCGCAGCCCTGGTAGGGATTGATCGACTGCGTGAAGGGAACATCGGGCGAATCGTTGCGCATGATGATCGAACGCGCCGTCTGCGCGAAGACGACCGTCGGCAGCGACCGCGGCTCGGCGTCGGGCTCGCTCCAGCCGTCAGCGAAGGCTTCCTTGGCGCGCGTCTCGAAACGGCCTGCGGGGTTGCCGGTGGCGCCGCGGCCGCGCGGCGGGCCATCGCGCGTGCCTGCCGTCATTTGCCCGGCTCGCGTCCGAAACGATAGTTCCAGAGCAGGTCAAACCCGGTGTCGGTGCCGGCGCGACCGACCAGCGAGAAATTCCGGCTCAGGTCGACGGTCAGCTTGACGACGCTGCCGGCAGCGCTCAGCAACTGGTCGTAGCTGAGGACGACATTCGACGACAGCCGCTTGCCGACACTGACGATCTGGTCGGTGGTCGAGTCGGTCGTGCCGAAACCCGAGGTGCTGGCCACGCGACTGGTCTGCCAGCGACCCGACCCGTCGAGCGTGCCGGTGCGGATTCCGAACTCGTCGATACCGAGACTGCGTTGAATCTCCTTCAGCGGTCCGCCGTCCTGGCCGCCAAGCATCGTCTGGGCAGCGGCCATCAACACCGAAGCGTCCTTGCCGCCCTGTTGATCCGGCGCCTGCCCGAGGACCAGCCAGGAGAGTTTTTCGGCATCCGGCACGTCCGGATCGGAGACCAGGCGGACGATCGGCCGCCTCGCCGTACCGGTCACTTCGACTCCCGCCTCGACCGGCAGGTGGCGGCGAACCGCGCGGATGTTGAGCCCCGGGTTGTCGATCAGGCCCTGGAAGTTGAGAATGCCGCGTTCGATGTCGAGCTTCTGGCCATAGGCGTCGAAGCGACCGTCGCGGGTGCGGATCGTGCCGGTCGCCCGCGGTAGGCCCGCACCCTCCGAGCGCAGTTTGACCGCACCGACCAGACGGCTCTCGACGCCGGCGCCCCGGAAATGGAAGTGGCGACCGAGATCGGCGTTCAGGTTCACCGACAGCAAGCGCGCCGGTACCGAGGGTTTCGCCTGGCCGGTGCCTGGACGCTTGATCACCACGTCTTCGGACAATTCCGGCGTGCCGCTCTTGGCAAGCTCCCAATAGGCGGCGTCGATCCTGAAGCTACCGACGATGTCGAGTACGCGCTCGCCCACTTTCAGTTGTGTATCGCCGGACAGCAATATCCACTGATCGGGGCGCTGCATGATGCCGAGACGATCTGCCTTCAGGGTCAGGAAGCCATCGGTCTGTCCGGCGCGCAGCTCGCCGGTCGCCTCGACGCGCCCCGGCCGGCCGGTCAGGCTGCTGGCGTCGATCGCCGGGTCGAGCAGGAGCGTCCGCGGCATCGCCTGCAGATCGCTCTCGAAAACCAACTGTTTGAGAATCAGGCGCAGGTCGTCGCCGGCTTCGCCGCTCAACTGCACCAGCAGCTTGCCGCGCTCCAGGCGCAGTCCCTGATCGAGCGCGCGCACGGCGAGTTGTTCACCACGCCATTCCCCAGTGAGGCGGGGTTGCGCCGGCGTGCCGGCCACCGCCAGTTCGCCGGCCAGGCGACCGCCGAGTTGCCAGCCGTCGCCGACCAGCGGACCCGCCCAGGCGAGATCGGGAGCGTTCAGCTTGATTTGGCCGCGCCATGGCGCCTGGCGGTCGATCAAGGTATCGGCAGAACTGCTGGCCGAGAGCTCGCCATCGACCTCGCCAAGCCGCTTGCCGCGCAGCTTGAGCTGGCCTTCGCAACGGCCGGCGCCGACCTGCAGGCTCAGGACGCCTTCCTCGAGGCCGAGCGGCAGCGTGCCGATCACCAGATCGCCGCTCTCCCGCGACAGGCGCACCCGACCCGTCGGCAAGTTCGGGCGCGTGCTCGGCGCCGTGGCCGCCGGGCGCTTCCCAGCACCGCTGCCGCCGGTGCCCGAGCTGCCGGCGCCGCCGCCGATCTCCCAGTCGCCGCTGAGGCGAAGCGGATTGCCGTTGCCCTGCGCGGCGGTCGCCAAGGCGCCGAAGGATTCGGGAAACTCGGCCAGCGTCGCGGCCACCGGCAAGCCCTGCAGACTGCCGGCGGTCTGCCAGCGCTGCTGGGCGTAACTCAGCCGGTCGAGCCGCGCCGACCAGCCGGCGCCGGCGAACTGCGCCGGGCCCGCGCTGAAGCGGTCGCCAGCCACCTGCAGGGGCATCGCCGCGACCAGGCGCAGGAAGCTGGCATTCCGCTCGCGCAGCGACGCCAGCGTCAGCTCGCTCAGTGTTCCCGCCCAGGCCAGCCCGCCGCTCGCCGCCGAAAAGCCGCCCTCGAGCAGCAGGCGCAGATCGCGTTTGCCGGGCAGGCTCAGTTGCCCACGCAAGCGATGCTGGCTGCGCACGCCGTCCGCATCGAGCGCGATGTCGCGCAACACCCCTGGCCGCTCGGGCAGGTCCACGCCGGCCAGGCGGAGCTTGCCCGAGAGGGGACCTTGACTGCCGTCACCGACGCGCGCTTCGAGATCGAGCCCGCGCATCTGCCCGAGTCCGGGGACGGCCAGGTGCGCCGAGCGCAGTTCCGCAGCAAGCTCGGGCAGCTTGACGCTGCCGGCGAGAACGAGCTGTCCGTTGAGGTCGCCGGTGATCCCCAGGGGATCGAGCCGGGGAGCGGCAATCAACACCTTCAGCAGGTCGCCCGGCGCGCCGAAGGCGCCTTTCGCCGACAGCCGGTTACCGGCGGCAGTCAGTTCGACGTCCGCCTTGCGCAGCCGCTCGCCGGCCAGGTCGATCTCGCCGCTGCCGGTCAACGACTCCTTGCCGAGACGGCTGTCGCGAAGCTGGAAGCGCAGCCCCAGCGCGAGCCGCGGCCGACTGCTGCCCTGCGCCTCGAACTCCGCGTTGAGACGCGCGGCCGGCAGCCTGGCAAAGCGGCTCGGGTCGAAATCCCTGAGCGTCCCGCGCAGCGAGAAAGCGCCCGTGTCGAGCAGCGCGACCTTGCCGCTGGCGGCGAGCTGCGCGTCGCCGGCGACCAGCCGCAGGGTGTCGACGACAACCGCGGCCGGATCGATCAGCAGCTTGCCCTGGATCGCGAACTGCGGACCGCGCAGGTCGGCCTCCAGGCTCTGGCGATGCAGGCCGAGCGTGGCGCGCAGCGGGCCGGCCAGTTGCGTGCGGCGCAGGCCGCTATACAGGGCGCTCGCATCGAGCGCGGCCACCGCGACGCGCAGCGCCAGTTGGTCATCGCGCAGACTGCCGCTGCCCTGCAGACGGCCGCCACCGGAGAGGCGGACGTCGAGATCGGCCAAGCGCAGTTCACTCTCGCCGAGCGTCAGCCCGGCGGCCAGCGATTCGATCGGCAGAAGCTGCCGGTCGACGGCGCCCGGGCGACGGTTGACCACCGTCAGGCGCCCCGCCAGTTCGCCCGCCTTGCCCTGCGGGCGCAACTCGCCGCGCAGGTCGAGCTGCGCCCGCGGCGCGCCCTCGACCCAGGCGGCCGGGTCGATCCCCGAGAGTTTTGCCAGCACCTCGGCGATCGGCTGGACCGCCAAGGGGCGGATCCGCGCCTCAAGCTGGCCGGCAACGGCCTCGCCGGCGCCGGCAGTGAGGGCACGGAGCTTGCCGACCAGTGCGAACTCGTCGAGGCGACCGTCGGCCGTGAGATCGAAGGCGAGCGGCCGCTCGGCGACTTCACCCTCGATGCCGGCCCCGGCCGTCAGCGCAAAGGGCGGATCGGCGGCCAGCGTCGCCTCCGCACGGATCGCCAGACCGGCGACGCGGGCCCGCAACTCGACCAGGCGATGCCACGCGCCGTCACTCGCCGCCCGGCCGCTGAGCGACTCGGCGACGCTTACCGCCTTGCCCTGCGGATGCGCGTAGTCGGCAATTTCGATGCGCCCGAGAAACATCTGTTCGATCTCGACCGCCAGGGGCAGCCGCAAGCTTTCCGGCACCGCCACCGGCTCGCTGCTGGCGACGTTGGCGATGCGCAGATTGGCGGCGGCGAGGCGGCTGACGGTCAGGCGCCCGCGCAGCAGATCGACCGGCCGCCAGTCCACCTGCAGATCCTGTACCTGGATGTCCAGCGTATCGCTACGCCAGTGCGCCGACTGCAGCGAAAACGATCCGCTGAGCGCGCCGGCCGGTTCGTCGAGACTGAGCCGACCTTCCAGCAGCGCTTCGATCGACCGGCAGCTCGCGCGTAAGCCGCTCTCGCTGCCGAACAGCCAGCCGACCCCCGCCAGGGCCACCAGCACGGCGCCGAGAGCGGCAAAGCCCAGCCAGCGCCAGCGCCGGCGCGCCGGCGGCGCCACGACAGCCGCCTCGTCGCCCGTCGTCGTCGATTCCTGCACGTCGCGTTCGTCCCGATCGCCGTTCAAAATGGTATCGCCAGCGAGAAGTCGAGCCGCAGCGTGCCGTCACGCTGACCATAAGCAAGGTCGATGCCGAGCGGTCCGGCCGGGCTGCGCCAGCGCGCGCCGACCCCATAGCCGACCGCCAGATTCATCTGCTGCGGGTCATCGACGGCGTTTCCGGCATCGACGAAGACCGCGGCACCCCAGGTCGGATTGAGCCAGTGCGTGTATTCGCCGCTCATCGTCACCAGGTAACGGCCGCCGACGATCGCCGCGCCTTCCTTGACGCCCAGGCTCAAATACGGGTAGCCGCGCACCGAGTTGCTGCCGCCGGTACGAAAGAGGAAGTCCTGGGGAATGCCGTTCGACGACGAGGCCAGCGTCGCTCCCAGCTCGCCGCGAAAAAGCAGGGCATCGGTGGTGCTGAGCGGAATCCCCTGGCTGTAACGCAGATAGGTGCGGACGAAGTTCTGATCGGAAAGCAACTGCTTGCTGGCACCGCCCAACTGCAACTGCAGCGAGACGCCCTCGGCGAGATCGAGCGGGTCTTTCGCATGGCGCCAGGTCCAGCCGACCATGGCCGTCAGCGCGCGGTTGGTCGTCGACGGCGCCCCCTGCGGTGATTGTTCTTCCCGCTGCCAGTTGAGGCCCAGACGCTGCTCGATGCTGCCGCGCCGCTGCACACGCGTCGCCCCGACGCCGACACGCTTGATGCCGAGCTTCTCGATGTCCGAGTTCTCGACCGCCGCACCGACGCCATCGCGGCGCTGCCGGTCGTCCGGCGGGAAGAAAACATCGGCGTACGCCGTCTGGCGCAGTTCCTCGAGACGCACCCCGGTCTGCAGTTCCCAGGCACGGCTCAGAAAGTCGCTGTTGCGATAGCTCGCTTCGACGCGCGCGCCGGTGTTGGTACTGTAGCCAGCACCGAGAGACACCTGGTACGGCGCGCGCTCGCGCAGCTGGACGCGCACCGGCGCCGTTACCCACCCGTCCTCACCGACCAAGGGGGCGCTACCGTCGGTATCGCCGCGCTCGATCGTGACGCTCGCCGACGAGAAATAGGGCGTGCTCTGGAGGGCCGCCTGAAAGGCCAGCAAGTGCTCTTCGCGATAGTTGTCGCCAAGCTTGACGGTCCGGTTCAAGCGCTCGACCAGATCCGGCGAATAGCGCGCGAGACCGCTGATGGCCAGCTCGCCGAAGCGGTAGCGCGGACCGGTCGTCGCCTCGACGTGCAGATCGACCCGGCGGGCCTCGGGATCGACGTCGGCGCGGGTTTCCTGCAGGCGCGCCGCGGCGAAGTCGACGGCCAGCAGGTCGGCGAGCAGCCCCTGCTTCGCATCGTCCCACGCCGCCTGCCGGAAAGGCTGGCCGGTCTTCAGCTTCCAGCCCTGTACCAGCGACTGCCGGCGAACCGCGTCGATGTCGCCGACAATCTCGATCTCGACACTGCCGATCAGCGAACGCGGGCCGGGATCGACCTCGAGCAGCAGTTCCTCGCCACGCTGTCGGAGGACGACGAGCGGCGAAAAGTAGCCCTCGGTCGCCAGCAGACTCGCCACCTCACGCTGCATCCGCCGCTCGAACGCCGCCTGTGCCGTCGCATCGGCAACCTCGCCAAGTTCGAGGTAGCGCTCCAGCAGTTCGTCCACCTCGTCCGGCGCCACCAGTTGTGGCACGGCGGCGAAAGCAGGCAGGGCGAGCAGCAACGCCGCAATGGCAAGAGGTTTGTGCATGGGTCTGTCAGGTGCCGGCATGGCCAGCGGCAAGTCCTGGGCTTGAAGGTTCCGTCAGCGTGCCGAGACGACTCGCCACGCCGTCCGAATAGCCCGCAGCGGCAACCGCCGGCCGCATAGGATAAACCTTTTGCACCCACTATCGACAAGATCGACGCTGGCACCAGCCGCCGCACCGCACCCCGAGCCGCGTAGCCCGGATGGAGCGAACGCGAAATCCGGGGCCACCCCAGCCCGCTCGCCCCGCCGAAAGCCCCGCAACCCCGCACCCCCACCGCACCACCGACCGCGCCCAACCGCCCCGAAAGCCCGGCACCCCGTAGCCCCGTAGCCCGGATGCAGCGCACGCGAAATCCGGGGCCACACCACAAGCCACCCCGCCTCGCCAAAAGACCCCGCAACCCCGCACCGCCACCGCACCACCCACCGCGCCCAACCGCCCCGAAAGCCCGGCACCCCGTAGCCCGGATGAAGCGCACGCGAAATCCGGGGCCACACCCCGCCCGCCGACCCCGCCCTGTCTCGCCTTGCCACCCCTTTCCCTACTCCACCGCACGCAACCACCACATCCGAATCGGCCAGCGAGCCGCCGCGCCCGACCCGCCGCGCCACCGCATGCAGATGTCCCCAGCAGCCGTACCAGGCCGATCGATGCTTCTACCCCAGCATGTCGAGCGGACTGCGAACGCCGTGCCCACCGCGCTTGAGCACGTGCGTGTAGATCATCGTCGTGCTCACATCGGAATGACCCACCAGCAGCTCCTGCACGGTGCGGATGTCGTAGCCGGTTTCCAGGAGGGATGTGGCGAACGAATGGCGCAGAGTGTGCGGGGTAGCCGGCTTGCTGACTCCCGCAACGCGCAGCGCCTGGTGCATTGCACGCTGAATACTCTGCGCCTCCACGTGGTGTCGCCGCACCGCCCCGGAACGCGGATCGACCGGTCGCCTGGCGGCAACGAAGACGTACTGCCATGCCCATTCACGCGCCGCGTTCGGATATTTCCTCTCCAGAGCCCATGGCAGGTAGACGTCCCCAAAGCCCGCAGACAGATCAGCCGCATGCAGCGCCTTCACGCGTGCCAGATGCTCCCCCAGCGGCGCCATCAGCTTCTCGGGCAGCATCGTCACCCGGTCTTTGAACCCCTTTCCCTCGCGCACCAGGATTTCGCGGCGAGCAAAGTCCACATCCTTAACGCGCAGGCGCAGGCACTCCATGATGCGCATCCCCGTACCGTAAAGCAGCCGGAGGATCAGGCCCGTGGTTCCCTCGATCGGCCCGAGCAGGCGCTGCACTTCTTCGGGCGTCAGCACCACGGGCAGACGCTTGCCGGACTTCGCCGACTCGACATCATCCAGCCAAGGGAGATCAGTCCTCAGCACCTCCTTGTAGAGAAAGAGCAGAGCGCTTTTTGCCTGATTCTGCGTGGATGCGGAAACCCGCCCTTCGACGGCGAGATGGGTGAGAAACGTCTCGACCTCCCGTGCCCCCATTTCCTGAGGGTGGCGCTTGCCATGGAAAAGGATGAAACGTCGTACCCAGCCCCTGTAAGCCTGCTCCGTCCGTATGCTATAGTGCTTGAGGCGTATGCTTTCGGAGAGTTGGTCAAGGAGCCTCTTGGGAGGCCGGACAACGCCGTTGGCATTGACGCAATTGTCGGAATTTTTAGTGAACGTGCCCATGCCCTACCTCCTTGTTTCCGTTGGAAGTTCATCGCTATATGTACATGCATACAGTATACTGACGCAAAACTCTGCGTCAAGTAGGTTTGCTACATCACGTTAGGCTCCCTCACACTCCATTATTCGGAGAACCGTGTCCATGGATCTTGAGGAACGCGTCGTACGGTTGGAGTCCGAGGTAAAGCAGATTCATGAGCGTTACCTCGTCGCAAATGCTGAGCTCCGTCGGCTGGGAATTGAAAACGGGTCTAAAGGAGTAAAGGGGGGCTTCTTCCTCTTCGCCTTCGTGTTCTCCGTCAATGCCGCTTATGCATATGCTACGGGTGGAAAGGACATCTTTTCCGCATGGCACCTCATTGGCCTTGGAGCGCTACTTTGCTTAGCACTTGTTGCGTACTTTGGATTCATCTTCAGGTACACAGTGAGCGCCGAATTCGCCAAAGACAAGCTATCTTTCGGTACTGGTGGGCATCCGTCGGATAAGCCGGGTGCCTAACAATTTATTCGAGCCGACGCCCGCATGCTTCGCTTGCGGGTTCCCTTCGCAGCGTCGCTGCTACGGCGCGGCTCAATTCAAACGTTAGGAGCCTTTGGTTTGACCACTATCAGGAAGGAAGATATGTCAGAAGTTGAACAACTATACGCACGAATTCGCGAGAAAATTGAGCACGAAGATGATCTCGTGAATCAACGGCAGATGTGGATGATTACCTTCAATGGCCTTCTCTTTACAGCCTACGGATTTTCGTTGGGCGCGAGCGGCTCATCCATTTCCGGACTCGCTTCAGATCCAACTAATCAACGACTGCTTGAATCATTCAATTCATTGCAAACCACTATCGAGGCATTACGTCTTGCTTTGGCTGGAGTGGGAACACTATCAGCTATTTTTGGCTTGCTTGGTGTCATTGCCGCATTCAAGGCCATCCGTGATGACGAGTACGTATTTGCAGAGTTTGTTAAACAGACGCTCAAAGCTGGGAAGTACGTGCCCGTATTGCCATCATTAATCGGTAGGCGCTGGAATAATGTCTTCGGCATGCTATCCGGTATGTTTTTTCCATTGCTTGTTGCGGGCGCATGGATTTGGACGGTACAGATAGTGCCTAAACCAGAGTGGTTTCTGATAGGTGGAATTGTCGGCACATTAATTCTTGGTTTGCTGGTTTGGGTTCTCTTACCGCGGAACTTGGGGGATGACTCCTAACACTACGTTCCAAGGGACGCCCTCCAGCAAGCTTCGCTTGCTTCCGGGCGCCCCTGAACTACGACGTTAGGGCTCGCGCAAGTGTCGCTTGAGCGCTTTCAAACTTGGTTTCGTTTCGGGCATTGGCTGAATACCCCGCAGGGCATTGCTTTGTTATTGAGCATCCCAGTGTGCTGGTCAGTGGCAGCATTGCGCTTTGCAGCGCCGGATGTAGCAGAGGTTCGTGCTTTCTCTTCGCCTACATGGCTTTACGTTTTTTCCCCGTTTCTTGCTTTTGTGGCATTTGTCAGAGTTAGCGCGCCATCGCTTGGCTCTTCATGGCCGGCAACGTTTTCTGTGTGTGTAATGTCGGGGTTTCCGTTTTATGTTTCCTACATCAGGCCCTAATCGGGTAAGGGCCGGCGTCTAACCGGCCCTCCCCACACCACCCGGCATGCGGGTCCGCACCGGGCGGTTCATCAACAGGGCGCACACGACGTTGTTAAGCGTAACCGTGAGCCTTCATCCAAAG
>Ga0209792_1000113_pt1 | contig 117619 bp, 85 predicted proteins | sample EBPBio142005_DNA_FD_185860 | JGI IMG/M metagenome (GOLD analysis project Ga0209792, IMG submission 185860) | Wastewater treatment Type I Accumulibacter community from EBPR Bioreactor in Madison, WI, USA - Reactor 1_6/14/2005_ DNA (SPAdes)... | ecosystem: Engineered > Bioreactor > EBPR >...
CGAGGACGATAACTAGGAATTATCGATGTCCGGCTGGCACAACGAAACTGGTCGACCACTGGCTTCAGACGCTTGGCTGGAAGCCCACCACCAAGCCAAGCTACCCGAGCGAAAAGCCTTCGCCGAGCTGATCAAAAAAAGAATACCTACTTGCGTTGTAGACCTCGGTTGTGGACCTGGTCTTTGGCTCGAGCTACTCGCGAACACGCTCAGCCCGAACTGCGAACTCGTCGGCATCGACAGCGATGAAGCTTCTCTCGACGCGGCACGGATGCGGGCAAGGAATTGGGACCAAGCAAGCAGATTCGAGGCATTAAACTTCGAGAGCCAGTCGAACGAGCTTCCCGAAGCAGATGTATTCCTAGCGTTTAACGTCTTTTCCTATGTGAAAAATCCGGCCGAACTCCTAGCTACCATCAAGTCAAAACTCCGTCCCGGCGGCTGCTTGATCGTGCGGCAATACGACGGGGCACTGCTCCGCATGGGACCCATGAGCGACAAGGATCGTCAACTCATCGACACAAGTCTGATGTCGTCCATCGTTGGTAGTGGTCAATTCAAGCATTACGACTTGGATCGCGTCTTCAGCTCGATCGTCCTCTCCGGATTCGAGAATAAGGCTATCGATTTCGAGGTCTTTCGGCGAGTGGCGCCGTACCCTCCGGAGTTTCAAAACTACTTTCTCAATACCGTCGAATGGACACGAAAACACATTAGCGACACGGCTAAAGATCGGCTAGATGCATGGGTCAAAACTCTGGGCAATGGCGTGGGCGGGATGTCGCCGGCTTACTTTATGGAAGTCGATCTCGTGGCTTGGCTGTCATGATCTTCTGCTCCATGTCTCCATAGCAGCGTGAACTGAATTGCAAACATCTCTACGATGTGGCGGTCCCGTGATAACAGCACCATGGGATCTTGTCCGACACCCCGAAAATCCCAGTTGAACAAGACTTCCTTTGCGCCATCGCGGTACTCGAGCAGAATGAAGTTGACCTGCGGCTCGACGTGAGAGAGCACTCTGAATTTGTACCGCGACAACTTCGACTGCGCCGGGCCCACGCACTGCTCGTGCAAGCGTTTGAACACCGGCAATGCATGCGAATCTCCCAAATCCTTCCAGATGAGATCTTTCCTGCAATACGATGGAATATCATCGAGTAGCGCTTCGAAAGCGCTACTCTCGTAGATTTTCTCGTTTGATCGCTCTAGCTCGTCCGACGTGTTAAGCCGCGTGTTCTGAATCTCACGGAGACTAGGTAGTCGCCCCTGAATGTAGCGTATTGCTTCTTCTGGTGAACCGACCGTCGTCACGTGGAGATAACTTTTGATTGCGTCGTAGAGGCGATCCGAATAGATGGCAGTCTTTTGTATCTCTGTTACAGTCACCAACCACTGGCCAATCATCAGCACAAGCACTGAAAAGAAGAACGCTGCGGCCGTCTTGGCTTCCTCTAGGCTGAATGGATCTATCCAGTATCCAACTACGAATGCAATCAAAGCGATCACAGGGCCGGCAACGATGGGCAGCCAAACTGCGATGTCGCGGCCTTGGCGGTCAAAAAAATTCATCTCGATAATTCCTAGTTATCGTTTGAAGGCAGATATCTTAGCAGTTCACATTGAATGCGGAGACGCGGGAACTACCAAGTTACTTCGTGCGACAAGTTGACCTCTTCTCAGGATTTCGGATCGGCCAGAAGTAGAAGATTCGGCGACACTCAGGTCCAAGGAGGCCCGTCGCCATGAAGAAGTCGAAGTTCACCGGAGAGCAGATCGCGTTCGCCCTGAAGCAGGCCGAGAGCGGCACGTCGGTCGAAGAGATCTGCCGCAAGATGGGGGGCGCCAAGCCACGTTCTACGCTTGGCGCAAGAGGTTCGGGGGCTTGGCGTAGCCGAGCTCCGCCGCCTGCGTCAACTTGAGGAGGAGAACCGAAAGCTCAAGCAGTTGGTTGTCGACCCGGGCTCGACCTACGGCGGAAGCGGCCCCGGCGACGCAAGGCGGCCGTCCATCGCCTGGCGCGACCGATGCTGACCGCGCCCAACCCGTGCTGGAGCATGGATTTCGTGGCCGACGCCCTCTTCGATGGGCGTCGCTTCCGCGCCCTGACGGTCTTGGACAACTTCGCCAAAGAGAGCCTGGCTATCGAAGTCGATCGGCAGCTCGAGGGTGAAGATGTGGTCGCGGTGAAGGAACGGCTACGCCATCAGCGTCGCCTGCCGCAGCGCATCCGGACCGACAACGGTAGCGAATTCATCTCGATGGCGATGGACCGGAGGGCTTACGACACGGCGTGGCCATGGATTATTCCCGTCCCGGGAAGCCGATCGACTACCCATTCATCGAGTCCTTCAATCGTAGCTTCCGGGGTGAGTGCCTCAACGCGCACGGGTTCTTGTCGCTGGACGACGCCCGCCGGAAGATCGAAAACTGGAGAGTGGACTACAATCATTTCCGGACGCATTCCTCGATCGGCGACGTCCCGCCGGCGGAGTTCGCGGCCCGATTCACACCTCAACCGAAGGCCGAATTTTCCAGTTCTGCTCGGACCTGATTTTGGGAGGAGGTCAGAAGGCCGAATTTTCCAGTTCTGCTCGGACCTGATTTTGGGAGGAGGTCAGGTCCCGCCGCTGCAAGGCGGCGAACCCCCGAAAACCGGGGATGCCTCCGGAGGTGGCGCGATCCGGGCGATTTCGAGGCCGGTGCGGTGCCGGCAGGCTGTCCGGCCCCGCCGTCACTGGCCCTCGGTGCCCAGCCGCTTCGCGGTGGACAGCCAGGCGGCGCGGCGTGCGCCGTCGGCATGGATGACCGGTGCGAAATGGGTGCTGCCGACCAGTTTGATGCCGCAGAACCCCAGGATCTGCAGGCGCAACTGCCGCGTGGCCGGGCTGCGGTAGATCCAGCGGTACACCCACGATGGCGTGTCGGTGAGCAGGAGCAGCCGCGCGGTCTTCCCGGTCAGCAGTTTGTCCCAGCCGCGGTGGCCGGCGCGGTAGCGGAACGCGAAACCGGGCAGCAGCGTGCGGTCGAAGAAGCCCTTCAGCAGCGCCGGCAGCCCGCCCCACCACAGCGGGAAGGCCAGCACCACGTGGTCCGCGCGCTGGATCGCCGCCTGCGCCGCGACCAGATCGGGCTCCAGCGGCTGTTTGCTGCGGAAACCGCTGTGCAGGACGGGGTCGAACGCGAGCTCGCCCAGGTGCAGGAGGTGGACCTCGTGCCCGGCCGCGCGGGCGCCCTGCGCGTAGGCCTCGGCGATGGAGGCCGTGAAACTGCCGGGGTCGGGGTGGCCATCGATGACCAGGATCTGTTTGGGCATGCCGATCTCGTCGTGGGGAAACCGGCGCGCAATCTAAACCCTGCCCCCGCGGGCAAGGTCAAGCGGCCGCGCGTCCGTCCGTCACGGCCGGTCCGGCGGCGGGCGGCGATCCAGCGCCGCGCCCACGTCATGCGCATCGCCTTCGCCCAGCAGCTCGCCGAGCAGGCGCTCGAACGCATCCAGCGCGTCCTGCCGCGCCTGCAGGCGCTGGCGTTCCGTTTCGAGGGCGTGGCGCTTGTCCGCGGCGGCGGCGCGGATGCGCGGCCAGTCCGGCGAGCAGTCCTCGCGCCCGAGCGCGCGGATTTCGCGCAGCGTGAAGCCGAGCCCCTGCGCCCGCCGGATCAGCCGGATCGCTTCCAGGTGCGCGGGCGAGAACACGCGGTAGGCGCCCGTGCCCTGGCGCGGCACCGGCGGGATCAGGCACAGCGCTTCGTATTCGCGGATCGCCTTCGCCGACACGCCGGTGGCCCGGCTGGCCTGCGCGATGTTCAATCCGTCCCCGTTTCGGCCGGTGCGGGCTGGCATGCGGGCAGGGCGGGTGGCCGGCATCGTGTCGGGGAGGCCCGGGAAGGAATGGCGCGCCTGGAGGGATTCGAACCCCCGACCAACGGCTTCGGAAGCCGCTACTCTATCCGGCTGAGCTACAGGCGCGTGGCGCGCATTGTCCCCGATTCGGGCGGAAGGTGCGAGCCTCCCCGACCGACACCGTTCCCGAGATGAGCCGAAGTCCCGATCTGCCTGCCGATATCCCCTTCTGGCGCGAGCGCCTGGGCCAGTACTGGAAGCTGGTCCGCGGCGATCGCCCGATCGGCTGGCTGCTGCTGCTGTGGCCGACGTGGTGGGGGCTGTGGCTGGCCGCCGATGGCGTGCCGCCGGTGTGGACGCTGGTGGTGTTCTCGCTGGGCGTGTGGCTGACCCGTTCGGCCGGCTGCGTGATCAACGACTACGCCGACCGCTGGCTGGATCCGCTGGTCGAGCGCACGAAGGGGCGTCCGCTGGCGACCGGCGCGGTCCGCGGGCGCGAGGCGCTGGCGGTGTTCGCGGCGCTGATGCTGGTCGCGTTCGCGCTGGTGCTGACCCTGAACCGGCTGACGATCCTGATGAGCATCGTCGGGGTGCTGCTGGCCGCGACCTATCCCTACCTCAAGCGCCACACCTACCTGCCGCAGGTCTACCTGGGCCTGGCCTTCGGCTGGGGCATCCCGATGGGCTTCGCCGCCATCCGCGGCGAGGTCCCGGCGATGGCCTGGGTGCTGTACGTCGCCAACATCCTGTGGACCACCGCCTACGACACCTGGTACGCGATGGTCGATCGCGAGGACGACCTGCGCGCCGGCGCGAAGTCCACTGCGATCCTGTTCGGCGACCTTGACCTGGTCGCCCTCGGCATCCTCTACGCGCTGTTCTTCGCCGGGCTGTGGCTGGTCGGTCGCCAGGCCGGGCTCGGCGGCGCGTGGTGGGCCGGACTGGCGGTGGCCGCCGGCTGCGTGCTCTGGCAGTTCGCCATCGCCCGCCGTCGCGATCGCGCGGCCTGCTTCCGCGCCTTCCTCGCCAACCACTGGGTCGGGATGGCCGTGTTCGCCGGATTGGCCGTGGCCCTCTGGCACCGGAACTGAGCGACCCGGCCGCGGCGGCGGCCGACCCCGGAAAACTCCCGGAAATGCGCGGTATCACGCTTGCATGACCCTGATTTGGCGGGGTTTTTGCATGAATACGTATGCAGATGTCTGTTCGCCGGTCGGGCAGGCACTACCATCGCCGCTGCATGCCGGGGACAGGCTGGACCCTGGACATGCCGGGTACCGCGGCGCCCTCGCTCGACGAGGCCGATCACGATGGCCCCGCCAACGAATTCCAGTTGCTGTGGAGGGGATCCATGCAGCCTTTGAAGCGAAACCTGTTGAGCGTGGCGCTGGCTTCGGCCGCGCTGATGATGGCCGCTGCCGCGCAAGCGCAGACGGCCGACCAGAGCGACACCACCGGCGCCAATGACCTCGACACCATCAAGGTGACCGGCATCCGGCGCAGCATCGAAGCGTCGACCGACACCAAGCGTGAAGCGACCTCGATCGTCGAGGCGGTCTCCGCCGAAGACATCGGCAAGCTGCCCGACACCTCGATCGCCGACTCGATCGCCCGCCTGCCTGGCCTGACCGCGCAGCGCTTCGGCAGCCGTCCGCAGGAAATCCACATCCGCGGCTTTGCCGGTGATTTCGCGACCGGTCTGCTCAACGGACGCGAGCAGGCGACCCCGAGCAACAACCGCACCATCGAATTCGACCAGTATCCGTCCGAGCTCACCAGTCAGGTGGTTGTCCACAAGACCGTCGACGCTTCGCTCGTCGGCCAGGGGCTTTCGGGCACCGTCGATGTCCGCACCGTTCGTCCGCTCGCCTACGGCAAGCGCACCATCGCGGCGAACCTGCGTGGCGACTTCAACACGCTCGATGGCGACCGCGATGCGGGCAACCGTTTCAGCATTTCCTATATCGACCAGTTCGCCGACAACACCATCGGTCTGGCGCTTGGGTATGCGCGCTTGGACAGCCATGTCCAGGGCAAGCAGTTCGAGTCCTGGGGCTACGACAATGGCGTGCTGGGCGGGGGCAAGCTGTACGACATTGAAGACCACAACAAGCGCGATGGCATCATGGCCACGCTTGAGTTCAAGCCGAACGACGTTTACTCGTCGGTGCTTGACGTTTTCTACTCCAAGTTCGACAAGGAAAACACCAAGCGCGGCCTTGAATTCGGCCTGGTATGGGGTGCCGCGGGGCAGCCGCTGACGCGTGTCAACAACGCGGATGGAACGGCGATCCAGGCGACCTTCCACAATTTCGATCCCGTGTTGCGCAACGACTACAATCCCGAGAAGGACGATCTCTACTCGATTGGCTGGACGCACACCCTCAGCCTCAACGACCACTGGAAGGCGACGGCAGACATCAGCGGTTCCCGCGCCGTGCGCAAGCAGCAGGTGCTCGAAACCTACGGTGGACTCGCCACGGGCCTGGCCGGCGACAATGTGTCGATCGCGCTCAACAACGACGGCTACTTCGACTTCGACTTCGGATACGACTACGGCAATCCGGCCCTCATCCGGCTCACGGATGCCGGTGGCTGGGGCCAGGACGGCTACATCAAGGATTTCGAGACGCGCGACTCGCTGGCGGCTTTCCGTCTCGACTTCGAGCGGGCCTTCGACGACGGCTGGTTGAGCAGCATCAAGTTCGGCGCGAACCTGACCGACCGCAACAAGGATCATGCCTCCACCGAGGCGTTCCTGTGCCTCAACGCCTGCCGCGATGGTGCTGAAGTGCTGGTGCCGAGCGGATTGATCACCGGCAGCGACGTCAGTTTCGCCGGTCTTGACCGGGTGCTGGGCTGGGATGCCAGGCGGGCCTACGAAACCATCTACCACCGTCGCAGCAACGTCAACGCCGACATCAACCTCAAGAACTGGGAAGTGAAAGAACTGGTCGCGACGGCATATGTGCAGGCCAATATCGACGCCGAGCTTGGCTCGATTCCGATGAAGGGCAATGTCGGGTTGCAGATGGTCAACGTCGACCAGAGTTCGACCGGTGTCGCCACTTTCGAGGGCACGGCGCTGTCCGAACCCTCGAAGCGAGGTGCGAACTACACCCACTACCTGCCGAGCCTGAACCTGCAGTTCGATCTTCCGGCCGATCAGGTCATCCGCTTCGGCGCAGGCCGCCAGATGGCGCGGCCGCGCATGGATGATCTCCGCGCCAACGCCAACTACAGCATCAATCGCACCTTGGGCCTGTGGAATGGCAACGGCGGCAATCCCGAACTGCGTCCTTGGCTGGCGAACGCCTACGACCTCTCCTACGAGAAGTATTTCAACGGCAACAAGGGGTACGTCGGGGTTGCGTATTTCTTCAAGGATCTGCGGACGTACATCTACAAGCAACTGACGCCCTTCGACTTCTCGCAACTGCCGATTCCGACGTCGGTTCCGGCGAGCCAGATTCCTGCCAATCCCATCGCGCTGTTCGAGCAGCCGATCAATGGCGAGGGCGGCACGATCAAGGGCCTGGAACTCTCGGCCTCGATCCCGCTCGATCTGTTGTGGGAGCCCCTGAACGGGTTCGGCATCCAGGCCAACTACTCCGACACCCACAGCAGCATCAGCCCGAACGGGCCTGGGTCGAGCGAGCCCCTGCCGGGATTGTCGAAGTACGTATCGAACATCACGCTCTACTACGAGCGCTTCGGATTCTCGGCGCGCGTGGCACAGCGGCATCGCTCCGACTTCCTGGGTGAAGTGCAGGGCTTCGGCGGCGATCGCGAAAAGATCTTCTTCAACGCGGAGACGGTCACCGACGTACAACTGGGTTACACCTTCCAGCACGGCGCGCTCGAAAACCTCGGTATCCTGCTGCAGGTCAACAATCTCGAGAACGAGCCGTTCACCTCCAGCTACGATGGTCGATCCGATCGCCCCCGCCAATACTGGGGTTACGGCCGCACCTACCTGCTCGGCGTGAACTACCGCTTCTAAGCGTCCCGACACTCTCGACAGGCGAGCTTGGCCCTCGTCCGGTTCCCCGCCGGACGAGGGCCTTTTCTTTGCGGGTTTCCCGAAAACCGGAAGGATTCAACGCGTCCGCCGCGTCGTCGTCGGTTTCATGGCTCCATGCGCCGCGTGGCTCCATGCGCCAGGCGGCGCCGTGGCGCCGATGATCGATCGCGGATGCGCGAAGCCCGCAGGCGCCGCCGGGCAGGCTACCCGCGCAGGACCGCCGCCCGGCGCGACAGCTCGCCGATCTCGTTCCACGCCTTCGCCTTCAACGCCTCGCCCGGCACCATCCACGATCCGCCCACCGTGATCACGTTCGGCAGGGCGAGGTAGCCCGGGGCCCTGGCGGCGTCGATGCCGCCGGTGGGGCAGAACTTCACCTGGGCGAAGGGGCCGGCGAAGGCCTTGAGGGCGGCGGCGCCGCCGCTGGATTCGGCGGGGAAGAACTTGAACCGGGTCCAGCCGTGTTCGAGGCCGCGCATGAGCTCGCTGGCGGTGGCGATGCCCGGCAGCAGCGGGATGCCGGCGGTCTTCGCGGCGACGTAGAGCGCGTCGCTGCCGCCGGGCGAGATGGCGAAGGCGGCGCCGGCGTCCTGCACCGCGGCGAGGTCGGCGGCGGTGAGCACGGTGCCGGCGCCGACGATCGCGCCGGGCACGGTGCGCATGCGCCGGATGACCTCCAGCGCCGCCGGCGTGCGCAGGGTGATCTCCAGCACCGGCAGGCCGGCGGCGACCAGGGTCTCGGCCAGCGGGATGGCGTCGTCGGCGTCGGCGACGGCCAGCACCGGCACGACCGGGGCCTGGCGCAGGATGGCGTCGATCCGCGCCATCGTCTCGGGATTCATCGGGCAGCCTCGCGGTGGGCGTCGGCGCGCAGCGCCATGGCGGCGCCGAGCAGGCCCGGGCCGGTGTGGGTGATGACGCGGATGTGGACGGATTCGAGATACGCGGCGAAGCGGCCCTTGGCGAGGAAGCGCTCGCGGAAGGCGCTGCTGCGCAGGAACGGCACGAAGCGCGGCACGATGCCACCGGCCAGCATCACCGTCCGCGAGCCGTGGATCAGCGCGGCGTCGCCGGCGACGCTGCCGAGCACCGCGCAGAAGCGCGCCAGCGTGCGGCGCGCGGCGAGGTCGTGGCCCTCGAGCGCGGCGGCGACGATGTCCGCCGGTTCGCGCAGCGCCTGGTGCTGGCCGGTGCCGTGGTCGACCGCGCCGCGCAGCACGGCGTCGATGTGCGACAGGCCGCTGCCGCAGAGCAGGCGTTCGTTGGAGACGCGGCCGAAGCGCGCGGTGAACCAGCGCGCGATGGTCAGCTCTTCCTCGCCCAGCGGCGCGAAGCTGACGTGGCCGCCTTCGGTCTCGACCACCTGCCAGTGGCCGGCGCCGCCGACCAGCAGGGCCACGCCGAGGCCCGTGCCGGGTCCGATCACGGTGACGGGCCCCTGTAGCGGCGCATCGGCATCGCCGTGCAGCGCGAGGCGTTCGCTCGGATGCAGCGCGGGCACCGACCAGGCGACCGCGCCGAAATCGTTGAGCACGTGCAGCCGTTCCAGCCCGAGCGCGTGCTGCAGTTCGCCGCGGGTGAACGACCAGGCGCGATTGGTGAGCCGGATCTCCTCGCCGTTGACCGGGCTGGCGACGGCGATCGCGGCCCGGCGCGGGCGCGCGCCGATGCCGTCGAGGTAGTGCTCGGCCGCGTGTTGCAGGCTGGCGAAGCGCGCGGCCTCGAGGCTGCGCGGTTCCAGCACTTCGGCGACCGGCGCCGAGAGGTCGGTGAGGGCGAAACGTGCGTTGGTGCCGCCGATGTCGGCGATCAGGGCGAGCGTGGAGGCGGCGGCGAGGGTCATGCGCTGGATTCTCCCGGGCTCAGCCTTGCGTGAACAGACTGCAGGCGCCTTCCTCGGCGGAACCGACGTTCGCGCGCATCAGCCCGAACAGTTCGCGGCCGGTGCCGTGTTGGTTGCCGGCGAGATCGGGCCGCGTCGCGTCGCGCGTCGCCCACTCGGCCTCGGGCACGTCGGCATGCAGCACGCCGGCCTCGGCGTCGATCCGGACCGGGTCGCCGTCGCGCAGCCTGGCGATGGCGCCGGCGCAGGCGGCTTCGGGGGTGACGTGGATCGCCGCGAGCACCTTGCCCGAGGCGCCGGACATGCGGCCGTCGGTCAGCAGCGCGACGCGCTGTCCGCGATCCTGCAGCACCGACAGCGTCGGCGTCAGCTTGTGCAGCTCGGGCATGCCGTTGGCGCGCGGGCCCTGGCCGCGGATGACGGCGATGAAATCCCCCGTGAGTTCGCCGGCCTTGAACGCCGCGAGCAGCGCGTCCTGCGAATCGAACACTTTCGCCGGCGCGGCGATGGCGCGATGTTCGGGCGCGACCGCGGAGATCTTCACCACCGCGCGGCCGAGGTTGCCCTGCAGCCGGCGCAGGCCGCCTTCGCGGTCGAACGGCTCGGCCGCGCCGCGCACGATCGCGGTGTCGCCCGAGCGTGCCGGCGCGTCGCGCCAGACCAGCGACGTGCCTTCGAGCGCGGGCGCCCGCGCCTGCGCGCGCAGGTCGCCGCCGTGGACGCAGCGGATGTCGGCGTGCATCAGGCCGGCGTCGAGCAGTTCGCGGATCACGAACGCGAGACCGCCGGCGGCGTGGAACTGGTTCACGTCGGCGCTGCCGTTGGGATACACGCGCGCCAGCAGCGGGGTGGTCTGCGACAGCTCGTCGAGGTCGTCCCAGTCGATCACCAGGCCCGCGGCGCGGGCGATCGCGACCAGGTGCAGCGCGTGGTTGGTCGAACCGCCGGTGGCGGCGAGGCCGACCATCGCGTTGACGATCGCCTTCTCGTCGACGGTGCGGCCGATCGGCCGGTAGTCCTCGCCCAGCGCGGTGATCCGCAGCGCCTGTTCGGCGGCGGCCACGGTCAGCGCGTCGCGCAGCGGGGTGTGCGGGTTGACGAAGGCGCTGCCGGGCATGTGCAGGCCCATGACCTCCATCAGCATCTGGTTGGAGTTGGCGGTGCCGTAGAACGTGCAGGTGCCGGCGGCGTGGTACGACGCGGATTCGGCGTCGAGCAGTTCCTCGCGCGTGGCCTTGCCTTCGGCGTAGCGCTGGCGGACGGCGGCCTTTTCCTTGTTGGGGATGCCCGAGGGCATCGGCCCGGCGGGCACGAAGATCGCCGGCAGGTGGCCGAAGGTCAGCGCGCCGATCAGCAGGCCCGGAACGATCTTGTCGCACACGCCGAGCAGCAGCGCGGCGTCGAACATCTCGTGCGACAGCGCGACCGCGGTGGACATCGCGACCACGTCGCGCGAGAACAGCGACAGCTCCATGCCGCTGCGGCCCTGGGTCACGCCGTCGCACATCGCCGGCACGCCGCCGGCGACCTGCGCGCTGCCGCCGGCGTTGCGCGCGGCCATCCGGATCAGCGCCGGGTACTGCTCCATCGGCTGGTGCGCCGAGAGCATGTCGTTGTAGGCGGTGACGATGCCGAGGTTGCCGCCCGCGCCGGCCTTGAGCATCGGTTTGTCGGCGCCGGCGGCGGCGAAGCCGTGGGCGAGGTTGCCGCAGCCCAGGTCGCGGCGCACCGGCCCGTGCGGACGCGCGGCGTCGATCCGGGCGAGATAGGCCGTGCGCGTCGGCAGGCTCTTCTCGGCGATGCGTGCGGTCACGCGTTCGACGACGGGATGCAGGCTCATGGCGTCGGGCTCATCAGGGACTCCAGTGGATGTGCACCGTGGCCTCCGGCGCGTGCAGCACGGCGGAAACGGGCATGCGCAGCGGGTCGTGCGTCGCCTGCGCGGCGCGCAGCACCTCGCGCTTGCGCGCGCCGGTGACCAGCAGGTGCAGGTGGCGCGCGCGCAGCAGGCGCGCGAGGCCGAGGGTGATGCGCGGGAACGGCGCTTCCGGCGGTAGCGGGTCGGGCACCAGCGCGAACGCGTCCTCGCCGGCGTCGGGCGCCATCGCCGCGGGCAGCGCGGGGTTGCCGGGGAACAGCGACGCGGTGTGCGCGTCCTCGCCCATGCCCAGCACCATCGCGTCGAAGGCGGTCGCGTGCAGCGGCGCGAGCGTGCGCCGCGCGTGCGCGAGCGACGCGTCGGGATCGCCGTCGGCGACGGTCAGCGATTCGACGACGAGACCGTCGGCCATCGCCAACGCGGCGCGCAGCGCGGCCACGTTGCTGGCCGGGTGGTCGTGCGCCACGCAGCGGTCGTCGCCGGGCAGCGCGACGACCTGCGGCCAGTGCAGCGCGGTCGCCGCCAGCGCGCGGTAGATCGGCAGCGGCGTGCGTCCGCCGGCCAGCGCCAGCGTCGCGCGCCCGCGGACCTGCAGCGCGTCCGCGCAGGCGGCGTGCAACTGCGCGGCGACCGCGGCGGTCAGCGCTTCGGCGTCGGGATAGGCGTGTTCGACCCAGGCCATCGCGTCGCGCTCACTCCCGCCAACTGTGGCCGTGCCGCTCGGTCATCGCGAGCGCGGCGTTCGGGCCCCAGGTGCCGGCGGCGTAGGGCCTGGGTGGCGTGCCGGCGTAGGCCCAGCCGTCGAGGATGGCGTCCACCCACTTCCACGCGGCCTCGGTCTCGTCGCGGCGCACGAACAGCGTGCCGTTGCCTTCGATCGCGTCGAGGTACAGGCGCTCGTAGGCCAGGCGCCGCCGGACGTTGCCGAATTCCTCGTCGAGGTCGAGGTCCAGCGACACCTGCGACAGCCGCAGGCCGTTGCGATCCAGGCCCGGCGTCTTGTGCATCAACTGCAGCTCGATGCGTTCGTCCGGCTGCAGTTTGATCAGCAGTGCGTTGGGCTGCGTCGCCGCGCCGGCACGGGCGAAGATCGAATGCGGCACCGCGCGGAACTGCAGGTAGATCTCCGAGCAGCGGCGCGCCATGCGCTTGCCGGTGCGCAGGTAGAACGGCACCCCCGACCAGCGCCAGTTGTCGATGTGCGCGCGCAGGGCGACGAAGGTCTCGGTGCGGCTGGGGCGGCCGAGCTCCTCGACGTAGCCGGGCACCGCCTTGCCGGCGATCGCGCCGGCGACGTACTGCCCGGCCACGGTCTCGGCGCTGACCTCGTTGCGGCCGATCGGCCGCAGTGCGTGCAGCACCTTGATCTTCTCGTTGCGCACCGCGGTCGGCTCGAACTGCGACGGCGGCTCCATCGCCACCAGGCACAGCAGTTGCAGCATGTGGTTCTGGAGCATGTCGCGGATCGCGCCGGAACCGTCGTAGTAGTCGCCGCGGCCTTCGACGCCGACGGTTTCGGCCACGGTGATCTGCACGTGCTCGATGTGGCGCGCGTTCCACAGCGGCTCGAACAGCGCGTTGCCGAAGCGCAGCGCCAGCAGGTTCTGCACGCCTTCCTTGCCGAGGTAGTGGTCGACCCGGTAGACCTGCGACTCGTCGAACGTGCGGGTGACGCCGTCGTTGATCGCGATCGCCTCGGCCAGATCGTGGCCGATCGGCTTCTCCAGCATCACCCGCGTGCCGGGGCCGTTGAGGCCATGCCGGCCCAGCGCGTCGCAGGCCTGCACGTAGAAGCTCGGCGAGGTGCTGAGGTGGTAGAGCACGTCGCCGTCGCGCAGCGCATGCACGCGCGCGGCGAGCGCGGCCATCGAGGCGTCGTCGTCCAGCGAGGCCGGCTGGTAGTGGGCGCGCGCCAGCAGCCGTTCGAGCACCGCCGCGTCGCGCTGCGCCTCGGGCACGAAGGTGCGGATCGAGGTCGCGATCGCGTCGCGGAACCCGGCCTCGTCGAGCGTGCTGCGCGCGGTGCCGAGCAGTTTCATGCCGGCCGGCAACAGGCGGTCGGCTTCCAGCCCGTACAGCGAGGGCAGCAGCATGCGCTGGGCGAGATCGCCGGTGGCGCCGAAGATGGTCAGCAACGAGGCGGAGGACGTGGTCACGGGCATGGTCGTCGGGAAACGTCAAAGCGTAAGCGCAGCCGCTCGAACGGCTGGAGTGTAATCGTTTTCAGGCGACGCGCCGCGCAAAGGCGCGCCCGCGCAGGCGGAACGCATCGTCGCGGTCGTGCGCGGTCGTGCGGGCGCCAGGGTGTGCGCCGACGATCGGCGGGTCCGGGCGCCGCGCCGCATCGGCCGCGCTCACCAGAACGTCGCGTACAGCGCGATCAGGATCGCGATCACGCCCACCGCGCCGGCGTTGAATGCGCCGGTGGTGCGGTAGTCCACGTCGTCGGTGCGGATGCGGTTGGCGTCGCCGCGGGCGTGGGTCATCAGCGACACCGCCACCGCCAGCGCCAGCGCGAGCAGGAACACCAGGCCCACGCGGTCCATGAACGGCAGCGACGGCCATGCCAGCTTCAGCGCGATCGACAGCGCGAACGAACCCACCGCCGCGGCGATCGCGCCGGCTTCGTTGGCGCGCTTCCAGAACAGGCCGAGCACGAAGATCACGACGATGCCCGGGGTGAAGAAGCCGGTGTATTCCTGGATGTACTGGAAGCCCTGGTCGAAGCCGCCGAGCAGCGGCTTCGCGGCGAGCACCGCGAGCACGATCGCGACGGTCGCGGCGATGCGGCCGACCCTCACCAGCTGCGGCTGGTCGGCGCCGGGCCTGCGCCTGGCGTAGAAGTCGAGGGTGAAGATGGTCGAGATCGAATTGATCTTCGACGCCAGCGAGGCCACGATCGCCGCGACCAGCGCCGCGAACACCAGCCCCAGCACGCCGGTCGGCAGCAGCGCCATCATGCTCGGATAGGCCTGGTCGGGCTTTTCCAGGCCCGGCGCCAGTTCCAGCGCGGCGATGCCCGGCAGCACCACGATCACCGGCATCAGCAGCTTGAGGAACGCGGCGAACACCACGCCCTTCTGCGCCTCGCCGATGTCCTTCGCCGCCAGCGCGCGCTGGATGATGTACTGGTTGAAGCCCCAGTAGCTGATGTTCATGATCCACATGCCGCCGATCAGCACGCTCAGCCCGGGCAGGTCCTTGTAGAACGGATCGTCGGGCTTGAGGATCATGTGGAAATGCTCCGGGTGCGCGGCCATCAGCGTCTGGAAGCCGGCCACGATGCCGCCGTCGCCGCCGATCTTCGCCAGCGAGAGGCCGACGATCAGCAGGCCGCCCAGCACCAGCAGCGCCACCTGCACGATGTCGGTCAGCGCCACCGCCTTGAGGCCGCCATAGAGTTGGTAGACCAGCGCGAAACCGCCGAGCAGCGCCAGCGCGGTGAACTGGTCGATGCCGGCGACGCGGGTCACCGCGATCGAGCCCAGCCACAGGATCGAGGTCAGGTTCACGAACACGTACAGGCCCAGCCAGAACACCGCCATGATCGTGCGGATGCTCGGCCCGTAACGCTCTTCGAGGAACTGCGGCATCGTCGTGATGCCGTTGCGCAGGAACACCGGCAGGAAGCACTTGCCGACGATCAGCAGGGTCAGCGCCGCCATCCATTCGTAGGACGCGATCGCCAGGCCCAGCGCGTAGCCGGAGCCGGACATGCCGATGATCTGCTCGGCGGAAATGTTCGCGGCGATCAGCGAGGCGCCGATCGCCCACCACGGCAGCGCGCGCCCGGCGAGGAAGTAGTCCTGTGCGTCCTTGCGGCGCCCGCCCTTCTCGCGCGACACCCATTGCGCCAGCGCGAAGATGCCGGCGAGGTAGACCAGCACGATGACGAGATCGAGGATCGGCAGTGTCATGGCCCCTCCGGTCTGCGAGGAAGAAGCGATCGCGCCCGCCGGCGCGCTGCCGGATCGATCGGGCGGGATCGGTCTGCGATCGGGGTGGGGGCCTGAACGCGACGCAGGAATAGCACGACCGGGCGGGGCCGAGGCCGCCGGCGGGCGCTGCAAACGAATTCAGCGCGCGGCGTCCGCCTCAGGGTCCAGCGTCGCGCGCGGCGGCAGCGACCAGTCGATCGGCGCCTGGCCGTGGCGCGAGAGGTAGTCGTTCGTCGCCGAGAAATGTCCGCAGCCGAGGAAGCCGCGGTGCGCCGACAGCGGCGAGGGATGCGGCGCCTTCAGCACGCGATGACGGCGCGGGTCGATGACCTTGCCCTTGGCCTGCGCGTAGCTGCCCCAGAGCAGGAAGACGAGTCCTTCGCGCTCGCGGTTGAGGGTATCGACGACGTGGTCGGTGAAGCCTTCCCAGCCCTTGCCCTGGTGCGCGCCGGCGCGGCCTTCCTCCACGGTCAGCACCGCGTTGAGCAGCAGCACGCCGCGCTGCGCCCACGGCGTGAGGCAGCCGTGGTCGGGCCGGGCGATGCCGAGGTCGCGCTGGATCTCCTTGAAGATGTTGTCCAGCGACGGCGGCACCGGCACTCCCGGGCGCACCGAGAAGCACAGGCCATGCGCCTGGCCCGGACCGTGGTACGGGTCCTGGCCGAGGATCACCACCTTCACCGCGTCCAACGGGGTCGCGTCGAACGCCGCGAAGATCTGCGGCCCCGGCGGATAGATGCGCGCGCCCTTCGCACGACGCTCGCGCAGGAACGCCGACAGCCCCTGCATCGGTTCGCTGCGCAGGTAGTCGCCGACCCGCGCCTTCCAGGACGGTTCGAGCTTGATGCGGTCGTCGTCGGTCATGGCGTCGCCTGGGTCATCGGTGAGGGGGCGTCGGCCGGGCCTTCCGTCCGGTCGTCGATGGAGGCGAGCAAGTCGAGGGCTTCGTTGCGCATGTGCGGGGCGGCGTCGCGGAACGCCAGCGCGCTCCAGCGCGCCTCCTCGAACCGCCCCAGCGCCAGCAGCGCCATCGTGCGGTAGAGCAGCGGCATCGCGGCCGCGGGCGCGTCGCGCAGGCGCGCCTCGGCGCAGTCGAGCAGGTCGAGATGGCGTCTGGTTTCGTGAAGCGTCTTCATCCTGGGGTATTCGCGATCTTCGATCCCACGCACCAGATTGCAGGCGGCGAGCGCCACGAGGATGAGCGCGAACAGGCCCGTGAGCCCCCACAGATGGACATGGATGGCGTGGAGTTCGTGTTCCACCGTAACCTCGCGATCGGGCGTGGACCCCGGAGTATGCCCCAGTCGATGCGCGCGATCCGGCGGGCCGGGTCGCGCGCGCCGCCGGAACGGCGCCGCGACGACGCCCGCGCGTGCGATCAAGCGGCCGGCGTGCGCTCGCGCAGTTGCGACAGGCGCAACTGGAACAGGGTCTTGGTGATCAGCATGCGCTCTTCGATCGGCTTGAGCACCAGGTCGTTGGCGCCTTCGCGCAGCAGGTTGGACTGCTTCTCGCGGTTGCCGTCGCCGGTCATCACCAGCACCGGCAGGCGGCGCTTGCCGTAGGCGAAATCGTTGCGGATCGCGCGCAGCAGGTCGAGCCCGCTGACCGCGCCGTCGAGGGTCACGTCGGTCAGCACCAGGTCGGCGCCGACGTCGTCGTGGCCGAGGTGTTCGCGCAGGTAGGCCAGGGCGTCGTCGCCGCGGCTCATGTGCAGCACGGTGATGTCGTGCGCCTGCAGCATGCGCCGGGTGGCCACGGCCACGGTGATGCTGTCCTCGACGTACAGCACCCGCGCGTCGGGCATGGGCTCGGGATGGACGTAGCCGCGGATGAAGGTCGCCAGCGCGGCGTAGCCCTCGGCCTTGTCGAAGTAGTCGGTGACGTCCTCGGTGAAGCGGCGGGCCTCGAGGTGGGCCTGGGCGTCGCCCGAGACCACGATCACCGGCACGTAGCGCTGGCCGGCGGCGGCGCGCACGGCGCGCGCGACCTGCAGGCCGTCGCCGTCCATCAGCACCAGCGAGGTCGTGACCAGGTCCATCGCGCCCTCGGCGAGGGCGGCCTGGGCCTCGGCGACGCCGCCGCAGCCGATCACCTCGACCCCGGGCAGGTCGCGCTGGAGCATGTCGCCGATCAGCCTGCGGACCATCTTCGAACCATCGACCACCATCACCCGCGGGTGGTCGGTGGTCAGGTGGCGGACATCATGGGCAGGCATGCGCGGCGTTCACTCGACGTCTGTGCGGAGGGCGGTGCTGGCGCGACCCTGCGCCGGAACGGTCCGGCGGCACGCATCGGCGCCTCGCGGCGACCGACGCACCCCCCGGCGATCGCGTCAGACCCTAGTTTGACGCAGAAAATGCCCGGTGACCACGCCGGCGCCGAGCCAACCGAGCGCGGATGCGACGGCGAGCACGATCAGACCGCGCACCGGATCGACGCCCGACAGCGCGAACCGGCTGCCGTAGCTTTCGGCCAGCGCGCGCAGCGGTGCGTCCAGGGCGAAAGCGGCGGCGGTGAGCAGGCCCAGCGCCAGCGCGCCGGCGGCCAGGCCGTAGCAGGCGCCGAGATAGAGGAACGGCCGGCGGATGAAGCCGTCGGTGGCGCCGAGGGACTGCAGGATCGCGATCTCCTCGCGCCGCGACTGGATGTCCAGGCGCACGGTGTTGCCCACGACCAGCAGCGCGCCGAGGCCCAGCAGTGCCGACAGCACCCACACCGCGCGTCCGCCGAAGGCCAGCCAGCGGTCGAGGCGGTCGCGCCAGACCGCGTCGTGCTGGACGAAGTCGGTCTCCGGCAGCGCCTCCAGCAGCGTCGCCAGCGCGCGTTCGTCGCCGCGCGGGCGGACGATCAGCACGCTCGGCAGCGGGTTCTCGCCGACGGTCGCGATCGCCTCGGCATAGAGGTCGGCGCCGGCGCCGGCGCGCAGGCTGGCCAGCCCCTCGTCGGGCGTGCGCAGGATCGCGGACTCGACCTGCGGCCGCGACTTCAGCTCGCCGGCGAGCGCGCGGGCGCGCTCGATGGTCACGTCCTGCTTCAGGAACACGGTCACTTCGCGAGCGCGCTCGACCTGCCCGCCCAGCCGGGCCACGTTGTCCAGCACCAGGCCCAGCCCCAGCGGCAGCGAGAGTGCGACCGCCATCACGCCGACGGTCAGCAGGGTCGCCCACGGCCGGCGCAGCATGCGCCCGAGGCTCGCGCCGAGACTGTGCAGGTGGTGCTCGGACCACGCCCCGAAGCGCGAGCGCGAGCGTGCCGGGCGGGCGGCGGGCTCAGCCATCGGCCAGTTCCTCCGGCGAGATGTCGTCGGCGAGGCGGCCGTGGTCCAGCACCAGCACGCGCTTGCGCATGCGCTTGACCAGCGCCAGGTCGTGGCTGGCGACCAGCACGCTGGTGCCGCGCTCGGGCAGGCCGGCGAACAGGGCCATGATCTCGGCCGACAGGGTCGGGTCGAGGTTGCCGGTGGGTTCGTCCGCGACCAGCAGCGACGGCTCGCCGACCAGCGCCCGGGCGATGCCCACGCGCTGCTGCTCGCCGGCGGACAACTGGGTCGGCAGCGCCTCGCTGCGCCCGCCCAGGCTGACCCGGTCGAGCACGCTGCGCACCCGCTTGCGGATCTCGTCCCGGCGCAGCCCGCGCAGTTGCAGCGGCAGGGCCACGTTCTCGGCCACGCTGCGGTCGGTCAGCAGGCGGTGGTCCTGGTAGACCACGCCGACCTCGCGCCGGTGCATCGCCACCCCGCGGCCGGAGACGTTGCGCAGGTTGCGCTCGCCGAACAGCACCGCGCCGCGGGTCGGCCGCTCGGACAGGTGGATGAGCCTGAGCAGCGTGCTCTTGCCGGCGCCGGAGTGCCCGGTGACGAACAGCATCTCGCCCGGCTCGACCGCGAAGCTCAGTTCGCTCAGCGCGACGTGCCCGCCGGGGTACTGCTTGCTGACGTTGTCGAAGCGGAGGAGGGGCATGGGGTGTCGGTTCGGGGCTCGGTCCGCGAAGAGGCATTGTAGGTCGGGCCCTGGCCCGACATCGCGACCCGTCCGATTGCACCGTTGGATGATCGGAATCGCAAGGCCATTGTGCGGTATCCGGAAGCCGAGGCGAAGCGGGCGGGCGAACCTGTTTCGGGTTGGGACACACCGACAACCAAAGTGGCGCTTCCGCGCTGCGCGCGGGTGACTTTCTTTGGCGCACCGAGCCGCTACCGGCGCGAACGGCGAAGCCGGCCCGAAGGGCGAGCGCCGCAGGCGCGAGTCAAGAAAGCCACCAAAGAAACACTCAGGTCCAAGGCAAATCTGCCGCCGGAGCCATGGCCGGGATTTTTCGACGAGGCGTCCTGCCTCGTCGAAAACGACGGACTTCCTGTCCGCCGCCCTCCAGGTCTACGGTTGCAGCTCCAAACCGTTGCGCCGGATGGCCGCGGTGTCGCGGTCGTCGGCGACATGCACGAACAGGGTCATGGCCGCAGCGCGAACCAGGCGATCACGCCGGCGGCGATCCAGCACGACAGGCCGATGAAGATGCCGGTCTCGCCCCGCAGCGTGCGCGGCTGCGAGGGCCGGGTGCGGGACCGCCGCGACTTCTCGTTGACGTCGAAGCGCTCGACGTGGAACTGCCCGAACGTCACCACCGGAACGACGATGCGCCCGGTCCAGTACATGAGCAGTTCCAGGGCCGTGCGCAGCACGCCCTCGAACAGCAGCTCAGCGATATCCGAGCCGCTGATCACCGGGCCTCAATGTCGCGAACTCGGCGCCCGCGTCACCAGCGACTTGAGTTTGTTGCCGATCCGCGACAGCAGCGACGGGGCTTCGCCCGGCGCCGGGGCGGCCGCGGGCTTGGCGGCGACGGCGACCGCGGCCGGCGTCTCCATCGCGCGGACGGCCTGGCCGACGGCCTGGGCGCCTTCGCCGCCGTCGATGCGCTTGCCGCCGCGGCGACGCCGGCGCTTGCGCGCGGAACGCTCGCCTTCGGCCTTCGCCGCGGCGGGCGCGGCGTCGGGGGCGCTCGCGGCCGCGGGGGCCTGCGCGGCTGGATCGCGCGGCGGGCGCGGGGCGCGGGGCGGACGATCGCCGCGGGCTTCGCCCGAGCCGCCGCCCTCGCCGCGGCTGCCTTCGGCACGGCCGCCCTCGCGGCGCGGACCGCCGGACCGTTCGCCGCGGCCGCCGCTGCGGCCACCGGGGTCGCTGCGACCGCCGCCGTCGCGACGACCGCCGCGCTTGGCCTCGTCGGCGGCGCGGGCCTCGCGGGCCTCGCGGAAGATCGTGCTGATGCTGTCGTCCTCGTCGCCGCCGGCCTCGCCCTCAGCCGGCGCGGCCGGCTTCGGCCGCTCGGGCCGCGGCAGCGCGGTCAGCAGTTCGCGGGTCACCGGCTCGGACGGGATCTTCTGGTCGATGTAGCGCTCGATGTCCGGCAGGCTCATCGCGTAGCGCTCGCAGGCGAAGCTGATCGCGTCGCCCTCGGCGCCGAGGCGGGCGGTGCGGCCGATGCGGTGGACGTAGTCCTCGGCGTCGAACGGCAGGTCGTAGTTGTAGACGTGGCTGACGCCGTCGATGTGCAGGCCGCGCGCGGCCACGTCGGTGGCGACCAGCAGTTCGAGCTGGCCGGCCTGGAACTTCTTCAGCAGCGATTCGCGCTTCTTCTGCGGCACGTCGCCGCTGAGCACGCCGACCCGGTAGCCGGCGCGTTCCAGCGCCCGCGCCACGCGCTCGACGAACGCCTTGGTGTTGACGAACACCATCGTCCGCGCGCCCTCGCTGCGCGAGAGCAGGCCCAGCAGCAGCGGGATCTTCTCGTCGTCGGCGGGGTAGTAGATCTTCTGCCGGACCTTCGCGGCGGTGATGAATTCCGCCTCGACGACGAGCTTCTCGGGCTCGTTCATGTGTTCGTAGGCCAGCTCCAGCACGCGATGGCTGAGGGTGGCACTGAACAGCAGGGTCTGGCGGGTGGTGCGCTCGGGCATGCGCCGCAGCAGGAAGCGGATGTCCTTGATGAAGCCGAGGTCGAACATGCGGTCGGCCTCGTCCAGCACGCACACCTCGCAGGCGTGCAGGCTGACCACCTTGTGCTGCTTGACGTAGTCGATCAGCCGGCCGGGGGTGGCGATGATCACGTCGGCGCCGGCCTGCAGCAGGGCGCGCTGCTTGTCGTAGTCGACGCCGCCGTAGACCAGGGCGAACTTCAGGCCCAGGTCGGCGCCGAACTTCATCGCGTCCTTGTGGATCTGGATCGCCAGCTCGCGGGTCGGGGCCAGGATCAGCGCCCGGGGGTCTTCGGGCTTGCGCTCGGCCAGCGCCGGGCGGGTCAGCAGGCGGTTGATGACCGCGACCAGGAAGGCCAGGGTCTTGCCGGTGCCGGTCTGGGCCTGGCCGGCCACGTCGCGGCCCGGCAGGGCCACCGGCAGGGTCAGGGCCTGGATGGGGGTGCAGCGGGTGAACCCGGCGGCTTCGAGCCCGGCCAACAGGGCCGGATGCAGGTCGAAGGAGGAAAACACGATGTCGGTTAAGGGCTTTTCGCTCATGTCCTGGCGTCTTGGGCGGGTCGGCGCGGCCGAGCAAGGCGGGATTCGCGCTTGCGCGGGTGGGCAGGGGACCGCAGACTGGTCCTCTCCGCGCACGACCGGGATGTGGCGTTCGGCCCCCGGGATGCGACCCTTGAAGCCGGCGATGCAAACCCGCAGTGTAGCAGCCTGCCCCCCGACCACCCCCCTCCGACGCGCCCAGGCGCGCCGCAAGCCTTTCCGGAGACCCGAAGTGAGCGACAAGATTGCCCATGCCACCGAAGCCGATTTCGACCAGCTCGTCCTGCAGTCCGACGTGCCGGTCCTGGTCGATTTCTGGGCGCCCTGGTGCGGCCCCTGCAAGATGATCGCGCCGTTCCTCGACCAGTTGGCCGACGAATACGCCGGCAAGGCGAAGATCGTGAAGGTGAACGTCGACAGCGAGCAGCGCCTGGGCATGCGCTACAACGCCCGCAGCATCCCGATGCTGCTGGTCTTCAAGGGCGGCCAGGTCCACGGCACCCAGATCGGCGCCGTCGGCAAGCCGCACCTGGCCAAGCTGATCGACAGCGCCCTCTGAGGCCGCCCCGCGCCGCGCCTCCCGGGGCGCGGCGAGTCGCGGGTTCGCCCGATTTCCGTGCCGCCGGTCGCGGCAGATGAATCCCGGCCATCCGGCGCGCTTGCCGGCGCGCCGCGCCGGTGCTAGCTTCTCGCAAGACGACGCGCCCCCGGCGCCGCACTTCTCCGTCTCACAGACCACCCCTTCCCCGTCCCGTCCGCGCACTGCGGACGCTCGCACCCGCGAGGAATCCCCGCTTGTCCGACAAGACTCCCGAGTCCGGCGACACCGCCGGGAAGCGCGTGCGCAAGCCGCGCGCCACCAAGGCGGCCGTCCAGGCCGACATCCCGCTTCCCGAAGCCCCGCAGCCGGTGGCCCCGCCGCCGCCCGCCCCCGCACCGCCCCCGGTGATCGAAGCCCAGGCGCCCGCCCCCGCACCGGCCGCGCCACCCGCGCCGCAGGGCGGCGCCGGCGACGCCCCGCCTTCCGCCGCCCAGGGCGACGCCGGCGGCGAAGCGTCCGGCCAGGGCGGCCAGGGCCAGGGCAGCGACTTCCAGCGTTACAACAACAACAATCGCCGCGACCGCTTCCGCAACCGCCGCGACCGCTTCCGCAACCGCGACCAGCAGGGCGGCGAGGGCGAAGGCGGCGAGCGCGGCGAGGGCGGCAACAACTACCAGCAGCAGTTCCAGCCGCGGCCGATGCCGCAGGTGCCCGAGGGCTTCCCGCAGTATTCGCTGAGCGACCTCAAGCGCATGCCGACGCCCAAGCTGCTGGACGTCGCCGAGCAGCTGAACATCCAGGAAGGCGTGGCCCGCGCCCGCAAGCAGGACGTGATCTTCGCCGTCCTCAAGGTGCTGACCCGCCACGGCGACGGCGTCGCCGCCGACGGCGTGCTGGAGATCCTGCCCGACGGCTACGGCTTCCTGCGCGCGGCCGAGGCCAGCTACCTCGCCGGCCCCGACGACGTCTACATCTCGCCCAGCCAGATCCGCCGCTTCAACCTGCGCACCGGCGACTACATCGCCGGCAAGATCCGCTGGCCCAAGGACGGCGAACGCTACTTCGCGCTGGCCGTGGTCGACACCATCAACGCCGAGCCGCCGGAGGCGTCGAAGAACAAGATCCTGTTCGAGAACCTCACCCCGCTGTTCCCGCGCAAGCGCTTCAAGCTCGAGCGCGGCGACGGCTCGACCGAGGACATCACCGGCCGCATCCTCGACCTGATGGCGCCGCAGGGCAAGGGCCAGCGCGCGCTGATCGTCTCGCCGCCCAAGGCGGGCAAGACGATGATGATGCAGCAGATCGCCAGCGCCATCACCTACAACCATCCCGACGTGCACATGATCGTGCTGCTCGTCGACGAGCGTCCGGAAGAAGTCACCGAAATGCAGCGCACCGTGCGCGGCGAAGTGGTGTCCTCGACCTTCGACGAACCCGCCGCGCGCCACGTGCAGGTCGCGGAAATGGTGATCGAGCGCGCCAAGCGCCTGGTCGAGCACAAGAAGGACGTGGTCATCCTGCTCGACTCGATCACCCGCCTCGCCCGCGCCTACAACAACGTCGTGCCCAGCTCCGGCAAGGTGCTGACCGGCGGCGTCGACGCCAACGCGCTGCATCGCCCGAAGCGCTTCTTCGGCGCCGCGCGCAACGTCGAGGAAGGCGGTTCGCTCACCATCATCGCCACCGCGCTGGTCGATACCGGCAGCGCGATGGACAAGGTGATCTACGAGGAGTTCAAGGGCACCGGCAACAGCGAAATCCACCTCGACCGCCGGATCACCGAGAAGCGCGTCTACCCGGCGATCGCGGTCAACCTCAGCGGCACCCGCCGCGAGGACCTGCTGATCGAGCCGGATCTGCTGCAGAAGATCTGGATCCTGCGCAAGCTGCTGCACGGCATGGACGAGATCGCGGCGATGGAATTCCTGCTCGACAAGATGAAGACCACCAAGTCGAACGACGAGTTCTTCGCCTCGATGCGGCGCTGATCCTGCCCGCATCCGCTTCCGGACGCCCCGCCCCGCGCGGGGCGTTCGCGTTTCCGGCGAAGCGGTGGACCCTCCGGGCCGCGCGCGTATACTCGGGCCGGAAGCGCGACGCTCCGGAATCGTCCGGGACGGGGGGAGCGTCTTCCGGGAACGGGCGCAAGCCGAAAGGAGGCGGCCATCCACGACACGGGACCCACCGTCGTGACCGCACGTGCGAACCGGCCGCGCATCGCCTCCGGATCGCGGCGTCGTCGCCGGTCGCCTGTATCCTCCGTCGCGTTCCCGCCGTTCGATCGCGCGCCGCGCGCCCTTCGACCGCACTCCGGTCGTCGCCACGTCCTTTCGACGCCATCCGGCTTTCGCGCCGGAGCGCACCGCTGCGCGCGCATCGCCGGATTCCGCACCACGGACGTCCTTCCAACGCTGTTTCAGGAGCACCCGCCATGACCGAGTCCAAGGAACGCCGCAAGCCCTCCCGTCGCGCCGAGCCCGATCCCGTGCGTCCGCCGACGCCCGCGGAAAAGAAGCTGATCGACCACATCGACCGCACCTGGACCCGGGAACGCGCGCTGTCCGAGCTGAAGGCCGGGCTGCAGACCGCCATCGAAGTCGAACTGGCGACCATCCCGATCTACCTCTACACCTACTACTCGATCGACCGCACGCCGCAGGGCTTCCCGCAGACGCCGGTCTCGCGCTTCGCCGACAGGGCCGGTGCGATCATCATGAGCGTCGCGGTCGAGGAAATGCTGCACATGTCGCTGTCGTCGAACGTGCTGTTCTCGCTCGGGCAGATGCCGCAGCTGTACCTGCGTTCGCCGTCGCCGTATCCGACCGACCTGCCCGGCCACGCGCGGCTCGGCCCGGACCGCAAGCCGCTGGCGCTGCCGCTGTCGCGGCTGTCGCTGGAGCAGATGTGGCATTTCCTCGAGATCGAATATCCGGCCGAAGCGGACGCGCCGCCGGAAGGGAGCAACTGGAAGACCATCGGCCAGATCTACTCGTTCGCGCGCTGCATCATCCTGTCCAAACACCTCCGCGACGAGGATTTCCGCGCGGGCGATCGCCTGCGCCAGATCCAGCCGACCAACTATTCGCCCAACAGCATCGACACCGTCTTCCCGCACAAGAGCTTCGACAACACCTGTCCGGTCGCCGCGCCCGTGCCCGGCTCGGCCGCGCACGTCGCCGGCTTCATGAGCCGCGAGGACAGCCATGCCGGCCGCAACCAGTTGCTGGTCGTCAATTCCAGGCAAACCGCGCTGGAGGCGATCCAGACCATCGACGCGCAGGGCGAGGGCTACGGGCCCAGCAAGTTCGACGACCAGTCCGATCGCGAGCTGTCGCACTACGAGAAGTTCCTGGAACTGCAGTCGCAGCTCGTCGGCTACGATCCCAAGGACGAGCGGTTGCCGCGGCGACCGAAGCCGCCGGCGCCGGCGAAGGAGCAGTTCGGCCCCGAAGCGCTGGCGGGCGTCGTGTTCGACGTGCCCGACAACCCGACGGCGGCCGACTATCCCGCGGGACGTCGCGAAGTCGCCAACCTGGTCAGCGCGCTGTACCAGTACATGCTGATCATGACCGAGAGCATCTTCCTGCAGCCGCCGGAGCACCAGAAGCTGTACTTCAACCAGGCGCTGCACCGCTCGATGATCTGGATCCTCGACAAGCTCCTGCAGCAGATGCGCCAGGTCTCGCTGCAGCCGACCAACGCCTCGCCGTCGAGCGTGCGCCTCGCGCCCACGTTCGAGAACGTCGACATCGGCCCGCGCAACAAGGCCTTCGCCACGCTCGTCTCGATCTGCAGGAACCTCGATGCGCGCTACGGCAACGCGCCGTGGTACACCACCGGCCTGCAGTACTACGTGCAGATGATCCCGAGCCTGCCCGACGTCAGCGCGCTGTGGGCGACGCCGGGCGCAGCCGGCGCGCCCGGCTGCGACGTGTCGAAGTACCAGGGGATCCCGAAGTTCCCGAAGTATCCGCCGGCCACGGTCGGCGAAGGCGAAGTGCGGCATGCGTGCATGGGCCTGAACCACTGCAAGGGCGAGGGCCGCACCCGCGACAACGCCTGCGCCGGGCAGGGCTATTGCTCGACCGCGCTGGAATACAACTATGCCGATCCGGCCAATCCGGGCGTCACCGACCACACCTGCCACGTGAAGAACGCCTGCGCCGGGCAGGGCGGCTGCGGCCTGTACGGCACCGCCGAGGAGCAGAACCACCCCGGCCACAACGCCTGCGCGACGCTGGGTTCCTGCGCGACGCCGATCAACGCCGAGCGCTTCAGCACCGACGGCCCCAACCGCGGCAAGAGCGTGTGGGTGCGCGCCCGCGAAGTGTTCGAGGAGAAGACCTGGCCGGAACTGCGCAAGCAGAATCCGAAGCTGCCGAAGACGCCGTCGCCGGTGCCGCATCCCGAGCTGTTCCGCTACGGACCGACGATCCAGTGGGTCGAGGACTACAGCGGCCAGGGCATGACCGCCTGCGGCGCCAGCGGCATGAGCGGCGCGCACTCCTGCGCCTGAAGTCCACCGGCATGGATCCTGGCGTCATGTCCGCTGCATCGCCGGGGGCCGTCGTGGCCCCCGACGACTGCGCCGATCACCGGCTCGGCTTCGGCGTCGGCCTGCGCAACGTGCATTTCGACCACATCCTGCGCACGCAGCCCGCGGTCGACTGGTTCGAGGCGATCTCCGAGAACTTCATGGACTCCGGCGGGCGGCCGCGCGCGGTGCTGCGGCGCATCGCCGAGCAGTATCCGGTGGTGCTGCACGGAGTCTCGATGTCGATCGGCAGCACCGATCCGCTGGACATGGTCTATCTGCAGCGGCTCAAGCGGCTGGCCGACGAGATCGGCGCGCGCTGGGTCAGCGACCACCTGTGCTGGACCGGCGTGCTCGGCCGCAACAGCCACGACCTGCTGCCGCTGCCGCTGAACGAGGCGGTGCTCGCGCACGTGGCCGCGCGCGTGCGCCGCGTGCAGGAGGTGCTCGAACGTCCGCTGGTGCTGGAGAACCCGAGCACCTACCTGCGCTTCCGCGATTCGACGCTCGACGAACCGGATTTCCTGCGCGCGCTGTGCGAGGCCTCCGGCTGCCGCCTGCTGCTCGACGTGAACAACGTCTATGTCAGTTGCTTCAACGCCGGCATCGACCCGCAGGAGCATCTCGAGCGGTATCCGTTCGATCGCGTGGTCCAGTTGCACCTCGCCGGGCACCAGCACTGCGGCACCCACATCGTCGACACCCACGACCAGCCGGTCTGCGATGCGGTGTGGTCGCTGTTCCGCACCGCCTGGCGGCACACCGGCGGCGTCGCCACGCTGCTGGAGTGGGACGGCGACGTGCCGGAATTCGAGCGCGTGCATGCCGAAGTCCTGCGCGCGCGGCGCTGGATCGCGGACGAAGCGCCGCCGCCAGACGCGGCGGCGCCGGAAACGCCCGGGCGCACCGGCGTGTCCACGCCGCTGGACTTCATGGTGCCCGCGGTGATGCACGAAAGCCGGCTGTGCGAGACGTGAGCGCCGGCGATCCTGCCGCGCCGCCGGCGCTCGATGCGCTGCAGCGCTGGATGCTGGACGCGCTGATCGCGCCGGAGCGCACCGCGCGCGGCAGCATCGACGCGGCCGTGCTGCCCGGTGCGCGCATCGACGCCGCCGCCTGCCTCGCGATCTACCAGCGCAGCTACCTGCAGCGCCTGCGGCTGTGCCTGGGCGAGCAGTTCCCGGCGACCCGCCACGCGCTGGGCGGGCCGCTGTTCGACGACTTCGCCGACGAATATTTGCGCGCCTGTCCCTCGGACAGCTACACGCTGTACGCGCTCGGCCGCCGTTTCTCCGACTGGATCGAGCAATCGCGCCCAGATCGCGACCTCGCGGCAGCGGATCGCGAGTCGTGGATCGACTTCATGGTCGATCTCGCGCACTACGAGCATGCGCTGTTCCGCCTGTTCGACGCGCCCGGGCACGAGGGTCGGCCATGGCCGGCGGACGACACCGACGATGCGGCGCTGGTGCTGCAGCCCTGCCTGGCGCTGGCGGCGTACCGCTATCCCGTGGCCTGGTACTACCACGAGGTCCGCGCCGGACGCAGCCCCGCATTCCCGTCGGAGGCCGCCTCGCAGGTCGTCGTCCTGCGCCGCGACCACCGCACCACGACCTACCCGGTCACGCCGCTGCATTTCCGGTTCCTGCAGGCGGTGCAGCGGCATCGCGACATCGCACGCGCGCTCGCCGAGATCGCCGCCTTCACCGGCCGCCCGCCGGCGGAGGTCGCCCGCTCCTGGGCCGAGGACGTGCGCGGGCCGTGGATCGAAGCGGGATTCTTCGTTGCGCGAAACGACATGAATCCCGCGGCCGAAGCCGGTTGACGCGTCCACGGGCCGCGCGCAGAATGCGCGCCTTCTTCCACCCGACCGGCCACGATCATGACGCGGAATCCGCTCCTGATTGTTCAGCACCTCTTGCTGAACCGCCAGCGCGAAAGCGCGGGCCGGGTGCGCCTGCCTTCCGCGATCGACGGCTCCGGATCACGCTGATCCCCGCCGCCGGTCGCAACGCAGACAAGCACCCGCAAGGGTGCTTTTTTGTTGCCCGCCGTTTTGCCGATCGCTGCGAAACCGCCTTTCCGATCCATCACTTCCGATCCACCGAACCGAAGACGCAAGGAGAACGTGCCATGCACCAGACCGCCGAGACCGAACCCTAGCCGCCCGTCCCGTCGCCAACCGGGGCGTGCGGCCCCGCAAGTTGGCGAATCAGATCAATCCCCATGAACATCCGCACACCGCTTTCCCGCTGGCGCAACCTCGGCATCATCGCCCACATCGACGCCGGCAAGACCACGCTCACCGAACGCCTGCTGTACGCGTCCGGCGCGATCCATCGCATCGGCGAAGTCCACGACGGCGCCGCGACCACCGACTTTTCCGAGATCGAACGCCGCCGCGGCATCACCGTCGGCGCCGCCGCCGTGCGCCTGGACTGGGCGCCCGCAGGCGAAGCCGCGCATCGGCTCACGCTCATCGACACGCCGGGCCACATCGACTTCGCGATCGAGGTCGAGCGCTCGCTGCGCGTGCTCGACGGCGCGGTCGCCGTGTTCTCCGCGGTCGACGGCGTGCAGCCGCAGTCCGAGACCGTGTGGCGCCAGGCCGACCGCCACGGCGTGCCGCGCATCGCCTTCGTCAACAAGATGGATCGACCCGGCGCCGATTTCGATCGCGTGCTGGCGCAACTGCGCGACCGGCTCGGCGTCGAACCGTGGGCGCTGGGTGTTCCGCTCGGCGAACCCGGCACGTTCGACGGCTGGGTCGATCTGGTCGAACGCAGCGTCGTGACGTGGACCGACGACGGCGAGACCGTACGCCGCCCGTGGACCGACGACGAGGCGCTGCGGCAGCGCGATGCAAGACAACGGCTGATCGAAGCCGTCGCCGGTCACGACGACGCGCTCGCCGACGCGTGGCTGCACGAACGTCCGATCGACGACGCGCTGCTGCGCGCCGCGCTGCGCCGGGCCACGCTCGCCGGCGCCGGGGTGCCGGTGCTGGCGGGTTCGGCGATCCGCAATCGTGGCATCGAGGCGTTGCTCGACGCGATCGTGCGCTACCTGCCGTCGCCGCTGGATCGTCCGGCGGTGCGCGCAGAGCGCGACGACGTCGAGACCCACCTCGAAGCCGACCCCGCGGGTCCGCTCGCGGCGCTGGTCTTCAAGATCGCGCACCAGGCGCACGGGCCGGTCGCGTACGTGCGCGTCTACGCGGGCACGCTGCGCGTCGGCGATGCGGTGTGGTGTTCGCACCAGGCGCGCACGCGCCGCATCGGGCGGCTGGCGGTGGTGCAGGCGGCGCGCACCCACGACGTGCGCGAAGCGCAGGCCGGCGAGATCGTCGCGATCCTCGGCTGGAAGGACGCGGTCGGCGGCGAAACGCTGTCCGGCGCGGACGACCGGCTGCTGCTGGAGGCGATCCGCACCCAGCCGCCGGTGCTTTCGCTGCGCCTGTCAGCGGCGGACGGCGACGATCTGATCCGGCTCGGCCAGGGACTGGCCGCGCTGGCGCAGGAAGATCCGTCGTTCCGCGTCGGCGTCGATCCCGACACCGGCGAGACGCTGGTGTGGGGCATGGGCGAGCTGCACCTCGAGACCAAGGTCGAGCGCCTGCGCGACGACTGGCGCGTCGAGGTGCGCACCGGCACGCCGCGCGTGGCCTACCAGGAAACGCCGCGCGCCGCGGTCCGCGGCGTCGAGGGCAAGGTGGTCAAGCGCAACGGCGGCGTCGGCCAGTTCGCGCGCGTGGTGATCGACGTCGCCCCGCGCGGCGACGGCGAGGTCACGTTCGAGGACCGCACCGTCGGCGGCGTGGTGCCCAGGGCGTTCGTGGCGGCGACCGAGCACGGCGTGCGCGCGGCGCTGGCGGAAGGTCCGCGCGGCCATCCCGTCGTCGGCATCGCAGTGACCCTGGTCGATGGCGAAACGCATGCCGTCGATTCGTCCGACCTCGCGTTCCGGCGCGCGGCGGGCGAGGCGGTGCGCTCCGCGCTGGCGCAGGTCGGCACCGCGCTGCTGGAGCCGGTGATGGATGTCGCCATCGACACGCCGTCCGCGCACCTGGGCGACGTGATCGGCGATCTCCAGCGCCGTCACGGCCGGGTGGCGACGATCGAGGACAAGGGCGCGCGCGCCGACGTCCTCGCGCTGGCGCCGCTGGCGGCGCTCGCCGGCTACGCGACCGCGCTGCGTTCGCTCACCCAGGGCCGCGCCGAGGCCCGGCTGGCCTTCCACGGCTACGAGGAAGCCCGGCTGCAATGACACCGTGGCAGGAAGGCGCCGGGCGACCGGCGCCTTTCCTTTGCGGATCACGCATCCTCGATGCTTCCGCCGCCCAGCAGCCGCAGGTTGAGGCCTTCGCGTTCGGACAGCATTTCGTCCAGCACCGCGTCGAGGCCGGCGGCATCGACCCCGCCGGCAATTTGTTCTTCTTCGACGGCGCCTGGCAGCCCATCACCTCGCCCACCGCCGGCCCGATGCTCGACGTCGCCATCGGCAGCGACGCGTCGCTGCTCGCCCTCGACGGCGGACACCGGCTCTGGACCCGCATCGCCCCGGGCGACTGGGCCCGATCGGCGCCGCCAACCGCTACCACGTTTGCGGCGTCGCCCTTGGCAACGGCAGCGACAACAGCGTCTGGACCGGCGCCGGTGTCATGGTGGGCACGGACCACGACCTGCGGCGGTATTTCAGGGCGGCGGGGTCGCGGGAGGGGTGATGACGGGATGGGACTGTCAGATATTGCAGGGTGTGTCTGGGGCAGAGCAGGTATTAATTATTTGAATGGCCGCTTCCGCCCCAAAGCGGACGTTGCCTCAGTTGACATCGAGCGGGCAAAGCACTGCATTGGCGCCACGCCCGAGCACGGGCGTAGATCTGGATGGTGCGCGCCAGCTAGGCTACGACGGTGGGGTGCCACCACACGCCCTTGCAGGAGTTTTCCGGCCTGCTCTGGATATTTGTCGTGGCGCGGCCAGTAGGCCGGTTGGCAAGCGACGCATCCTCCGTGACTTGCCTTTTTCCACTGAATCGCGACCAGTACCATCAAACACCACTCACGAGGAAAGGCATCTGTTGGCATGCGCATTTCATCGGTTGACATCGACCAGTGGGCAGACTCGACGCATGCTCGTGGGCAGCTGCCGGAGCTCGTTCGGCGTCTGATCGGGGCGACGGCGACTCTGACGCGGCTGGCAGTCCGCGGCGCCGATACAAGCAACTTCGGCGGTTGGGACGGTGCGGTCATCGCGACCCAAGGCAATGCCTGGGTGCCGGTCGGCGCGTCGCGCTGGGAGATGGGGTGTTCTCAGAACCCCTTGAACAAGGCGCGCGGCGACTTCCGGGAACGAACGCGCAACACGCCAGCGCCGGACGCCGCTCAGCTTGATTTCGTATTCGTGACACCGCGCATCTGGGCTGGCAAGGACGCTTGGCAGCAGGAAGCGCAGGCAGAAGGTCACTGGCGCTCGGTTCGCGCCTATGACGCCGACGACCTCGCGTCGTGGCTTGAGGTTGCCGGCGGGGTACGTCTTTGGTTCGCCGAGAGCTTAGGCTTGAGTGGCTCGGGTATCGCCTCGGTGGGCGCGGCTTGGGATATCTGGCGCAAGCAGACACGCGCACCGATCACCGTGGAGGCACTGTCCACCGGCCGCAGTCGCGCCGTGGAGCAATTTGCGCAAGCGGTTGCGGGTACGCCGAGCCTCCTGTCACTTGAAGCCGACAGCATCGAGGAGGCTGTCGCTTTTGCCTGCAGCCAGTTGGTTAACTCCGATCAGGCCGACTCGGCGGTTTGCGTGACCGCAATCGACGGGTGGCGTTACGTCGACGCCAATTCCGGTATCCGAGTCGTGGTTGCAGCCGATGCCGCAGTCGCCACTGCTTTTGCCCCGCGTGAGGGCGTCACCCTTGTTGTGCCGTCCGCCTTTGGTAATAGGCCGCTTGTGCGAGAAGCGAGTCCAACGCCCGACGCGGTGCAGATCCAGCTTGCGCGTTCGGATGCCATCGAATTCGAAAACGCGCTGATTGAGCTCGGTGAAGAAGCCGCCGATGCGGCGCGGCTGTCCAGGAGCTGCGGACGTTCGTGGACGGTCTTCCGCCGTGTGCGCGCGGTCAACCCTGCAGTGCGCACCCCGGCATGGATGACCGATCCTGCCGCCCGGAGCTTGGGCACGGTCGTGTTGCTGGGCGGGTGGAATGGCGCCCGGCCGGGTGACATCGCCTGCGTGGAAGCCGTCACCGCGGAGGCCTACGAGGATACCGAACGAGAACTGCTTCATCTGGCGAGACTCGACGATGCTCCGGTCCTCAAGATTGGGAGTGTCTGGAAGGCGAAGGCGCCACGGGAGTTGCTCTACCTGTTCGGCCCGCGCCTGACGCGCGAGCAGAAGCGCCGCTTCTTCGACACGGCCGAGGCCGTGCTGTCAAAGCCCGATCCTGCCCTCGAGCTGCCGGCGGATGAGCGGTGGATGGCGGCCGTCTATGGGAAGGTGCGCGAGGAGTCAGGCGTGGTCATCGAGTCCATTCTGGATTCGTTGACGAAGTTGTCCGTGTATGCCGAGGGCGTGGGCGACCACGATCTCATCGACGGGGTCGACCGCTTGGTCCGTCGGCTACTGGAGAATGCTTCAGCCGATCGTTGGCTTTCGCTCGCGGGGTATATGCGGGCGCTCGCGGAAGCGGCGCCTCGCCAGTTCCTGCGCGCCGTTGGTGCCGGGCTGGCAGGCAATCCTGCGCCGATTCGGGCGTTATTCGCAGAATCCGAAGGCGATCCGATGTTTCACCGCAGCTCGCACACGAGTCTGCTCTGGGCCCTCGAGGTGCTCGCCTGGTCGCCCCGGCATCTGGCGCCTGTGTGCGACGCACTGGCGCGGATGATGGCCTACCCGGTACGGGCGAACCTCAGCAATCGACCCAGCAACAGCCTGATTTCCCTGCTGCGACCGTGGTGGCCGCAGACGTCGGCCAGTGCGCAGGTGCGGCTGGGCGTGCTGGATCGTCTGGTTGCAGTCCATCCAGAAGCGGCTTGGGAGGTCGTTGCCAGTTCGATCCCGACCGGATCGATGTGGGCGAGCTCGAATGCCACGCCGCACTGGCGGGACGATGATGCCGGCAGCCCAACCCCGAACCAGTTCGACGACTTCTACGCTTCCGAGCTGGGGCGGCGCTGTCTCGATCTGGCTCGCGGTCACGCCAGCCGAATCGCCTCGCTCGTGGAGAAGATCGAATCGTTTGATGGCGGATATCGCGATCAGGTTATTGAGCTGCTTCGCAGCGCCGAGGATTTTGCAGATAGTGAGCGCCAGGTTGTCCGGGACGCACTGCGTCGCCACTTGGCATGGCGACAGGCGCCTCATCGGTCGGGTGCGGGGCGCTCTGACGAATTGCAAGCGCTGCGCAATTTGTTCGAACGCCTCGCGCCTGTCGAACTAGCGCCCCGCCACGCCTGGTTGTTCGAGAACCAGTGGGTTGAACTGCCTGATGGCCGGGAGGATGACTACCAAGCGACCGAAGAGTCCCGTAACCACCTGCGGACGCTGGCACTTGAGGAGATCTTTTCGGCCCAGGCTTGGGGCGGCATTGAGCGCTTGTTCGCGCTCGCAAGTCCCGGCCTGGTCGGTTGGTACCTCCCGACGGTGTCCGCGGCGGCGCCCGAGCTGGGCGACTGGCTGATGAGCTATCTGGAAGGACAGAGGTATCCCACCCATGATCCGGTCGCGAGAGGTGTCCTGCATGGCCTGCCGAGCGACCGCAGGCAGGCCATGCTGCAGGCCATGGTTGGCTCAGACGACGCGGCTTTGCGCCTGGCGGCGCTGTCTGCCGCGCCGGCCGAGCGCGAGGTATGGGAACTGGTGGCGACGCTGTCGCAGCCGATGCAACAGGCTTACTGGCAGACCGTGGCCCCTCAAGTGCTTCGGGAGGACCAGGACATCGCTTGGGTGGTCGACAAATTGATGGCTGTGGGCCGGCCGCGCACTGCATTTCACCTGCTGCAATTTCATGAGGACGCAGTCAGTTCAGCGCGTCTGGCGGAAGTGCTCGATGGAATCAGCCAGGGACATGAGCCCGATGGGCCGCTTCCCGACGGGTACCGTGTCGCGCGGGCGATTGACGCGCTGGCAAAGGACGAATCATTCCCCAGACGCAGCATCGCACTGCTGCAGTTCCAGTACTTCCGCGCCTTCGAGATTCGCTCCGGCGCGCTAACGCTTTACTCGGAAATGGCCGGCGATCCGGAGTTCTTCATGGAACTTGCAAGCCTCGCGTTCAAGCCACGCGACGCCGAAGATGATCGGCCCGACGTCCATACATCCGTGGTCACTACGGCGTGGCAGGTCATGCACGAGGGGCGCGCGGTCCCTGGCGTGGCCGACGATGGCACGGTCGACTCGACCCGATTCTTCGCCTGGGTGACCCAGGTGCGTACCCGTGCGGAGGAAGTCCACCGCGCGGCGTCGGTGGACAGCACCATCGGCACGTGGCTTTCCAGCTGTCCGGCAGACCCCGACGGCGTTTGGCCATGCCGGCCGGTTCGCGAGCTCCTTGAAGGGCCAGACGCAGAAGCCATCCGTAACGGCTTTTTGTGCGGGGTACGCAACAACCGGGGTGTACACAGCCGTGGCCTCTTCGACGGCGGGCTTCAGGAACGGGCCCTCGCGGACAAGTACCGGGCTTTCGCTGAGCCACTGCTTGGCACGTTCCCGGTGACCGCGGGATGCCTGCTGGACATCGCAGAGGGTTACGACTTTGAAGCGCTCACATATGACGATGAAGCCAACATGATGCGCGAGCATCCCTAAGACCGAAGGAGCCGGTGGCCTGCAAGCGGACCACTGTGATCGCGTCCGCTTTCCAAGCGACTAGGTTTCGAACCAACCGATGAACCTGCGCTTCGACCGTGAGTGGGTGACCAGAATGACTAGTACCCTGCATGCAAGCCGGCCCACTCGCCGCTGACGATCATGTCCGGTTTTGGCCGTATCCGGCCTCCACACCCTCCATCCCATGCACAATCCCCCCATCGACACCGTCGGCGCCCGGCCGCGCGGGTCGTTTCCGGGAGAGTGCGGACATGACGTCATGGCGCGTGTGGCTCGGGGCAGGGCTGGTGCTGGCGTGCGGGGCCTGTGGTGCAGGGCAGCCGACCCGGCCGGAGGCGGCCGCGGTCGCGGATGTCGCGCGGGCGTGCGCGCCGTGGGACGGTGCGGCGTTCAGCGTGTCGGTGCCGTTGCGCGAGGGGGCCGATCCGGCCGCGCTGCCGGCGCTGCGGGTGATGGTGTGGTCGCCGCCGCAGTTCGAGCATGAGCGGACGGTGGTCTTCGCCGACGGCGACGACCGCACGGGCGTGGCCCAGTACATGGAGGCCGAGGATCGGGCGACCCCGTTGACCGGCGAGGCGACGTTCCGGCAGGCTGCGGACGGCGGCCTTGAGGGCACGCTGCGGTTGAAGGCCGCCGACGGCCGGCGCTTCGAACGTCGCTTCCGCGGCCGCCTCGACGACCGCATGGTGATGTGCGGCTGAAGGCGCGCCGCGCCGGGCCCCGCGCGTTCGCGGATCCCGCGCGGCGACGCGCCGGCCTCAGCCGACGCGGTACACCTGCCCGGTCTGCGCGCCTTCCACGCTGCGGCTGTAGCCCAGCGCGGCGCGGGCCGCGGGCACCGGCTCGAAGCCGCGGAAATACGGCGCGTAGCCGGGCATCGATTCAGCCAGGACGCCGGGGCTGACGGCGTTGATGCGCAGGCCGCGCGGCAGTTCCAGCGCCGCCGAGCGGACGAAGCCCTCGATCGCGCCGTTGACCAGCGACGCCGACGCGCCGTAGCGGATCGGGTCCTGCGCCAGCACGCCGGTGGTGAGGGTGATCGAACCGCCGTCGTTGAGGCGGGTCGCGGCCAGCAGCGCGAGCCGGACCTGGCCCATCAGCTTGTCCTGCAGGCCCAGCGCCCACTGTTCCGGGGTGAGCTCCAGCAGTGGGCCGAAGGCGACGTTGCCGGCGGTGGCGATGACGCCGTCCAGCGGGCCGACCCGGTCGAGCGCGGCGGCGATGCCGTCGGGGTCGGTGAGGTCGAGGCGGACGTCGCCGGCGGAGCGACCGGCGGTGATCAGTTCATGGCGCGCGCCGAGTTCGGCGGCGACGGCGCGGCCCAGGGTGCCGTGGGCGCCGACGAGGAGCAGTTTCATGGCGATTCCTTTGTTGCGATGCGCCGACAATCGGCGGAGTGGCGACAGTCTGCGCCGCCGGGTTCGCCTTGATTAGCCGGCCGGGCGCGGAAATACTGTTTCCGCATGAAAACAATGTCCGCCGACATCGACCGGATGCTCTGCTTCGCCGCGGTCGCCGAGCACGGCAGCTTCACCGCCGCGGCGGCCGCGCTTGGCTGCTCCAAGGCGCACGTCAGCCGGCAGGTGGCCGAGCTGGAGCAGGCGCTGGGCGCGCAGTTGCTGCTGCGCACGACGCGACGGCTGTCGCTCACCGCGCTGGGGCACCGCCATGCCGAGGACGTGGGTCGCGTGCGTGCGGCCTACGACGAGGCCCGGCAGCGCGTCGCCGCCGAGCGCGACGAGGTGCGCGGGGTGCTGCGGATCACCACCGCGACCACGTTCGGCGAAGTGTTCCTGGTCGATCTCGTCCGCGATTTCATGGCGCGGCATCCGCAGGTGGACGTGGAGATCGACACCAGCATCGTGGTCCGCGACCTGTTCGACGGCCGCTGGGACTTCGCGTTCCGCATCGCCCGGGTGATCGACGAGCGCCTGGTCGCGCGCGCGGTGGGCGTGGTGCGCGAGATCGCGGTGGCGGCGCCGGCGCTGCTGGCCGGACGCGAGCCGCCGCGACGCCCGGCCGATCTCGCCCCGCTGCCGGCGCTGCGCAACAGCCATTTCAGCGACGACGCGGAGTGGGTGTTCGTGCGCGGCGGCGACAGCGGCACGGTGCGTCCGCACACGCGTCTGGCGATCAACAATTTCGCCGCGCTGCAGCGCGCGGCCGAGCGCGGCGTGGGCATGGCCCGGCTGCCGTTCTACCTGGTGCGGGATGCGCTCGCCGAAGGCCGGCTGGTGCGGCTGCTGCCGGACTGGGAGATCGCGCAACTGCCGATGGCGCTGGTGCATCCGCAGCGCCGCCATCCCACGCGCCTGCAGCAGGCGTTCCGCAGCTTCGCGCTGGCTTGGTTCGAGGCCCCGGAACGCCAGGCGCTGCTGCGCTGACGCCGCCGCGTCGCCTCGTCATCGCATCGACGGAACGCGGCGATCGGCGCGTGTCCATTGCCGCGGCCGGCGACGGTCGGTAACGTGCGCGGTCATGCACGGCAATGGTCTCCAGCTCGCCCTCGTCTTCCTGCTCGCCGCCGTCGTGGCCGTGCCGCTGTTCAAGCGGTTCGGCCTCGGCGCGGTGCTGGGCTACCTCGCCGCGGGCGTGGTCCTCGGCCCGTTCGGGCTGAAGGTGATCCGCGACGCCGAGCCGGTGATGGGCGCCAGCGAGATCGGCGTGGTGATGATGCTGTTCGTGATCGGGCTGGAGCTGTCGCCGTCGCGGCTGTGGGTGATGCGCCGGCCGGTGTTCGGCCTGGGCAGCCTGCAGGTGGCGCTGTCGGGCGCGGTGCTGGGCGGGATCGCGTTCGCGCTGGGGCTGGGCTGGAAGGCGTCGCTGATCGTCGGCCTCGCGCTCGCCCTGTCGTCCACCGCGGTCAGCCTGCAACTGCTGGCCGAGCGCAAGGCACTGAACACGCCGCACGGCCGCAACGCGTTCGCGGTGCTGCTGTTCCAGGACCTGGCCGCGATCCCGCTGCTGGCGGCGATCCCGCTGCTCGGCGCGGGCGCCGCCCACCCGGGCGCGCCCGGCGCGGGCGTGCTGAAGGCGGTGGCGGCGATCGTCGCGGTGGTCGTCGGCGGGCGGGTGCTGCTGCGCCAGTTGTTCCGCACCGCCGCGCGCATCGGCGTGCCGGAGATGCTCACCGCCAGCGCCCTGTTCGCGGTGCTCGGCGCGGCCTGGCTGGTCTCGCTCGCGGGGCTGAGCATGGGCCTGGGGGCGTTCCTCGCCGGCGTGCTGCTCGCGGATTCGGAATTCCGCCACGAGATCGAATCGCAGATCGAGCCGTTCAAGGGCCTGCTGCTCGGCCTGTTCTTCATGGCCGTGGGCATGAGCATCGACCTGCACCGGATCGCCGCCGAACCGGCGATCATCGTCGCCGGCGCGCTGGCGCTGCTGGCCCTCAAGGGCGCGGTGCTGTTCGCCATCGGCCTGCGCCCGGCGCGGATGTCGTGGCGCGAGGCGCTGCGGTTCGGCGCGGTGATGGCGCTGGGCGGCGAATTCGCGTTCGTGGTGCTGTCCGAAGCGATGAAGGCGCACCTGGTCGACGCCGCGACCCAGAGCCGGCTGGTGGCGATGGTCGGCTTGTCGATGGCGCTGACCCCGCTGGCGACGATCGCGGTGGCGCGCTGGCTCGGCGCGCACCCGGAGCGCGCGCCGCAGCGCGACTTCGATCCCATCCCCGACGACCATCCGCAGGTGATCCTGGTCGGCTTCGGGCGCTTCGGCCAGATCGTCGCGCGCATGCTGGTCGCGCAGAAGATCCCGTTCATCGCGCTGGAGACCGACAGCGAGCAGCTCGAGGTGATGCGCCGCTTCGGTAACCGCGTCTACTACGGCGACCCGGCGCGTCCGGACCTGCTGCGCGCGGCCGGCGCGGCGAACGCGGCGGTGTTCGTCAACGCGCTGGAAGACCCGGCCGCCAGCCTGCGCACCACCCGCGTCGTGCGCAGGCTCTATCCGCACCTGCGGGTGTTCGCGCGCGCGCACGATCGCCGCCACGCCTGGCAGCTGATGGACCTGGGCGCCGACGTGACCCGCGAGACCTTCGCCTCGGGCCTGGAGATGGGGCGCGACGTGCTGGTGGCGCTGGGGGTGGCGCGCGACCAGGCCGAGGACCGCATGCAGCGCTTCCGCCACCACGACGAAACCCTGCTCGCCACCCAGCACCTGATCTACGACGACGAATCGGCGCTGCTGGAGAGCGCCAAGCGCGCCCGCAGCGAGCTGGAACAGTTGTTCGAGGCCGACGCCGACCGCGCCGACGCCGCGGACGGCCGCACGGCCGCCGCGGACTGAACCGCGGCCGCGCCCGCGCTATTTGCCGCGGGAGAACTTGCCGCCGAAGAAGTCGCCGTCGTTCCAGCGCGGCCGCTCCGCGGCGTCGCCGACCCGCCGCCCGATGCGCGCGTTGAGCTTCGCCAGGCGCACCGCGTCCGGCCAGTAGATCGGCAGCGTCGCCTCGTCGCTGGGGCGGTGGTAGTGATCGCGCAGGAACTTGCGCAGCGCGAGTTTCGGGTCGCGCACGCCGTCGGCCGACTCGGTGCCGCCGTCGAGGTAGATCGCCGGGATGCCGGCGCGGATGAACGCGTACTGGTCGCTGCGCACGAACACCACTTCCTCCGGGAACGGATCCGGCGACAGCGCCACGCCGACGTCCTTCGCCGCGGCTTCGAGCGTGGCCTTGAGGCTGGAATGCTCGACCCCGATCGGCACCACGTCCTTGCTCGGCGCCAGCAGCACCGGCATGTCGATGTTGAGGTTCGCCACGAGGGCGTCGGCCGGCACCGGCGGATGGGTCGCGAACCACTCCGCGCCGAGCAGGCCCTTTTCCTCCGCGGTCAGCGCGACGAACAGCATCGAGCGCTTCGGCGCCGGCGACTCGGCCTTCAGCGTGCGCGCGGTTTCCAGCAGGATCGCCACGCCCAGCGCGTTGTCGATCGCGCCGTTGTAGATGCGGTCCTCGCGGCCGTCCTCGCCCTTCACCGGCGCGCCGATGCCGAGATGGTCGAGGTGCGCGGTGTAGACGACGTGCTGCGCGGCGAGCGCCGCGTCGCCGCCGGCCAGTCTGGCGACGACGTTGCGCGAGGCCACCGGCTCGATCTTCGTGCGCGCGGCCAGGCGCAGCGTGCCCGGCAGCGCGAAACCCTGCAGCGCGCCGGCCTGCGCGGCGTCGAACAGCTGCGCGGCGGTGCGCGGGCCGTCGGCGAAGACCAGGTCCGCGGCGGCGGCGCTGACGGTGGCCATGCCGCGGATCGACGGGAAGCTATCCACGGCCTTGCCGTCCGCGCCGCGCAGGCGCATCTCCGGGCGCTGCCAGTTGTCCGCGGTCTGCGTCCACGGGCGCTCGGCCTCGTCCTGCGGCGTGTTGACCATGACCACGCCGATCGCCCCGTGCTCGGCCAGCGCGCGCAGCTTTTCGCGCTTCGCGCTGTAGAACGCGCGGCGGTCGTTGTCGAACCGCGCCGGCGCGCCGCCGAAGACCACCGCGATCTTGCCGCGCAGGTCGAGCCCGGCGAAGTCGTCGTGGCCCAGCTCCGGCGCGTGCACGCCCTGGCCGACGAACACCGCCGGCGCTTCGAGGTCGTGTTCGGCGGCGTTGAAGTCCGGCGCCGGCAGGAATTGCTCGCCGAAGCGCAGCGCGATCTCGCGGCCGTTGCGCTCGACCGCCAGCGCGGCGCCGTCGGCCTCGCGCGTCGCCTTCAGCAGCGGCACCGCCTGGAAGAACGTGCCGTCGTCGCCGGCCGGCGCAAGCCCAATGGCTGCGAAGCGCTTGGCGACGTAGTCCGCGGCGAGGTCGTAGCCGCGGGTGCCGGCCTCGCGGCCCTCGAAGCGGTCGTCGGCCAGCGTGCGCACGTCGTCGGCGATGCGCTGCTCGGCGTCGTTCGCGGGGATCGGGGCCGCGGTGTCGATCGCCGGCGCGGCCACGGTGGGCGCCGACGGCGCCGGCGCCTCGCGGTGGCAGGCGGCGAGCGCGGCGGCGAGCGCGGCCGCCGGCAGGATGGTCGGCAGACGTGCCGGCAGGGACTTCGGGAACGCCATCGCGGGCTCCGGTCGGGGGATGGCGGACGCTAGCATCGGGCCTGCCCCGCGACAACGCCGGGCGACGGCGACGTACCATGCGCCGACGCCCCGGGCGCCGACGACAGAGGGAGCCGCCGCATGTCCACCGCCATCGCCACTCCGCCGGGACGCCTCGAACGCCGGCTGCAGATCGCGATCGTCGTCGTCGCGCTCGTGGCGTCGGGGATCTCGCCCGCCGACCGGCTCACCTGGCTGCTCGAGACCATCTGGGTGATGGTCGCGCTGCCGGCCGTCGCGCTGAACTGGCGACGGTTCCCGCTGACCCGGCTGCTGTGCTGGCTGCTGGTCGCGCACGCGCTGGTGCTGATCCACGGCGGCGCCTACACCTACGCGCAGACGCCGCTGGGGTTCCGGCTGCGCGATGCGTTCACCGCGCTGGGGCTGGAGGTCACGCGCAACCCGTGGGACCGGCTCGGCCACCTGATGCAGGGCTTCGTGCCGGCGATCCTCGCCCGCGAACTGCTGCTGCGGCTCACCCCGCTGCGCCGGGGCGGGTGGCTGGTGTACCTGGTGCTCGCCGCATGCCTGAGCTTCAGCGCGTTCTTCGAGCTGATCGAATGGTGGTCGGCGCTGATCTACGGCGCCGACGCCGATGCCTTCCTCGCCACCCAGGGCGACCAGTGGGACACCCAGTGGGACATGTTCCTGTGCCTGTGCGGCGCGGCGCTGTCGCTGCTGCTGTGGTCGCGCCTGCACGACCGCGAACTGGGCCGCGCGGTGGTCGGCTGAAGCGTCGGCCGGAAACGACGCAGGCCGCCCGGGGGCGGCCTGCGTGCGGATCGACGGCGCGGCGCTGGCCGCGTCGGGATCAGAAGCGGTATTCGAAGCCCAGCGTCGCGGTGGTGACGCGGATGGTGTCGCCGAACACCTGCGGACGGACGTGGTTGACGTCCAGGCTCAGGCCGATGTTCTCGTTGAAGTCGTAGCCGATCTCGCCGCCGAGGTAGACGCGGTTGCTGCTGTCGCTGACCGAGCCGAAGCCGGCGAGCGTGGCGTCGAGGTTGACGTGGGCGACGCCGACGCGGCCGCCGACGAAGAAGCCCTGGTGCGCGGCGGTCATGTTCTTCTTGCCGACGATGCCGACGCCGTAGCCGTCGAGCTCGGCGGTGAGGCCGGAGTCGGAATCCTTGCCGAAGTTGGTGTAGAAGGCTTCGACGCCGACGTTGCCGTTGAAGAAGTAGCCGCCGCGGACGCCGTAGGCGGTGTCGTTGCCGTCGTAGCCGTCGATCGACAGATTGCTGTTGCCGGCCTCGGCGCGCACGAAACCGCCCGAGCCCTCGGCCGCGAAGGCGGGAGCGACCATGAAGGCGGCAGCGAGGCCGGCCAGAAGAACGCGATGCTTCATCGAAAAACCCCTGTGGATGTGTCTTGGAAAAGGCCCCCGGTCCCGGGGGCGGCACATGCTAGGGATGCTTGCGACCTGCGTCCACCTGTCGGAACAGACAGGATGCGGCAGCGGCGTCCGGATGCGGATCGCCGGGCACGAAAAAGGCGGGGTCGCCCCCGCCTTTTTCATGTTCGCGTCGGCCGAAGCCGTCGCGCGACGATCAGAAGCCGACGCCGGCCGAGTCCTTCGCCGCCGGGATCGCGCCGCTGGTGGCCGCGACCGACGAGGGCAGCTGGGTGGTGCCGTCGACCCAGTAACCGCCGTCGTACTCGGTGATCGTGTTGCCTTCCCAGTCGGTGTACGTGCGGACCACGAAGCGGTCGACGTAGTGCGGCTTGAGGCTGTTGATGTCGGTGTACTCGTGGTTGAAGTACGCGTCGCAGTACGACGGCATCACGTTGCTGATCTCGTACTCGTTCTCGCCGACCCAGGTGCGGTTGATCTGGTTCAGGGTGGCGGCGTCGCAGCGGCCGGCGCCGTTGCCGATCGCTTCGACCAGGCTGTTCATCTGCGGCGTGTCGGACGAGGTCGGGCACATCTTGAGGAAGTTGATGCGCGCCTGGATCGTCTTCCAGGGCTTGCTCAGGTTGATGCTGAAGTAGCGGGCCAGCGACTTCGCGCACTCGCCCGGGCGGGTGGCGCTGGACAGGCACAGGATGGCCTGGCAGGCCAGCCCTTCGTCGCCGCCGAGCTCCTGCGGCTTCGGCTGGTTGTTGATGCGATCGAGCGCCCGCTGCATGTCGCTGGACAGGCCGCTGTTGGGCGTGGTCGAACCGGTGTCCGGGGCCTGCGCGTCGGGACCCTGCGTGTCGGGCGCGGTGACGGTGTCGCCGGTGTCGGGCAGGGCATCCTGGGCGAGGACGGCGCCGCTCGACAGCAGCAGGACCGCCAGGGCCATCGAGATCGCGTTCTTCTTCATCTGACTTCGCTCCGTGGTCAATTTGGCAAAGGCGAGAACCGTCGCCATCGACGATTCCGTATTTCGTCTGCCGGAACCCGGCCTGCCGGATCCCCTGAAGTTCCAGTGCCCCCACTGCCGATGTCGCGCCGCCACCCGAAACGGGTTCTGAGCGGCGGCAGGAGCCCCAGTTCAGGTTAGCGAAGTTCCGCGACACTTTGCAAAGTGCGCCACACCCCCCGCGATTGCCCGGGAAGCGCGTGGACGGACCGGGGGACGGGCGTTCAAGTCGCTGATTATGAACGGCAATTTCGCCCCGGCAGCGCTGTCCCCGCGCTGTTTTGCCGGGCGCGGGGCCACAACCGCTCGTCGGAATCCCGAGCGGACGGGCGGTCCGGGCCCGCCGGCGTCACCCGCCGGTCTCGTCCTCGGGGCGTCGCCGGAAGGGGAGGACCGTGCCGCGCTGCGGTTCCGGCCGGTGCCACAGCACCGGCACGTCCTCGGGCCGGGCCGGCTCCAGCGGGTCGGCATCGGCGGCGGTCTGTTCTTCGTCCTCTTCCCAGCTGTAGCGCTTGCGCGGCGGCAGCGGGTCGGCGTGCCGGAACAGGAACGCCGACAGTACCCCGGCGATCGCGCCGCCGAGGTGCGACTGCCAGGACACGCCCGGCTCGTGCGGCAGGACGGTGATCAGCATGCCGCCGTAGAGGAAGAAGGCGATCATCGCCGCGGCGATCGACGGCCGGTCGCGCCGCAGCAGGCCCAGCACGAACACCAGGAACATCAGGCCGTGGGTCAGGCCGCTGGCGCCGAGGTGGTGGGTGCCGGGGTCGCCCAGCAGCCAGGCGCCGAGCCCCGACCCCAGCCACAGCAGCGGCAGCGCGCGCACGGTCGCCTTCGGATACACCGCCAGCGCGAGCGTGCCCAGCAGCAGCAGCGAGGCGGCGTTGGCGGCGATGTGCCCCAGCGAGCCGTGCAGCAGCGGCGCGGTGAGGATGCCGAGCAGCCCGGCGGGGCTGTGCGGGGTCACCGTGAACGCCTCGAAATCGGCGCCGTGCTGCCACCAGAACACCGCCGCCAGCAGCAGCACGAACGCCAGGCTCGCGTTGAGCGCGCGGAGCAGGCGGCGGCGGTCGGCGGCGCGCTGGGCCGGGGTGTCGGGGACGTCGTCGGGAGTGGTCAGGCGCATCGGAACGTTCTGGAGCCGGCCCGGGCCGCGATCAAGGTCGCGCCGCGGCCGCGGCCGGGTCAGCGGCGGAACGCTGCGGACCGGGGCCCTCGGGAATCCGGCCCCCGAGGGCCGCGGTCGCCGGGCCGGCGTGCCGCGACCGGCCCCCGATGCCGGCGCCGGCCCCGGGACCGGCGCATGGCGGCCGGCGCGGCGGCCGGCACGGGGTCATGCCGAGGGCTTTCCGGCCGGGGACGCCGGCCGCAGCAGGCTCAGCGCCACCGTCGCGCCGATCACCAGCGCCACCACGCCCAGCGACCACCCGATCGGGATCTTGACCACGTCGATCAGCAGCATCTTCGCGCCGATGAACAGCAGCACCGTGGCCAGGCCGTACGGCAGCAGGTGGAAGCGGTCGGCCATGCCCGCCAGCAGGAAGAACATCGCGCGCAGGCCCAGCACCGCGAACACGTTGGAGGTCAGCACGATGAACGGGTCGGAGGTGATCGCGAAGATCGCCGGGATCGAGTCCACCGCGAAGATCAGGTCGGTCACGCCGATCAGCGCGGTCACCACGAACAGCGGCGTGTACCACGCCTTGCCGTCGCGCATCACCCGGAAGGCGTTGCCGACGTAGTCGGTGGTCAGCCGCAGGTGCCCGCGCATCCAGCGCAGCAGCGGGTTCTTCTCGAGGTCCGGCGCCTTGCCCGCGGCCAGCAGCATCTTGATGCCGGTGAGCACCAGGAACGCCCCGAAGACGTAGAGGATCCAGTGGAACTTCGCGAGCAGGAACGCGCCGGCGAAGATCATGATCGCGCGCAGCACGATCGCGCCCAGCACGCCGAGCACCAGCACCTTCTGGCGCTGTTCCTCGGGCACCGCGAAGTAGGTGAACAGCATCAGGAACACGAAGATGTTGTCCACCGCCAGCGATTTCTCGACCAGGTAGCCGGTGAGGAACTCCAGCGCGACCCGGTCGCCGGCGACGCGGCCGAGGGCGTCGCTGGCGTACCACCACAGGCCGGCGTTGAACGCCAGCGCCAGGCCGATCCAGCCCAGGCTCCAGAACAGCGCTTCCTTGAACGTCACCCGGTGCGGCCCGCCGTGGCGCATCAGCACCAGGTCGACGAGCAGGGCGACGACGACGAGCGCGGCGAACGCGCTCCACAGCAGGGGATTGCCGATGGTCTCCACTTTTCTTCTCCCGAAACGAAAACGCCCAACCGCGGGGCTGGGCGTCGTGTCTGGCCGGAGCACTGTGGAGCGACCGGAAGGAAACGAGGCTTCGCCGTGGCGGCGAAGGTCTCGCTCGCAGCCGCGGCATCGGTCGATGACCTGGCGACTGCCGTCCGGCCGGGGCATGGGGCCCGTATTGACGACCGGAACGTTCGGGAGCTACTCCCCTTCTGGAGCGGCGAGTCTCCGCGAGCCGGGCGGGGCCGTCAAGCCGCTTACAATACGGCCGATGAACAGACCGTCGAACGCGCCGTCGAACGCCGCCCCGCTGCCCGAAATCCGCCTCCGCAACGCCTGGACGTCCCGCCATCCGTGGATCTTCCAGAAGCTGGTCGAGAAGCCGGCCCAGCGGCCCAAGCCGGGCAGCCTGGTCGAGGTGACGGGCCCGGACGGGGTGTGGCTCGGCCGCGGCTTCTACAACGGCCACTCGCGGATCGCGATCCGCCTGCTCGAACGCGACCCCGACGTGGCGGTCGACGCCGACTGGTTCGCGGCGAAGATCGCCGAGGCCGTGCGCCTGCGCCGCGAGGTGCTGAAGCTGGACGCGGTCTCCGACGCCTGGCGCGTGGTCCACAGCGAGGGCGACGGCCTCAGCGGCCTGGTCGTGGACCGCTACGGCGACCTGCTGGTGGTCGAATACTTCAGCGCCGGCATGTTCCGTTACCGCGAGTGGATCTACGACGCCCTGCGCGCGCAGTTCCCCGGCTGCCGCTTCCACGCGTTCGCCGACGAGCACGTGCAGAAGCAGGAAAGCTTCGATTTCCGCGGCAGCGAGCCCGCCGCGCCGGCGATCATCACCGAATACGGCGTGAAGTTCCGCGCCGATCCCGCGGGCGCGCACAAGACCGGCTTCTTCGCAGACCAGCGCGAGAACCGCGAATGGCTGTCGCACCAGTGCGCGGGCAAGCGCGTGCTCGACCTGTGCTGCAACACCGGCGGCTTCGGCGTGTACGCCGCCGCGCGCGGCGCGACCGAAGTGGTCGGGATCGACATCGACGAAGCGGTGATCGAGATCGCCAAGGGCAACGCCAAGCTCAACGGCGTGCGCCCGCGCTTCGTCCAGGCCGACATTTTCCCGTGGCTGCGCGACGCGGCGGCCAACGGCGAACGGTACGACGTGGTGATCCTCGACCCGGCGAAGATGACCCGCGACCGCGACCAGGTGATCCCGGCGCTGAAGAAGTACCTCGACATGAACAAGCTGGCGATGGGCGTGGTGAAGCCCGGCGGCCTGCTGGCGACGTTCTCGTGCACCGGCCTGGTCAGCGAGGAGCAGTTCCTCGACATGCTGCGCCGCGCCGCGTTCTACGCCGGCCGCACCGTGCAGGTGCTGAAGGTCGCCGGCGCCGGCGCCGACCACCCGTGGCTGACCGACGTGCAGGAAAGCCGCTACCTGAAGGCGGTGTTCTGCCGCGTGGTGGATTGAGGCGGTCCCGCGCCGCCGCCGCCGTCGCACCGCGGGCGGCACCGGTACACTGCCGCCCATGTCTCCGACCCTGCTGCTCGTCCTGATCCTGGTCGCCGTCGCGATCGGCCTCGTCCTGCTCGTCCTGCTGCTGCTGCGCCGTCCCGACGCCGGGCTGGAGCGCCTGCGCGCGCAGGTCGAGGACGCGCTTCGCGAGGAGCAGCGCAGCGGTCGCAGCGAACTGCGCGAACAGCTCGACAGCCTGTCGCTGGCGCAGGGGCAGCGGATCGAGAGCTTCGGGCGCAGCCTCGCCGACCTGACCCAGCGCACCGACGCGCGCCTGGACGAACTGCGGGTCGCGCTGGGCGACGATGCGCACAAGGCGCGGCTGGAACTGGCGACCCGCCAGCAGCAGTTCGCCGACGCGCTGGGCGCGCAGTTGCGCGACCTGACCGATCGCAACGAACAGCGCCTGGGCGAACTGCGCGGCACCCTGGAACAGAAGCTGCGCGAACTGCAGGCCGGCAACGAGGCCAAGCTCGAACAGATGCGCGCCACCGTCGACGAGAAGCTGCAGTCGACGCTGGAGACGCGGCTGGGCGAATCGTTCCGGCTGGTGTCCGAGCGCCTGGAGCAGGTGCAGCGCGGCCTCGGCGAGATGCAGCAGCTCGCCACCGGCGTCGGCGACCTCAAGCGCGTGCTCACCAACGTCAAGACCCGCGGCATCTACGGCGAGGTGCAGCTCGCGGCGCTGCTGGAACAGGCGCTCACCATCGAGCAGTACGAACAGAACGTCGCGACCGTGCCCGGCGCGAGCGAGCGCGTGGAGTTCGCGGTGCGGCTGCCGGGGACCGAGGGCGGCGGCCCGGTGCGGCTGCCGATCGACGCCAAGTTCCCGCGCGAGGACTACGAGCGCCTGCTCGACGCGCAGGAGCGCGCCGACGCCGCGGCGGTGGCCGATGCCGCGGCCGCGCTGGAACGCCAGATCCGGGTCGAGGCCAGGCGCATCCGCGACAAGTACGTCGCCCCGCCGCACACCACCGACTTCGCGCTGCTGTTCCTGCCCACCGAGGGCCTGTATGCCGAAGTGCTGCGCCGCCCGGGCCTGTTCGAGGCGCTGCAGCGCGAGTTCCGGGTGACGGTGGCCGGCCCGACCACGCTGCTGGCGCTGCTCAACAGCCTGCAGATGGGCTTCCGCACGCTGGCGATCGAACAGCGCTCCGGCGAAGTGCGCCAGTTGCTCGGCGCGGTGAAGACCGAGTTCGGCAAGTTCGCGACCGTGCTCGAACGCGCCAACAGCCAGCTCGGCACGGTGCAGAAGAGCATCGAGGCCGCCGGCGTGCGCACCCGCGCCATCGAGCGGCAATTGCGCAAGGTCGAGGAACTGCCCGCGGACGACGCGCGGCGACTGCTCGGAGAGGATGCGGTCGATGCCGGGAAGGACATGACGGACGACGACTGAGCGTCGTCGTGGCATGCGGATGCCGACGGTAGAGCGGCCTTCAGGCCGCTGCTGGACGGGTGCCGACGGTAGGGCGGCCTGACCAGCCATCCGGCTGTTGGGAACCGTGCCGTTTCGTCGCTTTCTTGCACGGCGCAGCGGGCTGAAGCCCGCTCTACCGAAGCGGTGCTTGCGATCGCTTACGGCGGATTCGGCAGCGGCATCGCGCTGGCCGGCACCGTCGGCGCATCGTCGCCTTCGCGGAGGTAGTCCGGCAGCGAGTCGTCCTCGTCCGAGGCCTCGTCGCCGCGGATCTGGTAGTTGCGGCGCTGCAGCCAGGCGTCGCGGACCAGCGCGTAGTCGTCGGCCGCGCCTTCGCGCAGGCTGTCGGTCGACAGCAGCTGGGCGCGCACGTCGACCAGTTGCAGGCCCTGCAGGAAGATCCGGAGCTTGTCCTCCTCGATCCGCCGGGTCGGCGCCAGCGGCGCGTCGCCGGCCATGCCGAACACGTCGCGCACGGTGCGCGGGCCGAACAGCGGCAGTTCGACGTAGCGCGACTTCTTCCAGCCCCACACGCCGAGGGTCTGGCCGAAGTCCTCGCCGCGGTTGGGCAGGTTGGCGGAGGTCGCCGGATCGAACAGCCCGCCGATGCCCAGGGTGCTGTTGAGCAGGAACCGGCCGACGCTCTGCCCGGCCTGCTTGGGCTTGCCCTGCAGCAGCGCGTTGAGCGCGCTGACCGGCTGGCCGAGGTTGTTGAAGAAGTTGCTCACGCCCAGGCGCACCGGGCGCGGCACCACGCGGACGTAGGCGTGCGCGAGCGGCTTGGCGACCCGGCGGTCCACGACCATGTTGAAACGGTGTACGCGGCGGTTGTAGCGCTCCCACGGGTCGAAGCTCTTGGGCATCTCGGCCGGCGGCGGCAGCGTGGGGTCGGCGATCGGGTTGTAGGCCTCGGGATCGGCCGTGCCGTAGATCGCCGCGTAGTCGCGCTCGGCGTCGGTCGGCTGGTCGGCGGGGTCGCCGGTCGCGGTCGCCGCCGTGGCGTCCGGCGGCGGCGCTTCGGTCGTGGCGGCGACGGCATCGCCTTCGGCGGCGACGGCCGGCATGGCGTCGGCATCGGTGTCAGTGGCGGTGTCCGCGGGGACGGGCGTCGCCGGGGCTTCGGTCGCGGGGGCGGCGATCACCGTCGCCTGCGGCGGCGCATCGGGCCGGGGCGATTGCGCGGTGCAGCCGACGGTCAGCAGCGCCAGCGCCAGCAGCGCGGCGCGGGAGAGGGGGGGGAGGCACGTCATGGCGCGAGTGTAGTCCGTTGTCGCGTGGCGTTGCGCGGGCCGGTCGTCGCGACCGGGCTCAGTCGCGGACGAAGCCGAGATCGGCGCCCAGCCGGTACGCGTTGCGCAGGTCGTCGAAGCCCGGCGGCCGGCCGTCGATCGCCACGTCCGCGGCGCAGCGTTCCGCCACCCGCGAAACCAGCGCGAGGCCGGCGCTGTCGATGCCGTCGACGGCGGTCAGGTCGATACGGTGGACGCCGTCCAGCGCGGCCGGCAGCCGCGCCCACAGCGCGGCGACCGCGTCGCGGCGCAGCGCGCCGGTGAAACGCAGGGTTCCACCGGCGAGCGCGACCGAGGCGGCGTCCGCGGCGGTCACTTCTGGTCCGCGCTCGCGCGCAGCTGGCCGCTGCGCAGTTCGCCGGCGACCTCGCGGATCGACTTGCGCTGCAGCTCCGCGTCGAACTGGTTGCGGAAGGTCTGCACGTAGGACACGCCCTCGACCATCACGTCGAAGACCTTCCACTGGCTGCCGTTGCGGCGCATGAAGTAGTCGACCGGGATCGGCTCGCCTCCCTGGCGCAGGAATTCGCTGGAGACCTTCACGCCCTGGCCCTGGGCCAGCGGGCGCTCGGACTTCACCCGCACCCGCAGCTGGGTGTTGAAGTCCAGCAGCGACGAACCGTAGCGCTGCATCAGGTTGTCGGCGAGCGCGTCGGCGAACAGCTTGATGTCCTCGTCGGAGGCGCCGCGGCCGTGGCGGCCCAGCACCAGGCGGGCGGCGTAGTCGCGGTCGAACATCGCGTTGAACTCGGTGCTGACGAAATCGCGCAGCGCGACCCGGTTCCTGGTGAACTCGGCGCGGCGCTTCTCCAGGGTGCTGAGCACGCGCTGGCTGTTGTTGAGCACGAGCTGGCTGGGCGTGCCCTGCATCATCGCCGAGGCGGGGGCCGCGGCGCGGGCCGGGGCGGCGGCCTGCTGGGCGAACACCGGCGGCGCGGCGAGCAGAGCGGCGCCGACCAGGATGGACAGGAGACGGGTCTGGGGGATCCGGGTCTGGAGCATCATGGCGTCGTGGTCTTGTCGTTGGGGGAGGAATCGTAGGCAGGATCGGCGGCCGAACCTGAATTGGACGTGTCGTCGGCGGGTTTGGTTCCGCCGCCGCCGCCGAAGATGTACTTGCCGGCCATCTGGATCAGGTCGACCGCCGGCGTGGTGTAGGCGATCTCGTCGCCGGGCTTGAGGATCTCCGGCGCGCCGCCGGGCGAGAGCCCGACGTAGCTCTCGCCGAGCAGGCCGCCGGTGAGGATGCCGGCCGAGGTGTCGATCGGCAGGTCCTTGTAGCGGCTGTCGACGTCGAGCACGACCACCGCGTCGAGGCGCTTGGGATCGAGCTCGATCGAGGCGACCTTGCCGATCGCGACGCCGCCGATCTTCACCGGCGCCATCGGCCGCAACTGGCCGAGGTTGGTGAAGCGGGCCTTCAGCGGATAGGTGTCGGCGCCGAAGCCGAACTTGCCGTTGGTGGAGGCGATCGCCAGCACCAGCAGCGAGCCCAGGGCGAGCAGCAGGAAGGCGCCGACGGCGAATTCGAGGCGGGGACCGCGTGCACTCATGGGGACGGACTCGTGGAAGCGTGGTCGGGCGTTCCGCTCAGCGGAACAGGAAGGCGGACAGGACGAAGTTGAACATCAGCACCAGCAGCGAGGCGTTGACCACGGCGCGGGTGGTGGCGACCGAGGTGCCCTCGATGGTCGGCTCCGCGTGGAAGCCGACGTAGGAGGCGACCAGCGCCGCGGTGCCGCCGAACACGGCGGACTTGAGGAACGCCGGCAGGAAATCCTCGTGGAAATCCACCGCGTCCTTCATCACCTGCCAGAACGCGCCGTTGTCGATGCCCAGCACCTGCACGCCCTGGAACCAGCTCGCGGTGATCGCCAGGCTGCAGAAGATCGCGGTCAGCAGCGGCACCGTGATCACCGCGGCCCAGAACCGCGGCGCCACCGCCTTGCCGACCGGGTCGATGCCCATCAGCCCGAGCGCGGTGATCTGGTCGGTGGCGCGCATCAGCCCGAGTTCGGCGGCGATCGAGCTGCCGGCGCGGCCGACGAACAGCAGCGCGGTCAGCACCGGCGCCAGTTCGCGGTACATGCCCAGGCCGATCAGCGCGCTGATCTGGTTGGCGGCGCCGTAGGTCTGCAGCGCGCGGTAGCCGAGCAGGGTGATCGAGAGGCCGACGAAGGCGCCGCCGACGGCGATGATCGGCAGGCTGCGCGCGCCGATCTTGTAGATCTCGCGGGTCAGTTCCTGCCAGAAGTCGCGGGTCGGGCGGCTGGCGCGGAACACCGCCAGCGAGAACAGGCCGGCGCGGCCGACGCTGCGGGTGGTCTCGGCCAGGGCCATCACGCGGCCTCCGGGCGGGCGACCGCGTCGAAGGGAATCGGCCCGTCCGGTTCGCCGCGCAGGAACTGGCGGACCAGCGGGTCGGCGCTGCCTTCCAGTTCCGCCGGGGTGCCGTCGAAGACGATGCCGCCGTTGGCGATGACCACCGCGCGATCGGCGATCGGCAGGGTCTCGTGGACGTGGTGGGTGACGATCAGGCTGGTCAGGCCGAGGCTGGCGTTGAGCCGGGCGATCAGGCTCATGATCACGCCGCTGGCGATCGGGTCCAGTCCGGTCAGCGGCTCGTCGTACAGCATCACCGGCGGGTCCAGCGCCAGCGCGCGGGCCAGCGCGACCCGGCGCGCCATGCCGCCGGACAGTTCGCGCGGGTAGAGGTCGGCGGCGGCGCGCAGGCCGACCGCGTGCAGCTTCATCTCGACCAGGCGGCGGACGACCTCGGCCGGCAGGTCGGTATGGGTGCGCAGCGGCAGGGCGACGTTCTCGGCGGCGGTGAGGTCGGTCAGCAGGCCGTTGCCCTGCAGCAGCACGCCGATGCCCTTGCGCAGTTCCAGCAGCTCGCGCTTGCGCTCGGGCACCGGGCGACCGAGCACCTCGACCGTGCCGGCCGCCGGGGCCAGCTCGCCGGTCAGCGCCGACAGCAGGGTCGACTTGCCGCAGCCGGAGGGACCGAGGATCGCGGTGATGCTGCCGCGCGGCACGGTCAGGTCGATGTCGCGCAGGATCGTGCGCGCCCCGCGATCGAGGCGGAGGCCGGTAACCTGGACGATGGCGGGCGCGGCGGACATGGGGACTGGGCGGGCAGGGTCGAGGGGCGAGTGGGCGGGCGCAAAAACCCGTTCAGGATGGCGGCACGAGGCTGAATCGCGCGGGAGCCGGCGGGCCGCTCGGCGGGGGCGTCATTGTCCACGCCGGAGCCCGCCCGTGTCTCGTCGGGGCGGCAACGGCGTGTTCCGCGGCTTGTGCCGGACGGCGGCAGCGGCGAGGATGGCCGCGCTGCGAACCGCGCAGCGCGGGCCGCAGGGGGCCGGGAGCATGGGATCGCCATGGAATTGCTGACGCTGGAACATTTCGCCGGCTGCGTGAACGAGACGTTCGCCGCCGACCTCAACGACATGTCGGTGGAGTTCGTGCTGGTCGAAGCCCGGCCGCTGCCCGCGCAGCGCCAGGACGCGGCCCGCGCCCCGTTCTCGCTGCTGTTCCGCAACACCGCCCCGATCCTGTTCCCGCAGCAGATCTACGCGATGCGCCACCCGCGGGTGGGCGAGGTCGGCATCTTCCTGGTGCCGGTGGCGCAGGAGCGCGCCGGCTTCCTCTACCAGGCGGTCTTCAACTGATCGCGTCCGCGCGCCGCGGCGATCGGCGCCGCGACGGCACGCTGCGCCCCTGCGCTCAGTCCGCGTCGCGGACGAAGTAGTACCCGCTGTAGGCCTCGACGTCGCGGCCGCGGGTCTGCGGGATGCGGCAGGAGACTTCGTGGTTGACCCAGTCGTCGACCACCCGGTAGCCGAGCGCGGTCACGCCGGCGACGAACGCCTCGCGGTTCTCGATCCGGTACGGGTGGAAGGCGCGCCCGGTGGACTGCACGGTCACGAAGGTCTCGCCGTCGTACAGCGGCAGCTTGTTGACGAACAGGTGCCGCGGGGCGCTGCCCATGCGCGCCAGCAGGCCGGCGATCGACAGGTCCACGTACTGCAGCGAACCGGCGACCAGCAGGATGTCGGCGCCGTGGCCGTCGGCCGGATCGCTGGTGAACGACAGTCCCTCGGCGCCGCGCTCGCGGGCCATCGCCTCGCCCTCGCGCACGATCGCCGGGGTGTCGCAGACCGTCCAGCGCAGTCCCGTCGGCAGCCGCAGGTGCTCGCGCCAGCCGTACCAGCTCACCCCGACGTGGCCGCCGAAATCGAAAACGCGCGTTGTCCGCTGCACGAGGTCGCGCATCCAGAACAGCACGGCGTAGTCGCTCTCGCAGGGCTTGCGCATGCGGTCGCGGTACATCCCGGCCATGGCGTCGTTGTCGTAGCCGACCGGCCTGCCGCGCGGGATCGCGGCCTCGGCTTCGGCGAAATCGCGGTAGACGCCGCGGAAGCGGCCGCGCGGCATCTTCGCGAAGCTGCGGGCGTCGTCCGCCGCGAGCACCCGGCCCAGGAGGGGCAGGCGCCAGGCGTTGCGGCCGGCGCGTTCGGCGAAATCGATCAGTCCCATCCGAAAAGCCTACCAGAACGATTTTCCGCCATGCGCGACGCCACGCCCCTCGCCGCCTTCGATGCTGACGCGTTCGACCCCTGGCGGATCGGCGAGGTCCGTCACCGGCTGTGCGACCACCCGCTGCTGCGGATCGACGCGCTGATCGCCCTCGCGCAGCGGCTGGAGGCGCGCCGGCTGGTGCGCTCGCACAGCGACGCCGCCACCGCCGGCAGCAGCTTCGCCGATGCGCCGAACCTGCATCCCAACCGTCGCGACGCCGCGACGACCCTGTCGGACCTGGCGCACGCGCACGCCTGGACCTCGCTGCTCAACGTGCAGGCCGATCCGCTCTATCGCGGCCTGGTCGACGCGGTGCTGGACGCGCTGCGGCCGGCGATCGAGCGCCGCGACCCGGGCCTGTGCTACCGCGCCGGCTGGATCTTCCTCAGCTCGCCCGGCGCGGTGACGCCGTTCCACATCGACCACGAGCACAACGTCATCCTGCAGATCGCCGGGCGCAAGCGCCTGTACGTGTGGGACCCGTTCGATCGCGAGGTGGTGTCCGAGCGCGCGCAGGAAGCGTTCCACGATCGCCATTCGCGCGAGGGCGTGGTCTGGGACGAGGCCTTCCGCGGCCGCGCGCGGGTGTTCGAGCTCGAACCGGGGATGGGCGGCTACATGCCCTCGACCGCGCCGCACATGGTCGAGAACGGCGATGCGCCGTCGATCACCGTCAGCTTCACCTACTACACCGATTCGACCCGGCGCCGCGAACTGCTCTATCGCGGCAACGCGCAGCTCCGGCGCATGGGCCTGTCGCCGCGGCCGGTGGGCGCATCGGCCGCGGGCGACGCGATCAAGGCCGCGCTGCTGACGACCTTCACCGGCGCGCAGCGCGGCCTGCGGCGTGCGCTGGGGCGCGGGGTCCGCGACAACGGCCTGGCCTACGCGCCGGCCTGAGCGCCGGTCCGACGCCGTCGGCCCGGTGCGCCCGCGGAAGCGGGCGCACGCCTCAGGTCGCGCCGCGGCGGGCGCGCCAGCGCGCGGCCAGCGCGCGCAGGTAGCCGGCGTCCTCGTCGCTGAGGCAGCGGAACCACCAGGCGCAGATCGGGTACAGCAGCGCGAACACCGCGGCGCCGGCCAGCAGGCCGGTCAGCGGGCCGAGCCGCTGCGCCAGCGGGATGCACACCGCCGCCGGCACCGCGGCGGCCGCGGCGATCCGCAGCAGCCGCGCCCACGGCAGCGACGTCGCTGCGTCGCGGATCGCCAGCCGGCCGGTGGCGAGGGTGGCGAACAGCGACAGCGCCACCGTCGCCGCCACCGCGCCGGGCAGGCCCCAGGCCCAGGTCGCGCCGAACACGCCGACCACCCGCAGCACGGTGAAGACGAGGGTCAGCCGCATCAGCGCGGTCTGGCGGTCGGCGCTGAGCAGGTAGGCGGTGGCGCCCTGGCCCAGCACCAGCGCGGTGCGCGCGACCAGCAGCGCCACCAGCACCGGCGCCGCTTCGGCGTAGGCCGGTCCGTAGAGCAGGCCGACCGCGTGGTCGGCGAACACGCTGCCGGCGGCGATCAGCGGCGCGCCGAGGATCCACAGCCACACCGTCATCGCCACGAACCGGCGCGCGGCCTCGCCGCCGCCGCTGCCGTGGGCGCGCGCCATCATCGGCAGCAACTGCGCGCTGAGCACGCCGGGCACCAGCAGCGCGACGCCGCCGGCCAGCGCGTTGGCGACCTTGAACAGGCCGGCGTGCGCCGAATCGCTGAGCACGTTGAGCGCGAGCAGTTCGATCTCGCTGGTGCCCAGCGCGCCGAGCACGGTGGTGAGGCCGGCCACGCGCAGGTGGTGGCGGATGCGCGCCTCCAGCTCCGGCGGCAGCGCGCCCTCGCCGTGGGCGCCCTCCGGGAAGCGCATCGCGAGCCGGTGCGAGACGAAGAAGAACACCAGGCTCGACAGCGCGTAGACGACCACGAACGCCGGCAGCGTCGCCGGCACGGCCTGGCCCGACCACAGCAGCGCGATCATCGCCAGGTTGGCGCCGGCGCCGAGCCCGGCGACCACCGCCGTCGACTTGAAGTCCTGGCGGCCCTTGAGCACCGCGATGTTGAACATGTACGGCGCGCGCAGCGCCACCGAGCCCAGCAGCAGCGCGAACGTCCACGGCGGCACGCCGGGCGCCAGGTGGCCGTGGAAGCACAGGAACACCAGCGCCAGCGCGACGACCACGATCGCGAGCATCGTCCGCTGCATGCCGCGCAGGCGCCGGACCAGGCGCGCGGTGTCGTCCTCGCGCCCGGCGCCGCGCAGTTCGGCGATGAACTTGATCGCGCCGAGGGTGATCCCGGCGTTGGCGACGATCACGCCGTTGGCGACCAGCCAGATCAGCAGGCTGTACACGCCCATGTCGTTGGGCAGCAGCGCGCGCGCGGTCAGGATCGACGCGATCAGGCCGAACAGGTATTCGATGTAGACCGCGAACGAGGAGTAGGCGGTATCCGACAGCGCGCGACGGCTCACGAGACGGTCGCCCGCCGCGTGGCGCGTCCGTCCGCCGAAGCCTGAGGGCCCCCCGTCGCCTTCATCGTCCTGTTCGCCCCCGTCCCCGTTGCCCGCGGCATCATAGCGGAGCGATAGACCGGAACGATTAAGCCGGTGCGGTCAGGGCGGTGCGGTCGCCGCGCGGCGCAGCGGCAGCGCGCGGCCGGCGGCCAGCGAACGCCACAGCCATTCGGCCGGGCCCAGCCGGAAACGGGCCAGCCACGCGTGGCTGAAGGCGACCTGCGCCGCGAAGATCCCCGCCCAGGCCGCGAACCGCAGCGGCAGCCCGCCGCCGGGGCCCAGTCCCAGGCCGACGCCGTAGAACAGCGCCACGCCGAGCGCGCTCTGCGCGAGGTAGTGGGTCAGCGCCATCCGCCCGACCGGCGCCAGCCAGGCCAGCCGCCGGTCCCAGCCCGGCCGCAGGAACAGCAGCGCGAAGCCGGCGGCGTAGCCCAGTCCCTGCGCCAGCGGCACCAGCCGGCGCAGCGTGCGCAGGCCGAACTCGGCCGCGCGCCCGGCCTCGAGCACGGCCGCGGTGCGCCCGGCGGCCTCGATCGCTTCCAGCGCGATGCCGCCGGCCAGTCCCAGCGGCACCCCGACCAGGCACACCCACCGCAGCAGCCGGCGATGCGCCGCCGGGTCCTGCAGCAGGCCGCGCCGGCCGACCCAGTCGCCGATCATCAGCCGCGCCAGCACGAACGGGAACACGCTCCACAGCGCCATCCAGTTCCAGTGCGCGTAGGCGAGGTTGCCGCGCAGGGCGACGCCCGGATCGGACGCGGAGAACGCGGCGAGGGCCCGCGCGTGCATCGTCGCCTCGTCGGCCAGGTCCGCCGGCAGCAGCCGGTACGCGATCGGCGCCAGCAGCGGCGAGAACAGCGCCAGCGCCAGCCCCGCCGCCAGCAGCGCGCGGTCGGGCAGGCGCCGCAGCGCGACCAGCATCAGCCCGGCGACCGCGTAGAAGGTCAGGATGTCGCCCCACCACAGCAGGTACGCGTGGAGCAGGCCGATCGCGAGCAGCACCAGCAGCCGGCGCACCAGCGGCCCCTCGCCGATCCCCTGCGCCCGCGCGCGCCCGGCCTGCAGCGCGATGCCGACGCCGAACAGCAGCGAGAACAGGGTGATCGCCTTGTCCTGCACCAGCAGCTGCACCGCCATCGCCAGCCACCCGTCGATCCGCGCCGTCGGCAGCGCCGCGCGCTGCGCCGGATCGAGGAAGTAGTACAGCGAGAACCCACCGAGGTTGACCAGCAGCACCCCGGCCAGCGCGGCCCCGCGGAGGGCGTCGATCAGGGCGAGGCGCTGGCTGGCGGCGGCGGGCGGATCGCCGCGGCAATCGGGTGGAGGCGACTGATCTCGCACCGGGGAGGCGCTCTGCGGGTCGATGTTCGATGGCCGAGCATGCGAAAAATCGATCCGCGGGACAAGCCGGCGCCGCGCCGAGCGGCCCCGGCGCGGAGGCGCGAGGTCAGCGCGAGAGGTAGGCGCCCTTGAGCTTGCCTTCCACGAACAGCGTGCCCTGCCACTGGATGCGGTCGATGTCGGCCGGCGGCTTGGCGGTCAGGCTGGCCTCGGCGGGCTGCTGTCCGGGAGGCAGTTCCTGGAACTTGAGGACGTTCCTGCGGACCTTCTTGCCCTTCTCCAACACCGAGGCGGCCTTGCATTCCACGAACAGGCTGGCCCCGGATTCTTCGTCGCGGATGATCTGCTGGAGCTGTTCCAGCGTGTGGTCGTCGCTCGTATGCGCGTAGTACATGGCTCAGCCTCCGATCTTGCATTCGTCGCCCGCGGGATACAGCCCGGCATCGACGAACGCCCTGTGGATCCTCATGTAGCGATCGTTCTCGCCGCTGCCGGTCATGCGGATGTAGGCCTGGATTTCGGTCGCGATCGCGTCGTCCTGCCGTTGCGATCGATCGCCTTCCGGAAGCAGCGACGCCGCGACCTGCAGCAGCCGGTCGTGGCGAAGCGCGGCGTCCTTGTCCTTCAGGGCTTCGCCCAGCGCGCGCGTGCTGCAGGCGCGGACGACCCGCGACGCTTCCGGGAGCACGTCCAGTTGCCGGACCGCCTTGTCGACTTCCGCCTGCTGCCTGTTCTTGTCGGACTCGGCGAGATCCAGGATATGCATCAGCCCGCCGGGCAGCGTGCTCGCGCGCAGGTAGTCCTGCAGGTCGAGGTTCGCGGCCGAGGCCGGATAGCGCTCCAGGTCGAGGCGCATCGAGGCATAGAGGCGAAGCCTGACCTCGGCGCGCTTGGCGTCCATCGCGGACACCAGCGCGGTCAGCGACTGCTGGTACAGGGCGGCATTGTCGATCGAGGCGTCCCATCCCTCGGCCAGGCCCGCCGCCGCCGCCAGGTTCCTGCGCGCGGTTTCCGACCCGGTGAGCACGCCTGCGGCGCTCAGCAGCAGCTTCCCGAACTGGGTTCCGAACTTTCCGCCGGTCCGCTCCTGGTTCAGCGCGACGACGAATCTCGTGTAGGCGTTGTCGATGTCGATCATCCGGGTGTTGATGATCGTGTCGCGCGTCGCCTTGTCGGGGTGGCAGTAAAGGGCGTCCGAGACCATCCAGGGCCCCGCAGGCACCTTCTGCGCGCGCCGTGGCCGGCGCTCCGCCGCGTCTCGCGCCGGCGCGGCCTGCTGGTCGCCGCCGCACTGCGGATAGAGCCGCTTCGGTTCGAGGACATCGGCCGGCACCCCGCCCAGGGTCGCGCAGCCGGAGACGAGCAGGAAGGATGCCGACAGGGCCGCGCGCGCCGCGTACCGGAAGACGAACGCCTTTTTCATGGTGCTTCTCCTTGGCCGCGAGCGGGACTCGCGGGAGAAACACTGCCGGTTCGGCGCGCGCCCGTGGGGCGCTTTTCGGAATCAGAACCCGTAGCGCAGGAACCCGCCGTCGACCGCGATGCATTCGCCGGTGACGTAGCTGGCCGCGGGCAGGCACAGGAAGGCGACCGCGGCGGCGACTTCCTCGGGTTCGCCGATGCGGCCCAGCGGCGTGCGCAGCAGCACTTCGTCGAGGTAGTCGGGATCGGCGAGCTTGCCGGAGGTGCGGCGGGTGCGGATGTACCACGGCGCGACCGAGTTCACGCGCACGCCGTCCTCGGCCCATTCGACCGCCAGGTTGCGGGTCATCTGGTGCAGCGCGGCCTTGCTCATGCCGTAGGGCGCGCCGCTGCGCACGTGGGTGACGCCGGACACGCTGCCGACGTTGACGATGCACGACGAAGGATGCTTCGTGAGCAGCGGGAACGCGCAGCGCGACAGCTCGAAGGCGCTGAACAGGTTGACCTCGAAGATCCCGCGCCACTCGTCCTCGTCGTAGTCGTTGGCGGGCTTGGTGAGGTTGCCGCCGGCGTTGTTGACGAGGATGTGGAGGCCGTCGCCGAGATCCTCGACCCAGTCCAGCAGCTCGCGGCGCTGCTCGCCGTCGGCGACGTCGGCGGTGAAGGTGCGGACCTCGCCCTCCGGGAAGGCTTCTTCCAGCTCCAGGCGCACCGCATCGAGGCCGTTGCCGTCGCGGGCGGCGATCAGCACGCGCGCGCCGAAGCCCAGCAGTTCGCGCGCGACGGCGCGGCCGATGCCGGCGCTGCCGCCGGTGACCAGGGCGAGTTGACCGTCGAGACGCCAGCGATCGGAGGACATGGAGGCGAACGTGCGCAGTCGGGGATGCGGGTAGGATAAGCCGCAACCATCGGGAGCACGATCATGCGCCGCCTGTCGATCCTCGCCTTGCTGTCGTTCGCCTGCCTCGTCGCGGGCTGTTCCGCGCCTCAGGCGCCGCCGCACGACGTCCAGCCCGATCCCCAGGCGGCGACCCCCGCGCAGCCGGGCGCCCTGCGCCAGGCGATCCAGCAGCCGATCGACCAGGCCAAGGAGATCCGCGCGCAGACCGAACAGTCCGGCACCGACCAGCGCCAGGCGATCGACGACGCCACCGGCGGCTGAGCCGTCGTCCCCGCAGGGGCCTAGGGACACCCGCGATGCCCGCAAACGACGACGCCCGGCCGGAGCCGGGCGTCGCCTTGTCTCGTTTTGCCTCGCCTCCTCCCGGCGCGGCGCGAGGCCGCGGCGGGAGGGGGCGGTCCGGTCAGAACCGGCAGAAGCAGTAGGCGAAGATCCGGCCCTGCGGGCCCTTGCCGTTGTCCTCCAGCGCGCGCTGGAACATCGCCAGGTCGCGTTCGGCCTGCGGCGCGGCCTTCGCCAGCAGGCTGCGGGCGAGATCGGAGTGGCCGACCACGGCGCGACCGGCGGCGGTGCCGACGAAACCGCCGAACCAGCGCTCCAGCGGGGTCAGTTCGCGTTCGATGTAGCGCACATGGTAGGTGCCGGGCTTGTCGCCGAGCTTGGCGCGCTTGGCGGCGTCGTTGAGCGCGGTCTGCAGGCCGCCGAAGGCGTCGACCAGGCCGCGCTCCTTCGCCTGCGCGCCGGTCCACACGCGGCCGCGGGCGACCGCGTCCACGTCCGCGACCGGCTTCTTGCGCGCTTCCGAGACGCGCCCGGTGAAGTCGCGGTAGCCCTTCTCGATCACCGTCTGCATGACCTGCGCGACCTGCGCCGGCATCGGCCGGGTGATGTCGAACGCGCCGGCGATCGACGTGGTGGCGACGCCGTCGGTGTGCACGCCGACCTTCTCCAGGGTGTGGGTGATGTTCGGCACGAGGCCGAAGATGCCGATCGAACCGGTGATCGTCGACGGGTCGGCGTAGATGCGATCGGCGTTCATGCTGATCCAGTAGCCGCCGGACGCGGCGAGGTCGCCCATCGAAACGATCACCGGCTTGCCGGCCTTCTTCAGCGCGACCACCTCGCGGCGGATCTGCTCGGAGGCGTAGACCTCGCCGCCGGGCGAGTTCACGCGCAGCACGACGGCCTTGACGCTGTCGTCGTCGCGCGCGTCGCGCAGCAGCGCCGCGGTCGATTCGCCGCCGACGGTGCCCGGCGGCTGTTCGCCGCCCTGGATCTCGCCCTCGGCCACCACCACCGCGACGTGGCCCTTGTCGCCGAAGTCGGGCAGCGCGCCGTTGAGGCTGGCGACGTAGCGGTCCAGCGACACCTGGCGGAAACCGCCGTCGGCGCTGTCGTCGGCGACGCCGCGCTCGGTCATCAGGTCCTCGACCTCCTCCTGGGTCTTCAGTCCGTCCACCCACTTCTGGTTCAGCGCGTACTTGGCCAGGTCGCCCTGGGCGGCCTCGATGTCGGCCGGCAGCTGCTCGATGCTGGCGCCGAGCGCGGCGGCGTCGAGCTTGCGCGGTCTGGCGATGTCGGCGAGGTAGCGCTGCCACACGTCGTTCATCCAGAACAGGTCGGCCTCCTTCGCCGCCGGCGAGGCCGCGTCGAGCACGTAGGGCTCGGCCGCCGACTTGTACTCGCCGACCTTGAACAGGTGCACGTCGACGCCGAGCTTGTCCTGCAGGCCTTCGCGGTAGTACTGGCGATAGCGGCTGAGGCCTTCGAGCAGGATCCCGCCCATCGGGTCGAGGTAGACCTCGTTGGCCTGCGCCGCGAGCAGGTACTGGGCCTGGTCGAAGCTTTCGCCGAAGGCGACGATCTGCTTGCCGGAGGCGCGCAGGTCGGCCAGCGCCTGGGCGACCTCGCGGATTGAGGCGTAGCCGCTGAACCGCATGCGGTCCACGCGCAGCAGCACGCGCTCGATGCGCTTGTCGTCCTTCGCGGCGTTGATCGCGGTCAGCAGGTCGCGCAGCTGCACTTCCTCGCCGCGCTTGTCGCCGAGCGCCTGCGCGAGCGCGCGGCTGGTCGGATCGACGGTGTACTGCTCGACCAGCGCGCCTTCGGGCGCGATGACCAGGGTGCTGCGGCTCTCGACCGGCATCACCTGCGGCTTGCTGGTGCCCAGCGCGGCCAGGACCAGCAGCACCAGGCCGAAGAAGATCACGTTGAGGATCAGCCGGCGGGTGAAGTTCATCGCGTCCCACAGGCCTTTGAGCAGGCTGAGGATCGGGCCGCGGGACGGCGTGGCATTCATCGGGGACATCTCCTGGGAACGTGGTCGCTGCGATCAGTGTGCCCGCGGCGGGCGCGGCGGTCATCCGCCATCCGTCACACCGCCGTCCGGGGGGGCGGGCGCGCGGCCCGGACCGCGCCGAGGCAGGGGTCAGGCGGCTTCGCCGGCGGCGAGGCGGCGGTCGTCCGGGTGCGGCAGCGGCAGCCGCCGGAGCTGGCGGTGCAGGCGCAGGCCGAGCAGGGTCGCGGCCACGGTCAGGCCGGCGATCAGGCCCATCCACATCCCCCGCGGCCCCAGCGCCGGGACCAGCCCGCCCAGGCCGAGGCCGAGGATCGCCCCCAGCGGCATGCCGATGCCCCAGTAGGCGACCGCGGCCAGCAGCATCGGCACCCGGGTGTCCTTCAGCCCGCGCAGGGCGCCGACCGACAACACCTGCACGCCGTCGGGGAACTGGAACGCCGCGGCCAGCAGCAGCAACGAGGCGGCCAGCGCGATCACCGCCGGATCGTGGGTGTAGAGCCCGGCGATGGCGTGGTTGCCGGCCAGCAGCATCCCGGCGCTGAGCAACTGGGTGCCCAGCACCAGCGCGTAGCCGGCGAGCGCGGCGCGGCGCAGGGCGGCGCGGTCGCCGCGGCCCACCGCGTGGCCCACGCGCACCGTGGTCGCCTCGGCCAGCGCCATCGGCAGCATGAAGCACAGGCTGGCGACGTTGATCGCGATCTGGTGCGCCGCCGCCGGCACCGTGCCGAGCCGGCCGATCACCAGCGCGGTGGCGATGAACAGCCCGCCCTCCATCAGCCAGGTGATGCCGATCGGCAGCCCCAGCGCGAGCAGGCCGCGGATCGGCGGCCACCGCGGCGGGTCGCGCCACCGGAACAGGTGCAGCGACCGGAACCGGCGGGCGCGCAGCAGGTACAGCCCGAGCCCCAGCGCCTGCGTCCACAGCATCAGCGCCGAGGCCCAGCCCAGCCCGCCCGCGCCCAGCGCCGGCAGGCCGCCGACGCCGAAGGTCAGCGCCCAGCCCAGCGGCGCCAGCACCAGCAGCCCGCCCAGGCCGAAGACCATCGTCGGTACGGTGTGGTGGAGGCCGTCGCAGAGGTAGCGCATGCACAGGTACAGCGCCAGCGCCGGCGCGCCCCAGCGGATGCCGGAGACGAAGGCCGCGGCGCCCGGCCGGATCTCCGGCGCGATGCCCAGCCACGGCAGCGCCGACGGCAGCAGGCTGAGGAACACGAACATCCCCAGGCCCAGCGCCAGCGCCAGCCACAGCGCCTGGCGGAACAGCGGGCCGATCTCCTCGCGGCGGCCGGCGCCGTCGAGCTGCGACACCGACGCCGGCACCGCGATCAGCGTGCCCATCGGCACCAGCAGCGGCAGCCAGAACAGCGCGGTGCCCACCGACACCGCGGCCAGCGTCGCGGTGCCGTGGCGGCCGGCGATCACCGCGTCGACCAGGCCGATCAGCCCGGTCGAGAGGTGTCCGGCGATCAACGGTGCGGCCAGCCGCGCGCTGGCGCGCAGCTCGTCGCGGAAACGCGTCCGGTGGTCGGGCGAGGGGGACATGTGCGGGACGGCGGGCCGTGGGAGCAGGGCGCGGCGATCGCGCACGGGCTGGTATCTTAGCGCCCGACGTCCGCGCACCGGGGAACGATGTCCGACCCACACGCCCACGCCGCGCCCGCGCGGTGCGAGAACTGCGCGACCGCGCTGCAGGGCCCCTGGTGCCACGTCTGCGGCCAGCACGGGCACAACCCGCTGCGCAGCGTCGCGCATGCGCTGGAAGAGGTGTTCGAGTCGTTCTGGCACGTGGACGGTCGCATCGTCCGCACCCTGCGCGACCTGTGCGTGCCCGGCCGGCTGGCCGCGAACTTTCTCGCCGGCCACCGCGTCCGCTACCTGCCGCCGCTGCGGCTGTTCCTGATCCTCACCGTGCTGACCTTCTTCGTCGGCAAGCTCGCGCTGCATTTCGATCCGGGCGAGGCGATCCGGATCGACGCCGGCGATCGCGACGCGCGCAAGGGCGTCGTCGCCGCCGACGCCGGCGACGAGGCGATCGACCCCGCGTTCGCCGCGGCCGCGACCGTCGACGAGGTGTTGCAGGCGCGCGCCCGCAAGCAGCGCGAACTGGCGCAGGCCCGCAACGATCCCGATGCCGGCTGGATGGTGAGCGCGATCGGCGACATCGCCCGCGAGCAGATCGACGACCGGGCCCGGGACCGGATGCGCGCGCTCGGGGCCACGCCGGCGCAACTGCGCGCGCTGGAGACCCCGGTGGAAGCGCCCGCGCCTGCCGCGGACGGGTCCGTCCCGGCCGATGCCCGGGCGAACGAATCCCCTGCTGCCGGCGCGCATGCGGCCGGCGAGGACGGGCTGCTGCAGCGCTGGCTCGCGCACCGCGCGGACCGGCTCAAGCAGAACGCCATGCGGGTCAAGGACAGCCCCGACGAATTCTTCCGGCTGGTGCTGGGCGCGGTGCCGGGGGCGCTGTTCCTGCTGGTGCCGCTGTTCGCGCTGTGCCTGCGGCTGCTGTACCTGCGTGCGCCCTTCGGCTACCTGGAGCACCTGGTCGTCGCGTTCTACAGCCACGCCTTCATGCTGCTGATGCTGCTGGCCGATTTCGTGCTGATCGGGCTGGGCGGCCTCCCGGGCGTCCCGGTCCCGCTGGGCGGCGCGCTGGCGGCCCTGGGTTCGGTGCTGCTGTTCCTGCTGGTGCCGCCGTACCTGCTGTGGACCCAGAAGCGGGTCTACGCGCAGGGGTGGTTCATCACGCTGGCGAAATACGCCATGCTGGGCACCGTCTACACCGTCCTGCTGAGCCTGGTGCTGGTCTACGCCGTGCTCGCGGGCATGAGCAGCTGAGGACGACGCGCATGGCCGCCAAGCGACGCGGATCGAAACAGGTGGTGTACGAGGTGAACGTGGAGGTCGACGCCGCCGTCCACGAGGCCTACCGCGCCTGGCTGCGCGACCACGTCGCGGAGATGCTGGCGCTGCCGGGCTTCAAGGGCGCGAAGACCTTCGACGTGCTCGAACCGCCACCCAGCGCCGGACGCGTCGGCCTGTCCGTGCAGTACGTGCTGCAGGATCGGGAGGCGCTGGACGACTACCTGCGCGACCACGCGCCGCGGATGCGCGCCGAAGGCGTCGCCCGCTTCGGCGACCGCTTCGTGGCGACCCGGCGGGTGCTGCGCGGCGCGGGGTGACGCGGCGCGCCTTCGACGATCTGCCCTCGAGGTCTCCCGAAGCCCGCCGCGCGGGCTGGCGGATATCCCGCCGACGCGCTTACGACGCGGCGCCGTCGGGCGTCCAGTGCATCGGCAGGTGGGTGCCGTGGAGCGCCGGACCGGTGACGACGAAGCCGAGCCGTTCGTACAGCCGGCGCGCGCCGGGGTTGGCCTGCAGCACGTGCAGGTGCATGCCGCGGCCGAGCGCCGCGGCGTCGGCCTGGCTCTGCCGGATCAGGGCCTCGCCCGCGCCCTGCCCGCGCAGCGCCGGGAACAGGCAGATGTCGACGATCAGGTGGTCCGGCGCCGACCGCTGCAGGTAGTAGCGTCCGGCCGGGCGTCCCTTGCGTTCGATCGCCAGGAAGTCGGTGTCGCCGTAGTGGGCGAGATAGTGCCGGTGCTGCAGCGCGAACTGCTGGTCGAGGAACTGGCGCTTGGCGGGCGCCGGCCACGGCACCGTGGCCATTTCCTCCGCCCGGGTCGTGGCGTACAGGTCGCGCAGCCACGGCAGGTCGTCCGCACGCAGCCAGCGCAGCGAAAACCCGCGCTCGGCGAGGCGCGCGGGCGCGGTCATGCGGTTGGGCCGTTCCGCGGGGAACGGCGCCAACCGGTCGGGAGCGGCCGCCGTCACCTCAGGGGAAGGACGGGTAGATGCCCTGCAGCGCGATGCAGAAGTTCACCCCGAGGTAGGGCTGCTGGTTCTGGTGCGGCTGGCCGCCGCCGGCGCTGGCGCTGATCATGTTCGGCGCGAACGTGGTGTTGGGCGTACCGGAAGCGAAAGGCTTGACGCCGGTCGAACCGGGAATCGACAGGCCGCCGTTCGCGACAGGCGTCCCGACACGCTTGGTCGTGTCGTTCTGCACGAAAGCGTTCACGCCGTGATTGTGCTGCGGGATCTCGTTGCTGCTGAGCGTGACCGTATTGACGCCGAAGCTCTGGCCCAGCGTGCGCGGCGACAGGCCCGGGCCGTTGCCCTGCTGGCAGCCGGCGCGGCCGGCGAAATTCGGCAACTGGAAGGTCGTCTGGCCGTTGCCGCCATAGGTGACGCCGAGCAGCGAGAACAGCGCGGTGTTCTGCGAGATCGGCAGGGTGGCGCCGTTGGCGAATGCCCAGCCGCGCGGATTGAAGTTGAAGCCGAACAACTGGATTTCGCCGATGAAGGGCTGTGTCATGGGTTGGTTCCTCCGATGAGGTGGCCGCGCCGGATGGGCGGTGGCCGCGCCTGCGTGGCGCAGTGGATGCGGTGGCCGGCGATGCGGATCAGCCCTGCGACGGGAAGATGCCGAACGTCGCGATGCAGTACTGCACCGTCAACGTGGGCATGCAGTTCTCGTGCGGCTGGCTGCCGCCGGCGAGCGACGTGGACTGGGCGGACATGGCCAAAACGGTGGCGCCCGTGGTGTCGGACACGTAGAAGGTGTCGCCGCTGATCGAGCCGGGCAGCAGGGTGTTGCCGGGGGTCAGCGAACTCGCTGCAGCGGTCGTCGCGACGAGCGTGTGCGTATGCGCCGGCATCTGCGTCGGCAGCACGGTCACGGATTCGGTGCCGGCGCGCTGGCCGATGACGTAATTGCTCAGGCCGGGGCCCTGGCCCTGGTGGATCGGCAGGCGGCCGCGCAGATCGGGCACCGCGAACGTGGTCTGGCCGTCGCCGCCATAGGTGGTGCCGATCAGGGCGAACAGCGCGTCGAATTCCGAGATCGGCAGCAGGCTGCCGTCGCAGGCCTGCCAGCCGTTGGGGGCGCCGCGGGTGCCGAAACCGAACATGCGGATTTCGCCGATGTAGGGAGTGCTCATGTGTCTGTGCTCCGAATATGAGGACGTCCGCGCGGTGGTCCGGCGCAGCGCCCGTGGGTCCTTGTCGAGTCGCGGGCGGTCAGTTGCGCGACGGGAAGATGCCGCTCAGCGCGATGCAGAAGTTGATGACGCTGTACGGCTGCAGATTCGGATGCGGCTGGTTGCCGCCGACTGCGGCGACGGTCTGCGGATTCTGTGGGACGAGGGGGCCGTTGCTCGCTGCGTAGAGGTTCGGCGCAGTTGCCGTGCTCGTGCTGGTACCGAACACCCGGCCCGTCGGGATGCGATTGTCGCCGCCGGTGGTCGAGGCGTTCATCGAGTGGGTGTGCGCCGGCAGGTTGGTGCTCAGCAGGGTCACGTTCTCGACGCCCGAGGACTGGCCGATCTGCACCGACGGCGGCTGCCAGCTCGGGTCGACCGAGGAGGCGTAGCCGATCGGGGTCCGGCTGCGCAGGTCGGGCAGCGCGAAGTTGGTGGTGCCGTTGCCCCCGTACTGCGTCCCCAGCAGCGAGAACAGGGCCTGATTCTGGTTGATCGGCAGCAGTTGGCCGTTCGCCAGCGCCCAGAATTTCGGTGCGAAATTGAAGCCGGCCATCATGATCTGGCCGATGAAGAATTCGCTCATCGTGATCCCCCTATCTAGAAGAATAGCGGGCCGCCTCATGCGACCCGCCGGGCTACTCTGAACCAGCCCTCGCCACCCCACAAGGTCCCTACGGTGGCGTATGTGCTACGCCGCGGGCGAAACGCGGGGCTTCCCCTCGCCGGTCGATCCTGTTCCAATGCGGGTTCGTCGGTCGCGCGAACGCCGTGGCCGCGGCGCAGTCCGTCTTCCGTTGAGCAACAAGATCGCGGGACGGAACACCGCAAGGCCGTCCCGCGCCGGGACGAACCACAGGGGGAACAGGGATATGCACATGCTCACGTCGCTCTTCGCGAAAAGCCGGGGCCATTTGGCTCGAGCCAGCCTCGCCGTCGGTCTGCTGGCGCTCGCAGCGCTGTGGCCCACGCTGGCCAGCGCAGCCCACACCTCGATCGTCTGTCCCGCCAAGAGCGGTACCGTGTCCAACGGCGGCACGGTCTCCATCAACGTGACCGACTGCACGCCCCTGGGCATCGGATTCGCAGGGACTGGCCCGGTCGACGGCCCGGCGTTGCCTGCGCACGGCAGCGCCAACCTGCGCATCACCGGCTCGAACTGGTTCGTCGATTACAGCCACAACGGCGACAGCGCCACCAGCGACTTCTTCGAATTCACCGATGCGTCCGGCAACGGCGGCGGCCAGGAAACCGTGCGCGTGACGATCACCATCACGCCGCCGGCCTCGCCCATCACGGTGTCGCCGGCCTCGCTGCCGACGATGACCGCCGGCACGTCGTTCTCGCAGACCCTGACTTCCACCGGTGGCGTCGCACCCTATACCTACACGCTGCAGAGCGGCGTGCTGCCGGTCGGCCTGACGCTCTCCAGCAGCGGCGTGCTCAGCGGCACGCCCACCCAGCGCGGCGGCTACACCTTCAGCGTGCGCTCGACGGATTCGACGTCGCCCACGGCGCAGTTCGTCGACAAGGGCTACACCGGCACGGTCCAGAACCCGACCCTGACCCTCGCCACGCCCAACGCCACCGCCATCCAGAGCACGCCGTTCTCGCAGACCCTGTCCACCAGCGGCGGCGTCGCGCCCCACACCTATGCGCTCGAGACCGGCACCCTGCCGGCGGGCATCACCCTCTCTTCCTCCGGCGTGGTCAGCGGCACCACGACCGCGACCCCGGGCCTATACCCGGTCACGATCCGGGTCACCGATTCGAGCACCGGCCCGGGCAGCTATTTCGAGATCGAGAACTACACCCTCACCGTCGCCCCGCCGCCGAGCGTCAGCATCGCGGTGTCGCCTGCCAGCGTCAGCGAAGACGGCGCGACCAACCTCACCTACACGGTCACCCGCAGCCTCAACCTGACCTCGCCGACCGTGGTGAACATCACCACCTCCGGCACCGCCACGGCGGGCACCGACTACACCGGCAACGTCGCCACGCTCTCCATCCCGGCCGGTTCGCTCACCGCCACGATCGTCATCGACCCGACCGTCGACGGCACCGTCGAAGCCGACGAGACCGTCACCCTGACCGTCGCCGCCGGCTCGGGCTACACCGTCGGCGTCCCGGCCAGCGCCACCGGCACCATCCTCAACGACGACGTGCCGACCGCGACGATCACCGTCTCGCCGGCGAACGTCGCCGAAGACGGCGCGCCGAACCTGGTCTACACCGTCACCCTGAACCAGGCGTCGTTCTCGGCGCTGTCGATCGGCTACACCATCGGCGGCACCGCCACCAACGGCACCGACTACGCCACGATCGCCTCGCCGCTGGTCATTCCGGCCGGCAGCACCACCGGCACGATCACCGTCAACCCGACCGCCGACGCCACCATCGAAGCCAACGAGACGGTCACCCTGACCCTCAACGCCGGCGCCGGCTACACCGTCGGCGTGCCCAACAGCGCCACCGGCACCATCCTCAACGACGACCTGCCGAACCTGGTGATCAACGACGTCACCGCCAGCGAAGGCAACGCCGGCACCACCAACTTCACCTTCACGGTGAGCCTGAGCGCCCCGGCCGGCCCGGGCGGCGTCACCTTCGACATCGCCACCGCCAACGGCACCGCCACGGCGGGCGTGGACTACGTCGCCAACAGCCTGACCGGCCAGACCATCCCGGCCGGCAGCAGCACCTACACCTTCACCGTGCAGGTCAACGGCGACACGCTCAACGAGGCGACCGAGATCTTCTTCGTCAACGTCACCAACGTGGTCAACGCGGTGGTGGTCGACGGCCAGGGCGTGGGCACGATCAGCAACGACGATCCGCTGCCGAGCCTGTCGATCAACGACGTGACCGTGGTCGAAGGCAACGCCGGCACCACCAACGCGGTGTTCACCGTGACCCTGAGCGCCGCCAGCGGCCAGACCGTCACCGTCAACTACGCCACCGCCGACGGCACCGCGACCCAGCCGGCCGACTACACCAACACGTCGGGCACGCTGACCTTCACCCCGGGCCAGACCACCCGCACCATCACCGTGCCGGTGATCGGCGAGACCATCCCCGAGGCGAACGAGACCTTCTTCGTCAACCTCAGCAGTTCGACCAACGCGACGATCAGCGACAACCAGGGCGTCGGCACCATCACCAACGACGACGTGCCGGTGACGGTCAGCCCGGCCACGGTGCCCAACGGCACGGTGGCGGCGGCCTACAGCCAGACGCTGAGCGCCAGCGGCGGCGTCGGTCCGTACAGCTTCGCGGTCACCGCCGGCGCGCTGCCGGCCGGCCTGACCCTGTCCCCGGGCGGCGTGCTCAGCGGCACCCCGACCGCGGGCGGCACCTTCACCTTCACCGCCACCGCGACCGACAACAGCCCGTTCCCGGGTCCGTTCTCGGGCAGCCAGGCCTACACCCTGACCATCGCGCCGCCGACGATTTCGCTGCCGGCGACCTCGCTGGCCGGCGGCACGCTCGGTGCGCCGTATTCGGCCACGATCACCGCGGCCTCGGGCGGCACCGCGCCGTACGGCTACGCGGTCACCGCCGGCGCGCTGCCGGGCGGCCTGACCCTCAACGCCTCGACCGGCGCCATCACCGGCACGCCGAGCGCGCTGGGCACGTTCAACTTCAGCATCACCGCCACCGACAGCAGCACCGGCACCGGCCCGTACACGGCGACGCAGAGCTATGCGATCACCGTGATCGACAACCCGCCGGTCGCCAACCCGGTGTCGCTGACCGTCGCCTACAACGCGCCGGCGACCAACGTCCCGCTGAACATCACCGGCGGCGCCGCGGTCACGGTCTCCGAGGTCGTGCCCTCGCAGCACGGCACGGTCATCGCCAGCGGCAACACGATCACCTACCAGCCCGACCCGGGCTACGCCGGCCCCGACAGCTTCACCTACAGCGCGACCAACAGCGGCGGCACCTCGGCGCCGGCGACGGTCACGATCACGGTGCAGGATCCGGTGATCACCATCACCCCGTCCGGCGGCTTCGCGGCGACGATCGGCAGCCCGTACACCCAGACCTTCAGCTTCAACGGCGGCGCCCAGCCGTGGTCGGGCTACCAGGTCACCAGCCTGCCGGCCGGCCTGTCGATCACCGGCACCACCGCCAACACGGTGACGATCTCCGGCACGCCCACGCAGGCCGGTTCGTTCAACCTCAACGTGTCCGCCACCGACAGCAGCACGGGCAACGGTCCGTACAGCGTCGGCCAGGCGTTCACGCTGACCGTGGCTGCGCCGACGCTGACCCTCGCCCCGGCGGCCGGCACGTTCACGCCGACCTACGGCGCGCCGTATTCGCAGACCTTCACCGCGAGCGGCGGCATCGGGCCGTACACCTACGCCGTCACCGGCACCTTGCCGACCGGACTGACGCTGAGCGGCGACACCGTGTCGGGCACGCCGACGCAGCCGGGCAACTACGTCGTGCTGATCACCGCGACCGATACCGGCTCCACCGGGGCCGGCGCGCCGTTCACCGTCCAGCAGAGCTACACCTTCAACGTGGCCGCGCCGACGATCACGGTGAATCCGGCGACCCTGCCGAACCCGGTCGCCAATGCGGCCTACGCGCAGACGCTCACCGCGAGCGGCGGCGTCGCGCCCTACGGCTTCTCGGTGACCGCGGGCGCCCTGCCGCCGGGCATCACCCTGGCGGCCGGCGGCGCGCTGTCGGGCACCAGCAACCAGGTGGGCACCTACAACTTCACCGTCACCGCGACCGACAACTTCGGCCAGACCGGCAGCCGTGCGTACACCGTGAGCATCGCGGCGCCGACCCTGACCCTGACCCCGGCCGCGGGCACCCTGACCGCCGCCTACGCGGCGCCGTTCACGCAGGTCTTCACCGCCGCCGGCGGCTCGGGCAGCTTCAGCTACGCGATCACCGGCACGCTGCCGGCGGGCCTGAGCTTCAGCGGCAACACGCTGTCGGGCACGCCGACGGTCCCGGGCAGCTACCCGATCACCGTCACCGCCACCGACACCGTGCTCACCGGTGCGGGCGCGCCGTTCACCGCGTCGAACAACTACACGATCGACGTGCCGGCGCCGACGATCGCGGTCGCCCCGGCGACGCTGCCGAACACCACGGCCGGCCTGGCCTACAGCCAGACGCTGACCGCGACCGGCGGCGCGAGCCCGTACACGTTCGCCGTCACCGCGGGCAGCCTGCCGACCGGCACGTCGCTGACCGCGGCCGGCGCGCTGTCGGGCACCACCACGGCGTCGGGCACGTTCAACTTCACCGTCACCGCGACCGACGCGTTCGGCCAGACCGGCACGCAGGCCTACACGGTGGTCGTGGCGGTCCCGACCCTCACCCTGACCCCGGCGACGCTGCCGGCCGCCACCGCGGGCACCGCCTACACCCAGGTGCTGACCGTCAGCGGCGGCATCGCGCCGTACACCACGACCCTGACCGGCACGCTGCCGGCCGGCGTCACCTTCAACGCCGCGACCCGCACCTTCTCCGGCACGCCGACGCAGGCGGGCACGTTCAACCTGAGCGTGACCGTCACCGACAGCACCGGCGGCACCGCGGCCACGGTCACCAACGCCTACACGTTGACCGTCGCCGCGCCGACGCTGACCCTGACTCCGGCGGCCGGCGCGCTGCCCGGCGGCACGGCCGGCACGGCCTACAGCCAGACGTTCACCGCCAGCGGCGGCATCGCGCCGTACACCTACGCGGTCAGCGCGGGTGCGTTGCCGGCGGGCCTGACGCTCAACACGAGCACCGGCGCGCTGAGCGGCACGCCGACCGTGGCGGGCAACTTCACCTTCAGCATCCGCGCCACCGACAGCACCACCGGCACCGCCGGCACCGTCACCAACGCCTACACGCTCGCGCTGTCGGCGCCGACGATCACGGTGAACCCGCCGACGCTGCCGGGCGGCGTGCTGTTCGTGCCGTACCAACACGTGTTCTCGGCGGTGGGCGGCACCGCGCCGTACACCTTCGCGATCAGCGCCGGTGCGCTGCCCACGGGCGTGACCCTGGCCACCACCGGTGCGCTCAGCGGGACGCCGACCGTGGCCGGCACCTACACGTTCACCGTGCGGGCGACCGACGGGCTGGGCTTCACCGGCACCCGCGCCTACACCGTGACCGTGGTCGATCGCCCGGATCCCTCGCGCGATCCGGAAGTGCGCGGCCTGCTGGAATCGCAGGCCGATGCGACCCGTCGCTTCGCCCGCGGCCAGATCGACAACTTCCAGCAGCGCCTGCAGCGCCTGCACGGCGGCGGCGGCGCGAACGACCGCGTCGACGTCGGCATCTCGGCGGCCGCCTCGCGGTACTGCCCGGAAGTGGTCGGCCAGATCCCGGATCCGACCTGCGAGCGCAGCCTGCGTGGCGGCGCCGGCGGGAATGGCGGGAATGGCGGCGGCAACGGCCTGATGGGCGGCGGCAACGCCGCGAACGGCGGCGGCCAGGGCAGCCCCTACGGCCTGTGGGCCGCCGGTTCGATCCGCTCCGGCAGCCATGACGGCCGCAACGGCAGCGCCGGCGTCGACTTCGAGACCGACGGCGTCAGCTTCGGCATCGACTACCGCGTCAACGACGTGTTCGCCTTCGGCGGCGGCATCGGTTACGGCCGCGACGGCAGCGACATCGGCGACCACGGCTCGCACAACGACGGCAACGCGTACACGATCGCCCTCTACGGCAGCTACAGCCCGGGCAACCGCATGTTCATCGACGGCCTGTTCGGCTACCAGACGCTGGACTACGACCTGCGCCGCTACCTGACCACCAACGGCGGCTACGTCCGCGGCAGCCGCGACGGTTCGCAGTGGTTCGGGTCGGTGTCGATCGGCGGCGACTTCGAGCACGGCGCGTGGCGCTTCAGCCCGTACGTGCGCGGCGACGTGGCGCGGGCGCGGCTCAACGGCTTCACCGAAACCGGCGATCCGATCTTCGCGCTGCGCTACGAGGCGATGGACGTCGACACCGACACCGGCAGCGCCGGCCTGCGCGTCGATTACCACCACGAAGCCACGTGGGGCATGCTGGTGCCGAAGTTCATGCTGGAATACCAGCACGACTTCAAGGCCAGCAGCGCGCAGAGCCTGCGTTACGCCGACCTGCCGCTGGGTCCGTTCTACCGCGCGGGCCTGGACGAGTTCGACCGCACCCGCCTGCTGTTCGGCATCGGCCTGATGTTCGACATGAACAACGACTGGTCGTTCCGGATCGACTATCGCGGCCTGATCGGCAGCGACGACCGGGACAACGGCGTGCAGGTGAACGTCGACCGCAGGTTCTGATCGACGCCCCATCGCGTGACCCCGAGCGCCGCTGCCCACGCAGCGGCGCTTTTTTTGTGCGGTCCGGGCCGTCGTCCGGCCCGGCCGCGCGCCCCCGACGCAGCCAGTGAGATGCAGCGATGCTAGAGTGCCGGTTCGGGGCCGAGACGCCCCGTCGGGATACGGCGCTGGGGAAGTACATGGGTCCGGAACACGACACTGACGGCGCGCTGCGGCGGCGCCTCGCACAGGGACTGCGCAGCGCGGCGGCGTTCGCGCTCGCGGCCGCGCTGTGGCCCGCGCAGGCATGGGCGGCGCCGGTGCTGACGGTGGCCGACGTCACCGGCCCGGAAAACAACGACGCCGATCCGTACTTCCACTTCGTCGTGCGCCTGAGCGAGCCCGCGCCGCCCGGCGGCGTGCATTTCGACATCGCGACGCGCGACGGGACCGCCGACAGCGGCGACTACGCTTCCGGCATGGCGGTGACCGACGCGACCATCGCCGAAGGCGAACAGGCCTACGCCTTCGACGTCCCGGTCTTCGGCGACAGCGACTACGAGCCCGACGAGACCTTCCACGTCGAGGTGACCAGCGTCGTCGGCGCCGACGTCGGCGACGGCGAGGCGCTGGGCACGATCCTCAACGACGAGATCCTGCCGGTGATCAGGATCCGCGAAACGAGCGTGATCGAAGGCGACAGCGGCGACCAGGTCGTGCCGGTGGAAGTCACGCTGGATTATCCGGCCGCGCAGGAGGTGCGTTTCGACTACCGCACCCTGGAGTGGACTGCGCGTGCCTACGAGGATTTCGAACCGGTGAGCGGCACCCTGGTGTTCGCCCCCGGGGAGACGCGCAAGACCATCGACGTCATCGTCCACGGCGATGTCGAGCCCGAACGCACCGAGAGCTTCGAGTTCGAGACCGACAACATGGTCGGCGGCGAGTTCATCGATCACGGGTCGGTCATCATCGTCAGCGACGACAGCTGGAACTTCGTGCTGCAGCCGGAGGCGTTCCCGGACGGCCGCATGGGCGTGCGCTACGACGCGATCTTCTACGTCGCGACCTCGAACACGGCCTACCCGCCGACCTACGAGATCGTCTCCGGCAGCCTGCCGCCCGGGATCCAGGTGACGCCCTCGAACGGGCACATGTACCTCATCGGCTATCCCACCGCGACCGGCACCTATGCGTTCACCCTCAAGGCGACCGGGCGCGACGGCCCGGGCGAGGTGGTGAGCAGCCGCGACTACACGATCACGATCCTGGGCCCCGACATCGTCCTGCCGGCGACCACGCTGCCGCCGGCCGCGTTCGCGCAGACGTATTCGGCCGCGCTCAATCCCGCCAGCGGCGGCACGCCGCCGTACCACTACGCCGTCACCGCCGGCGCGCTGCCGTCGGGCGTGACGCTCGGCGACGGCGGCACCCTCGCCGGCGACCCCCGCGAGTCGGGTGCGTACGCCTTCACGGTCACCGTCACCGACAGCAGTCCCGGCGGGCCGTACACCGCCAGTCGGGACTACGCGCTGCAGGTCCAGCCTCCCGAGTTCCGGTTCGAGCCGATCTTCCCGGTGGACGTCGGAGCCCAGGGCCAGCCTTACCACGCCGCCTTCCGGATCGTCGGCGAGCACACCGACCCGGTGGCGTATGCGGTCGCCGACGGTGCGCTGCCGGCGGGATTGCACCTGAGCGCCGATGGCGTGATCAGCGGCATCCCCACGGAGGCCGGCGATTTCACCTTGACGCTGTCGCTCACCGACAGCACCCGCAGCGTGCCGGGCGTGGCGACGGACGTCCTACGCCTGACCATCATGTCGTCGGAGGTCTCGTTCGGGCCGGACACGCTGCCGCCTGCCGTCGTCGGCACGCTGTTCGAGCAGTATTTCGTCGGCGAGGGCGGGTTGGCGCCGTACAGCTATCGGCTGGTCGGCGGGGCGCTGCCCCCCGGGCTCGTGGTCGAGTACGGCCGCCTGTACGGCGTCCCGACCGCCGCGGGCAGCTACGCGTTCACGATCGAGCTCACCGACGATATCGGCGCGACCTACCAGCGCGCCTACACGCTCGACGTGAGCGTGGCGCCGATCAGCCGCGATCCGGTCGTGCTGCCCGCCGTCACCGCGGGCCGCTACTACGCCGAATCGCTGTCGTCCGGCACCCATGGCGGCATCGCGCCGTACCGCTACCGCCTGGCCCCGGGGACGACGCTGCCCGCGGGCCTGCAGTTCTCGGAGCAGGACGGCACGCTGTCGGGCACCACCACCGACATCGGCCGCTTCGACCTGCTCATCGACGTCACCGACAGCGCGCCGCAGCCGACGACCGTGCGCTGGAGCTTCGACATCCGCGTCGTGCCGCCCGGGCTCGGCATCTACGGCCCCGACCGGCTCCGCGCCGCCGCCGTCGGCAGCGTGTACGTCGACACCTTCCAGGCCGGCGGCGGACAGGCGCCCTACACGTTCGCGATCACCGCCGGCGCGCTCCCGGCGGGCGTGACCCTGCGTCCCGACGGCTTCATGTCGGGCACGCCGACCGTCGCCGGCAGTTACGCCTTCACCGTCACCGTCACCGACAGCAGTGCGTCGAAGGGACCGTTCAGCGCGCATCGCGAATACATCCTGGTGGTCGGCGACGCGGTGCTGACGCTGGAGCCCGGCGTGCTGCCGGTCGCCCGGCAGGGCACGGCCTATGCCGCGACCCTGCGGCCGGGCGGCGGCACGGCGCCGTACCACACCGCGATCACGTCCGGCACCCTGCCGCCCGGGCTGAGCCTGAGCGACGACGGCGTGATCAGCGGCGTGCCCTCCGGCGGCGGTTCCCTGCCGTCCACCGATTACACCTTCACCATCGGCCTGACCGACGCCCAGGGCCACACCCTGATGCGGCTGACCTACATCACCCTGATGCCCGCGCAGACGGGGACCGGCGCCGAGGCGCTGCCGATCGCGACGGTCCGCACCCTCGACACCCAGTCCGGCGTGGAAGCGAACACGACGCTGCACGCCGGCGGCGGCGCCGCGACCGGCGCCACCCTCGTGTCGATCGCGCCGGCCACCGCGGGCGAGGCGCGGATCGAACGCGCCGGCGACGACTATCGCCTGCGTTTCCTGCCGTCGGCGACGTTCTCCGGCGTCGCCGAGGTCACCTACACGCTGACCAACGCCGCGGGCACGTCCGCACCGGCGACGATCACCTTCCGGGTCGCGGCCCGACCCGTGCCGCTGCACGATGCGCGGGTGAAGCGCCTGCTCGACCTGCAGGCGCGCAGCGCGCGGCGGTTCGCCGATGCGCAGATGGAGAATTTCCGCCAGCGGCTGGAACGCCTGCACGACGCGCGCGAATCGCGCGGCTTCGCCAACGGCCTGCGCGCGACCGCCGCGCCGGTGTGCGTGCGCGAGGTCGGCGCGCCGCCCGACCGCGTCTGCGCCCGGCCGCCGTCGGCGCGCGACGACGCCGAGGCGCGGCGCGCCGCCGCGCCCGATCCGCTGTTCGCGCTGTGGACCGCGGGCACGCTGCGCTCGGCGAACCAGGACGGCCGCAGCCCCGGCGGAGCGTTCGAGACCGACGGCGTCAGCCTCGGCGCGGACTATCGCGTCGACGGCCGCTTCGCCTTCGGCGCCGGCGTCGGCTATGCCCGCGACGGCGACATGATCGAGGACAGCGACCGCATCGCGCGCAGCCGCGGCGAGGCGCTGGCCTTCGCCACCTACGCGAGCTGGCGTCCGGGCGCGCACGGCTTCGTCGACGTGCTGGCCGGATGGCAGCGGCTGGCGTTCGACCTGCGCCGAGGGGGCGCGGCCGAAGGCGCGATCGCCCGCGGCCGGCGCGACGGCCTCCAGCGTTTCGCCTCGGTGTCGGTGGGCGCCGATTACGCGCACGACCGCTGGCGGTTCGCGCCGTATGCGCGCTACGACCTCTCGCGGGCGACCCTCGCCGGCTACGCCGAATCCGGCGACGCCCTGCAGGCGCTGACCTACGCGCCGCTGGCGGTCGACGCCTCCAGCGCGAACGCCGGCCTGCGCATCGACTACCGCCGCGAGACCCGCTACGGCCAGTTCGCGCCGCAGTTGCGCGTGGAGTACCAGCGCGATCTGGACGCCGACGCGGCGCAGTGGCTGGACTATGCCGATCTCGCCATCGATCCGCGCTACCGCAGCGATCTCGCCGGCTACGACCGCAGCCGATGGCTGTTCGGCTTCGGGCTGCGCTTCGACGCCGCCAGGCGCTGGTCGTTCGGCGTGGACACGCGGCTGGTCGGCGGCAACGGCGGCTGGTCCGACCGCTCGCTGCTGCTGCGCGCCGAGAAGCGGTTCTGATCCCGGCGCCGCGGCATCCCGTCTCCGCGACGCAGTGATGCGCCGTCGCCGGCTGCCGGCGGCGACGCAGCGGCCTAGACTGCGCATCCCCGTCGCCCCCGGATGCGCCCATGTCGCTTTCGTTCTCCCAGGATGCCGTTCCCGCCCTGTCCCGCGCCCTCGGCCAGTTGCGCCACGTGCTGCGCAAGGGCCACGCCCACGCCGAGGCGCAGGGCTGGGATCCCGCCGTGCTGCTCGCCATGCGCCTCGCGCCGGACATGTTCCCGCTGACCCGCCAGGTGCAGATCGCGACCGACATGGCCAAGAACGCGGTCGGCCGCCTCAGCGGCGGCGAAGCGCCGAAGTTCGAGGACGACGAGACCACCTTCGAGGCGCTCGACGCGCGCCTGAAGCGCGCCATCGACTATCTCGACTCGGTGCCCGCGGAGGCCTTCGACGGCGCCGAGGCGCGACCGATCGTCGTCTCCACCCGCAGCCGCGGCGACCTGCATTTCATCGGTCGCGACTACCTGTTCGGCTGGGTGCTGCCCAACGTGCATTTCCATTGCACCACCGCCTACGCCCTGCTGCGCCACGCCGGCGTGCCGCTGGGCAAGGCCGACTACCTCGGTCCCGCCGGCCAGGGCTGAACCCCGCGTCGCTGAAGCCCGCGTCGCGTGTTTAGAGACGCCTGCGCGGCGTCTCCGGCATCATGGCGCGATGCCGACCGCGTCCACGCGCTTCCGACTGATCTCAGGCAACCGGCTCGACCGGTTGGCGGAGGCGCTGGGCGCGCGCCTGGCGACGCCGGCGGACCCGGCGTCGCTCGCGCCCGACGTGGTGCTGATCCCGCAGCCGACGCTGCGCCACTGGCTGCTGCAGACGCTGGCGACGCGCTACGGCATCGCCGCCAACCTCGACCTGTGCACGCCGTCGGAATTCACCTGGCGGCTGCTGCGCGCCGCGCATCCGGCGCTGCCGGAACACTCGCCGTGGGAGCGCGAACGCCTGCGCTGGCGGCTGTACGCGCTGCTCGACGGCGATCCGTCGACGCTGCCCGCGCCGGTCCGCCGGCACCTGCGCCGCGCGGCCGGCGAGGATGCGGACGCCGCGACCCGCGCGCTCGCGCGCGACGATCTCGCCGCCGCGCTCGCCGCCGCGTTCGATCGCTATCAGGCCTATCGCCGCGACTGGCTCGACGCCTGGCAGCGCGAGGCGCCGGGGACCCGCGACGATTGGCAGGCGCAACTGTGGCGCACGCTGGTGCGCGGCGCGCCGGACGTGCCGCATCGCGCGGCGCTGCTGGGCGACTGGCTGGCGCGCTTCGATCGCGACGCGCCGACCTTCGCCGGCGCGATGCCGCCGGGCCTGCCGCCGCGACTGTCGGCGTTCGGCACGCTGCACGTCTCGCCCGACGTGCTCCACCTGCTCGCCGTCGCCGGGCAGTGGATCGACGTCGATTTCCACCTGCCCACGCCGTCGGCCGAATACTGGGGCGACGTCGAATCGCTGCGCGCGCGGCTGCGGCGCGACGGCGTCGGCGCGTTGCCCGCGGCGCTGGCCGAGGCCGATCGCGACAATCCGCTGCTGATGGCCTGGGGCGCCGGCGGCCGCGACATCCTCGCCCAGTTGTTCTCCTACGACATCCTGCTGCCCGAGCGCGAGATCGAGCTGTTCGTCCCGCCGGGCCGCGACAGCGTGCTGCACCGGCTGCAGCAGGACGTGTTCGATCGCGCGCCGCCGACGCCGTCCGCGCTCGATCCGGGCGACGTGTCGCTGCAGGTCCATGCCTGCCACTCCAAATTGCGCGAAGTCGAGGTGCTGCACGACCGCCTGCGCGCGCTGCTCGACGACGCCCCGCCCGACGGCGCCCCGCCCGGCGGCCGGCGGTTCGATCCGCCGCTGCAGCCGCACGAGATCGCGGTGCTGGCCCCGGACATCGCCGAGTACCTGCCGCTGGCGCGCGCGGTGTTCGGCGGCCTGTCGCCGGACGATCCGCGCTTCATCCCGTATTCGCTGGCCGATCGCCCGCAGGCGCAGTCGCATGCGCTGGCGACGCTGCTGCCGGACCTGGTCGCGCTGGCCGACGCGCCGCTGACCGCCGGCGCGTTCCGCGACCTGCTGGCGACGCCGTCGATCGCGCACGCGCTGTCGCTCGACGCGCAGCAGCGGCAGCGGCTCGACGACTGGATCGACGCCGCCGGCATCCGCTGGGGCGAGGACGCCGCCGCGCGCGAACGCGCCGGCGTCGGCCGCTGGCGCGAATACAGCTTCGAGTTCGGCTTCGATCGCCTGCTCGCCGGCTACGCGACGGGCGCCGCCGCGGACATCGCGGACATCGCTCCGTACCCGGAGCTGGAAGGCGCCGACGCCGACACCCTGGATCGCGCGCTGCGGGCCTACGCCGAACTGCGCGCGCTCGCCGCGTGGATGCGCGCGCCGCATCCGGCCGACGCGTGGCGACGGCGGCTCGCGCAGACGCTGGAGACGCTGCTCGCGCCGGCGCCGCTGGACGACGCCGAGGCGCAGGCGCGGCGACTGCTGCTGGAGACGCTGGACGACTTCGCGCGCGACGCCGCCGACGCCGGCGCGCTGCCCGCGGCGCTGGTGCGGCGCGCGCTGCGCGACGCGCTCGCCGCGCCGTCGGCGCATCGCCCGTGGCTGTCCGGCGGGGTCACGTTCGCCGGCATGGTGCCGCTGCGCACGGTGCCGTTCCGGGTCCTGTGCCTGCTCGGGCTGGACGCCGACGCGTACCCACGGCGCGAGCCCGCGGACGACGTCAATCGGTTGGTCGATGCGATCCAGGGCCGCGCGCCGCGCCATCTCGGCGACCGTTCCGTGCGCGACGACGACCGCTTCCTGTTCCTGCAGCTGGTCTGCGCCGCGGGCGAGGTGCTGCACCTGAGCTACGGCGGCCGCGACGCCCGCGACGGCAGCCTGCGCGAACCGTCGCCGGTCATCGCCGAACTGCTGGAAGCGGTCGAACGCATGCACGGCGAGGCGGGGCGCGAAGCGCTGTGCATCGAGCATCCGCTGCAGCCGTTCTCGCCGCGCGCGTTCGGCGCCGGCGATCCGCGGCGGTTTTCCTATCGCGGCGAGTGGCGGCTGCCGACGGACATCGGCGGCCTCGCCCCGGAGCCGGCGTTCGTCGGCGCACGTCTGGCGGCCGCCGACGGCGACGACGACCTGCCCGATCGCGATGCGCTGCAGCGCTTCTTCGAGAATCCCGCGCGCCACTGGCTGCGCGAACGGCTCGGCCTGCGCCTGCCCGGCGAGGACGACGGCGATGTCGATCGCGAGCCGCAGGGCGAGAACGCGCTGCTGCGCTACGCCGCGGTGCGTGCGTTGATCGACGATGCGGGTGCGGCCTTCGACGACGATCCCGAGCGCAGCGCAGCGCGGCTGCGCGCACGCGGCGCGCTGCCGCCCGGGCGCGACGGCGTCGCGCTCGCGCACGACGCGCACGACGCGGCGGCGCGCCTGCGCGCGGCGCGTGCGCAGGCCCGGGGCGATGCGCCCGCGAGGGTGGTGGAAAGCGACGGCGCGTCGTCCTCGGGGATTGTCTTTCGCTTCGACGACGTGCACGACGGCGTCCGCGTCGTGCTTGAGGCCGGCAAGCCGGACGGCAAGCGCCGGCTGCGCGCGCGCATCGACCACCTGCTGCTGGCCGCCGTGCTCGGCGCGGACGCACGCACGGTGCTGATCGGCCTGGATGCCGGCAAGGGCACGACGCTCGAAGTGGTCTACACGGGCTTCGACCGCGAGGCCGCGCGCGCCGCGCTCGACGCCCTGCTGGCGCTGTGGCGCGAAGGCCGCGATGCGCCGCTGCCGTTCGCGCCGAAGTCGGCGTATGCCTACGCCGCGGCCTGGCACGCCGAACGCGATGTCGGCCGCGCGTGGAAGGCGGCCTGGGCGGCCTACGCGCCGTTCCAGTTCGACGGCGAACGCGAGGACCGCTGGCTGCGGATCGCGTTCCGCCCGGACGGCCTGCTCGGCGACTTCGACGGTGAAGCGGCGCGCCGCTTCCGCGAGATCGCGCCGCGCGTGTTCGACGCACGGGAGCCGGGACCATGACCGCGCGCGACCCGGCGCCGGTCGATGTCGGCCTGACCCTGCCGCTGCACGGCGCGCGGCTGATCGAGGCCGGCGCCGGCACCGGCAAGACCTTCACCCTCGCCACGCTCGTGCTGCGGCTGGTGCTGGAGCGCGGCGCGTCGATGTCGCGCCTGCTGGTCGTGACCTTCACCCGCGCGGCCACCCAGGAGCTGCGGCTGCGCCTGCGTCGCCGGCTGCGCATCGCCAAGCGGCTGCTGGCCGCGGGCGACGCGCCCGCCGACGGCGAGGCGGCGATCGCCGCCGAAGTGGTGCGGTCCGCGGTCGCCCGCGACGGCGAAACGCTGGTCCGGCAGCGGATCGAGGCCGCGCTGCTGCAGCTCGACGACGCGGTGGTCGCGACCATCCACGGCTTCTGCCATCGCGCCCTGCGCGAGTTCGGCTTCCGCGCCGGGCTGCTCGGCGAGCAGGCGGTGGTCGATGACGCCGGCGACGTCTGGGACGAGGTCGCGACCGAGCTGTGGCGCATCGCCGCCAACGCCGACGCGGCCGCCTTCGGCGGCGCCGACGTGCACGGCCTGCTCGCCGCGCTGTGGGGCGCGCCGGAGGCGCTGGCCGCCGATCTGCCCAGGCTCTGCGACCCTCTGCGCGACACGCACCCCGCGCGCGAGGACTCGGCCGCGGCCGCCGCGCTGCACGCGCTGCGCGACGCCGCGATCGCGCGCTTCGAGGCGCGCATGGCGCGACGCGGCGAATGCACCCAGGACCAGCTCATCGAGCGGCTGTGGCGCGCGACCCGGCAGCCGGACTTCGCGGCCGCGCTGGCCGAACGCTGGCCGCTGATGCTGATCGACGAATTCCAGGACACCGATCCGCAGCAGTGGGACATCTTCCGCGCGCTGTACGAGGCCGGCGAGCCGGCGCAGCGGTGGCTGTGCCTGATCGGCGATCCCAAGCAGGCGATCTACCGGTTCCGCGGCGGCGATCTCGACACCTACCTGCGCGCGCGCCGCTTCGTCGAAGCGCAGGCGCAGGACGGCCCCGCGGTGGCGACGCTGGAGGCGAACTACCGGTCGGCGCCCGGCGTGCTGCGCGCGATCGACGCCGTGTTCGGCGCGCATCCGCTGCCGTTCGTGGTCGAGGGCATCGTCTATCGGCCGCTGCGCGCGCAGGCCGCGGTCGCCGACGGCGACCTGACGCTCGGCGAGGCGCCGGCGCCGGCGCTGACCGTCCACTGGCTGCCGCCGGCGCCGCACGATCCCGCGGCGAAGCCGAACACCGCGCTGCGCAAGGGCGTGCGCAACAAGGACGAGGAGTTCGCGCTGATGGCCGCGGCCGCGGTGCGCGCGGTCGCGACGCTGCTGCGCGACGGCCGGCTGCGCGAGGGCGACGCCGTGCGTGCGCTGCGGCCGGCGGACATCGCGGTGCTGGTGCAGACCAACGACCAGGTCGCGCGGATGCGCGCCGCACTGGCCGGCGCCGGCATCGGCGCCGCCGCGGTGGCGACCGCCAGCGTGTTCGCGGGCGACGCGGCCGCGGACCTGCATGCGCTGCTCGCCGCGCTGGCCGAACCGGCCGACGACGGCCGCTTCCGCGCCGCGCTGGCGACCCGGCTGCTCGGCTGGGACGCCGTCCGCATCGCGGCGCTCGATGCGGACGACGCCGCGGCCGAGGCCGCCGCTTCGGTGTTTTCCGCGGCGGCGGAGCGCTGGCGCACGCGCGGGCCGCTGCCGGCGCTGCTGCCGTTCGTCGTCGAGGCCGCACCGCGCTGGCTCGGCGAAATCGGCGGTACGCGCAGGTTGACCGATGCGCTGCATCTGGCCGAACTGCTGCAGGCCGAGTCGGCGCATCGCCACGGCCCGGTGGAGCAATTGCGCTGGTTCGCGCGCCAATGCACGCTCGCCGCCGCCGACGAAGCGCGTCAGCTCCGACTGGAGTCGGACGGCGGCCTGGTGCAGATCGCGACGATCCACAAGAGCAAGGGGCTCGAATACCCGATCGTGGTGCTGCCGTTCGCGGCCTGGCAGGGCGGCCGCCGGCGCACGGGACTGGGCCACGACGATTTCCACGGCGCCGACGGGCGACCGGCGCGCGCGTGGCGGGCCAAGGGCGTGCTCGAACCGGCGCAGGCCGATGCGATCGACGCCGAGGTCGAGCGCGAAGTCCGCGCCGAGGCGCAGCGCCAGCTCTACGTCGCGCTGACCCGCGCGCAGCATGCGCTGCACGTGGTCTGGAGCCGCAACGACCAGACCGACGCCACCGCATTGCATCATCTGCTGCACGACGGCGCGTCGGTGACCGGGAAGCACGGCCTGGACCACGTGGCAATGCGGGCGCGACTCGATGCGCTGGCCGCGGCGTCGGCCGGCAGCGTCGCGATCGTTGCGTTCGATCCGGACGCCGCGCCGGCGCCGACGCAGGCGGCGGCGCGTTCCGAAGACGCCGACACGCCGCCGGCGAGGATCGCGCACCGGCGGTTCGTCGAGGTCCCGCGCCTGCACAGCTTCTCGTCGCTGCATGCGCGCAGCGGCGAGGACATCGCGCCGCGCGGCGCCGTCGACGAGGCCGGTGCGCTGGCCGAGGACGACGCCGACGCCGCGTCGCTGGGCGGCACCGCGTTCGGCAATGCCGTGCACGACGCGCTCGAAGTCGCCGATGCCGGCGCGTGGCGGCGCGCACCCGAGCGCCAGGGCGGGCTGTTCGCCGGCGACGACGTCCCGGCGTCGCAGCGCGCACTGCTCGAAGGCGCGCTGCTGCGCCACGGACTGGCGCCGACCGCGTCGCATCTGGCACAGACCGCGCGGCTGGTGTCGCGCGCGCTCAACGTCGCGCTGCCCGGCGGCGTGCGGCTGTGCGACCTGCCGGCAGCGCGACAGGTGCGCGAGATGCCGTTCCACTTCCGCCTGCGGCCGACCCGGATCGACGCCGTGTTCGCCCTGCTCGATGCGCACGGCTATCCGCGGCATCGGCGCGCGTCGTCGGACACGCTGGACGGCCTCATGCACGGCTACATCGACCTGGTCTATCGCGACGACGCCGGCCGGCACCACGTGCTCGACTACAAGACCAACCGGCTGGCCGCCTACGACCCCGCGTCGTTGCGCCACGCGGTCGGCGTGCGCGACTACGACCTGCAGTACCTGATCTACCTCGTCGCCCTGCGTCGCTGGCTGAAACTGCGCCACGGCGATGCCCATGACGACGCGCGACTGCTCGGCGGCGCGGTCTACCTGTTCCTGCGCGGGATCGACCCGCAGGAGACGGGAAGCGGCGACGCCTCGCGTCGTGGCGTGCATGTCGATCCGGTGTCGCCGGCGCTGCTGTCGGCGCTCGATGCGCTGCTCGACGGCGGGGAGGGCGCGCGATGACCGCGACCGACGCGCTCGATGCGGTCGCCGCCCGCGCGCTGCGGCGCCTCGAGGCCGACGGCGCGCTGCGCACCGTCGATGCCGCGTTCGCGACGCTGCTCCGCGACCGCCTCGACGCGACTCCCGCGGTGGCGCTGGCCGGTGCGCTGGCGATGCGCGCGGTGGCGATGGGCCACAGCAGCGTCGCGCTCGCCGACGTGCCGGCGCTGCTGGCGGCGCTCGACGCGGACGCCGCGCTGCCCGATCCGTCGGCGTGGGCCGAAGCGATCGCCGCCTCGCCGCAGGTCGCAGCGAACGCGACGACGGCGCCGCTGGACTTCGCCCACGGCCGCATCGCGCTGTCGCGCTACGCACGCTACGAACAGCGGTTGTCGGAACGCCTGGCGCGGCGTGCGCGGCCGACCGCCGCCGACGATCCGCCGCCGGCGCTGGTGTCGGCGCTGGCCGACGCGGTGAAGACGCTGTTCGCGACCGCCGCGCCGCAGGACGACATCGACCGGCAGGCGCTCGCGGCGATCGTCGCGCTGCGGCGTCGGCTGCTGCTGATCACCGGCGGCCCCGGCACCGGCAAGACCACGACCGTCGCCCGCCTGCTCGCGCTGCAGCTCGCGCATGCGCGGCTGCGCGCCGCGCCCGCCCCGCGCATCGCGCTCGCCGCGCCCACCGGGCGCGCGGCCGCGCGACTGGGCGAAGCGATCGACGCGGTGCTGCGCGCCGATGTCGCCGCCGGCCGCATCGAACCTTCGCTCGCCGACAGCGTGCCGCGCCGCGCGCGCACGCTGCATCGCCTGCTGGGCGCGCGTCCCGGCCGCGTCGGCTTCCGCCACGATGCGCGCCGTCCGCTGCCGTTCGATCTTGTCGTCGTCGACGAGGCGTCGATGGTCGATCTGCCGCTGATGGCGAAACTGGTCGATGCGGTCCGCGACGAGGCGACGCTGGTGCTGCTCGGCGACCCGGACCAGTTGCCGGCGGTCGAGGCCGGCGACGTGCTCGGCGGGCTGTGCGAGGCCGCCGGCGATGGCCGCTCGTTGCCGCCGCGCGATGCGCAGGTCGCCGCCATGCTGCTCGATGGCGCGGTGCCCTCGACGCCTACCGCGGCGCCGCTGGCCGGTGCGCGGGTCCACCTGGTGCGCGGCTGGCGCCAGGCCGGCGCGGCGGGGCTGCGCGTGCTCGCCGATGCGGTGCAGCGCGGCGACGAGCACGCCGCGCTGGCCGTGCTCGACGGCGAGGATGCGTCGCTGGACTGGCACCAGGGCGATACGCTGGCGCTCGCGGACACGCTGCGTCGCGAGGCCCTGCCGGTGTTCGCGGCGGTGCGCGATGCCGACGATCCCGCGCAGGCGCTGCAGCGCGCCACCGCGCTGCGCATCCTCACCGCACTGCGTCGCGGCCCGTTCGGTGCCGAACACTGGAACGCGTGGTGCGCCGCGGAGCTCGGCGGACGCACGCCGTATTTCCACGGTCGGCTGCTCGCGATGTCGGCGAACAGCGAACGCCACGGCCTCTACAACGGCGACCTCGGCGTGGTCTGGCGCGACGCACGCGGCGAGGCCGCGGTGTGGTTCGACACCGCGAACGGTCTGCGCGCGTGGCGTCCCGCGCAGCTTCCCGCGCATGCGTCGGCGTGGGCGACGACCGTGCACAAGGCGCAGGGTTCGGAATTCGAGCGCATCGCGCTGGTCCTGCCCGACACCGACGCCCGCGTACTCTCGCGCGAGCTGCTCTACACCGCACTCACCCGCGCCCGCCATCGGGCGCTGGTCTGGGCGACGCCCGATCTCCTGCGGCGCACGATCGGGCGCCGCACCTGGCGCGATTCCGGCCTCGCCGCGCGACTGCACGCCCTGGCGTCGCCGCCCGCGGAATGAGCTGTTTCGGCGGTGCGCGCACGGGGCTCCCGGGATCGCGCTACCATGCCCGTCCCCCGCAGGAGAACCCCGAGCCATGTGCGCGAACGATGCCCACGACGAGCACCCGCAGGCGACCGCCGCCACCGCCGACGAACGTCATGGCGTGAGCCGCGCGCAGGCCGAGGATGCGGTCCGGGTCCTGCTGCGCTGGGCCGGCGACGATCCTGCGCGCGAAGGCCTGCTCGATACGCCCAAGCGCGTCGTGAAGGCCTACGGCGACTGGTTCAGCGGCTACGCCACCGATCCCGAGGCCTACCTGCAGCGCACCTTCGAGGAAGTCGCCGGCTACGACGAGATGGTCGTGCTGCGCGACATCGAATTCGAGAGCCACTGCGAACACCACATGGCGCCGATCATCGGCAGGGCGCACGTCGGCTACCTGCCGGACGGCCGCGTCGTCGGCATCAGCAAGCTCGCCCGCGTGGTCGAGACCTACGCGCGCCGCTTCCAGGTGCAGGAAAAGATGACCGCGCAGATCGCGCGCTGCATCCAGACCACGCTGCAGCCGCGCGGCGTCGGCATCGTGATCGAGGCCGCGCACGAGTGCATGACCACCCGCGGCATCCACAAGCGCGGCGTCAGCATGGTCACCTCGAAGATGCTCGGCACCTTCCGCGAAGATGCGCGCACGCGCAGCGAGTTCCTGGAACTGATCCGGGTGCGTGGAGAGAAGTGAGTCCGTTCGCGCGAGATTGACCGCGTTTGTTGCCATCGGATAGGGTGATGGGCGTCACGGAAGGTCTCCGCCGGCTTTCCGCGATCCACCGGCTTGCTCCGTGGCTCCAACATGCAACCCGGCAGGCCGTCAGGGCGGGTCGGGGGGTGGCATGTTTCCAGCGGTGAAGGCGCAGGCGCCGAGCGTGAACGATGCGCGTCGTAGACCACGACGCGGGATGTTGCAGGCGCTCCTGGCGCTGTCCGCGGCCCTGTGTTCCGTCCTGCCCGCATCGGCGCAGGAAAGCGCCCGGAGCTGGAGCTTCCAGTCGGTGCCCTACGACAGCCAGGCGGCCGCCGAGGCCAGGCTGCGCCTGGATTACCCGAGCTATTCCTACCTCAGGGGCATCGAGGTCCGCGAGGGCCAGACGCTGTACCACTACTGGCGCGGCGCGGCGCCGACGTCCGAGACGCTGTGGGAATACGACAACCAGGGCAGCACTGCCGTCTATCCGAGCGAGCAGGAGGCGCACGATGCGCTGAAGATCGCTTATCAGATCAAGAGCGATCAACAGGGATGCTCGTTCGTCACGGTCGTCGCGAGCAACGAATGGCACGTGGATGCGACCAACAATGGTTCGTCCACGAATGAGTCGAGGGAGTACACCGCGACCTACAGCGGCTGCTCGTACTCGCCCGGCAAGACCACGATGTTCCGCAGCAGGCAGGTCACCTGTCCCGGCAATCTGAGTTGGAGCGCGGCCGAAGGCGTGTGCGGTGGCGGGAGTACGCAGACGATCGCCAGCAAGCCGCTGGCCTGCACGACGGGTTGCACCAAGATCGAGAATCCCGTCGATGTCGCCAACGGCGAGAAATACCAGCCGGAGCCTGCGGACATCGACCTCGGATGGTTCCGGTTCGCCCGGCTCTACCAGTCGGGCACCGCGACCGGCATCGGCGCGCTGGGCCGCGGCTGGAGCCATGATCATGCGGAACGTCTCTCGCTGAACGGAGCCGTCCCGCGTGGTCATGTCCGCGCCGATGGCGGCGAAATCGGCCTCAAGGCCTTCGCGGACCATTGGGAAGCGAACGACGGCAGCGGCGACCGCCTCGTTTCCGACGGCGCGAACGGCTGGCGGCTGTACACCGCCAACGATGTGTCCGCATTCGACGCGCGCGGACGGCTCGTGGAGAAGCGCTTCGACGACGGCACGCGCCTGACCTATGCCTACGACAATGCCGACCGGCTGCTGTCGATCACGCACAGCACCGGGCGCAAGGCGACGTTCCGGTACGTCGATCCGAACCTCTCGATCGAGCCGCGCATCAGCGCGATCCTGGTCGATGGGCAGACGCTCGCCAGCTACGCCTACACCGCGGGCGGAATGCTGGAGGCGGTCACGTTCCCGGATGCGACCACGCGGCAATACCACTACGAAGACGGCCGCTTCCCCTGGCATCTCACGGGCGTGAGCATCGCCGGGGCGCGCTACAGCACCTATGCCTACGATGCGCGCGGTCGCGTGGTCTCCAGCAGCTATGCCGGCGGGGTGGGCGCGCGCAGCTTCGCGTGGCAGTCCAACGGTGGCGCGGTGGTGACCGATCCGCATGGCCGCGCCACGACCTACGGCGTCACCGCGGACAGCGCCACGACCCCCTATCGGCAATTGTCGAGCACGGCCTACGACGGCAAGAGCGAAGCCCGGAGCTACTACGACACCAGCGTGGACTTCCGTCGCCGCCTGAAGGAGTCGGTCGATCGCAACGGGACCGTCACCCGCTACGAATACGCCGAAGCGCTGGATGCGCCGAGCGGCGAACAGGCCCTGGTCCGCACCGTCCGGGAAGCCTATGGCACCAGCCGGCAGCGCGACAGCGAAATCCGTTCTTCGCGGGGAACCAATCGCCTGCTGATGGCCAGGACCGGAAACCGCGAAATCCGCATCCAGCGCAATGCGCGGCTGCAGCCGATCGCCGTGCAGGTCAAGGACACGACGACCTCGGAAGCCCGGACGACGCAACTGGAATACTGCGAACAGGCGGACGTCGATGGCGGACTCTGTCCTGCGGTCGGCCTGTTGCGGAAGGTGCTCGGCCCGCGCGCCGGTGTGGGCGACGACACGACGCTGCTGTATCGCATGGCCGACGATCCCGCCTGTGCGGACGGGGTCGCGCCCTGCGGCTGGCGCAAGGGCGACCTGTGGAAGACCGTCGATGCGCACCTGCACGCGACCGAGATCCTGCGCTACGACGCTGCAGGCCGCGTGCTGTCGGTGCGCGATGCGAACGACGTCGTCACCGATACCGAATACGACGCCAACGGCCGCGCGATCGCGAGCAAGCGCCGGGGCGCGGACGACGGCGGCGAGGCGGACGACCGCATCTCGCGCCTGGAATACTGGCCCGACGGGTCGGTCAAGAAGATCGTGCAGCCGGACGGGGCCTATGTCCTGTTCGGCTACGATGCGGCGCGTCGGCTGACCGACATCGTCGATGGCGACGGCAATGCCATCCACTACACGCTGGACAATGCCGGGCAGCGGACGAAAGAGGACACCTTCGACGCCGGCGGCGGCCTGCGACGCACGCTCGAGCGCAGTTTCGACACCCTGGGTCGCCTCCGCGAAGTCCGCGAGGCGGCCGCGCAGGCGCGCAATGCTTCGACCGGCGCGTATCTCCACCCGGCGACCCTGACCTACGCCTACGACGATGTCGGCAACCTGTCGCAGGTCGACGATGCGCTCGGGCGCAGGACGACCTACCAGTACGATGCGCTCGACCGCCTCCAGCAGACCCTGCGGAACGCGACCGCCGCCAGCACGGCGCCGGACCGGTCGAGCGTCGGCCTGCAATCGGACGCACTGGATCGCGTCACCCAGGTCGTTGATCCGAACGGATTGAACACGAACTACAGCTACAACGCCTTCGGCGAGCGGACCCAGCTGCAGAGTCCGGACACCGGCGCGACGAGCGCGGTCCATGATGCGGCCGGCAACGTCACCCAGTACACCGACGCCGCCGGCCGTGTGCGCACCGCGACCTACGACGCCTTGAACCGCGTCACCAGCATCCACTACCTGCAGGGCAGCGCGCTCGACGAAACCTATACCTACGACGCGCCGCAGGCGGACTGCCAGGCGGGCGAGACGTTCCTGGTCGGCCGCCTGTCGAAGATGGAGGACGGCAGCGGCGACACGACGTTCTGCTACAACCGCTTCGGCGACCTGGTGCGCAAGGTCCAGCGCGTGGAGGGACAGGCCTTCACCCTGGCCTGGCAGTACCTGCCGAACGGCCGCCTGGCGTCCATGAGCTATCCCGACGGCTCGCGCGTGGAGTACCAGTACGACGCACAGGGCCGGATCGCGACGCTCGAGCGCGTGCGTGCGAACAATCGCCAGACATTGCTGGGCAGCGCCTCCTACGCGCCGTTCGGCCCGGTGCAGTCGTGGGTGTACGGCAACGGGCTCGCCTACCGGCGCACGCTCAACGCGGACTATCGCCCGGGCGTGGTCGAGGATGGTCCGGTCAACGGCGTCGGTCCCGGGATCAGCCTCGGCTACGAGTTCGACGCGGTCGGCAATCTGTGGAAGCTGCGGGACGGCAAGCAGGCCGAACCACCGCTGCGCGTCTATGCCTACGATGGGCTGGATCGCCTGACCGCGGCGCGGAACGCCGCCGGCGCGGACCAGCAGACCTACGCCTACGACCGGACGGGCAACCGCACGGCGTCGGGCTACTGGCGCGTCAGCGGCACCGCCGACTGCAGCGGCGTGCCGCCGGGAGGCCCGTGTACGCCGGGCGAACCGGTGTCGACCTGGACGACGCGGACCTACGATTACGTTCCGCAGAAGCATCATCTGTGGACGATCGGGTACACCGAACGGCACTACGACGCGACCGGCAACACGACCTGGATCGGACCGAAGTCGGTGGAACAGCCGCCGGGCGATGGCGATCCGGGCCCGGGCGACCCCGGCGGCGAGACCGAGAGCGCGGCGTATGCGGGCACCGAGCAGTCGATGATCGGCCTGGACGACGGCAGCGGGCCGCCGCCGGGGATCGTGGAGAAGACCTTCGCCTACAACGCGGCGAACCGGCTGGCGAGCGTGAGCGACGGCGGCGCGTTGACGATGAGCTATCGCTACAACGGCGCGGGAGAACGGGTCTATCGCACCGGCAGCGGCAAGACGGTGCATACGGTGTTCGACCCGCAGGGCCACTGGATCGGCGACTACGACGGCTACGGCCAGCCGCTGCAGCAGGCGATCTGGCTGGGCGATCTGCCGGTGGGCCTGGTGGCGCGGATCGACGGCGTGGACCGCCTGTTCTACATCGAGCCGGACGCGCTGGGCAGCCCGCGGGTGGTGATCGACCCGACCCGCGACGCCGCGAACGGCGGCACCGCCGTGTGGCGCTGGCCGCTGACGGGCGATGCGTTCGGCGAGGAAGCGCCGGACGAGGACCCCGACGGCGACGGCGCCGCGTTCGTGCTGGACCTGCGCTTCCCCGGCCAGCAGTACGACAGCGCGACGGGGTTCAACTACAACTACTTCAGGGAATACGACCCATCGACCGGGCGGTATTTGGAGAGTGATCCGATTGGGTTGGGGGGTGGCGTTGCAACCTATGAATATGTAAACGGGAATTCACTGGCTTTTTCCGATCCGAATGGATTGTCGGGCTTGCCAGGAATGCGATTTGGCTCCCCTATAGAGGACTTTGCTTTTGAACCAAGACGAGAATCAAATTGTTCATGCAGCGATTCTCCTGATAAGGCACCACATCATCTTGTGGTGGTGGGACAGCGGCCGAGGGAATCGAATTGGTTAACTGAAATGCTTGGTTGGACTAATCCCGGTGGAGTTGTTGTCACTTATGAGATTCGAGACAGGAATGACAAACCGGTCCAAGGGATTCATTACTGGCAAGAACGCCTCTCTCGGCAAGTGGAACATAACAGCACTCAAACTTGGACCCAGCTAAACTTCAGCAGAGTTGATGATGTCCATGATTTTTATAGCCCTGAATTGGCAAGGAAAGCGGGCGTTGCCAATTCAACAGTATATGTCGACCAGGGTTTTCTTATAAAAGATGAGGCGGGATGTATTATTAGGCTGACAACAGTAATGAGAACATCATTCCAGTTCATAAATGGCGTGCAAACCAATCACCGAACATATCCACTGACAAAGTGATGGCAGAATTGTTCGCGGCATTGATTGGCATTTGATTTTGTACGCCTCTGCTCGACATTTTCATTTTTGGCCCGGAAACCGTGAGGTTTAGATAATGAAAATTCTAAGTATCCTTTTTGAAAAAATATACTGGATGATTTTGATGGGAATACCGTTTGTTCCGGAATTCATTCTTGTCAAATACCATTCTGCGCTGGCGTGCAATATTGACGGAATTTGCTTCCGCTATGGCCATCCTGTATTGAATAGCGAAGGCCTGAAAATTGTCAATTTCTCGATTGCCTTATTAGTTCCATTGAGTATCTGGCAGCTTGTCGGAAAGCACATCTTTTCACGCTCATTTCGGCGGGATGAAATCATAAAATTAAGAACCAGTAGAACCGCTGTCCTTCTGAAGGGAATTTTTTGGATGGCTGTTGCTGCTATTCCGTTTTTGTTCTGGTATTTGTTCGGAACTATTCAAGCGCCAATTGATTGCCACGGATTTGGTGGCTGCATCAAGTACTATTTGCCACTAGATACTGTAGACAAAGTTGCCGTGCTTATTGTTTTCTTCCTGCTGTGGCCAATTTCCTTCTCAAATATTTTTAAAAAATAGCCTGCAAATTTTATGGCTGTGCAAGTTTAATGGTTGCCCCGTAGCCTTCCCCTGATCAGAGACAGTTCGAGAGGAGAACATCTGGCAGGATAGACCTGACGGAGGCCCACATGCGCAAGAGTCGATTCACGGAGTCACAGATTGTCGAGATTCTCAAGGAAGCCGATGCCGGTATCCCGGTGAAGGACGTGATCCGCAAGCACGGGATCAGCATTCCGACGTACTACACGTGGAAGTCGCGACGCAACCTCTCCTGTCAGTCAGTGCCTCAGTAAGAAACGCTTTCCGCCTGGAAATACCGCACGATGCTGCCCGCCGCGTCGCGACCTTCCTGCACGGCGGTGACGACGAGGTCGGCGCCGCGGACGCCGTCGCCGCCGGCGAAGAGTCTGGGGTTGGCGGTCTGGTACGGGTACACGGGATTGTCTGGATCGAAGCGCGCCGGGTGGTGCGGCGGCGGTGCGGGCGTGATCCTGATCCGGCCGTCGTCGTGCAGGCTGACGCCGTGGGCGGTGAGCCACGCCGGCGGGTCGGGCTGGAAGCCGAAGGCGATCAGGACGATGTCGGCGTCGAGGTCGATCTCGCTGCCGGGCACCTGTTCGGGACGTCGGCGGCCGCGGGCGTCGGGGTCGCCGAGGCGGGTCTCGGCGACGCGCACGGCGCGAACGTTGCCGGCGCCGTCGTCGAGCAGCGCCAGCGGCGCACGCTGGAACAGGAAGCGCACGCCTTCCTCGCGCGCGTTCGCGACTTCGCGCGCGGAGCCGGGCATGCTGGCCTCGTCGCGGCGATAGACGCAGCTCACTTCGGCCGCGCCCAGGCGCACGGCGCTGCGCACGCAGTCCATGCCGGTGTCGCCGCCGCCGAGCACGACCACGCGCTTGCCGCGCAGGTCGGGCAGTTCGACGCGATCCTCCCAGCCGGCGATCGGCCGGCCGACGGCGTCATTTTCGCCGACCACGATGCGACCGTTCTGCACCAGGAACGGCAGCGCCGGCAGCACGTGGCGCAGGTCCTGACCGGGCAGGTGGCCGTCGGTGTAGCGATAGCTGCCGAGGCCGAGGAACACCGCGTCGAACTCGGCGAGCAGCGCGTCCAGCGACACGTCGCGGCCGATCTCGACGCCGAGGCGGAATTCCACGCCCATGCCTTCGAGCACGCGACGGCGTTCGGCGATCACGGTCTTCTCCAGCTTGAAGCTGGGGATGCCGAACTGGAGCAGGCCGCCGATCTGTTCGTAGCGGTCGAACACCACGGCCTGCACGCCTGCGCGCGCGAGCCGGTCCGCGCAGGCGAGGCCCGCGGGGCCGGCGCCGACGACGGCGACGCGCTTGCCGGTGGCCGGCGCGTGGGAGAGATCGGGCGTCCAGCCTTCGGACAGCGCCTTGTCGACGATGTACTTCTCGACCGCGCCGATGGTGACCGCGCCGAAGCCGTCGTTGAGCGTGCAGCTGCCTTCGCAGAGTCGATCCTGCGGGCAGACGCGGCCGCAGATCTCAGGCAGCGGGTTGGTCTCGTGGCACAGCGCGGCGGCTTCGTGCACGCGGCCTTCGCGCGCGAGCTCCAGCCACTGCGGGATGAAGTTGTGCAGCGGGCAGCCCCAACTGCAGTACGGGTTGCCGCAGTCGAGACAGCGCGAGGCCTGGGTCTTCGCCTCGGCCTCGCCGAAGCGGCCGTACAGCTCGTGCCAGTCGCCGTCGCGACGCGCCTCGACCGGCACGCGGTCGGGCATCTGCCGCTGCGATTGCAGGAAGGCCTGCGGCGTCTTCTTGCTCATGCCGATGCTCCTGCGACATCGCGTTGTGCCGTCTGGTGCCAAGCCCCCTTGGCAAGGGGGCGCGCCGAAGGCGCGGGGATCGGAAGTGCGAAGCGGGGCCCGAGATTCGCATAGCGAATCTTGGGATGAACAGTTCGTGCGAAGCGCGAAATGTTCATGCCGCGCGCCTCAGGGTTTCGCCCAGCGACTCGATGCTCACCGCCTTCGGCTTCACCAGCCAGAACTTGCCGAGGTAGTCGCGGAAGTTGTCGATCAGCCGCTGCGCGAGCGCGCTGCCGGTGAACTGGCGATGCCGCTCCAGCAGGTCGAGCAGGTGCGAGCGATGGTTCTCGAAGCCTTCGTGGTTGATGCGCAGGATGTCGATCAGTTCGTGGTTGTAGCGATCGACGAAGTCGCGATCGATGTCGAGCACGTAGGCCATGCCGCCGGTGAAGCCGGCGCCGAAGTTCAGACCGGTGCGGCCGAGCACGGTCACGATGCCGCCGGTCATGTACTCGCAGCAGTGGTCGCCCGCGCCTTCGACGATCGCCAGCGCGCCGGAGTTGCGCACGCCGAAGCGCTCGCCGGCGCGGCCCGCGGCGTAGAGTTCGCCGCCGGTGGCGCCGTACAGACAGGTGTTGCCGAGGATCGGCGATTCGCTGGCGACATAGCGCGCGCCCTGCGGTGGGCGGATGACGATGCGGCCGTCGGACATGCCCTTGCCGACGTAGTCGTTGGCTTCGCCCTCGAGCGCCAGGTGCAGGCCGCCGGCGAGGAACGCGCCGAAGCTCTGGCCGGCGGTGCCGTCGAAATGCAGGTCGATCGGGGCTTCGCGCATGCCGTGGTTGCCGTGCAGGCGGGCGATGCGGCCGGACAGGCGCGCGCCGATGCTGCGGTCGGTGTTGCGGATGGCGTAGCGATGCGCGCCGCCGCGCTTGTACGCGATGGCGTCGGCGAGTTCGCTGTCCAGCGTCGCGGCGAGGCCGGTCGGCGCCGGCTGCGGCGCGCGCACGCCGCAGCGCGCGGGGCCGGTGAGGCCGTCGGTGGACAGCAGCGGCGCGAGATCGAGCAGGCGATGCACCGGCAGCGTGCCCGCGGTCTGGCGCAGCAGGTCGGTGCGGCCGACGATCTCGTCCAGCGTGCGCGCGCCGAGCTGCGCGAGGTAGCCGCGCACTTCCTCGGCGAGACCGCGGAAGAAATGCTCGACGCGCTCGGGCAGGCCGGTGAAGTGGTCCTCGCGCAGGCGATCGTCCTGCGTGGCCACGCCGGTGGCGCAGTTGTTGAGGTGGCAGATGCGCAGGTACTTGCAGCCCAGCGCGATCATCGGCGCGGTGCCGAAGCCGAACGACTCGGCGCCGAGCAGCGCGGCCTTGATCACGTCGAGGCCGGTCTTCATGCCGCCGTCTGCCTGCACGATCACGCGCTCGCGCAGGCCGTTGGCGATCAGCGACTGCCGCGCCTCGGACAGGCCGAGCTCCCACGGCGTGCCGGCGTAGCGGATCGAGGAGATCGGGCTGGCGCCGGTGCCACCGTCGTGGCCGGAGATGGTGACGAGATCGGCGCCGGCCTTCGCGACGCCGGAGGCAATCGTGCCCACGCCGGCGTGCGCGACCAGCTTCACCGAGATCAGCGCCTCGGGATTGACCTGGCGCAGGTCGTAGATGAGCTGCGCCAGGTCCTCGATCGAGTAGATGTCGTGGTGCGGCGGCGGCGAGATCAGGCCGATGCCCGGGCGCGCGTAGCGCAGCCGCGCGATCAGCGCGTTGACCTTGTGGCCGGGCAACTGGCCGCCTTCGCCGGGCTTGGCGCCCTGCGCGACCTTGATCTGCAGCACCTCGGCGTTGACCAGGTATTCGGGCGTGACGCCGAAGCGTCCCGAGGCGACCTGCTTGATCTTCGAGACCTTGTCGGTGCCGTAGCGCAGCGGGTCCTCGCCGCCCTCGCCGGAATTGCTGCGGCCGCCGAGGCGGTTCATCGCGATCGCCAGCGCCTCGTGCGCTTCGGGCGACAGCGCGCCGAGGCTCATCGCCGCGGTGTCGAAGCGCTTGACGATGCGATCGACCGGTTCGACCTCGTCGAGCGGGATGGGCGTCGTCTTCGCCGTATCGAGCGCGAGCAGGTCGCGCAGCGCCGCCGGCGGCCGCGAATTCACCGCGTCGGCATAGGCGTTCCAGTCCTCGCGCCGGCCGCTGCGCACCGCCCGCTGCAGGGTCGTGACCACGTCGGGGTTGTACTGGTGGTATTCGCCGGTCGGCGTGAACTGCAGCAGGCCGCCGATCTCCGGCAGCGCGTTGTTGTCCCAGGCGCGCGCGGCGACCTCGGCGGTCTCGGCCTGCAACTGCGCGAACGTGGCGCCGCCGATGCGCGAGGGCGCGCCGGTGAAGCACAGTTCGACGACTTCCGGGGCGAGGCCGACGATCTCGAACAACTGCGCGCCGCGATAGCTGCCGATGGTGCTGATGCCCATCTTCGAGATGATCTTCAGCAGGCCCTTCTTGATGCCGCGCCGGTAGCTGCGGCCGATCTGGGTGGCCTCGCCGTGCTTGGTCTTGAGGATGCCGCGCTCGCCGAGGTCGTGCAGCGTCTGGTAGGCGAGGTAGGGATAGATCGCGGTGGCGCCGAAGCCGATCAGGCAGGCGAAGTGGTGCGGATCGCGCGCGGTGCCGGTCTCGACGATGAGGTTGCTGTCGCAGCGCAGGCCGGCGCGGACCAGGTGCTGGTGGACCGCGCCGGTGGCGAGCAGCGCGTGGACCAGCAGGTGGTCGCGACGCGGGCGGCGATCGCTGAGGATCAGCAGCAGGATGCCGTCGCGGGCGGCGGCCTCGGCTTCGGCGCACAGGCGCTCGAGCGCGGCGCGCAGGCCTTCGGCGGGGGTGTAGTTGAGGTCGAGGTAGCGGTGCGATTCGGCGTAGGGCGCCATCGTCAGCAACTGCCGCTGCTTGCGCTGCGACAGCACCGGCGAGTTCAGCATGACGTGCGCGACCTGCTCCGGCCCGTCGGCGAACAGGTTGCCCTCGCGGCCGATCTGCGTGCCCAGCGACATCACGCAGTCCTCGCGCAGCGAGTCGATCGGCGGGTTGGTCACCTGCGCGAAGGCCTGGCGGAAGCGGTCGTACAGCGGCCGCACCTGCGCGGAGAGTGCGGCCATCGGCACGTCGTCGCCCATCGAGCCCACGGCTTCCTGCTCGGTTTCCGCCAGCGGGCGCAGGATCTGCTCGCGCTCCTCCCGGGTGAGCTGAAAGAGCTTTTGAAAACCGGACAATGTGCCTGCGTCGAACGGTGCGGCGGTGAGGTTGGGATCGACCAGCTCGGTGTGCAGGTAGGTCATGCCCTGCTTGAGCCATTGCTTGTACGGCGCGCGGGCGCGGTTGATCGCGTCGATCGCGTCGGAGTCGAGCAGGCGGCCGGTCTCCAGGTCGGCGGCGATCATCTGGCCGGGGCCGAGCTTGCCCTTGGCGCGGATGCGGGCGTCCTCGACGTCCCAGACGCCGGCTTCGGAGGCGACCATGAAGGTGCGGTCGTCGTCCAGTTGCCAGCGCGCCGGGCGCAGGCCGTTGCGGTCGACCGTGCAGGCGGCGTAGCGGCCGTCGAAGGCGACGATGCCGGCCGGGCCGTCCCACGGCTCGCTGTTGAGCGCGTAGTACTCGTAGAAGGCGAGCAGGTCGGCGTCGCGGTATTCCAGCGACTGGGTCGCCGGCGGAATCAGGATGCGCAGCGCCTTGAGCAGGTCCATGCCGCCGGCCTGCAGCAGTTCGAGCATCGAGTCCAGGCTCTGCGAGTCCGAGCCGCGGGTTTCGATCGGCGGGTCGAACTCGGCGGGATCGAAGCCGTCCGCGTGCCACACGTGCGAACGCGCGCGCGCCCACAGCCGGTTGCCGGCGATGGTGTTGATCTCGCCGTTGTGCGCGAGCAGCCGGAACGGCTGCGCCAGCGGCCAGCGCGGGCTGGTGTTGGTCGAGAAGCGCTGGTGGAAGACCACCGCGCTGCTCGCCAGGTCGGGACGCTGCAGGTCGAGGTAGAACCTCGGCAGCGACTCGGGCAGCACCATGCCCTTGTAGCCGATGCTGCTGGCCGAGAGGCTGATCACGTGCAGTTCGGGCAGGTCGCGCAGCGCCTGCTCGGCGCGGCGGCGGGCGAGGTACAGCGCGCGCTGGAATTCGGTCGCGGACATGCGCGCGCCCTCGACGTCCAGCACCGGCACCACGAAGAGCTGTTCGATCGCCGGCAGGTTGGCGCGGGCGAGCGCGCCGCAGACCGAGGCGTCGACCGGCACCTTGCGCCAGCCGGACACCGCCAGGCCCACGTCGCGGAAGGCGCGGGCGAAGGCGGCGCGGACGCGGGCGATGGCGTCCGCGTCGTGCGGCATGAATACGATTCCCGAGGCGTAGCGCTGGCCGAGGACGATGCCCGATTCGGCCGCGATCGCGCGGAGGAAGGCGTCGGGCGTCTTCAGCAGCAGGCCGCAGCCGTCGCCGGTGAGGCCGTCGGCGGCGACGCCGCCGCGGTGGGTCATGCGCGCCAGCGCTTCGAGCGCGCTGCGCACGAGCGCGGGACCGGGCCGGTCGTCGAGCTGCGCGATCAGCCCGAAACCGCAGGCATCGCGCTCGTCGCGCGGGTCGTGGAGGGCGGCCGGGCCGCGTTGGTCGCTTTCCATCGGACAGACTCCGGGAAGGGGACGCAGGGGGGATTCACGGGGAATCGGGAGGCGTGGACACCCTCGCGGGCCGGTCGGGTCCACGGGGCGTCCATTGCGGGATGACCCGACTACAGCACAATTGGTGCACTGCGGCAACGGGGACGGCCGCGTCTTTCGTCGAAGGCCCGGGCGGGTCCGCGCGGTCCCCACCGCCGGGTAGACTGCGCGTCTCGCTTCCGCCTCCCCGGTCCGTCGTGAACCTCACCCCCGCCCCCGGCCGGCGCCGCGCCGCGCTGGTCTTCATCTTCGTGACCGTGTTGATCGACGTGCTGGCGTTCGGCTCGATCATCCCGGTGCTGCCGCACCTGGTCGAACGGTTCGTCGGCGGCGACAAGTCGCATGCGGCGTACTGGGTCGGGGCGTTCAGCGTGACGTTCGCGGCGATCCAGTTCTTCAGTTCGCCGATCCAGGGGGCGCTGTCCGACCGCTTCGGCCGGCGGCCGGTGATCCTGCTGTCCTGCCTCGGCCTGGGCATCGACTTCGTGTTCATGGCGCTGGCGCCGTCGCTGGCCTGGCTGTTCGTCGGCCGGGTGATCTCGGCGATCACCTCGGCCAGCTTCAGCACCGCCAACGCCTACATCGCCGACGTCACCGCGCCCGAGGAGCGCGCCAAGGGCTACGGCATGATCGGCGCGGCGTTCGGGCTGGGCTTCATCGCCGGTCCGCTGATCGGCGGCGTGCTCGGCGACATCGACCTGCGCCTGCCGTTCTGGTTCTCGGCGGGGCTGGCGCTGACGAACTTCCTGTACGGCCTGCTGGTGCTGCCTGAATCGCTGCCGCCGGAGAAACGCACGCCGACCTTCGACTGGTCGCACGCCAAGCCGATGGGCGGGGTCAAACTGCTCGGCGAATACCCCGCGATCTGGGGCCTGGTCGCGGTCGTGTTCATCGCCAACTTCGCGCACTACGTGTACCCGAGCACGTTCGTGCTGTTCGCCGACGTGCGCTACGGCTGGGACCAGAAGCATGCCGGCTACGTGCTGGCGGTGGTGGGCGTGATCAGCGTGATCGTCAACGCGGTGCTGGTGGGCAAGCTGGTCAAGGCGCTGGGCGAACGCCGCGCGATCCTGCTCGGCCTGGCCTGCGGCGTGATCGGCTTCGTGATCTTCAGTTTCGCCGGCGCCGGCTGGATGTTCCTCGCCGGCCTGCCGATCAGCGGCCTGTGGGCGATCGCCGGACCGGCGACGATGGCGCTGATCTCGCGCGAGGTCGGGCCCGAAGTGCAGGGCCGGGTCAACGGCGCGCTGACCGGGCTGGTGTCGCTGGCCGGCATCTTCGCGCCGGGGCTGTTCGCCGGCTCGTTCGGCTTCTTCATCGGCTCGAAGGCGCCGGCGCATTTTCCAGGGATCGCCTTCCTGCTCGCGGCGATCCTGCTGGCCTGCGCGTGGCTGGTGGCCTGGCGCTACGCGCGGCCGAGCCCGGCGGCCGCCGCGCTCCCGGGCGTGCCCGCGGCGTCGTCCGAAACCGCGGGCGGGTGACGGCGCGCCGCAGCGCCGGGCGGAAGCGCCCGGCCTACGTCTCGAGCCCGTCGTGGAATTTCATCGAGGCATGGCTGCCGTCGCAGAACGGCTTGTTCGATGAGGCGCCGCAACGGCACAGGGCCTGGCGGTTGCGGATCTCGTAGCTCTCGCCGCTGGCGCTCTGCACCCGGATGCCGCCGCGCAGCACCAGCGGCCCGCTGACGCCGATCCCGGGGTCCTCGATCAGCGACAGACTGACCGCGAGCGGCGTCTCCACCGGCTCTCCGGTCTCGCGATCCCAGACCAGCAATCGGCCGGCCGGACACTGGTGCGCCATGTAGGCGGCCAGTTCGCCGTGCTGTTCGCCCGGGATCTGGACCTCGTTCCAGATCCTTTCGCCGTTGTCGCAGAACCGCGCGAAGGCGCAGTAGCGCTCGTTGTCGGTCAAGCGGTAGCGCGGCCCGTCGATCGCCTCCGCGTCTTCCAGCATCGGCTCGAAGGACGCGGTTTCGGCAAGATCGACGCGCACTTTGGCGTGGGTGCCGTCGCAGTAGGGCTTGTTGCGCGAGTGACCGCATCGGCACAGTGCGGTCTTGTCCTGGACCGCGAACGCCCGCCCCTGGCGATAGGTCCAGGACTGCCCGTGTTCGTTGCGGACGATCGTCTGGGTGTGCAGCGGCGGCGCGCCGCGGACGAGATAGGGCCCATCCTCGACGACGACCACGCTGATCGACGGATCGCTTTCCACCGAGCCCTGCTGAACCTTGTGCGCATCGTCTGCTTTCATCTGCGTGCTCCCATCTGCGTGCTCCGGATCGTGTCTGGAAGAACCACCGGGAATCGATGCCACGGACGGCCGTGGCGCGGGTACCGCATCGGAACGGACGGTGCCGCGAGGCTCAGGCGCTGGTCAGGCCGCGCAATTTGAACGCGAGCGCGGACAGCAGCGTGCCCCGGAACAGGAACGCGAATCCGACCAGCGTCGCGAGGGCGACCAGCGCGGTATCGGCCGGCATGAAGAAGGCGGCCCAGGCGCCCAGCAGCACATCGATCACGCCGAGCAGGATCAGCCAGCCCCTGTCGCTGCTCGCCCTGAAACCGGCGGCGAGCTCGAACCCGCCCATGATCAGGAACATGATGCCGATGATCCAGACGATGGCGACTGCGCCGCTGAACGGATTGACGATGCAGACGCCGGCGGCCAGCAGGCTCAGGATGCCGAACAGGATGTCCACGGTCTTGCTTTGCCAGCCCGCATCCTTGAATGCGGCGATCAGCGAGCCGACCCCGCTGAACAGGAAGCTCACCCCGAGCAGGACGCCCATGGCCAGCCCGGTCGCCAGCGGGTGCAGCATGGCGAAGATGCCGACCACGATCAGAAAGATGCCGTACGCCAGCACCCAGCCCCAGCGACGACCAAGACGGTGCTGTCCCATCGGACTCGTAGACATGTTGGAATTCCCCTTCAACGTGCGTGAACGTCGGAAACGCTGGTTCCCCGACCGGCGGCACCGGTGTCTGCGGCCTGTCCGATGGCCCGGGTCGTGCGTTGCTTGTCGGGTCGGCGAGCGACCTTCAGTGGGGGGCCTTCCGTGAAAGGCAGGAAGAACATCCTCTCAAACCCTCGCCCTTGTCAAGCCGGGTTGCCTGCGGACCGCGGGCGACGCCGAACGCGGTGCCGGAAGGGCTGCGCAGCATGTTGCGTCGCAAAAAAATCCGGTCAGGCGAGGGCCGTGCCGATGCCGCGGCGCAGCGTCGCGCGTCGGGTGTGACGCGAAGGCGTCGTGGCGGGGACGGCATGCGGCGCTCCGCGCGCGGCGGTTCAAGCCTCGTCCGCGCCTTCCACCGCGGCGAGTTCGTGGCTCGGCAGCGGCAGCATCGCCCAGAACGGCACGCCGTCGTCGGCCCAGCCCGCGGCGGCGTCCTGCAGGATCTCGATCACCGCCTCGACGTCGTCCGCGGCCTGTTCGCGCCACGGGCCGATGTGTTCGAGCACCAGCAGATAGCCGGGCGCCGACAGCCACGACAGGTCGTTGAGGCAGTCGGCCAGCGCATCGAGATTGCCGCCGAACCAGTCGGGGAACGCCAGCGCTTCGGCGATCTCGCGCAGCACCGCATCGGTATCGGTGCAGGTCCGCAGGTCCAGCGCATGCACCGAGAACCGCAGCGCGCGAGCGGCCTCGACCAGCGCCTCGCGATCGCGCGCATCGACGAAGTACGCGCCGGCGCGCTCGGGATCGACGAGCAGCGCATGCAGCTCCATGGTGTTCATCGCGCGTCCTCCGTGCCGTCGAGGGTGAAGCGGCGGAAACTCCGGTAATGGTCGTCGGTGTAGAAGAATTCGCTCGGCGGCCGGCCGCCGGCGATGATCCGGCGCGCGCCGCGATCGCGCGATCCCGGCGTCTCGACCGTGTATTCGCGGTAGTAGCCGCGCGGCTGCGGCGGCAGGCGGCGTTCGCGATTGCCGAACACGCCGTCGTCCTGGCGATGCGGATACGGGCCGTCGTGCGCGATCAGGCGCAGCGTGTCGATCGCTTCCGGCGGCAGGAAATCGGGATAGCGGACATCGCCGTGCGCGCCGCGGGCCGGTAGCGGCGGCGGCACGGCCAGCGGATTGTCGTCGGCGCGCGCCGGTGCGGTGGCGGGCGCCTGCGCGACAGGCGGCGGCGCTTGCGCCGGCGGGGGCGCGTCGCGCAGCGTGAACCACGCCACGACCGCCAGCACGGCGAGTGCCACCCAGAGCGTCCAGCCGGAACCCGCGCGCGTCGCCATCGACCGTCTCCCGTTGCCGTCGTCGTCCACGATGGACCCGTGCGCCGCGGCGCACGCTGATCCGTATCAATAACGGTCCGCGTCGATCGCGACCGACACCCGCGCGACCAGCGCCCGCACGACCCTCAGCCGCACGACCCGCACCCACGCGATCCGCATCGCGGCGGCGCGCGCGTCAGCCGCAGGTGACGGACAGGATCTTGCCCGCTCCGTCGACGCGCAGGTTCAGGCGGTCGCCGCGGTATTCCATCGTCACCATCATCCCGGGCCGGAGCACGCGCACCACCTTCGCGCCGCTGGCGGCCCTCGCGGCCTGCTGCGTATCGGCGTCCGCCGCGCGCCCGACGAAGTCCTGGGCGCGGCTGGCGTCGCAGGTCGCGCCGTCCAGGCCGGGGCCGACCCGGATCTGCGGCTCGGCGGCGGCATCGGGCGACGGCTCCGGCGGGGGCGCGTCGTTCGGCGCGACCGGCGCGCAGGCGGCGACCGTGAGCAGGGCGAACAGCGGAAGCGACGGCGACATGGCGTGTCCTTGCCACGGGCGATGCACGCAGTATGCATGCCCAACGTACGAATTCGTAAAGCGCCGCGGCCGCGCGACCTGCGCCTGCGCCGGCGCTGCGATCCCCCGCGTCCGGGCGTGCCGCGCGCGATGCCGCGACCGGCATCCCCGCGACCGCATGCTCGCGACGGCATGCCCGCGATCTCGTCTCCTCGACGCCTTGCCGATGAACGGCGGATGCGGTGCTTGACAGCCGGACGGCTCAGTTCTACAAATGTAGTACTACAGGTGTAGAGGAGTGCGGCCGTGGCCGAAGACATCGTCCTGAGCGACCTGCAGCTCGACCTCATGCGGGTGCTGTGGCGGGCCGGGGAACTGAACGTGGCCGACGCGACCGCGGCGCTCGCCGATCGCGGCCTGGCCCACACCACCGTGGCGACGCTGCTCACCCGCCTGGAGAAGCGCGGCGTGGTGGAATCCCGGCGCGAGGGCCGGCTGCTGGTCTACCGGGCATGCGTGACCGAGGCCCAGGTCAGGCGGAGCATGGTTTCCAGCCTGATCTCGCAGGTGTTCCGCGGCGACTCGAAGGCGCTGCTGGCGCATCTGGTCAGCGAACGCGAGGTCGCGCCGGGCGACCTCGAACAGGTGCGCGCGCTGCTCGCCGACGCCGACGCCGCTGCCGACGCGGGCAAGCGAGGGACGCCGTGATGGACAGCACGATCGCCTCCCTTGTCGCCGCCGCCGCCCATGCGCCCTCGCTGTCGGCGATGGCCGGCCTGCTGATGGCCTTCGCGCTGCACGCGACGCTGCTGCTCGCGTTCGTATGGGCGCTGGAGCGGGCCGGTGCGCTGAAGCATCCGGGCTGGGCCGAATTCGCGTGGCGGCTGGCGCTGTTCGGCGCATTCGTGTCCGCCGGACTGCAGGCGCTGCCGATGTCGGCGGTCGACGCGCCGAGCGAAGCGCGCATCGCGACCGTTCCCGCGACCGTTTCCGTGATCGCGCCTGCAGGCGCGCCCGCGGTAGCGTCCGTGCCTCCCGGCCCGGTGCGTACGGCGCCCGCGACGGCGCTCCAGGCCGCGAACGCGATGCCGACTGCGCCCGCGGCGATGGCGAACGACGCGCCCCCGCTGCGGACGCCGGCGGTGATCGCGCTGCCGCTGGCGACCGATTCGATCGCGCTGGCGCTGCTCGCGTGGGCGCTCGGCACCGCCTGGTTCGCGCTGCGCCTGTTGCGGCAATGGCGCGCGCTGCGACGCCTGCGCCGGCGGGCGCTGCGCGATGGCCTCGTGGCCTCGCCGGCGCTGCAGGCGGCGCTGCGCGATCTCGCGGTCGAGCTGCGCCTGTCCGCACCCGAATTGCGCCTGCTGCCGCTGCTCGACAGCCCCGTGGCGCTGCCCGGCGCGATCCTGCTGCCGCGCTGGGCCGAGGGCCTCGACGCTGCGCAGCAGCGCGCGATGCTCGCGCACGAGCTGGCGCATTTGCAGCGGCGCGACCCGCGCTGGCGCCTGCTGCAGCGCCTGGCGCTGGCGCCGCTGTTCTTCCATCCGCTGGCCTGGCTCGCCCGGCGCCGACTCGAGACCCTGGCCGAAACGCTGTGCGACCGCACCGCGGCCGGCCGCGGCGGCGCGCGGGCGCTGGCCGAATGCCTCGCCGAGTGCCTTGCCCGCACCGCGCCTCCGCAGGCGCGCGCGCTGCCCGCCGCCGGCCTCGCGCTGGCGATGGCTGAGCATCACGGCGGCATCGTCGAGCGCGTGCGCGCACTGCTCGAACGCCGCGACGACACCGCCTCCGCGCCGACCGCGCGCCGTCGCTGGCTGGTCGTCGCGGTCGTGGCGCTGGTGCTGGTCGCGCTGCCTGGCGTGATCGTGATCGCCCGTCCCGGCCGGCTCGCCGACCTGCTCGATCCGCATCCGCTGTCGATCACGCTGCGCAACGGCGACACCACCTATCGCGTCGGCGGCGCCATGCCGACGCCGGGCGACACGCTGGCCGTGACCATCGACGGCGATGTCGCCTTCACCGACGACGAACGCGCGGTGGCCAGACTCGGCGACGGCGCGGTGCTCGATATCGCCCGTCGTCATGCCGGCGAGACCCGGCGGCTGCGGATGACCGGCGCCGCCGGGGGCGCGGCGCGCAGCTATACCATCGACGGCGTCGCGAAGCCGTTCGACGCCACCGCCCGGGCCTGGCTCGCGGAACGCATCCCCGAGATCTACCGGCTCAGCGGCTTCGACGCGGAAGCGCGCGCTGCGCGCCTGCTGTCCGCGGGCGGCGTGCCGCGGCTGCTGGCGGAGATCGAGAAGATCGACGCCGACGGCGTGCGCGCCGAATACCTCGCGCGATTCTTCGTGCAGGCCGATCCCGACGCGACCCAGATCGCGCAGGCGCTGGCGCTGCTGCGCGCGATCGGCTCGGACTACGACAAGCATCGTGCGCTGGACGCCGCGCTCGCGCGCCCGGGCCTGACCCCGGACCAGCAGGTGTCGCTGCTGTCGATCGCGGCGGAGATGGGGTCGGATTACGATCGTGCCGAATGGCTGATCGCCGCGACCGCCAAGCTGCCGTTCGACGGCCCCGTGGCCGCGGCCTGGTCGCGGGCGTTGCAGGGCATCGGCAGCGACTACGATCGCCAGCGCACGCTGCAGGCGGCGATGACGCGCGGCACGCCGCGTCCGCAGGCGGTCGCGCTGGCGGTGGAAGCGATGCGCGGGATCGGCAGCGACTACGACCGCCGATCCGCGCTGCAGGCCGCGACGGCGAGCGGCGTGGCGCTGCCCGATGCGGCGGTCATGGAAGTGATCGACGCGATCGGCTCCGACTATGAGAAGCGCGAGGCGCTGCTGGCGCTCGTCGATGCGTCGGCGCCGGACCTCGCGCGCAGCCGCGCGATCCTGCGCAGCGCGAGCGGGATCGGCTCGGACTACGAACGCGGACAGGTGCTCGGCGCGTTGGCCGCGGCGATGCCCGACGATCCGAGGCTTATCGACGACTACCGCGCGGTCGCGCGGACCATGGACGATCACGAGCGCGGCCAGGCGGAGAAGGCGCTGGACCGCTTCGCCCGGCGCTGAGCGCTGCGCATGAACTAAGCGTGTGATCGAAGCAAGCGATCGAGGCGCGTGATCGACGCGCGCGATCGACGCATGCAATCGGAGAATGTGATCGAAGCGTGTATCCTCGATCGCCATACGGAGTAGACTGCCTGCGCGAGTCCGTGCACCCCGGTGCGGATTCGAGGAGATATCGGGGACGGACCGGCGTCCGTGCTGCATGCGCGTTTCTTGTGTGTGTCCGTTGTCTCCAGGTCAACGATCGTCGCTTCGATGCGTTCGAAGGGGCGATTCTGGATGGAGGCAGGCATGCGACAGCACAACATCTGGTGGTTCGGCGCGATCGAGCCGGCGATCGTCGAGGACTTCCAGCGCCGAGCGTGCTGCGCGCTCCCCCTGCAACCGATCCCCGACGAGGCGTCGATCGAGCGCGATCGATGCTTCGAGCACGATATCGAAATCGGCGACCTGGTCGTGCTGTCGGCGGGCGAGGCCGGCCCGGTGCTGGTGGGCGACATCGACGGCGAAGCGCTGAGCCGTCCGAAGATGTCGTTCGTGCAGCTCGTCCGCTCGGTCCGCTGGCGCAGCCAGCCCGTCGCCGAGAACGACGATGTCGCGCAATGGCGCGATGCGCTCGCCGGCGCCGACGTGCCGTCGCCGATCGCGCCGGAGATGCACCCGGAACTCGCCGCGCGGCTCGATGCCGTCCCGCTGGACGACGACGCGACGTCCTTCGCCTTCGCGATCGAGCTGCATCCGCCGAAAATCCCGCCGCCCGCGCTGCCGATCCTCTACCAGTCGCCCTACGCGGGCCGCATCCTCCGCGACTTCCGCTGGCGCGAATACCTCGCGTCCAATCCCGACGTCGCCCTGACCGGAGAAGGCGAGGCGCACGCGTTCCACCATTTCTTCCACCAGGGCTACTACGAGCGCCGGATCTTCGATGCCAAGCGGCTCGACGGTTTCGATCCCGGCTTCTACCGCACGCGCTATCCGGAGCTGGAACTGCCCACCGATGCCGCCGCGCAGATCCACTACTGCTACCACGGCTGGTACGAGGAGCGCATTCCAAACCCGAGCAGCGAGTGGTTGTACGACGCCGCGCTGCACGTGTACCAGATGGGCAAGGTCGGCTCGCATTCGATCGCCACCGCGCTGGACGAGGCCGGTTACGACGGTGGCGTGATCCACCTGCACTGGGCCACCGACATCGTCACCGGCTATCCGTCCAACCGCATGCAGTATTCGCGGATCCTCGTGCATGAACGCGCGCGACCGGTGAAGGTGATTTCCGCCACGCGCGAGATCGTGTCCTGGGCGCTGTCGGGCCTGTTCCAGTACCACGGCGAATCCACGCTCAACGAGGTCGATGCGGTGGCGCTGGTCGAGGAGCGTTTCTGGCAGATGTGCCAGAACGGCCTGCGCTGGTTCGAACATCGCTATTACAGCGGCCTCGACGTCTACGCGCATCCCTTCGACCATGCGGCCGGCTGCACGCGCATCGACCATCCCGGCATCGAACTGTTCATCTACCGGCAGGAGGACCTGCCGCGGATGGAGGCGCCGCTCGCCGCGTTCCTCGATCTGCCGGAATTGCGCCTGCCGCACCGCAACGTCGGCGACGGCAAGGGCTATTCCGACCTCTACCTCCGGATCAAACGCGAGTTCCGCATGCCCGGGAACCTGCTGTCGCGGCTCTACGACACGCCGTTCATGCGCCACTTCTACAGCGACGCCGAACGCGAGGCCGGCTATGCGCGCTGGGCGCGGCGGAACTGAAGGCGGCGCGGCGGCTCACGCCGCCGCACGCGTCTCCGCCGGTCCGGCGTTCCACTTCGCCATGAGGTCCGCCAGGCGGGCCCTGGCCTTGTGCAGGTGCGCTTCCTTGACGTGGCCGAAGCCGCGGATGTGTTCCGGCACCGAGGCGATCTCGGCGGCGAGGGCGGCGTTGCCGGTGTCGAGCTTCGACAGCAGCGCATCGACGGTCGCGAAGTAGTCGGCGATCAGTTGCCGCTCCATCTTCCGCTCCTCGGTGTAGCTGAACACGTCGAAGGTGCCGCCGCGCAGGCCGCGCAGTTTCGCCAGCAGGCCGAAGGCCTTGAGCATCCACGGGCCGTACTCGCGCTTGATCAGGCGGCCCTGCGCGTCCTTCTTCGCCAGCAGCGGCGGTGCGAGGTGGAAGCGCAGCGTGTAGTCGCCTTCGAACTGCTGCTGCAGCCGGCGCTGGAAGTCGCCGCTGGTGTAGAGCCGCGCGACTTCGTATTCGTCCTTGTACGCCATCAGCTTGAACGCGTAGCGGGCGACGGCTTCCGACAGGTCGGTGGCGCCCGGCGCCTTCGCCTGTTCGGCGGCGCGCACCTTCGCGACGAGATCCCGGTAGCGCTTGGCGTAGGCCGCGTCCTGGTAGTCGGTGAGGAAGGCGGTGCGACGGGCGATGAGCTCGTCGAGCGAACGCGACAGGCGGGTGTCGTCGAGCGGCGCGAACGCATCGTCGCCGCCGCTGGCCGGCACGTGGCGCAGTTCCTGGGCGTCGCGCAGGTTCGCGGCCTGCGGGTTGAGGCCGGACTCATGGCCTTCCGACGGCGTCGGCGCGAGCAGCGGCAGCGCGTGCGGCGTGGCCTCGGCGGGAGTCGGCGCGTTCTTGACGATGCCGGCGGCCTCGACGACCGCGCCCAGGTCGATCGCGGCGAGGCGGCCCCACGCGAACGCGGTCTTGTTCATCTGCACCGCGGCGCCGTTGAGTTCGACCGCGCGCATCAGCGCGTCGAAGGAGATCGGCACCAGCCCCTGCTGCCAGGCGTAGCCGAGCATGAAGAGGTTGGCGGCGATCGCGTCGCCCATCAGCGCGGTGGCGAGCTGGGTGGCGTCGACCAGCGACGGGTCCTTGCCGCCCAGCGCGGTGCGCACCGCGGCGACGATGTCCGCGGCCGGGAACTGCATGTCCGGGCGCGTCGTGAACGTACCGGGCATCGCCTCGTAGCTGTTGAGCACGACGTTCGAGCGGTCGCCGCGGATCTTCGACAGCGCCCAGTAGTCGTTGACGACGACCATGTCGCAGCCGAGCACGAGGTCGGCCTCGCCGGCGGCGATGCGCACGGCGTGGATGTCGTCCGGCGCCTTCGCGATGCGGATGTGGGTGGTGACCGCGCCGCCCTTCTGCGCCAGGCCGGTCTGGTCGAGCACGGTCGCGCCCTTGCCTTCGAGGTGGCCGGCCATGCCCAGCAGCGCGCCGATCGTCACCACGCCGGTGCCGCCGACGCCGGTGATCAGGATGTTCCAGGGACGATCGAGCGCGCTGGCGAACGCCGGCATCGGCAGGTCGGCGAGGCGATCCGCCGCATTCACCTTGTTGCCTTTGCGCAGTTGGCCGCCGTGCACGGTGACGAAGCTCGGGCAGAAGCCCTCGATGCAGCTGAAGTCCTTGTTGCAGTTGCTCTGGTCGATGTCGCGCTTGCGGCCGTATTCGGTCTCCTTCGGCAGCACCGACACGCAGAAGCTCTTGACCCCGCAGTCGCCGCAGCCTTCGCAGACCAGCGAATTGATCGCGACGCGCTTCTGCGGGTCCGGCAGCTTGCCGCGCTTGCGCCGGCGGCGCTTCTCGGTCGCGCAGGTCTGGTCGTAGATCATGACGCTGACGCCCTTGGTCTTGCGCAGCTTCTTCTGCACCTCGTCCAGTTCGCGCCGGTCGTAGAACTCGACGTCGTTCGGGAACAGGTAGCGCTGGCGCGTCCACTTCAGGATGTCGTCGCTGACGATGACTATCGTGTAGGCGCCCTCGGCGCGCATCTGCTGCGCGATCTGGGGCACGGTCAGCGTGCCGTCCACCGGCTGGCCGCCGGTCATCGCCACCGCGTCGTTGTAGAGGATCTTGTAGGTGATGTTGACGCCGGCCGCGATCGACTGGCGGATCGCCAGCGAACCGGAGTGGAAGTAGGTGCCGTCGCCGAGGTTCTGGAACACGTGCTCGGTGTCGGTGAACGCGGCCTGGCCGCACCAGGTCACGCCTTCGCCACCCATGTGGGTGAAGGTGTCGGTGCTGCGGTCCATCCACGTGACCATGTAGTGGCAGCCGATGCCGCCCAGCGCGCGCGAACCCTCGGGCACCTTGGTCGAGGTGTTGTGCGGGCAGCCGCTGCAGTAGTGCGGCACGCGCGGGAAGCTGGCCCGCGGCAGGGCGAGTTCGCCTTCCTTCTCGGCCATCCAGCGCATCACGTTCTCGATGTGCTCGCTGGCGTGGAAGCGCTGGATGCGGCGGCCGATCACGCCGGCGATCGTCGCCGGCGTCAGTTCGCCGGTGCTGGGCAGGATCCACGCGCCGCTCTCGTCGAACTTGCCGACGATGCTCGGCCGGTCGCCCTCGAAGTTGTAGAACAGCTCCTTCATCTGGCTTTCGATGAAGCCGAGCTTCTCCTCGACCACCACGATGTCGCGCAGCCCGCGCGCGAACGCGCGGATGCCCATCGGCTCCAGCGGCCAGGTCATGCCGACCTTGTACACGCGGATGCCCAGGTCCGCGCAGGCGCGCGCGTCGAGGCCGAGGTATTCCAGCGCCTGCAGCACGTCGAGGTAGCTCTTGCCGGTGGTGACGATGCCCAGTCGCGGGTTCGGCGAATCGATCACCACGCGATCGAGGCGATTGGCGCGCGCGAACGCCTGCGCGGCCTTCACCGCGTAGCGATGCAGGCGCATCTCCTGGTCCAGCGGCGGATCCGGCCAGCGGATGTTGAGGCCGCCCGGCGGGATCTCGAAGTCGTCCGGCGTCACGATCTGCAGCGCGAGCGGATTCACGTCAACCGACGCCGAGGATTCCACCGTTTCCGCGATCGTCTTGAAGCCCACCCAGCGGCCGGTGTAGCGCGACATCGCCCAGCCGATCAGGCCCATGTCGAGGATGTCCTGCACGCCGGCGGGGTTCAGCACCGGCATCAGCGCCGACTGGAACTCGCCCTCGCTGCCGTGCGGCAGGGTCGAACTGCGGCAGGCGTGGTCGTCGGCCGCCAGCGCCAGCACGCCGCCGAACTTCGAGGTGCCCGCCGCGTTGGCGTGCTTGAACACGTCGCCGCAGCGGTCCACGCCCGGACCCTTGCCGTACCACATGCCGAACACGCCATCGACCTTCGCGCCCGGGAACAGGTTGGTCTGCTGGGTGCCCCAGACCATGGTCGCGCCGAGGTCCTCGTTGAGGCCGGGGGTGAATTTCACGCCGGCAGCGGCCAGGTGCTTCTTGGCCTTCCACAGCTCCAGGTCGAAGCCGCCCAGCGGGCTGCCGCGGTAACCGCTGATGAAGCCGGCGGTGGCCAAGCCGGCCGCCTGGTCGCGCAGCCGCTGCATCAGCGGCAGCCGGACCAGCGCCTGGACGCCCGAGAGGTAGATGCGACCCTCGGTCCGGGTGAACTTGTCGTCCAGGGTGTAGGCGAGGTCGACGGCCGGCGAGACGGCCGGGCGAAGGGCGGAGGGCTGCGACATAGGGGAAGCGTCCTTGGCGGCGACCGCGGGCGGTCGGCGCATGGCGAAAGCGTGAGGAATGGCCGGCGGGCCGGGTGCAAAAATTCTAGCAGGAACAGGGGCTTGGGCGATCATGGCCCTGCCGTTTCGGCATCGGCGGGCATACGCCGGCGGACGGAAGCGCGCGCCGAAGCGGGACGTGGTCGGCAGAAATGGTGCAAAATGTGACCAAATACGCTGACACCATGGCATCAATGGTGGACTTTTCGCCACGATAAAAACCTGCAACGGATCAGCGGGTTGCGCGTTTTCGTGACGAAGTTCCGGGATTTGGCACGAATCTTGTTTACCGCGCCATGGCAACGGCGGAAAAGTGGTAGTCGCAGTTGAAATGCCGGCGGCAGCCTGTCCATCGGGCCTGCATGCGGCAACGCCTTATCCGCCTGAAGGGCCCGTGCTCGACGGGCTGTCTGTATGGCAATCGACAACATGGCGCCGCGCGGGGAACTGCGTCGCTTCTACGGGTGAACGGGACGACCGGTTCGCGGTCGGCCCAGGGGGAGTTTCAGTGCTGGCCAAACCGACTTGCATCGCCGAAATCGCGCGCCGTTCGATCGCCGCCTTCGCCCTGTTCGCCGCCGCACTCGTCGCGAGTCCGGCCGCCTGGTCGCAGACCGCGGTCAACAGCGCCTCGATCACGCCGCCGGCCACCGTCACCGATCCCAACAACGCGAACAACAGCGCCACCGACAGCGATACCGTCGTGCGCAGCGCCAACCTCGCGCTCGCCAAGACGGCAACGCCGAATCCGGTGGTCGTCGGCCAGTCGCTGACCTACACCCTCACGGTCACCAACGGCGGCCCCAGCGCCATCCTCGCCAGCGACACGTTCTCCATTCAGGAAAGTCTCCCCGCCGGTCTCGCCAGCTGCACCTACACCCCTTCCGGCGGCACCTTCAATGTCGGCAGCATCGCGCCCGGCGCCACCGGGACCGGCACGTGGACGGGCGTCGCGATCCCCAGCGGCGGCACCGCGACGCTGACCATCGCCTGCAACGTCGGCAGTTCGGCCGCCGCCAGCATCTCCAACACCGCCACCGTGCTGCCGCCCACCGGCGTCAGCGACCCCGACTGCTCGGGCTCGCCGGTCACCTGCGCCGGCAACAACACCAGCACGGTCGCCACCACGGTCAATCGTCCGCAGCTGACGCTGACGAAGACCGCCTCGGCGGCGAGCTTCACGGTGGGTGTGCCTGCGAGCTACACGCTACAGGTGTCGAACACCGGCACGGCGACGACGACGGCGACGAGCACGATCACCGACACGATCCCGACGGGCCTGACCATCGGCACGCTGCCGGCGGGCTGCACGGCGGCCGGCCAGACGGTGACCTGCACGGTGGCCGCGGGCCTGGCGGCCGGCAGCAGCACCTCGTTCGTGATCCCGGTGACGCCGACGGCTGCGGCGCAGCCGAGCGTGACCAACACGGCGAGCGTCACGGGCGGCGGTGATCCGACCTGCCCGGCGGCGGCGCACTGCACGAGCACGGCTGGCCCGACGCCGGTGAACGCGCCGGTGCTGACGCTGACGAAGACGGCGAGCGCCGCTTCGTTCACGGTCGGTGTCCCGGCTTCGT
>Ga0209792_1000116_pt1 | contig 113807 bp, 94 predicted proteins | sample EBPBio142005_DNA_FD_185860 | JGI IMG/M metagenome (GOLD analysis project Ga0209792, IMG submission 185860) | Wastewater treatment Type I Accumulibacter community from EBPR Bioreactor in Madison, WI, USA - Reactor 1_6/14/2005_ DNA (SPAdes)... | ecosystem: Engineered > Bioreactor > EBPR >...
TAAAAGCAGTGGTATCGAACGTTGAAGCATTTTTTTTCTGATTTCTTTAAATCCGTCTTCTCTGATTTTAAATATTTGCATAGCCTCGATTAAAATTATACGGGTCTTTTAAGGTTGCTGCCAACGGGCAGGTATTGCCGATGGTGGGGAATTTTATTCGTCCGCCCGGAACTGCTGCCTGGCTTTTTGATAAAGTTAAATATTAAGAACTAAAGCCGGGCTTTATTCGTCGAGCCCCGAACCGCAGTACAGCAGAATTACCGCTGCTGATTGCTCCAATGTCAAGCCCCACTATTGGCAATACCAATGTTGTGTGCTGTGCTTCTTTGTCCACCGTTTTAGGGCTGCAAATAATAAGCAAATGATTGAGGTGGAAACAAGTTAAAGTCAGTCCGTAAACACTTTGGCGTTTTATACTTTTTTACTTTCTTTATTTGAATAGCAAAACCTTCAACTCTGTCTGCAAAATATTTATAAAAATAATCCTCTGTTATTCCTGATTCTTGATGAGTCAAACCCCAAAGTGTGTCAATGTCGTGGTTTATAATTCGTTCAATTTCAAATTCGCCAATAACTTGTTGTACTGGGGAAGATGAATATACAATCACAGTCTTAATTTTTTCATTTTTAAAGATTGCTTTTCGGAATTCAAATTTCTTTGTCCCGTCAAATATTTTGTTTGCAAACTCTGGCTTTATTGATAAGACTACCTTCATTTTCCTATTGAATATTGTGCAATTTTACGAAAGTTTTCTCTTGATATTTCTTGAAATCCTCTTGGAACGCTGTTATAGTCTGCAATTATTTCATTTTCTATTAACCATTCTAAATTTGGTCGTTTTCTAAAAGTATATGAATAAATAAATTTAACCACAAATGGTTTCAAGTTAGGGTAATAATTCCAATGCTTTTTAAGTTCGTCATCAGTGAAAACGCTACGTTTTTTACAAAGAGTAATGAAGGTGTCCAAATTCGGAATATTTGTAGTTACATTTTCAACTATACCTACAGTTGTTACTACACCTTTGTATTTGCCACCAGTCATATAAAAAACAATTATATCTCCTGAATTTAAAGCTTTGAAATGAGAACGAGAAATATAAACCTTACTTAACGCATTTCTATGCGGTTTGTTTTCTATAAAGTCCATTGGTGATTCATTACGCAAAATTGAATCAGGGAATAAATCTGTATGATATTCAGGATAAATTGGAACTATATAAACCTTTGTTTCTTGTGATATAAATGGAAAGCATTTTTTCGGATTTTCTAAGTTTATTTCTTGATTCTTATCAAAGTTCTTGGACAGAACTATTTCCCCTGTTGATTTTTTAACACCCCATTTTTCAAATCCCCATTCTTCCAGTAAATTTATTAAACGAATTTGTTCGGGGCTTTTTTCAAATATAGTTACATAAATTTCGTCAACTTTTGATTGAAGGGCATTGTCAAAAATTATTTTTAAAAACCTTTCGCCGATTTTAAAACCATTACTCGTTACTTTAAATGTTCCAATTTTCAGTCGCTTCTTCGGTTTGAAAATTGGCTCTAAATCAGAGTAATTTTCATTTTCATCTTCTGTCTTTACATATAGAAATGCTGAAAGATTATTGTTGCTATAACAGATATATGAAATTTCGTCTGCCTTTTTATTAAACCATTTATCAAAGCCTGGATAGTCTTCTCTAAAACTGTCAAAGAATGAATTTTGCAAATCAACCTTAGCAAAATATTCCTTTTTGACAGATAAGATTTTGTAGTCAACCAAAGTTGGATTGTTTGCAACAACCATTTCCAAAAACTGGTCAATTTTAAAAACTCTGTCGGCAATGCCTAAAAGCTCTGCTTTTGTATGAATTTTTTTGTCTTCAGAAATTAGGATCTCAACTCTGTCACACAAAACTTCATTTAAAAGCTTAGTATCGTTTTTATCATTTTCAGTTGTATCAATTTGAAGGCTTACATTTTTAAGAATTTCACTCTCTGGTGCAGGATTTATTATTTGATTGTAGCTCTGAATTTTTACTTTAAAAGTCTCAACAGTCTTTTGGTCTTTATTTCTATTCAGTTCTTCAACTGTTAGTGGATGAATATATTTTTTGTAGTTCAGTTTGTCCAACCAATTAAATAGAACGCCAATACCAGCATTAACAATTTTTGGTGTCTCTCTGTGAATTATAATATTTGTGTCTAATAAAACTTTCATTCAGTTGGTTTGAGAATGTAGGGTGTCCAATAGCATAGCACACAACGTCCGACAGCTTGGCGGTGTGGCGGAAGTAGTATTACTTCAGCCCGGAACCAATGCCGAAAAATGGTTTGCAGCCGAAGTTAAGAACTAATGTTGAGCAATGAACCTCGGGCTGGGACGTCTGCCGATGGAAGATCAAAGACTGATTGTGGTTCCGTTCGCCGCCATTGCGCCAAACTGATTGTAAGGGGCAGTGCAAACAGTGCCTGGCCTGCAAGGCCAGAACTAAGAACAAATAACCGGTCGCACTGTGCAGCATTGCCGCTTACGGACAGGGCTTTCTGCTGTGGCGGCATTCATTGAACGTCCAGCCCCGAACCGCTGTTGAATAAAGTTACTGATGTTGATGTTTACAAATACTGTTCATCTACGTTTCGTCTGACCGAACTACTGCCGATTAGCGATTTATTGCTGATGGTTTATTCTTCGCCCCGCCATAGCAGAAAACCAATGTTGCCTGCAGCCTGTCAGTCTGCTTTTCCTTCATCTTTTTTTTCCTGTAACGCTGAAATGCCCAATGCCACACCGTCAAGAAACTGAATAGCAGGTGAAATGCTTTCTTTTAGTTCTCTCAAGTTCACGACAGTAATTCCCGTTAACGTCTGTTTTCCCTTAATGTCAATCGGATAACGAAAAGCATCAGACTTTGTGTCAATGGCACAAATAGCTTTAATTATTTCCTCGGTTTGATTGATATTTTCGTTATTCGTATCAGCTATCCAAATCTCGTCAATTATGTTTTTTGCTTCCAACCAAAGTGGATAAAGAATATGTCCTTTAACTTGTTTCTTCTTTTTTCCTAAGTATTCTGAACCTGTTTGAATAATTTCCTTCAGTTGTATTTCAATATAGTGGCGGTAAAGGAAAACTATAGGATAGATTAATGTATCTCTTTCTGTTTGGGTCGTCAGAACATTCTCTATTAGCTTTTCAGCAGCAATTCTATATCCTTCAACATAGAACATCCATTGATTAGAGCTGTGTCGTCTAAGTATTGAATTGTTCTCCCAGTCATCACCGTCTCTAAAAAGGATGTTTTCCATTATTCTCTTAATTTATTGCGTATTATAATTATTGTGACGACCAAAATTAACATTGAAAGAATTGAACAAATTACAAAGCCCGCAATTGCATTTCCGTTTTTGTCAATATCCCAAACGTCAATGCTTGAGTAACTCGTATAAACACCTACAAAAGGTCCGACCAAGAAAATTGCACCATATATGTAGCTAAGGAAATTTACTGTGCCACCAACCACCTGCCCTACACCCTCATAGACTGCATCTCTCGCTTTGTCAAATTTTTCCTTTGCTAACTCTACAGCCGTTTTATTCGCTTGGCGTCTCCATTGTTGATAATCGTTTTCTACTTTTTGTTCAAAAGCCTGCTGCGACCTTGTTTTTTCTTTGGGCTGGTAATAGCTTTCCCAAAGAATGTTATAATAGTGTCTTCTCGTAATGTCGCCTAAAATTTCGTAAGCTTCTTGAACTTCAATAAAGCGACTTTGTGCGTCTGGCAGTTTACAAATGTCTGGATGGTATTTTAAAGCTAACTTCCTGTATGCTTTTTTGATTTTTTCGCTATCAGCGGATTTATCTATGCCAAGCACTTTATAATGGTCAACGAACAATTTCTCAAATTTTAGAGGGTTAGTATTTGGTTGCAGGCAACGTCCAGGGCTTGCTGCTGTGCTGGGTTTTAAAAACGTCCAGCCAAGCCACTGAAGCCCAATAGAAGTTTTAATTATAAATATACCGAGAAATATTATTAGATGATGGTCTGCCCATAACAGCTGTTGAATAGAGAAAAAATGCTGAGAAAGTGTTCGTCTGCCGGCATAGCAGCAAACCCGCTGTTGTGTGCTGTAATATCATTCTGTCGTCATAATTGAAATTGTATTAGGGTAAATGAACAGATTGCCACTTTTGTCTACGAACTTAATATTGTCTACAGTTATGTAACAATTTGGCATTATTCTTTTCCAAATGTCCTTCAATTGACTGTCAAAATATTTTGACTTAATGGTATAACTTGACAAGTCTGTTTGTCCAATGTAAAATGTCGCTTGTAAAATTTTGTAGTTGTCATTAATTGATAAGGCTGTAATTTTTTTTAAAGTGTCCAATTTGACTTTACCTTTTGTAAAGCCACCCATTGCTATTTCCGGCGCAATTGAAAGAGAATTATATTTTAAAACAAGTTTAGGAATTAAAACTGCATAATTTTTCTGCAACACCTTCACCTCACTTTCTGCAGTCACCTTGAAAACTGAAATAGTTGTCTTGCCTTTTTCTAAACTATCTATAAAAAACATATACCTGTCAAGTTGCTGAACAATTCCTTGCGATGACTTTACAATAAAAGTACTGATTGTGTCCTTGCAAATAATCGTGATTAAGTTTGAGCCGTTAGTATATAAATTGCTATTTTGACCACCGTAAATTTCAATATCGACCTTACCATTAGTCAAATTTGATTTTGTCTGTCCATAACTACTCCCTAATAAAATAGTAAAACACAACGAAGTGATCGAAAGTCTAAAAAATCTTTTTAAATTTTTGAAGTCAAAAATCATTTTCTGAAAACGGGGGGTTCAAAATTATAGCACACAACGTTTTGGGGCTTTGCGATGGTGGGGCAATCGAAGCACAAATCTTCAATTTTGCACAAAAGTTAAACCGAAGAACTAACGTTGAACTTTGTACTTTTGCCCCACTATTGCAAAACCCTTGTTGTAGGCAGTGCTATTTTAGTATCTTGTTTTTAGCACTATCTTTCCAAGGTCTTTTATTTCATTTTGTGTAGTGAAAAACACTTTACCTTTTTTAGAAATTACTTCCCAAGCTATGTTGCTAGTAATGTCGTCTATTGCATTAGGCGTTGTTGCATCGTCTATAATGTCAAAAGTTCTTTCGTCTTTTATTAAGACAGCTTGGGAAAAATCTTGGTGAACAATCAAAAGTTCGCCACGTCCGTCAATAGATGCTTGATAAATTTCTTGCAAATCCGTAAGTACTTTACCTTGTGCAACTGCTTCTTTCATTTCTAGAATGGCATTTGTTCTGCGTTGATGTTGCAAACCTTGAATGGTTTCCCACGATTGTTTTGCTATTTGGTGTGTAGCGGTGTTGTTATAATCAATAGCTGTGTAACCAAGATATACCGATGGTTTGTCTGCCACTTGTTGTAGTCTACTATAATTGTCTTCTGTGCAGATTACAACACAATTTAAGTCAGTTTCATTATGAACTTTCACTAAAGCTTTATCTACTTTGTTTAAAAACTCTCGAACCAAATCGTCTAAATGTTTTGGGTCGCTTCCTTTGTCGGAATGTGTGTTATAATGACGGTTTTCTGAGAAAGGGAAATCATCATTTCTTATTTCAGTAATAATTTCATCATTTAACGCTTCGTACAATTGCACACCACTTTGAGAAAGCAACATTAGTAAATAGGTTTCGCTTCTGTTGAATGATTTGATGATGGAACGAACCGCAAAACTGTCAGAAATATGTACCCCTTCATTGCTAGTATTCCAGCTAGATTTTACAATTTCTTTTGTGTCATTTGATAGAAAAATGTGCAAGCTATCTAAGTTATAATTTACGTCGATTTCTGCGGAAATGCTTTCTAGTTTTTCTAAAAGTGAAGTTACGGGTCGCTTCCCAAATTCTGCAATTACTCTTTCTTCTGCTTCTTTTACAAGATTTTTTAAAAGCACTTCATCTTTTACATTGTGAGGATGTGTACGATGAGTGTTTAAAGAAATGGTTACACAAGGCGTATTTTTTCGGTTGCTAATTTTTGTAGCTGTTCTTTTAATGCCATCCTTATATTTATTTGCTTTTGTTAAATGCTTTTGCCGTATAAAATCCTATGAAGAAGACAATTGCAATGAGAATGACCAATGGCATTTCAAAGCCAAATGCAATAAATTTGACTTTTACACTTTCAAGGTTTTGACCAATGAAAATTAAAAGTACAATAAGTAAAACGATGTCAATGATTTGACGAGTTGAGACATTTTTCATTTGATTTATTTTTTAAGTTCAATAATCTGCACGTTATTTGTGCCATCGGTTGATTTCCATTTTTGGAATTTCTTTTTGTTGGTCATAATAATCCAAGTTTTAGAAAAATCAGAACCGTTACTTTCTATGGAAATATATTTTCCGTCGTTCCAAGTCCAGTTAAATGGTAGTTTATCGTCTCTTTGAATACCGAGAACGGAATAGTTTAGATTTTTTTCGCCACTTCCGTTTCCTTTAAATTGCATAGTTCCAATGTTGCTTAATGCCACGCCTTGTTGTCCTGGTGTTGTCGTTTCATAGCGTTGTACTGTCCAAGTTCCCACCATTCTGTGCGAACAAGAAGTTAATAAGGTTGTTGCAATAACAAATGCTGATAATTTTAATGTTTTTACTGTCATAACTTTGTTTATTTTAGATTCAAATATAGTTGTTTTTTATGGCTTGTATAATTGCTTCATTTTTTTGGCGTGTCGTGAGCGCATTGCCTACAACGGACAGGGCTTTGTGCAGGTGGGATATTAAAATTCCCTCTGCCCGGAGACGCTGCTGATTGAAAATATTTTGTTGAAGATAAGAACAAAAGCCCAGCGATGCTCGTCAAGCCCGAACTGAAGCAGGGATTTGCCAAACTGCTGATTGTACTTCCGTCAGCCCCACTTGCACAAAACCCATGTTGCCTGTAGTTTTGTCAATTAGCAAATTGATTATTTTTTTGTTCTTGCGCTGTCCATATCATGTAAATCCCATAAAAAGTCGTAACAATTCCTATCCCAATTCCTACAATAATACTAATATCGGTGCTTGAATTTTTTTTGGTAGCTGTGAATAACAAACCTGCCAAGCCAACAATTGTTGCAAATGAGGCTGTATAGAAGTCTAATTTTCTTTGAAAAATTGAAGACATTGGGAAAAAATGTAAGCCAACGATGGTGGCTATAGCTGGGATAATGAATTCATGGAGATTGAATTGCTTTAATAATAATACACAAACTGCTATTGTTAGCCCTTCTAAGCCGAAAACTAATCCAAACTTCGTTAAAATTTTTCGCCTAATTGTCTTATCTGATTCTTGGGTTTGTGGGAATCTTTTTGAAATTAAAAATAAATGTATCGCATAAACAATAAACACTATAGCAATTAAATCAGTAAACGCAAACAATATCCACATAAAATTGCCGCTTAAGTTTGATGCAGCAGTACCAAACCAAAAAAGTGTAAAAAGAGCCATAAGAATCAAACCAAAGCCCATTGATTTTATCATGTCTCTTGAAACAATACTTCCCATTTTTATGCTGTTAATTCGTGTCGATTAAAAATTACAGGCAACTCATAAATTTACGCAATAAATCTACGCTATTTAAAAAAAATATATCACTCAAAATCAATAAGTTAATAGTATAACCCTTGTATTGTTTATTGCGCCAATCAATTTTTACTAATTTGTTGGGGTTCTATTAGTTTTTAAGCCTGGCAGCTTAGTAGCCCGGGGATAAAATACCTTAAATGTTGGCCGACATACCTTAATTGTTTGCCTTCATATCTTAATTGTTGGCTCACATATCTTAAATGTCTGCCCACATATCTTAAATGTTGGCTCACATATCTTAAATGTTGGCTCACATATCTTAAATGTCTGCCCACATATCTTAAATGTTGGCTCACATATCTTAAATGTCTGCCCACATATCTTAAATGTTGGCTCACATATCTTAAATGTCTGCCCACATATCTTAAATGTTGGCCATTACTAGTGACACTTTATGACAAATAGCGACAAATGACGACATATAGCGACAAATGACGACAGGCCCGGCCCATTTAAATACTAAAACCGTTTCCCTTGTAAAGACAATGTTGCTGAGAAAAGAGTTGCGTAGCATTTTCACCTGCATCACAAATTTGCTTGTGAAACAATATAATTCTTACCTGAGTTTCTGAGAATGGCTCGTGAAGGCAGCAACCGTGGCAAAGTAGTAGAAGTAATAACCCTACCTGTTTGTTCGTTTTACAATCATCATCCCAGTGCCATAATAAAATCATTTAGGGGTTGATTGATTGGTAAACCGAGCCTTTTAGCTAACCTGCGTTTGCTGCGGGCTACACTGTCTTTACTAATACCAAGGGTATTGGCAATTTGATAATTGTCGAATTTTAGATAGATGAGGGTACTTAATCTTTCTTCGCCGGTTGTAACATGCCCCAGCTTCTGTTGAAAATGCAATAGAAAAAGTGGGTAGGCTGTTTTAAATGCTTCTTTAAATGATATCCAGCCTTCTTCAGACACCAGGGAATACTTCAAAAGATTTTCGGGTATTTGTTCATCCTGCCTTCCGTGCTGACGCAACCTATTTTCCAGTGATGCGATGATATCATTTTTTTCACGAACACTGCTTACAAACTGCTCTATTGATTTTTTTGCCGCTTCTACCTCAACGATTGCCTGCTCATGTTTTTTACTTTCAATCTCCGATTTTATTTTCTGCTTTAGCCTTTGGCGATTATACAATAAAAGCAAGATAATAAAAATGAGTAGGGCGGAAAAAACAACTACGTTTCGAGACTTTTTTAAATTTAGTAAAGTGGATTCGGTAATTCGCAAATTGTGTTGGGCATTTTCAAATTCAAGTTGCAACTTTGCTTTTGCATATAGGCTTTGTGTGTATTGCTGGTGCAGCTCATCCCGATATGCAACTGCTCGCTTAAAATAATAAAAAGCACTATCTGTTTCACCGAGTGCCTTGCAGGCTTCCGCTAATCCATCGGCGGCTATCATTTGAATTTCTATTCTTCCATGTAGTTTATATAGGGCGAATGCATTTCGATAATATTGCAGGGCAGTATCCGCATTTTTTTTCATCATATATATCTTACCTATTGCATTAGATGATTGGGCAATATTTAAAGGATAGTTCAGTTTTTCACTTACTCTTCTGTATTCCTGCAGCAACGGCAGGCCTTGCTCATAGTGCCCTTGCAAACCAAGCAGTTCTCCCCTGTTGCCAATGCATATAGCTTTATACAATTCAAGTAAAGAGGAATCTTTTGTGAATCCTAATTGGATTGCAGTATCCATTTTTCGGTTAAAAAAAAGACTACTGTCATAATTACCCAGTTGCTTGTAAGAAGCTCCAACAAGATCGATAGCATGAACAAGGTCATTTTTGCCAGCCATACTGCTGTCGTTTTTCCAAATCTCTATTGATTTCAAACCGTACCTAATTGATAGCCGATAATCCTGGGAGTAGTGTGCGGTAGCACTGATATAGTAAAATGCCTGATGAATTGGTTTGGTATATCGCAACCCAATTTTTTCCTGAAGCTCAGCAGACTTTAAACTATAAAACATCAACTCATTAGCATCCTGGTCACTAATTTCGGCATAAGCGGCATATAATTCCGCCATCAAACAAGCGTCATTGAGCGGATAAGCGAGCTTAATGGCCTCCTCAATTTTTAGTTTATTGGCTTTGCGGGGAAGGAGCAAAAGATGATGCGTCCATAGCACCTGGTACAAAATACTACGCACTTTTAGCCGGCTATCCGTTTGAATATCAATTGTTTTATTTAAAAGATCGATTGTATGTAATATTTTGGCAGTATCCTGATGATGTTTTTGATAATCTGTAAATTCAGCTGCCGCTATGATTTGCATATTATCTGTACGCTTCCAGGCATTTTTCATCGGGCCAATAGTTTCCCCTCCTTCAGGGTTTGAATGACAGGCGGACAAAACAGACAAAACGCAAATGGCTGCAAATGAATAACAAAACAATCGGAACATGGGAGCTGGCTTAGTTATTTTGGGTTGCTAAATATACACTATAAGCAAGCTATTGTCAAGCTTGTCCGTATGCAAACGGCAATTTGTCCGCATTTGTCCGGCTGTTATCCTCTTTTGTCTGCCTTTTAATTTGGAATAGGGTGATTCATCATGCAATCTTTGTTTATGGGCAAAAAAAAGCAATACGGGTGGTGGTTGCTGCTTGTTTTGGCTTTAATAATAGCCCTTTGGATCATCTGGGAATATTTTAATGAACAAATGAAACAAGTTTTAAAAAATTTACTATTAACTGATAAAACTACTATTATGAAACAAATGCTCTCTCTTATTAGCATTGGGTTACTAAGTTTACTTTTTAACCCTTCTGCAAATGCACAATCTTCACCTGCTTCAACAATTGCATATACCCATACCGCCAATGTTGAACCAGTATTTAAGGCCGGTGATTCAGAAAAAGAACAGCTTGTATATCCTGTTAATCTAAATGAATTAGAACTACAATTTGGAGAAGTAAGTAACCTGCAATGGATCACTTCAAAAGAAGGCAACAACGCTTATTTTAATGTAGGCGAAAAAAAATGCAGGGCTTTTTACAACAAAAAAAACAGGCTGGTTTTCTCCATCAGTCAGTATGCTAATATCGCTTTGTTGCCGGCATCTTTAAGGCAGCAACTAGAAGCAACCTATCCCAACAGAACTTTATTTAGCGTTTTTGAAATAGGGAATGGAAAAACAAATTCATACCGGTTACTGCTGAAAAATAATACCAGTATGCTTACCGTGATGTATAAGGATGGAGAAGTACAGGAGCTTGAAAAAATTAAATTGACGGAATAAAAAAGTGGGGTTCGCAATTTTTGGTTAAGTTAAAAACTCCCTGCCGGTTGCTGTATTTGAACCGGCTTTTTTTATTTGGCTAAAGCAAATTTGATAAAGCTATGGGGGCGAAAAATGATTGCATTTATTACAATGGATGGTATCATCCTTAATTATTACCTGCAATCATTATAGCTGTTTTAATAATTGCAATGATACCAAACAGCATCCATGCCGGAATAAAAAAACAATACAATTTAATATGCTTCAGCCACAGTACCAGGTTGCAGCCAGGCAGTAATACTAACATCGCTTTTGTGAATCCAACCTCATCCTTTAAGCCTGGCACAAAGGCATTAATCACAAATGATAGTAGCACAGCAGGTATAAACATTAACATGAACAAAAACAAATGACCAATAATTGGAAGCTCTGCCAATTCATTAATCCACTTAACCTGTGTTTGTACACCTAAATGTAGAGAAGCCATATTTAGATAGTTGGTAATGCTTCATATTTTTGCAACACAAGTGAGTCACAACTTTCGGAACATTTATCACATACAAATGTTGGTTTACTGCAATTATTCGCTAATCAGCATCTGCAGAGAACCCTCCAGAATTTTCTACTCAAACAAAGCTGCCTGGGCGCCGTCTTCTACCGGTTTGTCCCATTCCATTTCTACACTTTTGCTATAATCCACCAGCTTGGCCCCTACTGCTTTCCAGCCCATTACTTCTACCATATTGGCTATTTTAAATTTGGCACTTTTTATTTGTGAACCACGGCCACTGGCTACTTTTAGTATGGGGATATCATCGGTAGTTACGGCTTCCAGCATATTGCCCTTGCCTTCTTTAATAAAGAAGAACTTACTGTGCAGGGTGCTGGTTTCAATTTTAAATCGTTTTACATTGTACTGCAATTTTTCATTATCGAGGTACACCGCCGTAATAATTTTATCGGTATCAAATTTTTCTATCAGCAATATTTTTTCTACATCAAAACGTTGGGTAAGCTCCTGGTCAACTATTTCGTAATTGCCATCGTTGTAAATAACAAGTACCCTGTCTTCGGCTTCAAACTTACCAAGGTAAATGCCTTTTTCGTCGGTATTGAGGCGGCCAAATTTATCATCGAACCAAAGCTTTTTGGCATCCAGCGTACTTTTGCCTGCTTCTTTAAACTTTACACTTTTAATGGGGTACTTAGTTACCTGGTTGCCAATGCTGCCACGGTTTTTTATTTCCAGTTCTTCAAAATAAAATTCCAGTTCCTTCTTTTTGGCACTGCAATTAGGGCTTAGCACAATTTTTACTACTTCGGCTTCGCCATTGGCATTGGCACTAAAATAGTGAACCCGGCTTTTTTCGCTGCCTTTGGTTAAATCGTAATCCTTATCACGGGTAATACCGGTTACATTAAACCGCTTGGCATAGCTTACACCGCTTTTGCCATCTACATATATCATGTTGTAAGTGGTACGGTCGTCCGATTTTTGAAATACGGCTACATGCAAAATATCTTTACCTATAAAGGTTTTGTCGCTCACTTTTACCACTTTCATAATACCGCCTTTAGTAAAGGCAATAATATCATCTAGTTCGCTTACTTCGGTAACCAGTTCGTCTTTCTTTAATCCGGTACCAATAAAGCCATCGGCAAAATTTGCGTAGAGTTTAATGTTGGCAATGGCTACCGTTTTGGCTTGTATTACATCAAATTGTTTTATTTCTGTTTTACGCTCCCTACCCTTGCCGTATTTTTTGAGCAGGTTTTCGTAGTAAGCCACTGCAAAATCAATTAGGTTAGCTAAATCATGCTTTATCTGTTTAATATCAGCCTCCAACCCTTTTATTTGGTCGTTTAGTTCATCAATATCGAGCTTGTAAATTCTGCGTACAGGCTTTTCTGTTAGTTTTATGATATCTTCTCTTGTTATATCCCTGCGGAGTTGTTTTTTAAAAGGCACAAATGCTTTGTCAATAGCTTCCAGCACTTTATCCCAGGTTTCATGCTTTTTTTCTAATTCTTTGTATATCTTTTCTTCAAAAAATATTTTCTCCAAAGAAGTGTAATGCCATTTTTCCTGCAGCTCACCGAGTTTTATTTCCAATTCTCTTTTTAAGAGTTCTTTGGTATTGTCTGTTGCGGTTTTGAGCAATTCTGTTGCGCCCAAAAACTGTGGCTTATTTTGTACAATTACACAGGCATTGGGGCTAATGCTTACTTCACAATCGGTAAAGGCATAAAGAGCATCAATAGTAATATCGGGAGAAATGCCTGCAGCCAGTTCCACAAAAATTTCTACATCGGCAGCAGTATGATCGGTTACTTTTTTAATTTTTATTTTCCCCTGGTCGTTGGCTTTTACAATGCTCTCCATTAGTTGGGTAGTGGTAACCCCAAATGGAACGCTTTTGATGATAAGTGTTTTTTTATCCTGCTCTTCAATAATGGCACGCACACGCACTTTGCCTCCACGCCTACCGTCGTTGTAATTGCTGGCATCCATGGTGCCGCCTGTTTGAAAATCGGGATAGAGTTCAAACTTTTTTCCTTTTAAGTATTTGATGCTGGCATCAATCAGTTCATTAAAGTTGTGCGGCAATATTTTTGTTGCCAGGCCAACAGCAATTCCTTCTGCGCCTTGCGCCAACAGCATGGGGAATTTCATGGGCAGGGTTACGGGCTCGTTTTTTCTTCCATCGTAACTCAATTGCCATTCGGTGGTTTTGTTGTTGAAAGCTACATCCAATGCAAATTTGCTGAGGCGTGCCTCAATGTAACGGGGTGCGGCGGCATCATCGCCGGTGCGTACATCGCCCCAGTTACCCTGGGTTTCTATCAACAAATCTTTTTGCCCCATATTTACCAACGCATCGCCAATACTGGCATCGCCATGTGGATGGTACTGCATACTTTGCCCAATGATATTGGCCACTTTATTAAAACGGCCATCGTCCATCTCCTTCATACTATGTAGTATGCGCCTTTGTACGGGTTTCATACCATCTTCAATGGCAGGCACGGCTCTTTCTAAAATCACATAGCTGGCATAATCTAAAAACCATGTTTTATATTGGCCAGATACGCCTGTATCGGAATGGGTATAGTCTTCTTTTATTTTTTTTGCCATAATAATTAATATCCGGGTGCGTGGCTACCAATTTATTTTTTGTCACAACGCACTAAGTTTTTTGCCGGAAAGGCGGAAATCCGTTTTCCTGATCGGCTATCTATTATTTACAAACACAAATGGTCTTAATTTTTTATGATGGATCTAAATGATGCTACTCATAAAAAATTAGATTCTAAGATGTTTTTGTTTTTATCTCAAAATCCTTCATGGTAGCAATCTTTCCTTGTACATCAAACATATCCTGTGCAATCATTGTTTTTAAACGCCAAAGCAAATACATATCTCCGGTGGTATGTTTGGCTTTGCTTAAAAAGTTATGGATAATTTTAGATGCTTTCTGCCAGTCGGCTGTAATAAATTTCTTTAATTCTGCATCATAAAAGTCATAATTTTCCTGCACCAGTTTTTTTCCACCTTCTAATATGCGTACGCCTTTGCCTTCGTTGCAGAGTTTTGTCCATTCATCAGGATCTACTTCAAATTCGCTGGGTGTTATTTCTCTTGCCAGTTTTTTTGCTTTTAAAAATTCCTTTGCAGGTATTTCGTGTAACCAATTTGGATAAAATATTTGCCCCTTGTCATTAAAAAAAGGAAGGTTGTTTAAATAAAGTATCTGCACCCTACCCTGAAATTCTTTAAGATAATGGAGCAACCAATAGTATCCGCTTACATCATGTTTATTTTGAGCAGCCCAAATCCATACCTCCTCATCTTCGTTCCTGCGAAGTGTTCCTACAATTTCTGCAATGGTTTTGGTATCGTTTACTTCTTCATCGTCAACCTTTCCATCCAAGTCACCTCCTGCAAGTACATCTTTCCACCAATCCTTGCGAGCCTGCATTCCTTCGCCTACATATATATTGTCTAGCGGCCCTACAGCATAGTCATCTTTTATTTGAATTACCTCGCCTGCCATGCTTTCATCCATTGCAATGGCTTCGTTAAGCACTTTAATATCTGTTTCGTTAAAAACTATATGAATCATTAATTTTCGATTACTTATTTTTTAATTATTGTTTACACAAAGCGTACTAAGCAGGTACAAAGATCACAACAAAGGATCTTAAGTACCTATGCTAACTATCTACCTCTTTTGGCCTGATGATATAATATACTGCTGTGGTAAAAAAGTTTCGTAAAAAAGGAATGGCTTTTATTAAACCCAATTGCACCCTGGGTTTCCAGCCAAACTTGTATTCGTAAACAGGATTTACCATCCAATGCTTATGTTTTAGAACAACATACCCTGTGCGCTTTACAATTCTTTCAAATCGTTCAATGGAAATACCTGTTTCTTTTATTTCTACCAAATCATCGGAATACTGGTTGTTTTTACGAAGCAATGCTTTGAATACCGGCATGGGCAACATATGCCAATAGGGAGTTTTGCCCAGCCATCCCTCCAATATTTGCTGGTGGCCGCCATATGGCATTTGCCAAGGTGGAAAACCAAAGAAAATAATGCCACCGGGTTTTAAAAAATGTTTCATCCAGGCTATTAGTTTTTCCTGGTCGTGTATATGCTCAATTACATCTTTTAAAACGATGATATCGAATTTTGTTCCAAACTCTTTTTCGGGGTCCACATGGTATATATTTTTATCAATCAGCCTTACTTTGCCTTCTTTAATTTCCGGGGCTAACCATTCATTGGCTTTTTCTAGCCACAATGGAAACATTTCTACACCTACACAGCTACATCCTTTTTCACTAAAAACTTTGAGTAAGGAGCCTTGGCCGCATCCTATTTCCAGCAAATCGGTACCTGTTCCAACAGGCCTTACTTCCTCAATAAAAGGGAGTACCCATTGCCGGGCATTTTCCAACTGTATGTCAAAATATTTTTTATAGTCTGTATGAAACTCGTACATCTTTTACAATTCAAAAAGCTTAAGCCATTTTAATGGGTTAATAAAAAGAGCCCTTTAGCAATAATTATACATTTGCCTCATCTTCCACCAAATCTACTTCCACTTTCAAATTATCAATAATAAAATCTTGCCGGGCCGGAGTATTTTTACCCATATAATATTCCAGTAGGTTTTGAATATGCTCTCCCTGCTCCATAATTACAGGTTGCAGCCGCATATCATCACTAATAAAACGTTTAAACTCTTCCGGACTAATTTCGCCCAGGCCTTTAAAACGGGTAATCTCCGGTTTGCCGCCCAGTTTTTTTACAGCAGTTTGTTTCTCTCCCTCATCGTAGCAGTAAATGGTTTCCTGCTTGTTGCGTACCCTAAACAAAGGTGTTTCCAAAATATACACATGCCCATTTTTTACTAAATCCGGAAAAAACTGAAGAAAGAAAGTCATTAATAATAAGCGGATGTGCATACCATCCACATCGGCATCGGTACTTATTACAATATTATTGTACCGAAGGCCTTCGTAACCTTCTTCTATATTCAACGCATGTTGCAATAAATTAAACTCCTCATTTTCATATACAATTTTTTTGGTAAGGCCATAACTGTTTAATGGCTTTCCCCGAAGACTAAAAACAGCCTGTGTATTTACATTGCGGGCTTTTGTAATAGAGCCGCTGGCACTATCTCCTTCGGTAATAAAAATGGTGGTTTCTTTTTGTTTTTCGGCTACCAGGTCTTTATCTTTTCCGGTAGCATCATCGTTGTAGTGGTATTTGCAATCCCTTAATTTTTTATTGTGCAGGTTTGCCTTTTTTGCTCTTTCGTTGGCAAGCTTTTTAATGCCTGCCAGTTCTTTTCTTTCTCTTTCGTTTTGCTCAATTCGTCTTTTTAAAGCTTCGGCTGTAGCAGGATTTTTATGTAAAAAATTATCCAGCTCTTTTAATAAAAAATTGCCTACAAAATTTTTCATGCTTTCGCCTCCTTCGCTTACGCTTAAGGAGCCCAGCTTGGTTTTTGTTTGGCTTTCAAATACCGGCTCCTGCACTCTTACACTTATGGCCGAGCATATACTTCCACGAATATCTGCCGCATCATAATCTTTTTTAAAGAATTCACGAATGGTTTTTACGTATCCTTCTCTAAAAGCTGCCAGGTGTGTACCGCCCTGGGTGGTAAACTGCCCGTTTACAAAACTGTAATATTCTTCGCCATATCCATTTTCATGGGTAATGGCAACTTCAATATCATCGCCCTTTAAATGAATGATGGGATACCGAATTTCGTCTTCATTGGTTTTGCGCTGCAACAAATCCAGCAAGCCATTTTTACTTACATACCTTTTGCCATTAAGGTTCATCACCAGCCCGGCATTAAGGTAGCAATAGTTCCAAAACTGGTTGTCTAGATATTCCTGAACAAAATGAAAGTTTTTAAAAATGCTATCATCCGGCACAAAAGTTACTTCTGTACCATTATCTTCTTTGGTAGTAGCTTCTTTATATTCTTTTACCAAAATACCTTTGCTAAATTCTGCCGTTTTTTCTTTTCCTTCTCTAAAAGCAGTTACCTTAAAAAAAATACTCAATGCATTTACGGCTTTGGTACCTACACCATTTAAACCCACACTTTTTTGAAACGCTTTGCTGTCGTATTTGGCACCGGTGTTCATTTTGCTTACCACATCTACCACTTTGCCCAGTGGAATTCCCCGTCCATAATCTCTTACGGTAAGCTCTTTTTCTTTAATGGTAACATCCACATGTTTGCCATAGCCCATCGTGTGTTCATCTATGCAGTTGTCTATCACTTCTTTTAGTAATACATATACCCCATCATCGGGGCTGCTGCCATCGCCCAGTTTACCAATATACATACCCGGACGCAGGCGAATATGCTCCTGCCAGTCGAGGCTTCGGATATTGGCTTCCGTATAATCAAATAAGTCTTTTTCTTTTTCTGCCATAAGTTTTTATGTAACAATCATTGGTTCATCTACAAGCTTTTGTTGTGTCACTCACTTGTGCAGCAGTGCCAACAGCAGCCGATAAGCGTGCGAATATAAAGAATGCTATCATTTTTAGTAAAACTGTTTTACTAACAAGATGTGATTAAATTTTTTAGACCAGCACCTATTTTTTTTACACCCGGCATTGCTGAACATATTATGTTATTATTTGTTTTATAGCATAATATCGCCGGGCAAAAGCCGCTGATTTCAAATTCAATATCTTTATACCCTAAAAACATTGTATCGCACAGCTACAAACTAATTTACAAACAATAGCTCACCTGGCCGAAGAACGAGAGGAAGAAAACCTTGCTTTCAGAACTTTTTTGAGCCGCAAAAACGGCGAGCTATTGGATAAACAGGTGCATAAACTGAATAATGCTATTGCGCCACAAATTGATTGCACTCAATGTGGTGCCTGTTGCCGCCAGTTGATGATAAATGTTAGTGAAACTGATGCAGACAGGATGTCGGCTCACTTGCAAGTTTCAACAGAAACGTTTAAGCAGACCTATATTGAATGTGGTAGCAGTATGATGATTATGAATAAAATTCCATGTCATTTTTTAAGCGATAATAAATGTACGGCTTACGAAAGCCGGTTTACCGAGTGCAGAGAATTTCCGAACTTGCATAAACCCAATTTTAATGGCAGGCTCTTTGCCACGTTGGTACATTATGCCATGTGCCCTATTATTTTTAATGTGATAGAAGCATTGAAAATTGAAACTGGGTTTACTTTGAAAGAATAAATGAGATTTGTAATAAAAGAGAACCATGAATTTAGATTTAAAAGGAAAAACAGCAATTGTTTGTGGCAGTACACAGGGGTTGGGATATGCCAGTGCTGCGGAGTTGGCATTATTGGGTGCCAGTGTGGTATTGTTTGCCCGTAATGAAGAAAAATTGCAGGAAGCCGTACATACATTGGATACCCGCAACAACCAAACCCATAGTTACCTGGTAGCAGATTTTAGCAATACAGCACAAGTAAAAGAAGTAATACACACTTATGTAAAAGCCGGCAATCGGGCACAAATATTAGTAAACAATACCGGAGGTCCGGCAGGTGGAAAACTGATTCATGCAACAGATGAAGCATTTCTGCAAACTTTTAATGCACATCTAATCAATAACCATAATCTGGTGCAAGCATTAGAGCCGGGCATGAGAGCAGCGCATTGGGGCCGCATAATCAATATTATATCTACATCAGTAAAAGCACCATTGGTAAACCTGGGTGTGAGCAATACCATACGGGCTGCGGTGGCCAATTGGGCAAAAACGCTTGCTACCGAACTGGCACCGCATGGCATTACAGTAAATAATGTATTACCAGGATTTACCAGAACAGTGAGAGCTGAATATATTATTGAAAAAAGAGTTAGCGATACGGGTAAGCCGGAGGAAGAAGTAATGGCAGAACTGGTAAAAGAAATTCCGGTAGGGCGCATTGGTGAGCCGGAAGAGTTTGGTGCGGCTGTAGCTTTTTTGGCATCACCCGCCGCAGCTTATATTAATGGTATAAATCTTCCGGTAGATGGTGGACGATTACAATGCCTATAGGTTGCACAAAAAAATAATAATATCTTTAAAGTGCAGGCACTATATTTGATGCCTATTTATTTTCATCATTTAAAACAAACAACAAATGAAAGTTTTGAAAGTATTACCTATGTTGGTTCTTGCTGCCGGCTTGTTTTTTACAGGTTGCAAACCAAAAGACGCAGATGTAAAAGCATCTATTGAAAAAGCATTAAAAGAAAACCCTGCGGCATCTAGCGTAATGGTAATGGTAGCAGATGGCGTTGCTACATTAAGCGGCGATGTAACAGATGAAGCTAGCAAAATGGCTATTGAAACTGCAGTAAAAACCATTAAGGGTGTAAAATCTGTTGTAAACAATACTACGGTTCCACCTCCACCGGCTCCAGTAGCTATTACTGCCGATGATCCTTTGGCTGCAGCTGTTAAAGATGCTGTGAAAGATATCCCTACTGTAACTGCAACCGTAGCAGATGGTGTAATTACCTTAACAGGTGATATTGCCAAAGCTAAATGGACAAAATTGAAACAAGCCTTGGATGCATTGAGCCCTAAGAAAGTGGATGCGGCTGGCTTAAAAATTAATTAATTCATCTAAAAAAAAAATTTAAAATGGCTTTACAAGATAAATACAAAGAATTGACAGATGCCGCTACAGCAGCAGGTGTAAGCGATCTTCAGGTTCGTGAGCAGGATGGCGTATTGTATGTAGATGGCACTGCACCAACCGGAGCAGCCAAAGATCAATTATGGGCAATCTACGATAAACTAGACCCTAACTACCTTTCAGGCGATTTAGTACTGGATGTGAAAGTAACAAAAGATGCTACGGTAAGTAAAGTAAAAGTGGTAACAGAAAGCAGCAATTTAAACATTCGCAAGGGGCCGGGTACTGACCAGCCAATTGTTGGAAAAGCTGCGCATGGCGAAGTAATTACGCTAGTGAACCAAAGCAACGACCAGTGGTGGTTGGTTCGTACAGAAGATGGCGAAGAAGGGTATGCGTATGCGCAATATCTTGCTGCCGAAGCATAATTAATTGATTAATTATAGGCACATAAAAAACTCTGCAAGTAAATTTGCAGAGTTTTTTTATACTAATTACCTTCTCTAAAATAATATAAATCGAAATGCCTCTACTATAGGCGTTAAGTAAAAAGGCTGCTACTCTATCAATTGTCCACTCTTTTTAATATCGCTTAGTGCGTTAAATAATTTATCCAAATCTACTTGTTGGTTAAAGGCATTAATAGAGTATCGCAGGTAAACTTTATCGCCATGCCTCATAACGGGTACTTGTATTTTGTACTTTTCAACGAGTGTTTTATGCAACAACTCAGGCTCTTTTGTTTTTACGGGAGCACTATACATTTGTACAATAAAATCTTCGGTAATAGGCGATAAAGACTGCGCTCCCAAAATATTACAATGCTCGGCAGCGTTATCATACACCAATTTTCTACAGTTTTTTGCAACTTCCCACCAGTTGTTTTCTTTCATAAATTCAATAGCCGTAGATATGGTAAGAAAGGCAGTATAATCTCTTGTACCATTCATTTGATGATAGTCCAAAAAAAGTGATTCCGAGGGAAACAATGCATTATAACCCCAACTCACTACCAAGGGATCTAAAGGCTGCAATTCTCTTTTTACATAAAGAAAGGAAGAGCCCTTGGGTGTCATCATCCACTTATGACATGCGCCTGTATAAATATCAAAATCGCTATTTTTAAAATCAATTGGAACTTGCGCCGGTGCATGGGCTCCATCTACAAAAGTAATCACACCAAACTCTTTTGCTTTTTTACAAATTTCTTCCACAGGCAGCCTTAAAGCGGTGGTACTGGTAATATGGCTTATGAAAATTAATTTTGTTTTTTTTGAAAACCCTTTAAAAAAATTATCTACAAATTGCTCTTTAGATTCTATAGGAAATAGAACGGGCTGCCGCACATATTTTGCCCCGGTTTTATCGCAATAAAATTCCCAGGCTTTATCGCAAGCCCCATACTCTAAATCGGTGGTTAAAATTTCATCGCCTTCTTTTAAATTTAGCTGTTTGGCTACCGTATTTACAGCATAAGATGGGTTGGTAACAAATACAAGATCGTCTTTATCACAGTTAAGATAATTGCCCAATGCCTCTCGGGATTGTTGTAAATATTGCAGTCCTTTATTGGTGATAAAATCCACCGGTTCCTGCTCCATTTCAAGCTGCAACTGCTGATATTTTTCAAATACAGGTTTTACACAGGCCCCAAAGGAGCCAAAATTTAAAAAAGTAATATCTTTTTTAAGTAAAAACTGTTGTTGTAATGATTGCATATTTTAAATAGAAAAAAGTAAGATAAGTGGCTATTTAAATTCAACTAATTCTTTCATTTGCTTTTACAAAATCGCTTACCAAATAGCTAAGCAACCTGGCGGTTTTATTGTCTTTAGCACCATCACCTAATTGTGTAGCACCTTCGCACAAGTGCAGGTAAGCTGCTTTGCTATCTGTGGCTGTAAAGTTAATATATTGCCTTGCCTGCAATACAGTTATTCCACATGGGTTGTATGCACTGCTTAACACATTTTCTATTGCGTCCATATCAAGTTCTATACCCGTATAAGTATCTTTAGTAAATCCTGTTGCTTGGGCTATAGCCTGTATAAAATTGATTCGTTCATGAATGAAAATATCTTCGTAAGTGCTGTAGTGAATAAAAGGGTTGTTGTGAATATCCATCAACACGCTTTGCGAAATAGTATTTTCGTGGAGGCCTATAATTGAATACTTTCCCATAAAACCATCAGCCTCTGCATAGCGAAACGGGTTTCCACTGTGTCGGCCTTCCATGGGTTTAAAATCAGCATGGGCATCCAGGTTAATACAATTTATTTGTGCTAATGGAGTAATACCTGCTTTGTACAGCCCTTTGCTAACACCTTTAATAATTGGATATGAATTATTGTGTCCGCCGCCTATTACAACCGGAACTTTTTTTGCAGCCGCAATCACTTTTACAATATCTTCTACTTCCTCATCTATAATTTTAACTGCATGACGATAAGCGGATATCAATTCATCGGGGCCATATGCATTATTCTCTATCAGATACTTTATATCACCAAAATCAAAATGGCCAAGCAATAAAATATTTTCTCCGGTAAAAAGTTCATTGCTTTGAATATTCAAAAAATCATTTAAAAAAGGAAGCCAGTTGGTATCGGCACCGCCTATTCCATAATTGGCTTTTACGCCAATATCTTCAGGAATGCCCACTAAAACATATTTTGCAGAAGACTCGTTTAAAGCTTCTGGCCATCCTGCCCCCACCTTTAAGTATTGAATCCGTTCCCCAAGCCGAGTTTCGTATTTACGCACTTTGGTAAGAGACAGTATATCTTTTTTATTATAAAATTTAAAATGCTTCATGTAGGGAAGTTAGGGAAATAGTTAATCAAAAATCCAAACCTTATTAAGATAATATATTATGGGGCAATCCATTCCATTTATCAGCAGAAAATAGATAAAAAACAGTCGCAATCGCTATATTTGAAATTCTAAAAAAAATATCTAATGAGAATTTTTACCAGGCTAACTCTTACAATGGCTTTTAGTTTTATGTTATCGATGTTGGCGATGTCGCAAAAAACAGCCGACTATAACATCAACTTAGTGTCCGGAAAATTTGTTCCCAATCAAAATGTAGAGCAGTTTGCCAAAACTCCATCTATTTTAGACGAAAGCAAATTTGCAGGAAAATATTATGTAGCCATACAGTTTAACCAATTGCCTACAGCGCAGGAAAAAATACAATTGAAAAATGCGGGCATAGAATTGCTGGATTATTTGCCCAAAAATGCATACCTGGCTATTGTTGCCCAAAACTTCAACAGCAATGTTTTAGCCAGTAGCAAAGCAAGAGCCATTTTTCAACTAAAAGGCATTCAAAAAACACCTGTTGCCTTAATGAATCTGCAATTTCCTGAACATGCAGTTAAAGAAAATGGAACAGTAGATTTACAATTAACTACTTATGAGAAATTCAGTATTGCTGCACTCTCAGCTTCTTTTGCATCCGTTAATGCATTAGTGATTGATGAAGCTCCTTCATTTAAAAATATTACGGTTCGAATACCGCAGCAAAACTTTTTAATGCTTTTGGATTTGCCATTCATTTCATGGGTAGAAGCAATAGATGCTCCTAATAAAACTGAGAACCTTTTAGGCAGAACGCTTCATAGAGTTAACGTACTCAATGATGGCATTCGTAATTTAAAAGGCGAAGGAATTAATATCGGCATTTGGGATGAAGGAGAAGTTTTTAAACATATTGATTTTTCCCAGGTTGCTCAAAGGTTGTTTATTCAAGAGCCCGGGTCAGTATCATCGCATAGCTCACACTGTGGCGGCACTATTGCCGGTGGTGGTTTTATTAATCCCAAGGCAAGAGGGATGGCTTCAAAATCAAAATTGTATTCGTGGAACTTTAGCGGTAATATTCAGTCGGAAATGGCCGCAGGAATCTCTGCCTTGGGGCTATCGGTAAGCAGCCACTCTTATGGCAGTACTTTAACTTGCGGCCTAACGGGCTCAGGTGTAGCATATTCTACTACCAGTCGCAATACCGATCTTAATCTCAATAACTTTCCTAATCATTTGCATGTACACTCTGCAGGCAATTCGCAAACAAGTTGTACAGGTGGATGGAGTACTATTACTTCTAGTGGCAAATCAGCAAAAAACAATATTTTGGTAGCCAATATTAGCTCTGTGGAAGTTATTAATGGTACTAGTAGTTTTGGTCCGGTGGCCGATGGAAGGGTTAAACCCGAAATCAGTTCATTTGGCACAAACGTGCTTTCTACTTATCCAAACAACCAATATGGAACTATATCGGGAACATCAATGGCAACTCCGGGTGTGGCAGGCTCTGTTGCATTACTAGTGCAGCGATACAGGCAACTAAACAGCAGTTCAGAACCTCCCTCGGCGTTAATAAAAAATACCATTTTGAATACTGCAAACGATTTGGGAAATATTGGGCCGGATTATAAATTTGGTTATGGCCGCCTAAATGTTTTAGAAGCTGTAAAAATTTTGGAAGAAAACCGTTATGCTATCAACAGCATTTCAACAGGTGTTTCTAATGATGTAAATATAAATATACCAGCAGGTGCTGCAAAGTTGAGAGTAATGCTAACATGGAACGACCCGGCAGCATTGGCTAACGCAAATCCTGCATTGGTGAATGACCTTGATTTATCTGTAGTGAATGGTGCAACAAGTAGTTTGCCCTGGATATTAGACCCTACTTCTCCTGCCACACCAGCTACCAGAGGTGTAGATACTGTAAGCAATATTGAGCAAGTAATTATTGATAACCCAACTGCCGGGGCTTATACACTTCGTGTAGCCGGAACAGCAATCCCATCCGGGCCGCAGCAATACTCTTTAACCTGGAGTGTTGAAATGCCTTATATAGAAGTAATTTATCCAAATGGCAACGAATCTTTTAACCCGGGTGTATCTGAAACCATCACATGGAACAATGCCGGCGTTACAGGCAATCAAACAGTGGAGTATTCATTAAACAATGGGGCTAATTGGACACTAATTTCTTCTACTATTCCTGCCAATACTACCAGACTAAGCTGGTCTCCTCCATCGGCAAATACCTCAACTGCATTAGTAAGAGTAAGCAGCGGAAGCCTTACCGATAATAGCGATGCTACTTTTAAAATATTAGCTGTTCCTACAGGTTTAACATCATCGGCAAGTTGTGTTGCGGGAGATATTGTTTTTAACTGGACTGCTTCTGCAAATGCAACTCAATATGATTTGATAAGAATTGACACTACAAACGGAACATTGATTGTAGAGGGTGCGGATATTGCCGCTACTACTTATACCGTAACCGGCCTTGCGCCAGGCTCTACCCATTATTTTTGCCTGGTTGCAAAAAATAACAGTAGCAATGCGGTAAGCGACAGAAGTGTTGCTATTCCATTTGTAATTCCAAGTACAGGAACCACATTAGGGGCTATTGGTTCTATAAATGGCCTATCAAATGTATGCGGAACACCATCAAATGTTAGTTACTCCGTAGTCCCGGTTACAGGCGCTTCCTCCTATAGTTGGACAGTTCCAACCGGAATTACCATTGCATCGGGCCAGGGCACCAATGCAATAACTGTAAACTTTACAGGGCCTGTAAGTGGCAATATTACCTGTTTTGCCAGTGCCGGAACATGCCAAACTGCTTTGGTAACCCTAAATGTTTCGGCTAGTGGTACGGCTGTTAATGCTCCTTCTAGCGGCGGTAATCAATCCGTAGTAAGTTGTAGTACAACTGTTCCTACTTTAACCGCTACGGCATCTGTACCGGCAGGCCATAATCTTGTATGGTATGATATGGCTACAGGAGGATCGGTAGTTGCAAACCCAACTTTAAGCAGCGTAGGTTCAGTAACATTTTATGCTGCATCTGTAAACACTGCTTCGGGCTGCGAAAGTGCTACCAGAACAGCCGTAACCTTAGCCATTACTGCTGCTCCGCCACCAACCATTGCATCGGCAGGCCCATTGTTTTTTTGCCAGGGCGGCTCTGTTGTATTAACAGCTAGTGCAGGCAATTCTTATAGCTGGAGTAATGGTGCTATCACACAATCTATTACTGTTACACAAAGTGGAAATTATACTGTAGCTGTAAATCAAGGTGGTTGTACCGGTACATCTGCAGCAGTAGTTGTGCAGGTAAACCCATTGCCTACTATTAGTATTACCGCTTCCGGTTCTACTACGCTTTGCCAGGGCGGCTCGGTTCTGTTAACTGCAACGGCCGGTAATAGCTACAACTGGAGCAATGGTGCTACTACTCAATCTATTACTGTAAGCCAACAAGGAACTTATACAGTAACTGTAAACCAAGGTAATAGTTGTGTAAACACTTCGGCAGCTACTAATGTGGTGGTGAACCCATTGCCTGCTGCCAATATTGGAGCTTCGGGGCCTACAACATTTTGCGATGGAGACAATGTTGTACTTACAGCATCAAGTGGTAGCAGCTACCTTTGGAGTACTGGAGCTACCACGCAATCCATAACGGTAACTACCGGAGGCTCTTATACTGTAAATGTTACCGGAGCTAATGGATGTATTGGCACTTCCACACCAACAGCCGTTACAGTAAATCCATTGCCTACAGTAAACATTACTGCTTCGCCTTATACAGCATTATATCCTGGACTTACAACTACCTTAAGTGCAAATGCTATCAATGCCGCTACTTATACCTGGTACAAAAATGGGTTAATAGTAGCTAATGCATCTAACGCCAGCTTAACAATTGCAATGGATGATATTGGTTCTTACACTGTAAAAGTAGAAGGTTCAGGCGGATGTTCAAATCTTTCATCTGCAGTTGTTATAAGAGACTCTGCAATGACTAAATTGTTCATTTTTCCTAATCCAAATCAGGGACAGTTTAATGTTTCTTATTACAATGGAATAAATGCTAAATCTAACATTACAGTATTTGATAGCAAAGGGGCTAAAGTGTTTAACAAGCAATATAACCTTGCTACAATATATCAAAAAATGCCGGTAGATATTCGTAGGAATAGTAAAGGTGTCTATCATGTGCTGATAACGGATGATAAAGGTAAAAAGATCGCATCTGCATCTGTAGTAGTACAATAAGTAAATAACACATCTATGCATAAAAAATACCGACAACACTTGTCGGTATTTTTTATATAGGCAAAAGACTTTTAGCCCTTAAAATCAATTTTTTTATGTGTTCCATCGCAATAGGGCTTATTTGAAGAAGCACCACAACGGCATAAAGCTGTTACCTTATGCTTTTTTGTTTCGTTCCCAGCTGCATCTTTAATGGTGATATTACCGTAAATTAACAGAGGGCCATTTTCCGATACCTCTACAATATTTTCTACAACTGCTTTTTCGCCTTCATTAGTAGCAATATCCTTATTCATAAAATAGCTTAAAGCACCGCTTGGGCATTGGTTTATCTGGTTTATAATAGCATCCGTGCCTGCAGATTCCGGCTTAATCCACGGTCTTTCCTTTGGATTAAAAACCTCGGGAAGGCTATTCCAACATTTTTTTGAATGAATACAGAGTGAGGGTTGCCAAATAATGGTTACTTCATCGTTAGAATACCGCTTTGTAATATTTTTCATACTTAGTAAATTAAGAGATAAATTACTCATTTTTTGTGAAATAGGATAGCACAGTACACATTTTAATAACATAGTACTATTACTACATAATTATTAGTTTGAGATTTATAGCTTTGTCACCAACAATCTATCCCCCTTTTTAACTACCCCTCTAAGGCCAGCTTATAAGAATTGCGGTAAACAGAATATTTTTATGAAGATTTTTTTTGCAGCTGCACTCATGCTTTGCAGCACTTGGCTAGTAGCACAGCCTAGAAAGATATGTGTGATGGGCTCATCTACAGCTTATGGCCATTTTATATTAAACGGCGTAGAGCTATATCCGAGAGACAGTGCCTGGACTTTTAAAATAAAAAAATATTATAAAGATGCCGGAATTATTGACACACTATATAATATTGCAGCAAGTGGAAACGGCCCCTATCATGGGATGCCTAATAGCTACGTACCACCTCCAGGAAGATCGTCACCCTACTACCCTTTTAATATTTCAAAAGCATTGCAATATTATCCCAGGCCTACGGTTTTAATTGTAAGTTATCCAACCAATCAATACGATTATTTAAGCAAGTTGGAAATAATAAACTGTTTGCAAACTATTAAAGATTCTGCAAATTCAGTGGGCATGTCTTGTTATATCACTACATCTCAACCAAGAGACAACTTTAGTCCATCGGAAAGAATAAAGCTAAAGCAGATAAGAGATACCATTATGGATGTATTTGGCCCATGGGCTATTGATTTTTTTACGGATATAGCAGATCCTATTGACTACAAGATAAAGCCCGAATATGCCCTCGGTGATGGCGTACACCTTAACCCTGCAGGGCATGAAGTGTTGAAACAAAAAGTTATCAGTAAAAGTATTTTTCCTTCTACTGTTCCTGTTAGCTTATTCAACTTTAAGGGACAAAAAATGGCTAAAGGAACAGCATTGTTAAACTGGCAAACCTCCACTGAAATTAATAGTGACCGTTTTATTATTCAGCGAAGCAATGATGCACTAAATTATGCAACTATTGGAGTTGTTGCTGCATCGGGCAATTCAGTACAAATGCGCAGCTACTTGTATGAAGATGATAGCCCATCTTTTGGCAACAATTTTTACAGAATAATAATGGTTGACAAAAATGGGCAAAAGCAGTTTTCAGAAAAAGTAAATGTCCATTTTACTACTGATGAATTTTTTGTAAAAAATATTTACCCTAACCCGGTACAAAATATTTTAAACCTACAACTAGAATCAGCAAAAAGAACTGCAGTGGAAGTAAGCATATTATCCATAGCCGGAAAAGCAGTACTGACAGAAAAAATATCTGTAAATGGTACACATAATCATCAAATTATTTGCACTAATATTTTTGCAGGTTTCTATTTACTACAAATTAAAACCGAAAAGGGAACGATTGTAAAACCATTTATTAAACTTTAGTAGTTGAAGGTGTTTGTGTGCCAGTAGGAGTTGATTTATCTTTTCCAAAAAAGAAAATATAAAATGGCATGCTAATATTTGTACGCAACAAAAAGTATAAAAGCACGCAATAAATTGTACTAAACAATATGATGCCGAACCCAATAGATTGAATAATAAAACCATCTGCAACCCCATTTTGCATAGGAAGTGTAGCCACAACAGCAGCTCCTAGTCCTTTTGGTATCATTATGGAGATAGCAGCTTTATCCATCACCGGTTCTTTTTTGCTTATCAATACTTTTACTACCAATAACCTTGCTATAATGAGTGAAGCAGTAATAGCGGCACTCCATGCCAACCAGTCTAACCGCTCAATTTGAATGCTCATACCAATAAAAAGAAAGAAAAAAGTACGCAATAAGAAAATCAATTCTGTAAAAAAATCTTTTTCTCCGGGTGGCAATACAATATTTTGATTAGGAACAATTCGTTCAATAAATTTTGGTTCAAAATATTTTAAATTACCAATAGCAACACCAAACGACAATGCCGTTAACGGGCCACTAAAATTGAGGTATTCTGCTATTCCGTATAAAATAAATAGAAAGGCAGGTGTAGAAAATTTGGTATTTTTTAAATAAGGAATTTTATTTACAATAAATGACCACAAAAAAGCTCCTCCTACACCTATCACCAGTGCCATAATAAGTGCTGCAAAAAATTGGGACAATACGGTACTTGCTGTAATTTTTTCTCCCGTTAACATTACTGTTAAAATACTAATAGGAATAGCCAGGGTAAACAAATCTGTTTCTGCCGATTCCATAATTAAAGTAGTAGTAGTTTTTGGCTTAATAGGAAGCTTTCGGGCAAGGCCTACCACAACTGCCGACGAAGTACCTCCCAATGCAGTTCCTAAAAAAAGACAGCTTAGCCAGTGCATATCAAATATAAGCCGGGATAAAAGTGCCAATACTATTGCTGTAGAAAGAAACCCAAAAAAAGTAATGCCGGCAGTATCTTTAAATGAAGCCTTAATTTCTTCAACCTTTAAATCTGTACCACTTTCAAATAAAATAAATATTAACACCAGGTTACTGAATACGGGGCCAAATTTTCCAAAATCAGATGGGTTTACCACGCCAAAAACAGGCCCAATTAAAACACCTATCAGTATTAATCCTAACACATCCGGAATACTTCTTCTTTCAAACACCCCACTAAGGTAGTGTCCAAAAAAAATGAACAATCCAATAAAAATTATAATAAGAGAAGTTGACATTATCTATTATTCAATTTTTCCTTTCCTATTTCCCAACTCAAAAAAACTATCCAATTTTGCTGCCAGTAACTTTCCTGCGATTTTTCATTAAAAATGCTGAATATACTTAAGGCAAATAGAATATGTTTTAAATATTGAATGATTAAGTATTTAAAAATACAGTTTCATTCTTTATTTCAATAAAAATAAATTTGAAAAGAATCTGTGTAGGCATTTACATTATTGTTAAAATAATGCCCTCACCGATGCCCTGCCCGTATGCACAATATTGGCAGAGCCGGGCTTGCGGCCTTCGTAGTTTACGCTTAGCTCAATATTACCTGCAATGCGTTTGGTGAATTCAATATTCCATAAATAGTTTTTGCCAGGCAATAGGCCATCTAATAATGTATAACCTACTGTAGTATTTTCTGCTCCGGGGTAAGCTTTAAATGTAATATTATCTAATGTAAACTTAGCCGTAATGCTGCTATTGGCAAGTGTATTATACTTTACATCGAGATTGAGGGCATTATTATTAGCCTTTTCCAGCGAGTCAATTGTATTTCTTTTAAAGCTCATTAAATACCCCAATGTAACCCTTAGATTAGACCGGTAGATATAGCTTATGTTTGGCTCAGCATAATAGCTTTCAATTTTAAAATTTCTGTTATCAAATTTTGAAGAACTACTTGTAAGCTGGTTATTAATTTTTCTAAAACTAAAAGTGCTTACAATATTTTTTTTGTAGTTAACCCTTAATTTCGAGGCCAGATTATCGAGGCTGCGACTTTCTAAACCATAGCTTAGCAAAGTTTTTGACGATGCTTTGCTGTGCGTAAATTCAAGCCCCCATTTACTACTGGTTCTGTTATAATAGTAAGTATTGGAAATAAACGAACTGAGTGCTATAAGGTTGGTATCGGCCAATGTTTTTTCAAATGGATTAAAAAGGAACCCACCATCGCTAACCACTTTCTTATTTACCTGCAATGCAGAACTGGTACTACTTTTGTACAATATTTTTTTAATCCCTTTTTTTGCATCGGCAGATTTTATTATTGCCTTAGGGCTAAGTGTTACTGAATAATTAAACTGTAGGTAGTTGGCTTTTAAATATTGATTGGATGGTGTAAAAACCCTGATGTATTTGCGTTGATCCTGAAACTGGGCTTCTTCAAATTCATTCAACTCTGGTATTCCATTGGCATTGTAATCAATCCAGGTGTATTGCCCCTGCCCTGCCGGAACTTCTACATAAGAAAACTCTCTTTTTTGTTCCTGTCCACTTCCTAATTCATACAATAGATTTCCGTTAATCAACCCCTTTAGTTCGCTAATATAATACTCCGCTCTGCCTAAAATGCCTTGGTCTGCCTTTTGCCTGCTAATGTTTTTATTATCAACTATCAAATCCCGGTAAGTTATATTAAACTTTGCCTGGTGTTTTTGATTTTTAAGCAGTTCTGCAAAAAAATTATAGTTATTACTTTTATCTGCCTGCAGCAAGTTTTTGCCTAATGGTAATTTATCGTTGCGGCGGTAATAGCTCATTCCCCATTTATTTAATTTTTGCTGATTGCTTTTTAAATAAAGTTCATAAATATCAAAAGCAAAACTGGTAATAGCCATTGTATCTGTGAGTATATTTTTTTGCCTGTTATGTTCGCCTGAGTATTTTACTCCGACCTGCATTTTCCATAGCTTTGAAAATTCTTTATTCAAGTTAAAATATGGCCTCACAAAATTCCCTTTGGTAAACTGATCGTTTATATTAGTATTTGACAACTGGCTCTCCAGCTTCCAGCCCTTGTATTGTTGAAAAAAATCTAACCGTTGCAACCACCCTTTAAAATTATCGCTACGGGTATAATTTTTTATTTCTCCTCTTAAAAAATTTCCTGCGGAGTCGCTCAACTTTACAGATGCATTACTAATATGTTCATCTGCCGGAAGCCTGTCAAATAGCATACTCCAATCTCTTAAAAACTCTACATTTCGTAACCTTTCCAATGCTTTAAATCTTTTTTGCACAAACTCATACCCTACTATTGTTTGCATCTTTAGCTTTTTGTTGCCAATGCTAATTTTGCTACTGTCTGATTGCAAGGTTAGCTTGGCTGCAAATCCTTTATCATTCTGCTTATCTAAGGACGAAAAAAGATTTACGTCATAATTGCTCATGGCAGTTTCTGCTGTAAATTTTGTTTTGGATGTTATTTGGTATTGGGCTCCAAGTGATATTACCTGTAATTTTTTAGGTGTTACTAAAAGGGTTACAGGCTCCCAATCGCCCTGTGGAGTATTATTAATATCTGGTTCTACCCACTCAAAGGCACGGCCATTGGTTGCATTTAGTTGTTGCCGATAGTTCCCTTTTCCTGGCCCTAAATAGCTAAAACCGGGGCTGTATAAAGTTGCAGAAGGATTATTGCTTATTACAAAAATAGTATCTGTGTGAATGCCTGTATTGTTTGTGTAAGTGCTGTCTTTTTTTATGTAAAGAATTTTTCCGGCTGTTAAAGTATCCCTGTAAGCAGTTTGATAATAAGCTGTTGCGATGCTATCCCCTATATCTGCTAAAAATTGCTTTTGTTGCTCGTCTAATGTTTGGTCTATGGCTGAATTTCTTGCATCCTGGTTAGAATATATTCCTGTAGTAAACAACAGTTTTTTGCCAAATTGTGTTTCGTTGTTTACATATATCTGTGAGTTTAAAAAATTTCGGTCACTGTATTCAAACTCTACTTGTATCCGGCTATCCTTAGTAATCATTTGTTTTGGAGTAAACGTAATTTCGGCTGTATTGTAGTTTATCACATAGTCTTGATCTTCGCCACGCTGCATCAATATGCCATCGATAAATACCCTTTCAGTTCCAGCTAACACTACAAAGTACAGCTCATTGTTGGCACCCTGTAACCTATATGGGCCTTGATTGCCTTCCAAAGCAGTTAAAATATTTCGGGTAAATTTCCCTTTGGCAATGGCACCACTAGCGAGCAAAGAGTTATTAATGTTTTTTGATAGGCGGTTATCCGTTAAAAATGAAACACCTTGCAATCGCTTATAAAAGTTAAGAAAATAGTTTTTGCTCTGTCTTATATCAATATCACCAAAGTTTATTTGCCAATTTTTCTTTTTTACTTGCAAAAAAATACGGTCAAAATCTCTTAAATCCTGCGTATTTCCTTCTGGCTGTATGGGAAGATTGTTATCTGTAATGGCTGCAGTTAGCTCAAGGCTGTCGCCGATAAAACCACTCAGTTGCAGGTTCATACTACTATTTACTACAGCATCCTGGCTATTACCAAAAGATATGGATCGGCCAAAACTTCCTTCAGATTGTATGCCCGTAAAATCCATAAAAGGGTTTACTTGTTTTGTTCCCACCCGAACCCTTGGTGATTTTTCGGAAAGAAAAAAATAACGCACACTATCATAATTGTACCTGCGGTTGATAGCATTTAGTTTAAAAGGAAACACCCGGTACTGAATCATCACATAATTAGTAGAGGGTTTTTTAAGCCAAATAAGTGTTCCATTTACTTCATTTACAGTATAATCTGCTGCTGCTATATTTTCAATAAAAACCGATTGGGGTACAATACTCAATGAATCCAATAAGACAGTATCTGCTTCTACCTTAACAACTTTTTTTCGCAAATTAGAACCCGGCTGCACCTGTGCCAAAGCACAATGCATTACCAGTATGGTAAGCAGCAGTAAGTATAATCTTTTGGGGCTCAACAATTGTTTTTATGGATAATAATAACGAATTAAAAGTAGTACTATTATTCAATAAGGCTTTTCTAACCTATCATATTGCTTTTATTACTAAAATATACTATAAAAAACAGAGTGAGAATTTGTTTTACAACAAAAATATATCACCTTATTGCTGCAATAAAAAAGCTTCTGCATTGCAGAAGCCATATATAAAATATTAGGGCAACATTATCCTTCGCTATTCAATCCCGCACCCAAAAACTCTCTGTTCATTCGGGCAATATTGCTCACAGAAATCCCTTTAGGACATTCTGCTTCGCAGGCATAAGTATTGGTACAGTTACCAAAGCCCTCTTTATCCATTTGTGCCACCATGCTCAAAACCCTTGTTTCTTTTTCAGGATGGCCCTGTGGCAACAATGCCAATTGCGAAACTTTTGCACTCACAAAAAGCATAGCACTACTATTTTTACAAGCTGCAACACAAGCACCACAACCAATACAAGCTGCTGCGTTGAATGAGGTATCGGCATCCCTTTTGTCGATAGGAATATTATTGGCATCCTGTGCATTGCCGGTATTTACACTAATATAACCACCTGCCTGTATAATCCTGTCGAATGCGGTACGGTCAACCATTAGGTCTTTAATTACAGGAAATGCTTTGCTTCTCCATGGTTCTACCACAATAGTATCACCTTCTTTAAAAGCACGCATGTGCAACTGGCAGGTAGTATTTTTTTCCCATGGGCCATGAGGTTGCCCGTCAATAAACATACTACAAGCACCGCAAATACCCTCACGGCAATCATGGTCGAAAGTAATTGGCTCTTTTCCTTCCGCAATCAGCTTTTCATTTAATACATCAAACATTTCCAAAAAGCTCATTTCCGAAGAAATATCCTTAACCTGGTAAGTTTCAAAACCACCTTTTGCTTCGCTGTTCTTTTGTTTCCACACTTTAAGTGTGAGGTTCATATTGTAGTGCTCCATAAAACGCTATTAGCTTTTGGGTAATAGCTATCAACTAAGTGTAGACAGCTATTGGCTTAAACAATTTTTATTTATAACTTCTTTGAGTTGGTTTCACAATTTCAAAGTATAGGTCTTCTTTATTCAACTGCCAGTTTGAATCGCCATTATAAGCCCAGGCCGATACATAACTGAAGTTGGCATCGTCTCTTTTTGCTTCACCATCTTCTGTTTGGCTTTCTTCTCTAAAGTGGCCACCACAACTTTCTGCCCTGTTAAGTGCATCAAGGCACATTAATTCGCCCAACTCTATAAAATCTGCCACTCTGCCGGCTTTATCAAGCTCAGTATTCATTTCGTTTACTTCACCCGGTATGCGAACATTGCTCCAAAATTCTTTTCTTAATTGCTGAATTTCGCCTATTGCCTGCTGCAAACCTTGTGCATTACGGGCCATGCCACATTTTTCCCACATTATTTTTCCGAGGCGTTTGTGAAAGCTTTCAACAGTTTCGGTTCCCTTAATACCCATTAAGCGATTGATACGCTCATTCACTTCTTGTTCGGCTTGTTTAAATGACTCATGTGTTGTTGGTATGGCTGCTGTGCGGATTTCATCTGCTAGGTAATTACCCAAAGTATAAGGAATTACGAAGTAACCATCAGCAAGGCCCTGCATTAATGCAGATGCGCCCAAGCGATTAGCACCGTGGTCGCTAAAGTTGGCTTCGCCCAAGGCGTATAAACCCGGCACCGTTGTCATCAACTCATAATCAACCCAAAGGCCGCCCATGGTATAATGCACTGCAGGATAAATACGCATCGGCATTTCGTATGGGTTTTCCCCTGTTATTTTTTCATACATTTCAAACAGGTTGCCGTATTTTTCTTCTACTACTTTTTTTCCTAAAGCAATTGCATCTTCGTTACTAGGGTTATGATTACCCGTTTTACCTGCTTCAATTTTTCCATATCTAACAATAGCATCTGCAAAATCAAGGTAAACCGCCATTTTGGTAGTACCTACTCCATATCCTGCATCACATCTTTCTTTTGCAGCCCTTGATGCAACATCTCTAGGAACAAGGTTTCCAAATGCAGGATACCTTCTTTCCAGGTAATAATCTCTTTCATCCTCCGGTATATCAACTGCTTTGCGGTTATCGTTTTGTTTTTTGGGAACCCAAATTCTACCATCGTTGCGCAAGCTTTCGCTCATTAGCGTCAATTTACTTTGGTGATCGCCACTTACGGGAATACATGTTGGGTGGATTTGTGTGAAACATGGGTTTCCAAAAAATGCGCCCTTTTTATGTGCTTTCCATGCTGCGGTTACATTACTGCCCATAGCATTGGTGCTTAAATAAAATACATTGCCATAACCGCCTGTGCATAACAATACGGCATGGCCGAAATGACGCTCCAGTTTTCCTGTAATTAAATCTCTTGCTATAATACCTCTTGCTTTGCCATCAATCACTACCACATCTAGCATTTCGTGGCGGCTATATTGCGTTACATTACCCAATGCCACTTGTCTTTCTAATGCACTATAAGCTCCCAACAACAATTGCTGCCCGGTTTGCCCGGCTGCATAAAAAGTACGCTGCACCTGTGTGCCGCCAAAAGAACGGTTGCTTAACAATCCGCCATATTCTCTAGCAAAAGGTACTCCTTGTGCTACACACTGATCTATAATACTCCCACTTACTTCTGCAAGACGGTACACATTGGCTTCCCTTGCACGGTAATCACCGCCCTTTACCGTATCATAAAACAAACGGAACACAGAGTCTCCATCGTTTTGATAATTTTTTGCTGCATTAATACCTCCCTGTGCGGCAATGCTATGTGCCCGGCGTGGGCTATCCTGAAAACAAAATGTTTTTACTTTATACCCCATTTCTCCTAACGAAGCCGCCGCACTGGCTCCCGCAAGACCTGTACCCACTACAATCACTTCCAACTTACGTTTGTTGGCAGGGTTCACCAATTTTACATGTCCTTTATAATCGCTCCACTTCTTATCCATTTCACCCTCAGGAATTTTTGCATCTAAAGCCATTGTGATTTATGATTTATGAATTACGATTTATATTTTTTGTAGTCAAAAAAATTATTAAGCTATTACTCCTGTGTACATCAAAATGGGCATTAATGCAAATGCAGTGATAATGATGATAGTGTAAATCCATCCGGACGCTTTAATAATTGGGGTAAACCTTTTACTGTTCAATCCAAATGTTTGAAATGCACTTTGAAAGCCATGTATCAAATGCCAAAATAATGCTATAAGGCCTATAATATATAAGCAAACAATTAATGGGTCGCTGAACACCAGTTTCATTTCTTCAAATAAATTATGGGGCAGGTCACCACTATACAAAGCTACCTTGGTGCCTACATAAAAATGCGATAAGTGCATAATCAAAAAAAGCAACACAAGTGTACCTAATAGCCCCATGCTGCGGCTGTACCATGCACTGTTTTTATTGGCCTTGCTTACTGCATATTTTATTGGTCGGGCAGCAGCGTTTTGTTTCCAAAGCATTAACCCTTGTATTATGTGCAGAATAATTCCTACAAATAAACCAATTTCGAGAAAACGCATAATCCAGTTATGGCTCATAAAATGGGCAACGGCATTAAAGGTTTCTCCACCATCATTTAAAAAAATACAGGAGTTAATTCCTGCATGTACAATTAAAAAAAGAATAAGAAATAGACCGGTAAAACCCATTGTGAATTTTTTGCCGATAGAAGATGTGAATAGCTGCTTCCAGGTCATAATTATCAGAATATTGTAAAATAATACGATGCAAAGGTAATGGATAATTAACAATTGTTAATTGATAATGGATAATGTTTTATGACCAGGCCGCATTTGTCATTAAACTTATTTTACCTATCGGTTTGAATAAAGAACAAACAATATTGGCAAGTTATTAAATATGCACTATTCCAGTCTTCTGGACATTTCAGTATCTATTGCCTGAAAAATGATTTCGGGTTTTAATGTGCGCCACTGCTCCATTTCCAGCAACTCTATATAGTTAGTAAGCCTTGCTTTTACAAAATCGTGCTTGCTTTGCTCCGGCAAGTTAAGTATAACCACCCAACCTTTATCTTCTTCCAACTGTTCTTGCCATTCCTCGTAATAATCCTGGTCGCTACTGTGAAAGTTGAGGACATTTTCAGCAATCAAAATAAATTTTGTAATTCCTTGCCTGTACAACTCATCTGTAACTTCTCTTCTCAATGTCATTATATCATTTTCAATGGCATCGTTCCATTCGCCCAGCAATTCAATAATGCAAAACCCAAGGTCGTAATCTACATACAATAATTTCATGTACAAAGTGCGGCTTCCAAACTCATCCCACTGGGGATGTATATAATAGTTATACAAAGTTTGAGAATATTCAAACTCGCTGTAGATGCGGCCATAAAAAGGAGATCGAATATCTTCCTCTGCGCTATACAAATGCCGCCAGTTGTAATATGGTTCTATATTCTGCACTATTTCTTTTTTGCAATTTCTTTAAATTGAGTAAAATATCAAAATTAGTATTTGCTTAAATTTTCTTTTGCTTTTATATAGATAAATGCTTTTATAAGTGTTTTTTCAACCTACCAAATATTCGCTAGAATACCCCACTTATTCATTACAACTGAACAATTACAGATTTTTAAAAAAAATCAACTTGTTTTGGCTAGCAATTGTATATTTTTAGAATACATTTTAAATCTGTAAATAATGTTAGTTAAAAAACTTGTATTCAGTTTAAGTTTCCTGCTATTTTGTTTTGCTTGTCAGGCTCAACTGGAAAATACCAAATGGGCAGGCAAACTAATGATACCTACCGAAGTTGATTGTTATTTTCATTTTAAGAAAGATACTTTAATCCTTTATGTGGCCGATGGCGACCAGGAAGTGGAAGTAATGAATTACAAGGTTTCTAAAGACACTGTGAAAATTTTGAAATTGTACGGCAATAGCCCATGCACCGATGATGTTACAGGTATTTACACCATGAAATTGGATGGCGATAAATTAAAACTGATTGTAGTAACTGATGATTGTGTTGAAAGATCCAATGCTTTTGTGGATGCCGAACTGATAAAAATGAAAACCGTAGAAGCCATTAAACCTAAAGAATAATCATTAAAATTTAAAATTCCAGGTAACTGCCGGTATTATGGGGAAAATAGACACCTGTTTTGCCTGTACTTTTAAAGTACCATTGTAAGCGCTGCCTTCCTGGTCAAAGTATATGAAGTATGGATTTGCACGGCTGTAAGCATTGTAAATACTAAATACCCATTCTGTTTTCAATTTGCGCTTATCATTATTTTTTCCTTGTAATACAGCACTTAAATCGAGCCGGTGATAGGAAGGCAGGCGGTATTGATTGATGCGGCTATATTCTTGCGTAAGTACGCCTCCAACAATATAAAATCGCTGTGGCAGTGTAGCTGCATTGCCGGTACCATAAACAAATGTGCCACTCACTTTCCATCGTTTACTTAGCTGATACATTGCCACTACAGTCAAATCATTCCTGCGGTCATATTTTGCAGGATACTTCATGCCTTCATTCAGGTCGGGAAACTTTCTCCAAGTCCAACTCAATGTATAACCTACCCATCCGGTAAGTTTACCCTTAACTTTATTTACAAATAATTCGCTGCCGTAACTCCACCCTTTTCCAAATACAAAATCGTTCTCAGTATCGTCAATACTATTAGGAGTATAACCCTCCCTATATTCCAGTTGGTTTTGCATTTGCTTGTAATATAGTTCCAGCGATGTTTCAAACATATTACTCTTAAAGTTTTTAAACAAGCCTGCTGCATACAACCAGCTTTTTTGTGGCTGTACAAGATAAGTACTGGGTACCCACAAATCTGTTGGTAAAGTAGTGCCTGCATTGCTAACCAGGTGGATGTATTGCAGGTTGCGGGTTACAGAAGCTTTGATGGAAGTTTTTTCGTTTATACTATACCGTACACTCAGTCTTGGTTCCAAACCGCCGTAGGTTTTTACAGATTTACCCTTGCCATATATAGTACTATCAATGCGGTTGCCGTTGGCATCTGTTTCGTACAATTTAAAAGGTCCTACTTGTTGAAACATACTATATCGTATGCCTGCATTCACCTGTAGTTTATCGCTTACTTCCCAATCATCCTGTACATATACTGCTGCTTCATGGGCAAATTTTACCTGAGCATTCTGTGGCTTAAACTCAACACTATCCTGCCTGCCACTTACCACAGAGGGTGTAAAACGATGATAAGTATAAATTCCACCAAACTTCAGCTTATGGTTTCCAGAAGGATAAAAATCGAGGTCATGCTTTAAACTAATATCTCTAATACCTGATGACAGTCCTACATTAAAATTATCCTGCGCAGCAGAAAATTTAAAATTGTAATCGTTGTAAACAGCCGTAGTATTGGCAAATAATTTTTTGTTGAACACATGATTCCAACGCAACGTTCCTGTTGCGTTCCCCCATGGAATATTTACATCCAGGCTTTGCCTACCGTTTACAAAATCAAAAACATCCCTACCAAAATAACCACTTAAATACAAACGGTCTTTATTGCTAAATTGATAATTTACTTTTGCATTCAAATCATAAAAGTAATAGCCCGAACCATAAAACTGGCTTTCTTTACTAATAAAAGGCTTTGCAATGGCATCTACATAAGTGCGGCGTGCGGATATTATAAACGAAGCCTTGTCTTTTTTGATAGGCCCTTGCACAGAAAATCTTGATGCAATTAAACCAATGCCACCTTCGGTTTGAAATTTTTGATTGTTACCCTCCTTCATGGTAATATCAAGCACACTACTCAGCCTGCCGCCATATTGCGCAGGCATTCCACCCTTAATCAATGAAATATTTTTGATGGCATCCGAATTAAAAATTGAAAAAAAACCAAACAAGTGGCCGGTATTGTAAACAACAGCATCGTCTAACATTATCAAATTTTGATCGGGGCCGCCGCCTCTTACATAAATACCTGCACTACCCTCGCCTGCATTGCGTATGCCGGGTAGTAGCTGCACCACTTTCAACACATCTACCTCACCTAAAAAAGCAGGAACTTGTTTTATCTGTTCTATAGGCAAACTAATTTTGCCCAACTGGGCTGTTTTTATATTGTTATCCCTTCTTCTGGCAGTAACTACTACTTCCTCCTGCAATGCAGCACCGGATATCATGGATATATTAAGCAAAGTATCTTTTGTAAGATGAAGGCTAAACTCCTGTGGCAGGTAGCCTACATTGGTGCAGGTAAAATTATATTTACCGGAATCTAGTGTAATGGAAAAAAAACCGTACTGGTTGGAACTTACTCCTTTTCGGCCATTCTTTACTGTTAGCGTAGCTCCCAACAGGTTTTCGCCACTGGATACATCTTTAATATATCCACTAATGGTAAATTTTTGCTGGGCAGTACATGCAAAGCAAAGTGCCAGGCATAATAAAAAAAGGTAAGCGTTTTTCATTTTAATTAAAAAGTCAAAAGTGAAAACTCAAAAGAGCCCATTTTTGACTTCTAACTTTTTACTTTTTTGTTCTAAACAAGCTATCTTTTACCTCTCCACAATTCAACATTGTTCCCTTGTACTTTGGATGATTTTTTCCAAGATAAGGGTTCACCACTTCATTACTGTTGCTTATCCAGTTAGCGTCTTTGTCGCCATCAAAAGCCATTGGGCAGTTTTGCAGGTAAAGATTAGCACCTTCGTAATTGATAGTTCTAAAAAAGCCGGGATATAACATATCTGAAACAGTGCGGAAGTCTTGGCGCATTTCTGTTATATCCGTTTGTTGAAGTAATGAGTTTGTATTTGCCTTGATATCAACAACTGTACCTTTTGCTGTTATTAAAATGGTACTATCATCTTTTTTTAACTCAGTTAAAGGAATACTATCCAGCAAACGGATCATTTGTTTTGCTGCATTTTTAGCTTTAGCGGTATCGGCATCTACAAAGGCATCTTTCATTGCAAAATATGCAACCATCACACTATCTACAGCAATATTAAATGTATCTGAATGTTGTTTTAATGCAATAGGTTGCTGCTTAGGAGGCTTAGGCTTGCTTTCCTTATTGCGAAAACCAAACCAATATACTGCAAATGCAGCCAATAATAACAGAACCAGGGTGCTCAATCGTTTCATTTTCTATACTATTTTTTGCAAATTTAAAGAAAGCAGCTTGCTTTTCGCCAAAATGCCGTTGCTGTAAATAGGCAAAATTTTCAACATAAAGCATTATATCTGTGTAATCCTTCTTATCAGTGTTCTGCTTTTGACTAAATTTGCACTCATTTTAAAATAAAAATTGATTTATCAGCCATGTTATTAGGCCTGCAGAATGTGACATTTGAGTTTGGAGCAAGAACTATTGTGGAAGATGCCACCTGGCATATTCAACCCAACGAACGGATTGGCCTTATTGGCTACAACGGTACCGGCAAGTCAACTTTATTCAAAGTTTTAACCGGGCAGTACTCTCCTTCTAAAGGTACTGTAGAAAAAGGCAGGGAAACAACCATTGGCTTTCTGCACCAGGATTTGCTGGGTTTTGACACCGATGATTCTATTTTAGAAGTAGCATTGGGTGCTTTTGAAAGAGTGAAGCAACTAGAAAAAGAACTGGATGAAATTGCAAAAGAACTGGAAAAAACCGGCGATGAAGACCTGGCAATGGAATATTCTGAAAAACTGGCCGAAATGGATGTGTTGGATGGCTACAGCATCCACCATCGCACCGAAGAAATATTACAAGGCCTTGGATTTTCTAATGCTGAATTAAGCAAACCTTACAAAAACTTTAGTGGTGGCTGGCGTATGCGTGTGTTGCTGGCAAAAATGATTTTACAAAATCCGGATGTATTGCTACTGGATGAACCTACCAACCACTTAGACTTACCAAGTATTGAATGGCTTGAAAAGTACCTGCAACATTACCCGGGTGCGGTGGTAATTGTAAGCCATGATCGTTTCTTTTTAGATAGAATGGTAACAAAAATTGTAGAACTGTATCAACAACAATTACATTTTTATACAGGCAACTATAGCTACTACGAACAGGAAAAAGCCCTGCGAGTAGATATGCAGAAAAAGGCTTTTGAAAACCAGCAGGATTACATTCGCCAGCAGGAGCGATTTGTAGAACGCTTTAAAGCAAAAGCTAGTAAGGCGGCACAAGCACAAAGTATTGTAAAGCGGTTGGATAAACTAGATCGTATTGAAGATGTAGAAATTGAACGGCCCAACATTAAAATAAATTTTGCAGTAGAAAGACAACCGGGGAAAATTATTTGCACATTAAAGCATATTACCAAAAGCTTTAAAGATGTAGAAATTGTAAAAGATACCGCTGCCGAAATAGACAGGGGCGATAAAATTGCATTGATTGGTGCCAACGGTAAAGGGAAATCTACCATGCTGCGTATAATTGCCGGTGTTGAATCTTTTGAAGGTGAAAGAGAATGGGGCTATAATGTAACAGAATCGTTTTATGCACAGCATCAATTAGAAGCCCTCAACCTTAACAATGATATTTTGGAAGAAATGAAAGAGGCACGCAGTGGCAAAAATGATCTTGAATTGCGGAGCATATTGGGAGCATTTTTATTTAGTGGCGATACAGTAGAAAAGAAGGTAAAAGTATTGAGTGGTGGCGAAAAAGCAAGAGTTGCACTGGCTAAAACGATGGTGAGCAAGGCCAACTTTTTAATGTTGGATGAGCCTACCAACCATTTGGACATACATTCGGTTGATCTATTGGTAGAAGCATTAAATAAATATGAAGGCAGCCTGATATTGGTAAGCCACGACCGTTTCTTCATCAGTCGTATTGCCAATAAAATTTGGGAAATTGAAGACCACCAGATAAAAGAATTTAAAGGTACTTATACCGAATGGGTAGATTGGAAAGAACGCAAAGCAAAAGAGGCATTAGCCAATAAAGGGGCCATGCCAAAAGCAGTTGTAGAAAAGCCAATTGAAAAAAAACAGGAAAAGCCCGTTGCCAACCTTAATAATGACGCAAAAAAAGAATTGCAGAAACTAAAAACTCGTTTTAAAACGCTGGAAGAAAAAGTAGAAAAGCTAACCACCAGCAAAACTAAACTGGAAGCAGCTTTGGCCGACCCCGAAATTTACAGCGACAAACAAAAATTTGTACAAGCAGAGGCTGATTATAATAAAGCTGCAAAAGACTTGGCAGATGCAAATGTAGAATATGAAGAGTTATTTGAAAAAATAATGGAATTGGAGGGTTAGTTGTTTATTGCTTGTTGGTTCGTTGCTCGTTAAAGGGTATAACCCTATATTTCTTTTTTAAAAAAATTTCAACTTTTTCAACAATGAAAAAAATAGCAATTATTGGTGGCGGTAACCTAGGTACAGCCATTGCTTTGGGTTTAATAAAAAGTGGATTTATTGTAGCGCAAAATATTACTATAACTAAACGCAATACCAATACCCTTGTAGGCTTAGAGGCTATTGGGGTAAAAGTAGGCAGTGACAATATTGAAGCAGTTAAAAATAGCAACACCATCATTCTTGCCATAAAACCGTTTCAGATAAAAGAAATTTTAGAACAAATATCCCCTGCCCTTTCAGAAAAACATTTGTTGATATCCGTTGTTACAGGGGTAAGCCTGCAGGAAATGAAATCGGTAGTAAATAAAAACATTCCAATGTTTAGGGCCATGCCCAATACTGCCATCGCCATACAGGAAAGTATTACCTGTATAAGTAGTAACGATACCACCGAAGAAGATAAAAAATATGTAACAGATATTTTTAACCAGCTGGGCAAAATTGCCATCATTGATGAAAAGCTGATGAATGCCGCTACGGTGCTTGGTGCCTGCGGCACGGCCTACGCCATGCGGTATATAAGAGCAAATATACAGGGCGGTATAGAAATTGGTTTTGATGCAGCTACAGCCAGTCTTATTGCTGCACAAACAGTAAAGGGTGCTGCCGAACTATTGCTTACCACACATACCCATCCCGAACAGGAAATTGATAAGGTTACTACGCCCAAAGGCTGTACCATTGCCGGGTTAAACGAAATGGAGCACCAGGGTTTCAGCTCATCATTAATAAAGGGTATTGTAGCCAGTTATAATAAAATAAGTTAAGTTTTATGGAAGATGCCAATAATTGCACCTTAGTTGCATGACTGCAATCTCATCTTACAAACTTTATCTTTTTCTATATTTTTCTTTATGTATGCTTATTTGCTGTAAACAAGAAAAGCGGCAATATGCAATGAATTATGCCATTACAGATGAGCGCATAGAGGTAGCCCTCATTCCATATACGCAGGTTGTGCAAGCAATCAAAAGAAAGTTCACCTATTTTCAAAAACAAAAACTCCACGACTCTACCCGTTCGCTTATTTACAATTCTATCGCCGAAACAATGCCGTCTTATTGGAATGGCACGCCTTGGGATTTTAATGGTACTACACAAGTGCCTGGCCAAGGCAATATTGCCTGCGGCTATTTTGTTACTACGCTGCTGCGGGATATTGGTTATAAAATAAACAGGGTAAAGCTGGCGCAGCAGGCATCTTCTGTTATTGTGAAAAGTACCTGTACAAAAGTTGAATATTTAAAAAACATTGAAGCCGTAAATAATTATATTGTTGCACTTCCTGTAAAATCGATAGCCATTGTAGGGCTGGATTTTCATACAGGGTTTATTATAAAGAAATCGACTGGTATTTATTTTCTCCATTCTAATTACATAAACAAACAAGGTGTAGTAATGGAGCCTTTACAACAATCTAAAGCATTTAATACGAGTAAAACTTTTATGATAGGTCTTTTACAGTAGTTTTTCCTTGATATAGAAATTTTGGCCATACCAATATAACTTACCCAATTCCCAAATTTTGTCATCCATCATTTTGCCCAAATGAAAAATTTTGTGAATTTATTTTTTTTCCAATAAAAATGGGGAGGCAGAAAAATACACCCTGTAGTCTTTAATTCTTCCATTTTTCCCATCCTGCCGTGGCAGGTAGCTAATACCGCTTACCTTTTTTACTGCACCCAAATCAATTACTAACTGGTGTGGATGTTTGGGTTGTGCATTTTGCCATGCGGTATGCCAAATGCTGGTAAACTGCAAGTCAAATACATTATCAGCACTACCATCTTCACCGCCAAGTTCTTCGCTATCTGCATATACAACCTTCCAATTGTTTCGTGGTATTTTACTTCCATGTTCATCTAGCAGTTCAAGCTCTGCAATGGTTGTAAAAGGTTGAGTATCGAATGAGTTTAAGGCTTCAATACAAAAATATCTTCCGCTTACGGGAATAAACTTTGCCGTTTGCCAGTTTGTATTATTTTCAAATTCACCACTGTAGTATGCAGTAGTAGAATCTGCCAGCCATTGCTGCCCTTTCTTTTTGTGCAGCGTTGGTTGCTGTATGGTTACTGAGTCCAACACAGGTTTGCTTACACCCGATAAAATACCATTGCCCTTGCCCAGTAAATCAAATACTATTACTTCATTCCTCCCTTTTTTTAACCAGCAACCGGGCAGGTACATGGTTTGTGTGGGGCCAATATTCCAATACCTACCAATACAAATACCATTTACCCATACCAGCCCTTTTCCCCATTTGCTCATATCCAAGTAGGTATCAGCATTGCTGTTTGTTGTAAAATACCCTTTGTAAAAACCAGGCTGATTTTTTGCAGCTGTGATGGTTGTTTTAAATGCTACGGACATGGTTTCATCACCCATCGGTAGTTTATAGTGCTTCCAGTTTGAAAGAAAAGTTTGTTTACCGTTTCTTTCAAGAATAACCGTACCATGTATGCCTTTTCGGTCGTGCATATGACCGCCGTAGTTTACACGTCCGGTTGCCTCCACCAATATGCGCAAGGTAGCAGGCGTTGAGATTGCCGGAATGGCTACGGTTGTAGTTCCGTTACGGCGATCCATTGCAGCAATAAATATATTGTTTACATAAACCATCGCATAATCATGCACTTCTTTTAATGATAAGTTGGCTTTCCCTCCTGCTGCAATGCTTGTTTCATATAGCATAGCACCAAAAGGCAAGCCCATATCTTCAAACAACAAAACACTATCAGCTACCACAGGTTTTGGCAAATTGTTAAATACGGCTGCATAGCTGTTAAGTTTAAACGGAGCAATGGCTTGCCTGGGAATAGCTGAGGGTACTTTGGTTAATGCTTCACCTGGTTGCAAATGCTTTGCAAATAAATTGCGGATGCTGTAGAACTTTTCGGTTGCTTCGCCGCTTTCGTTAATGGGTGCATCATAATCGTAACTGCTTGTTTGCGGACTGTATGGTGGGGCATTGGCTCCTGAATAAGTGCTGAATGTGGTGCCCCCATGCACCATGTAAATGCTGAAGGAAGCTTTATTGTCAAGCATCCAACCCAGTTCTTTTACAATACGATTGCTTGCGCCCATATGGTGAGGTTTGCCCCAACTATCAAACCAGCCTGGATAATATTCTCCACACATCAATGGTCCGTTGGGTTGTATGTCTCTTAAAGGTTTAAAATTGCTTTCGGGATTGCTGCCAAAGTTTACTACAGCAAAAATGTCGGGCCGCACATCATTCTTTAGTTGAACAGGGCCATCGCAGGTAAAGAGTGGCACATTAAAGCCTGCTTCTTTTATATTATCCCTAAGCCTGCCTATATATTCTTTATCGTTACCAAAACTTCCATATTCATTTTCTACCTGAACCATTAATATAGGCCCACCGTTAGTTACTTGCAATGGCGCCAATTGCTTACCCACTTCAAGCAAATAATTGCGACAGCGTTCCATATAATACGGATGCTGAGTACGCAATGCCAATGTTTTATCTTTTAGTAGCCACCATGGAAAACCGCCAAACTCCCACTCGGCACATGAATAGGGCCCCGGGCGAAGTATAACGTACAATCCTTCTTGCTGCGCCAGTTTGCAAAACTCAGCTACATCACTTTGCCCTTCCCATGTAAATACACCCGGCTGTTTTTCATGCATATTCCAAAACAGATAAGCACATACAGCATTTAGCCCCATTGACTTTGCCATTTGCAGGCGATGCCGCCAATATGCTTTGGGGATACGTGCAAAGTGCATTTCGCCACAACGGATTACATAAGGTTTTCCGTTGAGCATAAAAGAAGAATCGGTGATGGAAAAACTGGCAGTTTGCTTTTGTGCATTTGCTGTAAAACAACCCATTGCAAAAAAGCAGGCAAGCAAAAATTTGGTCATTTAAAAATAATTTTTTCTACAAGTTACTGAAAACACAACCTTTTTTTTGCGCAATCGATTGAGGTGGTCCAAGAATAAAAAGTATTGTCATTTCAAGAAACGATTTATCTTGATAGGATGCAGGCGTTTACTTTAGAAGTGTCTGTGATAAAAAATAACCTCCGCTAATAATAAGTAAAGGGGCTGCAATAGTTAATCAAATTATTGGTAAACTGAAAATACCCCAATAGGTATAAATGCTTGCAATGTCAGGATTATTAGGGTTATAAATAATAGTTGCTTCATCTCCTACCTGCCATTTTATTGGGGATGTTGCTACATAGTATTTGTAAGTGTATTGAATATTTTGTTTTGACTTAAATTTAAAATAGGGTCTATACACAATCCCATTTGTTTTCCCGCCGCCTTCTTCTTCTTTAATCTCATAAATAGTACCAGTGGATTTTTCAGAATTTTTAATAAAAAGAATTTTCTCCCGAAAGATAAATCCTGAAATTGTAAATAAGGTCAACCCAATCGCAAGAAGTATTCCATAAATCATATTAAATTATCTAATGTTGTAAAAATTAATAGCGTCTTTTCGCTTGCGCACAACATTATACGCTTGCCGCAGGGCTGGAATTGTTGCTGTGTCCGCCCTGTGCTGATGTAAGTTAATAAAGGGAATTTAGACTTTAAAATAATTTGGATTGCAAAACGGTCAAGCCGAAACTGAAGATTGGTAGAGATGTGAAGCTGATTGTACTTCCGTCCGCCTGTATTGCGGCAATGCCTTTGTTGGGCGCAGTTTTTAAAAGTCTCTAATTTTTGTCCTAAAAAAACCACTTCCAAAGTGTTCAGTATTTACTCTTTCTTTTGTTTCGATTACATGAAAATATATTTTTCCATATAAGCTATCACCTATTTTATATTGAGATTTGTTAAGAGTTAAAGTTTGTTTGATAATTTTAAAAACAGGTTCCGGCTCAGTTGGATACATTACATCAGTTGAGAAATATGGTTCTGTAAAAAAACTTCCGTCCTTGTAATTAATAATGAATCCATTCCCTCCAAAACCACCGCCAATTCCTATGTTAATTGAAAGTGTATCGGAACGAAAATAATAGGCTCTGCAATTATAATTTTTTGAAGAATGCAATAGATTGTTTTTGTCGATTACAATAACATAAGTTACATCACTTGTTTTTTTCATTGAGGTGTCTGCCTCATTTGCTGAAAAAATTTCATTTTGGGTTTCTAGTTGTGTATATATAGGAGATGCTGAGATATTTTTATCATAGCTAACTTTACCCCATTTTAAAGCACCCGAATTAGTACAAGAGACTACAGTAGAAGAGAAGATTAAAAAGGTAAAAAACTTCATAAAGTTCGGTTTTATTGCGCCCAACGACCGAGGCTTGCCGTAGGGCTTGAATTCATTGCTCGTCCAGCCGGAACCGCTGCTGATTAAAGATATAAAAGTACAGGCTAACAAACAAAAGCCCAGCAATATTTGTCCAGCCCAGATGAAGCACAACAGCGATAAAATGACCATTGCTCCAATGCCCTGCCAGCCTTGGAGCAAACCCAATGTTGTACGCAGAACTAGTCATGAAATGAAATCAATAACTCTGCGAAATCACTAATTTTTTTTGCCTAGTGTAAGAGAAAATGGATGAACCAGATCTATTCACAAAGGGCTGTTTAAGTACAGATTTTTAATATTCTTTAATTGGATATCAATTTCGGAATCAGACGGATTTGCTGCAAATATTAGATTCCACTGCATATTTTTATAAATAAGTATTTGGTAGACGGGTAAAGCCTGATATGAGTTTAACTGTTTGTAAACTTCCAAATTCATTAGATCTCCGTCTAGCTTTAGTGATTTTACTTTTGGGATATGTAGCTTTGATTCTGCCTCTTTAAATTTGCTATTGCTTGTCTCAGTATTTATGAAAATAACCTCAAGGTCTTTTGGAAATCTATTTTGCAGATTTATACTGTATGGGATACCTTCCATACACGGCTTGCACCAAGATGCCCAGTTATCAAAAAAATAGATTTTAGTAGTGTCAGAAAGTAAATCCGAAAGAACTATTTTATGAGTGAGATCACTTTTAAAAAAACTTAAGTTTTTAAGAATGTTATCATTAACCACTTTTAGGTTATAACTAGAATAGTTTTTCAAATTAAGTTTCGAAATATCAAATTTATATTGTGATATGAAGCTGTCAGCTATATGAATATTTTTCTGGTATAGCTCATCTGTCAAATAAGCTTCAAAAAAAGTCTTCAACCCTTGAGCTACTGCAATTTGATTGAGCAGTTGGTTATTTTGTTTTTTATAAACGTTTAGAATATTAAGTAAGTATAGATTTAAGTCTTTAGCTTGGTTATTATTTATCCTTTCTAAAAGATACCTTTGAAAATAACCATATTCTAGTAGTGAAGATGACCAGTATTCGTAATTCGGCCTTTGAAAGAGGGTTTCAGGAAAATCAAAACTATCACTAGAAGAATTATGAATTCTTCTGTACTGGTTCTTTAAAAATTTTCTGGTTAACTCAATTTGAGGAATTAAAATATGGTTTTCATAAATTTTACTAATTTGATATTTATTTTTCAGCAATAGTATAGTTTGGATGACTTTAGCGTCAAACAAGCTGTCAAAATTTATTTCATTCTTTTCTTTGCTCAATCTATCCAGAACAATAATAGAATCATACACATCTTGTAAAATTAGATTATTGCCGTTATTTCTATTTTTTACAATGGCTTTAATTAATCGATCTTTCCAATATACATCTACTTTGAAATTCTCTCCGGGTTCAATGAAAAAAGACTTACCAATGCCAAAATTCTTTTCATTGCAAAATGTAACTACTATAGGAGAATCTATAGAGAGTATAGCTTCATAATAGTTGCCTTTTTTTTGAAGTTGTATATTCAAGTCTTCCTCAAACCCATAAACGGGATTAAATTTTTGAACTTTGATAATTTGAAATTCAAAATCAGGGGATGGCTTAAGGCTTAATTTTGTTTCTGTCCTTTGGCAAATACATTGCTTTGCGAATAAAAGTAAAAAGAAAAGAATTAAAATTCTCATAATAGGGATTGTCAAAAATTAGCCCGATATATTTATGATGTCAATAAGTTTTGCGTACAACGGCCAGGGCTTTGCTGCAGGTGTGGAATTAGTATTCCGTCCGCCCGAAACCGCTGCTGATTGAAATATAAAGTTAAATTTAAGAACTAAAGTTGAAAATTGGTTGTCGTGCCCGAACCTATGCCTGGATTTACAATTGGTTGATGTTTACCTGTCATGCCCAACTTGCATAAAACCCAATGTTACAGGCTAGTGCCATCTATGCTGTGTTCTTCAATTCGGTAATTCGTCCAACGAAATACTGTTGCGAAAAGGGTAGAAGCTCAATTTTTTTGTTTACATACTTTGTCAAAATGTAAAGCACTAAAAGCTTATTATATTTTGTCCAACTAAAAACAGTAACATAAAATAATACTGTTTTGAGTTTTGCTCTTACAATTTTAGAAACTGTGTCTAATCCGAAAGAAAACAAAACGTAAAAAAGTGTCCAACCGAAAACTAAAACCTAAACAAAAGCTGCTTTGAACTTTGCTGTTACGAAATTAAAAATGTGTCTGCCGGAAATTGTAACAAAAAATTAAAACTGCAATATTTTTGCTGTCTAAATTTAAAAATTTGTCAACCGAAGTGAGTTTTCTTTTTCGTTACCGCTGTGTCGTTGTTCAAACTTTAGTTGTCATGGTTTGATTAAAATACTTGTCGTGTCCTGCTGCTTAGACATGAACAAAAGTCCACCCGATACAAATGCAAAATTGAAAAACGGAAGAACAAAAAACGTACAAAAGCCAAATTAATAACGTTAAGTCGATGTGGACTTTGGTTCAAGTCTTACCAATAAAACATAATAATTTTTGTCTGACTGTAACGAACTGAAAGCTGTTCAACGGCATAGCCTGTAACGTCCAGGGCTTGCTGCTGTGCTGGGTTTTGAAACCCGTCTGCCCAACCACAGAAGCCCAATAGAAGTTTTATTTATAAATATAACGAGAATTATTTTTAGGTAACGGTCTGCCCATACCCGCTGCTGAATAGAGAATAAATGCTGAGAAATTATTCGTCTGCCAGCATAGCAGCAAACCCGCTGTTGTAGGCAGGCGTTATGGCTTATCAAATGTCACTCCGAAGCATTCTTTTAAAAAATCAATTGTAGTGAATTGTCCATTAATTCTACTTTGGATCGAAGGATTAGCAAATAGTCCATAATTTTTCTTCCAAAATGCATCTTTTTTGTCTACAGTTTTTTTCCAATCAATTCTTACAGCATATTCAGTTTTAGAATTGTCCGCATTACAAAATAAAGTTTTACGTAAATATGGAAACTTGTCTACTGTTTCCTTGTCGATTAAAGTGCCTTTAATATACTTTTCGTCAATATTAAGTTGCGCTAATTTTTTGTCTCCAAAATAGAAGTCTTTTATTTCAACAGCAGGTTCTTTCACTATGCCAATTCCAACATAACCTCGTCCAGTGATAAAAGCGGCAATAATATCGTCAACTTGCAGATGCATTAATGGTTGGTTATAGATTAGTTCTTGTCCGGCAGAAATAAAATCGTAATCTACACAAGCATTCCATTGTCGTCTTCCAACCCAATTAGGTTTTGGTCTTGGTGGGTCTTCGCCTACATTTACAAAGCGAATGTCTTTTAAAAATGGAATTGTCATACATCTTAAAGTTTTGATGCCGTGAGATGTTTCTCTGAGCTTGCCTACAACTCATAAATTTACGCAATAAATCTACGCTATTTAAAAAAAATATATCACTCAAAATCAATAAGTTAATAGTATAACCCTTGTATTGTTTATTGCGCCAATCAATTTTTACTAATTTGTTAGGGTTCTATTAGTTTTAAGCCTGGCAGCTTAGTAGCCCGGGGATAATATACATTATTTGTTTCCCAACACAGCTTAAATGTCTGCCCACATGTCTTAATTGTTGGCTCACATATCTTAAATGTCTGCCCACATATCTTAAATGTTGGCTCACATATCTTAAATGTTTGCCCACATATCTTAAATGTTGGCTCACATATCTTAAATGTTTGCCCACATATCTTAAATGTCTGCCCACATATCTTAAATGTTGGCTCACATATCTTAAATGTTTGCCCACATATCTTAAATGTTGGCCCACATATCTTAAATGTTGGCTCACATATCTTAAATGTCTGCCCAGATATCTTAAATGTCTGCCCACATATCTTAAATGTTGGCTCACATATCTTAAATGTCTGCCCACATATCTTAAATGTTGGCCATTACTAGTGACACTTTATGACAAATAGCGACAAATGACGACATATAGCGACAAATGACGACAGGCCCGGCCCATTTAAATACTAAAAATTACTGCGCTATTGTTTATGAAGTGTAAACAATTTCTTTTCATTTTTAAATTCAAAAACTATGAATTCAAAACTTGTGCTGTCGTTTTCTAAATATAGCGACGACAGCTTTGAAACAAAAGCCAGTAGCATTTTACAAATGCTTACCAACAATGCTAACTTTCCGGCACCGGTACCCCCATTGGCTACGCTGCAAGCTTTAGTATTGGCCTACCAGGTAGCTTTGGTAGATGCCAAAACCAAAGACATTGTAAAAGTAGCTGTTAAGCGTGCTGCCCGTAATGCACTGGAAGATTGCCTGCGCAACCTTGGCCAGTATGTAATGTGGGTAGCCAACGGCAACCAGGAAATGCTGGTGAGCAGTGGTTTTGACCTGGCCAAGCAGCCGGAGCCGGTAGCCCTGCAAGAGCCGGGCGTGGTTACGGTAAACAATGGTATAAGCAGCGGCCGCCTGGTGGCCAGCCTTAAAAAAGTAAAGGGCGCATATAGCTATGTTTACCAAATTACCACCGACCCACTGCAACCAGAAAGCAGTTGGACAAGCATGACAATGGCCCAAAGCAGTGCTGTGTTTACCAACCTTACCCCGGGGCAAAGGTATTTTATAAGGGTGGGTGCAGTAGGCTCGGGTACACAAATTGCTTACTCGCCTGTGGCAAGCCATATTGCTGTATAGCATAGTGCTGCTGTAGTGCTTACAAAGTGAAGTTATCCATAGCTTCACTTTTTTTTACGCCCTACCCTGTACCTGCGCTATTGCATTAGTAAAAAAAATGCTTTTAAGTTTTTGTTGTTTTAAAAAAAATAATACTTTTAAACAACGTTTTTACATCCGCTTACAAGTACCACAGGTTAAAACTTTTTTAACCAAACCCCTGCCTTATGGAAAATATTGGCATCCTCCAAAACATTCATGGTAGTAACCTGCCCAAAAAAGATTTGTTTACAGTAAAGGAAGTAGCTGCTTATTTTAATTGTTGCATCCGCACGGTACAGCGTTGGCAAAAAAGAAAAATAATTAATCCGCTTTGTATCAATGGCCGCATTTTTATTCCACGGGAAGAAATATTGAGATTATTGAATAAGTAAGCTGTATAAGAGTAGATAGACAGGTTCTTCGCTACGCTTTAAATTACAATGTTACTGTCTTCCCGAGGCACGAGGGATCTGCCAGGCAATAATACAAATGCTGAACATTTGCACTCAGTACAAGCAGTTTCTTCGCTACGCTCTGAATGACAGCGTGGTTGAGCACTCCCACTTTTCCAAGCAGGTACTTTGCTGCGCTCTAAATTACAATGCTCCTGTCTTCCCGAGGCACGAGGGATCTGCCGGGTAATAATACAAATGCTGAACATTTGCACTCAGTACAAGCAGTTTCTTCGCTACGCTCTGAATGACAGCGTGGTTGAGCAGCAGCACTTTTCCAAACAGGTTCTTCGCTACGCTTTAAATTACAATGTTACTGTCTTCCCGAGGCACTAGGGATCTGCCGGGTAATAATACAAATGCTAAACATTTGCAATAAAGACAAACAGGTTCTTCGCTGCGCTTTAAATTACAATGCTCCTGTCTTCCCGAGGCACGAGGGATCTGCCGGGTAATAATACAAATGCTGAACATTTGCACTCAGTACAAGCAGTTTCTTCGCTGCGCTCTGAATGACAGCGTGGTTGAGCACTCCCACTTTTCCAAGCAGGTACTTTGCTGCGCTTTAAATTACAATGTTGCTGTCTTCCCGAGGCACGAGGGATTTGCCGGGCAATAATACAAATGCTGAACATTTGCACTAAAGACAAACAGGTTCTTCGCTACGCTCTGAATGACAGCGTGGTTGAGCAGCAGTACTTTTCCAAACTGTTTTTTTGTTGCCTTTCGTGGATGCAGGTATTTTCTTCTTCATCACAACTCATCATTCAAAAATCTCCAATCAGGGTTAAAAGAATTAATCAGCAATTCCTTTTTTGCTCTACTCCATCCTTTTATCTCCTTCTCTCGGGCAATGGCATCTTTTGCGTATTCTAGTAACTCGTAATAAAGTAAAAAATATACATTGTACCTTCCACAAAAAGATTTGGCATTAAAATTTAAAGAATCTTCTTTATGCTCGGCTAACCGTCTCAGCAAATCGTTTGAAATACCAGTATATAAAACAGTTTTGTTTTTATTTGTTACTATATAAACGTAATAACAGCCTATTGTTTTCATAGATTTTTTTTGTTTACTCTAAATTAATAATTATAGGTACTTCCCTACGCTCTAAATTACAATGCTGCTGTCTTCCCGAGGTACGAGGGATCTGCCGGGCAATAATACAAATGCTGAACATTTGCACTCAGTACAAACAGTTTCTTCGCTGCGCTCTAAATTACAATGCTCCTGTCTTCCCGAGGTACGAGGGATCTGCCAGGCGATAATACAAATGCTGAACATTTGCACTCAGTACAAACAGTTTCTTCGCTACGCTCTGAATGACAGCGTGGTTGAGCACTCCCACTTTTCCAAACAGTTTCTTCGCTACGCTTTAAATTACAATGTTACTGTCTTCCCGAGGCACGAGGGATCTGCCGGGCAATAATACAAATGCTGAACATTTGCACTCAGTACAAACAGTTTCTTCGCTACGCTCTGAATGACAGCGTGGTTGAGCAGCAGCACTTTTCCAAGCAGGTACTTTGCTGCGTTCTAAATTACAATGCTCCTGTCTTCCCGAGGCACGAGGGATCTGCCAGGCAATAATACAAATGCTGAACATTTGCACTCAGTACAAACAGTTTCTTCGCTACGCTCTGAATGACAGCGTGGTTGAGCAGCAGCACTTTTCCAAGCAGGTACTTTGCTGCGCTCTAAATTACAATGTTACTGTCTTCCCGAGGCACGAGGGATCTGCCGGGTAATAATACAAATGCTGAATATTTGCACTCAGTACAAGCAGTTTCTTCGCTACGCTCTGAATGACAGCGTGGTTGAGCACTCCCACTTTTCCAAGCAGGTTCTTCGCTGCGCTCCAAAAAAAATTATTAATGCTCTCTTTGCAATAGGTACATTGCCAGGTTTTTCAATTCTTGTTTTCGGGTACTCAATACAGCTACATCTTCTAAGTGCTGCAGGGCTTCGTTAAAATATTTTTCTTTTAAATGCTGCGCCCATGTATCGGCGTTGCAGTTTTTATATAGTGCCAATACTTTTTCTACTTTATCGGCAGCATTGTTTTGCAGCAAACTTTCGAGCACTTCTTTTTGTTCCGTATTGGCCACTTGTAGGGTATGTATCATTAAAAATGTTTTTTTATTGGCCAGGATATCGCCGCCTACCTGCTTGCCAAATTTTTGTGGGTCGCCAAAGCAATCCAGGTAATCATCCTGTACCTGAAAGGCAATGCCCAATTTTTTTCCAAACTCGTACAGGTGCTGTTGGTTGTTGCCTCTTGCACCACCAACAATGGCTCCCAATTGCAGGCTTGCTGCCAGCAATACGGATGTTTTTAAAGTAATCATTTCCACATATTCTTCCAGGCTTACTTCTGTACGCTTTTCAAAGTCCATATCTATTTGTTGCCCTTCGCATACTTGTGTGGCTGTTTTGCTAAAAAGGTTTAATACCGCAGGCATATAAGCAGTGTTAATTTGTGCTAAATACTGGTATGCTTTTACCAGCATTACATCACCTGCAAGAAGGGCGGCATTTTCGCCATGGTTCATGTGTACAGTAGGCAAGCCTCTTCGCAAAGGAGCTTTATCCATTATATCATCATGTATTAAACTAAAATTGTGAAACAATTCTACAGCATTGGCCACTTTGTAAGCATCATCAACAATATCGTCAAACAGTTCGTTGCCCATCAAAACCGCCACGGGCCTTATTCTTTTACCGGGTATTTGTAAAATATGCGTTGCTGCATTGTATAAATTGGAAGGCGTTTGCGGAAAATGCCGGCTATTAAATTGGGCCTCAAACAAGGCCGATAGTTCTTTAAAAGAGTGCATGTGAATTTGTGTGGTAAATAGCCAATAGGCCTATGCCTATTGGCTTGTATTACTATTGCCATCCGTATAAATTACCGGGTAGCCATTAAATTATTTTTTCTTTTTGGCGGCTTTCTTTTTGGCCAAAGGCTTTGCGTTTTTCACCGTTGAGTTTGTATCGGCCACCCATTGGTAATCTAACTGACGTTTGGCAAGGTTGGCAGCAACTACTTTAATGCGTACTGTATCACCCATACGAAATTTCTTTTTTGTTCTTCCGCCTATTAGGGAGTAATCTGTTTCGTCTAATCTAAAATCGTCGTAGTCGCTTAAATCCCTAATGCTTACCAGGCCTTCGCATTTGTGTTCTACCGTTTCTGCCCAAAAGCCAAAGCTTGATACGCCACTTATAATAGCATCAAATTCTTCGCCCAGGTATTCTTTCATATACTCTACCTGTTTGTATTTGTTGCCGGCTCTTTCAGCTTCCATGGCAGCTCGTTCCCTATCGCTGCAATGTTTGCAGCGTTCTTCCATCTTTTTATCGGGCTTTACATTTTTGTCAATAATTTCCTGCAAAATGCGGTGTACCATCACATCGGGATAGCGGCGAATGGGCGATGTAAAATGACAATAATAATCAAACCCTAAACCATAGTGCCCAATATTGTCTGAAGTATAAATGGCTTTTGCCATGGTACGGATACCTAATTGTTCCAACACATGCTGCTCGGGCTTACCGTGTACTTCTTTTAACAGGTTATTAAATGAGTTAGCAACGGCTTTTTTATCTTTCATATCGAACTTGTAGCCAAACTTTTTTGCAAAAGCTACAAAGGGCAATAGCTTTTCTTCGTTTGGCTCATCGTGTATGCGGTAGGGAAAGGGAATGGGTTCTTTGTTTATTTTTATTTTTGAAACATATTCGGCCACGGTTCTGTTGGCCAGCAGCATAAACTCCTCAATTAATTTGTGGGCTTCCAGGCTTTCTTTTACCATTACGCCTATGGGCTTGCCATTTTCATCCAACTTAAACCTTACTTCCTGCGAAGAAAAATTGATAGCACCATTTTTAAAACGCTCCTTACGCATGGCTTGCGCCAGGCTATTTAAAAGTAAAATAGGTTTAAAATGAAGCCCTTCTTTTGTTTCAATGGTTTGCTGCACTTCTTCGTAAGTAAAGCGATGGTTACTATGTATAATGGTGCGGCCAATCCATTTATGTTTTATTTCGGCCTTATTGGTTATTTGAAAAACTGCCGAAAAAGTGTATTTATCTTCATTCGGCCTTAACGAACATAATTCGTTTGATATTTTTTCGGGCAGCATGGGGTTTACCCTATCAGGCAAATAAACACTGGTGGCTCTTTCGTAAGCTGCTTTATCTAGTAAGCTGCCTGGCGTTACAAAATGGCTTACATCGGCAATATGTACGCCTATTTCGTAGTTGCCATTATCGAGGTTTCTTATTGAAATGGCGTCGTCAAAATCTTTGGCATCGGCAGGGTCTATGGTAAAGGTTAAAATGTCTCTGAAATCTTTTCTTTTTCTTTCTTCTTCTCTGGTAATGCGGTCTTCCAGTGCATTGGCGGCTTTTATTACTTCGCTATCAAACTCAATAGGAAAACCGGCATCAATTAAAATCTCTTTCATGGCAAGATCGCCTTCGTTTTTTGCATCCATTACCATTAGCACTTCTCCTTGCGGCTTGCGGTCATCTTTGCCCCATTGAACAAACCGGGCTACTACCCTGTCGCCATTTTTAGCACCGTTTAATTTATCCATAGGGATATAAAAATCGGGAATGCCTTTATCGCTGCTATGCACAAAAAAAGCAATTTTACTATTGTTGATATCAATAGAGCCGGTAAATTCTGTTTGCTTGCGCTCAACCACTTTTACTACTGTGCCTTCGTCTCTTTTGCCACCCCGGCCTGCTGGCTTATCCAAATGAACCTGTACTGTATCGCCATTAAATGCTTTGCCAAAATTATTGGGCTTTATTAGTATATCTGTTTCACGGCCTGTTACAATTACAAATCCCATTCCGCTTCTGCTTATTTCTAACTTGCCTTCCAGCACCTGCGATTTTGAATTTTTATTCTTAGGGGTACTGCTATTCTTTTTGCTCATATATAAATCGTTTTACTGCATTGGTGCAGTATTTGTTGCAATTTACGCAATAAGTTTTTGTATGATATTGTAGTGGGAATTCTGTTAATAAATGCCTTATCTTCCATAAACATATAAACCATCCTTAACTTTGAGTACCAAAATAATATAAAGTATGTACCAATACGATACCGTTGTTGCTGCCCTCAATGGATTAAAGCAAAGAGGCTATACGCTTGATTTTAATATTGCATTTGACAAACTGATATGTGCAGAAAACGATGCCTGTCTTAACCCCGGCGAATTTGAAATTACAGAAGTGCATAGGTTTGAAGGTGCTACCAACCCATCGGACGAAGATGTGGTATATGCTGTAGAGTCAAAGGATGGAAATATAAAAGGAAGTTTACACATGGCATTTGGAACTTATAGCGACGAGGTATCTCCCGAATTATTGGGCAGTTTAAGAATGAATATACACTAACCCTATTTAACATATGAATAGAAAACATTTTTTAAAGCTGGGTGCTTTTGGTATGGGTGCACTAGGCATGCAATCTTTTTCGCCACCGGGCAATAAGCCTATTATGGTTTCTACCTGGGATAGCGGAATGGGCGTAAATGAAGCCGGCTGGCAAATACTTGCTGCCAATGGCAAGGCTTTGGATGCAATAGAAGCCGGCGGCAACTATATAGAAAATCAAAATAATTGTTGTGTAGGCCTAAAGGGTTACCCCGATAGAGATGGTATTGTAACACTGGATGCCTGTATAATGGACCAATTGGGCAACTGCGGTGCCGTGGCTGCGCTGGAAAGAATAAAGTTTCCTATTTCTGTTGCCAGAAAAGTGATGGAAAAAACACCGCATGTATTTGTGGCTGGTGCAGGTGCACAGCAGTTTGCATTGGAAAACGGGTTTCCTTTAGAAAGTGGGGCACTAAGTGAAGATGCTCAAAAAGCCTATACAGAGTGGCTTGAGAAAAGTGAATACAAACCTGTAATTAATATTGAAAATAAAAAAGAAAACGGCCCGTTTGCACCCCCTTTTTTTGAAGATGGCGCACCCAACCACGATACTATGGGAATGCTTGCATTGGATGTACACAACAACTTGTGTGGTGGCGTAACTACTAGTGGCATGGCATTTAAAATGCATGGCCGTGTGGGCGACTCTCCGGTAATTGGTGCCGGCTTGTTTGTTGATAACGAAGTGGGTGCAGCTACCAGCAGTGGTGTGGGCGAAGAAGTAATACGCATTTGTGGCACGCACCTGGTAGTAGAATTAATGCGTCAGGGCTATAGCCCCGAAATGGCTTGCAAAAAAGCGGTGCAACGCATTGTAAACAGAGATAGGGAAAAAGCAAAAACACTACAAGTTGGTTTTTTAGCCATTAATAAAAAAGGAAAAGTAGGTGCTTATGCTGTACAAAAAGGGTTTGTGTATTCTATTAAAACAGCAACACAAAATGAAATTATTAAATCTAAATTTTTGATTTAATAAGAGATAATTAAGCTGCGTAATAAATATTGGGTAGTTAGTAATATGAAATTAGAATTGATTGCTTTTAATATACAATCTTGTATGGATGCGCAGGAAGTGGGGGCAAGCCGAATAGAACTGTGCGCCAACCCTGCAGATGGAGGCACTACCCCATCTTATGGCTTTATAAAAGCTGCAAGAGATAAATTAAGCATTGACCTTTACCCTATTATTAGACCAAGAGGTGGCGATTTTTTGTATAGCAACGATGAGTTTGCCATCATGAAAAGCGATATTAACGTATGCAAAGTATTTGGCTGCAATGGTGTGGTAATAGGTATGTTGAATGCAGATGGCAGCATTGACAAAAAAAGATGTAAAGAATTGGTAGAGCTGGCCAAGCCAATGAAAGTGAGTTTTCACCGGGCTTTTGATAGGGCCAATAATTTAAGCCAGGCATTGGAAGATATAATTGAAATTGGTTGCGAAAGAATTTTAACATCGGGTGGTAAGCCCAATGCAATAGATGCTTTAGATACCATCGCCGCATTGGTAAAACAAGCAGGTGAACGCATTGTTATTATGCCGGGCAGCGGCATACGCTCAAGCAATATTAAATTGATTGCCGACAAAACCGGGGCAAAAGAATTTCATAGCTCTGCAAGAAAAAACTTTGCATCTGCAATGAATTTTACAGCACCACAAATGCAAGAACAATTACAAGAAGTGGGTATAGATATTGCAGAAGCCAAAGCGATGGCAGGTATTATTGCAACTTTGTAAATTTCGCAATTATACAACATGAGGTATATCTTTTTTTTTATACTATTTTTTACTACTTATACTTTGAGTGCCCAAAGTATTGTGTTAAATAATTGGCAGTTTAAACAGGCTGGAACTGAAAAATGGTACATGGCAATAGTGCCCGGTTCTGTTCACACAGATTTATTGGAAAACAATTTAATACCAGCTCCTTTTTACGCAGCCAACGAAGCTGCCATACAATGGATAGATAGTGTAGATTGGGAGTATAAAACCAGTTTTGCTGTATCAAAAGAAATGCTGGAGCAAACTGCTAATACAATTGTGTTTGACGGGCTGGATACCTATGCTGACATTTATTTGAATGATGAAAAAATTGCATCTGCCAATAATATGTTTAGGCAATGGCGCATTGATGTAAAAAAACAAATTAAGCAGGGATCAAATAATATAAGGGTAGTATTTCGTTCTGCATTAAATGAAACAGCAAAGTTTGCAAAGCAAAATTTGCCTATCGTATTGCCTGATGATGCAAGGGTTTATGCAAGAAAAGCGCAATACCAGTTTGGCTGGGATTGGGGACCCATATTTGTTGGTGCAGGAATATGGAAAAAAGTTAGCTACGAAGCGTATAATTCCAAAAGGCCAGGAAAAGTATTTTCATCAAAAAGCAAGGTGAGCAATATTAAGTTTTACCAAACAAAAGACAGTATTGGCACTTCTTTTTATTTTACAAAAAATGGCAAACCTCTGTTTGTAAAAGGAGCCAATTGGATTCCAGCCAATGCATTTCCCTCCGCTACTACAAAAGATGATTATAGAGAATTGCTGGTAATGGCAAAAGATGCCGGCATGAATATGCTTAGAGTGTGGGGTGGCGGTATTTATGAGCAAGATTATTTTTATGAACTGTGCGATTCGCTGGGTATAATGGTTTGGCAAGATTATATGTTTGCCTGTAGGATGTACCCGGGGGATAAAGACTTTTTTTTAAATGTAAAAGCAGAACTGCAGTACCAGGTAGAAAGACTGGCAAAGTATAATTGCATAGTGCTTTGGTGCGGCAACAACGAAGTGGATGAGGGCTGGCATCACTGGGGTTGGCAAAACCAATTTAACCTGCATGGAAAAGATTCGGCTAAAGTGTGGCAGGATTATGTAAAGTTGTTTAGAGATAGTTTACATATTTGGACAAAAGAATTTGATTATGCGGGCAGGCCATATATTTCTACTTCGCCGCAATACGGCTGGGGCAACCCTTTAAGCTATACCAATGGCGATAGCCATTACTGGGGGCTTTGGTGGGGATTGGAAGGTTGGGAAAAATTTAAAACACATACGGGTCGTTTTGTAAGCGAATGGGGTATGCAGGCAATGCCTACTTACAGTACGTTAAAAAAATATGTTCCTGAAAATGAACAATGGCTCTACTCCCCTTCTGTAAATGCACATCAAAAAGCAGGCAATGGTTTTATGAAACTGAACCATTATGTAAACAAATATTTTTTTGATACTACCCGGCTTTCTACATTATCGTTGCAGGAATATACTTACCTAACCCAGTGTATGCAATACTATATTTTAAAAAATAGTTTGGCTACGCAATTAAGCAAGCAGCCAGTTAATATGGGTACTTTAATTTGGCAGCTTAACGATTGCTGGCCTGTTACAAGCTGGAGCCTGATAGATTTTTTTAAACAACCTAAAGCCGGGTATTATGCTGCAAAAGTTGCATTTACAAGCATGGATACTGTTACCGATAAGCAATACCCTAAAACCCTTTCTCTGTTAAAACCACAAATAAAAATAAAAGTGGAAGAAAAAGGATTTTCAATTGAATCGGATGTATTGGCAAAATATGTATTTGTAGATTTTGGCGATTACAATAAGTATGTAAGCGATAACTATTTTGATTTAGAAGCAGGCAAGGCTCGATTTATTACTTTTAAGAAAAATAATTTCAATCTTGTAAATATGCCTTACCAGGTTTTATCTTACTACGATATTTTAGCAAAATGATGCTAAGACAAGAAATACTAAAAGAACATAGTAAAGCACAGTGCAATGCAATTGTGGAATGGGTTGGCCAGTCGCAAAAAAGGTTTGATGAGCTTTTTAATCTTTTTATAAACGATGAATACAGAGTGGTACAAAGGGCTGCATGGCCGGTTAGCTACTGTGTAAAAAAATATCCATCATTTATAAAAAACCATTTTGAAGAGCTAATAAAAAAACTACAAGAGCCGGGCGTACATGATTCCGTAAAACGGAATAGTATGCGTCTATTAGAAGCTATACAAATACCCGAAAAATTTCAAGGTAGTATTATGGATATTGCCTTTAATTATATTGCTTCGCCAACCGAAGCTACAGCCATTAAAGCTTTTAGTATTACCGTATTGGGAAATATGGCAATACAGTACCCCGAAATAATACCAGAACTAAAAACAATTATAGAAGAACAGTTTGAAAAAGAAAAACCCGCTTTTAAAAGCAGGGCTAAAAGATTATTTAAAGAGCTTACAATTGCTTAAAGAAAATAATGATTTTATAGAATAGGCTTATTGAGCAGCGTCTTCTTTATAATTCATAATAAGACGAAGGTTTTGGTCTCTTGTAAAATAATTATACAGCCAATTTAAAAATACAAAGAATCTATTTTTAACTCCCAATATCAGCATCAGGTGCAGAAACATCCACACCAGCCATGCTAAAAAGCCACCAAAATGTAGCTTGGGTTTTGGCATATCTACTACGGCAAGGTTGCGGCCTACTGTTGCCATAGAGCCCTTATCGTAATATTCAAATTCTTTAATGTGCTGCTTACCGCTTTTCATTTGGATGCGTGCAAGGTTGTTCACTAAAAGATCGGCCATTTGCATAGCAACCGGTGCTACCTGTGGATGCCCTTTGGGGTATGCAGGCTCTTCCATATAAGCTACATCGCCAATGGCATATACATTTTGTAATCCCTCAACTTTGCATTGCCTGTTTACCTTTATCCGGTTGCCTCTTGTTATCAGTGAAAGATCAATACCAGCAGGCACATTTCCTTTAATACCTGCTGCCCAAATTACAGTTGCCGATTCTATAACGGAGCCATCTTTCATTCTGGCTGTTTTGCCATCATAGTCTTCCATTAGGGTATTTGTTTTTACTATAACCCCTAGCTTCGTTAAATACCGCTGCGACTGCTCACTACTTTTTTCGCTCATTGCTGCAAGTGTTTTTGGAGAGCCTTCCAACAGGTAAATATTCATTTTACTAAAGTCTAATTCAGCGTAGTCTTTTGGCAATACAAATCTTTTCATGTCAGCAATAGCACCGCTTAGTTCTACTCCTGTGGGCCCGCCACCAACCACAATAATATTCATTAGTCTTTCCAGTTCTACCGGATTGGTAGCCGTAAGTGCTTTTTCAAAGTTTTTCAAAATACGGCTTCGCAGTTCCAGTGCTTCTATAGTACTCTTCATGGGTAGTGCAAAACTTTCCATATTATGGTTTCCAAAAAAATTAGTGCCAGCACCTGTTGCAATTACCAATTGATCGTATTCAAAATCGCCAATATTGGTACGCACTAAATTTTGGGAAGGCAGTACCTGCTCCACATTGGCCATGCGGTATTTGATATTTTTGCTATTATGAAAAACCTTGCGAAGCGGAAACGAAATATCGCTCCCATTTAAGCCTGCAGTAGCTACCTGGTAAAATAATGGCTGAAACTGATGATAGTTTACCTTGTCAATTAATGTTACCTCAAAACCTGCCTTATTCCTTAATTTTCTTGCCAAACGCAAGCCGCCAAAGCCTGCTCCCAATATTACTAGTTTCATTGTTTGATTTTTGTATTGCAAAGATACAGTATTTTCAATATTTTTTGAAAATTTAGGAAGTTAATATAGTTTCTGTTTCAAGTAATCAAATGGGTGCTGATTGCTTGATATGAAAAGATATAGTATAAATGATTTAATTTGAATAAATTGAACCTACGATATGCCACAATACAACAAACGCCAGTTTCTTAAACTTATGGGCGGCTTAAGCCTTGGCCTTTTACCAATTGTAAGTTGCTATGATAAGAAGGAAAATAAACAACAAGAAATTCCTTCTAGAAAAGATAGCTTACCCAAAACCGATAGCACAATTGTAACTGCAATTGAAAACATAACTGATGCTGATATTATTTTACTTACCCGCAACGAAACTTTGTATGCACAATATAATATCAATTACAATAAACAAATAAATCAACTACCAAAATATATTGCCGTTTGTAAAACAGATAAAGGAATTTCTTATGCAATTAAAAAGGCACGGGAAGAAAACCTGCCGGTTGCGGTAAAAAGTGGTGGCCATAGTTTTGAAGGCTTTTCTACCAATGAAGGCGGAATGGTTATAAATGTTTCGCAAATGAAACAAGTAAATTGGATAAATGATGCCGAAGTGGAAATTGGCCCCGGTTTGAAGCTAAGTGAAGTCCATGATAAAATATACGCAAAAGGAAAGTTATTGCCGGCAGGTTCCTGTGGTGGCGTAGGTATTGCTGGCCTGGCATTGGGTGGCGGTTATGGCTTTTTTAGCCGAAAGCATGGGCTTACCTGCGACTCTTTAACAGGCTTAAAAATGATAGACGCTAATGCCAATATAAAAGAGATTGCTTCAAATGATGATTTAATGTGGGCCTGCCGTGGAGGAGGCAATGGAAATTTTGGAGTAGTAAGTGCTATGCGTTTTAAAGTATATGATTTACCTAAAAGCTTCGCCTCCTACAATATATATTATCGCAAGGCTGATGCGGCTACTTTTGTGAATGTAATAGAAGAATGGTTTAAAGCCTCAGCTCAACTTCCGCAAGAAGCCTTTAGTGCATTTGTATTGAATGGCAAAACCATTATGATGTTGTTTACCAATTATGGTTCACAAGATATTACCCCATTGTTTGCTAATTTAAAAGCCAACGCAACATCTTCTTCTCAAAGCAACAAGCCTACCCTTCAGGCAATTAAACGTTTTTATGGAAGAAAAGATCCCCTGTACTTTAAAAACGCATCTTGCGGTTATTACAATGGATTTGATGAACTGAAAGATGTTGCTGAAGAAATTTTTAATAAGGCTACTTCTTCTCCCGGAATGGTTTTTCAAATAAATACAATGGGGGGCAATATTAACAACGAAGCATTTAAAAATGCTTCTGCTTTTCCTCATCGAGATATGCAGTACCTGGGAGAATTACAATCTTATTACGAAACTGCCAGCAGGTATCCAAAAGCATTGGAGCAATTTGAAGCAATGCAACAACTGCTGAGGCAGAATGGTATTTCAAAACATTATGCCAACTACCCCGACATCAATTTTAAAAACTGGCAGCAGGCTTATTATGGTAATAACTATGAAAGGTTGCAGAAAATAAAAAAAGCAGTTGATCCAGATAATATTTTTAAATATGCTCAAAGCATCGAAATATAAAAGATAATCATTGTTACTATTAATATAACATCCTTACTTTAATAGTTTGCTTCACCCCTTTCAGCAACTCCATGGCATTTTTACTAAGCCCTTTGTCAACATCCAATACAACATAGCCAATACTTTCATTGGTTTTTAAATACTGCCCTACTATGTTGATATTATTTTTACTGAGCAATGTATTTATTTGGCTTAAAACACCCGGCACATTTTGATGAATATGCAAAATGCGGTGAGCTCCTTCTTGCGGTGGCAATGCCAATGCAGGTATGGTATGAGAGCCAGTGGTAATTCCTTTTTCTAAATAATTAAAAAGCTTGGCACTAACATCAACCCCAATATTGCTTTGGGCTTCTTGCGTGCTACCACCAATATGCGGTGTAAGCAATACATTTGGCAAACCTTGCAATTCGCTTTTAAAAATATCGCCATTTTTTTCCGGTTCTATCGGAAATACGTCAACCGCCGCACCACCTATCTGCCCTTTTTCAATTGCTTTTTTTAATGCAGGTATATCCACTACAGTTCCCCTTGCATAATTTATCAACACAGCCCCTTTTTTAAATTGTGCTAATGTTGTTTTGTTAATCATGTTTTGTGTAGAAGCAATCTCGGGTACATGCAACGTAACAACGTCTGATTGACCCAATAGCTCTTTCAGGGTTTTACTATCTCTTGCGTTGCCTAAAGGCAGCTTGGTTTCAGCATCATAAAACAATACTTTCATACCCAATGCTTCGGCTAATACACTAACCTGGCTTCCAATATTACCATAACCAATAATTCCGATGGTTTTACCTCTTAATTCATGCGCTCCACTTGCATCTTTTAACCATTGGCCATTGTGAGCACCGTTGCTTTTATCCAATACTTTTCTTACCAAAATAATAGAAGCACCAATTACCAATTCTGCCACGCTTCTTGTATTGCTGTAGGGCGCATTAAAAACGGCTATACCACTATCAGTAGCTGCCGCTAAGTCAACCTGGTTTACACCAATGCAAAAGCAACCAATAGCTTGCAGCTTTTGTGCTGCACTTAATACTGCAGGTGTAATTTGTGTTTTACTTCTAATGCCAAGTATATGTGTATTTTTAATTTCTTTAATTAATTCGGCTTCGTTTATTGCTCCTGTTATTTTCTTTACGCTAGAATAACCCACATCTATAAACTGCTTTACTGCGGTGTCACTTATATTTTCTAAAAAAAGAATATTAATCTTGTCTTTTGGGTAGCTGGTATTTTTTTTGTCTGCCATAAAAACTATGTTCCGTATTTTGCGCAAAGATATTCTTTTCAATGTTTCATATTTATAGTTTTAAGCATACTGAAAAACCCATGCAAAAAATTGTCGTAAGCTGTTATATATTTCTATTAAGCTTCGCTCTTTTTTCCTGTAGCGGCAATGCCGAGAAAGGCAATAAAAACCTTTCGGAAGCACCTGTTAAAAAACTAACATTGCCGGCTCCTGGTGAAATTTCTGCCGCCGAGAAAGGCAGATTATACAATGCTTGCAAAGCCTGGTACGATACCATGCTTGCTCCTTCTGTGTTTAACGGGGGAATAATTGTTGCCCAAAAAGGCAATATTGTTTTTGAGCAATACAAAGGCAGTAACCCTTTGGGCGGTGCAGATTCTGTAAATGAGCACACCGCATTTCATATTGCTTCTGTAAGCAAAACCTTTACCGCTGCGGTTGTATTAAAGCTGTGGCAAGATAGCCTGCTCAATATTGATGATGAATTCAGCAAATATTTTCCAACATTTAATTATCCAGGTGTTACTATCCGCACATTACTCAATCACAGAAGTGGTTTACCCAATTATGTGCACTTTATAGATAAGACCAATTGGAAAGATTCTGTCTATATTACCAATCAGGATATATTCAATATTTTGGTACAACAAAAAAGCACACTTGAAAATATTGCAGCACCCAATACACATTTTAGTTACTGCAATACCAATTATGCATTGCTGGCTTTGTTAATAGAAAGAGTTACCGGCAAAACTTATCCCAATTATTTAGAGCACACCATTTTTAAGCCATTAGGAATGGATAATAGTTTTGTTTATACAGTTGCAGATAGCAGTAAAGCCACTAAAAATTACGACTGGCGTGGAAAGGAAATCATAAATACTAATCTTGATTATGTATATGGCGACAAAAATATTTACAGCACGGCAAAAGATCTTTTAAACTGGGACAGGGCACTATCCGCCAACCTTATTTGTAACAAACAAATAATGCATCAGGCATATACTCCATACAGCAATGAAAAACCCGGGATAAAAAATTATGGACTTGGCTGGAGAATGAATATTTATCCCAATGGGAAAAAAGTAATTTTTCACAATGGCTGGTGGCATGGCAACAATGCTGCATTTATCCGCCTGTTTGATGAAGATGCAACCATTATTGTTGTAGGAAACAGGTTCACAAGAAATATTTACAAAGCTTATCAACTAGTAAATAGCTTTGGCAACTACTTTCAAATATTGGAAATAGAAGAGTAAAACCGCTATTTTTTTGCAGGTTTATGCACAATTGTGAATACTTTTTTTTCACATCATGCACTTTTTTGCACTTTTTTAACTATTTTGTACTGCCTTAATCAATTTTCGAATGCTAAAACGTGAACGGCAGGCATATATCCTGCATCAGGTAAATCTTCATAATAAAGTACTTTCTAATAGTTTGAGTACTGAAATGAATGTATCTGAAGATACCATTCGTAGGGATTTAATGGAGTTAAACGAAAATGGAAAACTAATTAAAGTTCATGGCGGCGCACTCTCCCGTTCTTTTGACAAAATAACTCGCCCACTTAATGGGATTTACGCACAAAACAGCAAACAGACTATTGCACAAAAAGCCATTTCTTTAATTAAGGATGGTATGTTTGTTTTAACAGGTGGAGGAACTACCGTAATAGAAATGGCCCAAATGCTACCTAGTAGTTTGAATGCCACATTTATATCAGGTAGTATTCCTGCAATTGTAGAATATATGGTTCATCCCAATATTGATGTAATAGTATTGGGTGATAAATTATCCAAAACTTCAAAAATTACAATTGGTGCCGATGCAGTAGCCCGCATTAAATCTATCAGAGCCGATTTATGCATATTAGGTATTAATTCCATTAACCTTGTAAATGGTATTACAGACAATGACTGGGACGTCGTGCAGCTAAAGCAACAAATGATGGCATCTTCTAACAAAGTTATTTGCATGACTATTTCCGAAAAAATAAACACCCAGCAGCCCATACATGTATGTGATCTTAACAAAATAGATGTTTTGATTACCGAGCTTGATCCCACCGACCCTTTGTTAAAACCTTATATAGATGCAGGTGTAACAGTTTTATAACTGTTGCATTTATAAAAGTAAAGAACACTATAACCTTTGAGAAAAACTAAATAATTACTAACAAAACAAAAACAAAACAGATTTGCTATGAGAAAAATTCTGCTTTTAATGCTTCTGAGTGGCCTGCTGGTATTCTGTACCAGACCTGGTTTTGCTCAGCAAAAAAGTGTATCGGGAACTGTTCTTGATACAGAAGACAATTCCCCTCTTCCGGACGTTACCGTTACGGTAAAAGGTACAAACCTTGCTACTAAAACTAATCAGCAAGGTTTTTACACTATTAATGCAGCCAAAGGCCAGGTGCTTGTTTTCTCCTTTATTGGTTATTCAAGAAGGGAGGCCACTGTTGGTGACAACAATTTTGTAAACGTTAGTCTTGTTCAATCTGATAAAGATTTGGGCGAAGTTGTTGTAACAGCATATGGTATTAAGAGAGATAGAAAATCTCTTGGCTATTCTCCGGTAGAAGTTAAAGGTGAGGATATTGCACAAACCAAAAGAGATAACTTCTTAAATTCTCTTGCAGGTCGTGTACCTGGTGCTACAATTACCTCTACTTCGGGAACACCAGGTGCCTCTTCTCAAATAATTCTTAGAGGAGCTGTATCAATAGATGGAGATAACCAACCACTATTTGTTGTAGATGGTGTGCCATATGATAACCAAACACTCAATCAGGAGAGCCTTGTTCCTTCCAGCAATCCAAATGCTGTAGGGTTTGCGAACAGAAATAGCGATTATGGAAACAGAGCTATGGACATTAACCCTGATGATATAGAAAATGTTACCATACTAAAAGGGCCTGAAGCAACTGCTTTGTACGGAGCTGCAGGTGCATCGGGCGTTATCATCATTACTACTAAAAAAGGAGCCAAAGGCAAAGGGAGTTTAACTTATGATAATGCATTCGGCTTTGAAAAAGTTTACAGATTCCCTGAGGTACAAACAATTTATGGCCGTGGAAGAAATGGCGTGAGTGACCCCACTTCTTCTTATTACTTTGGTCCTAAATATGATGCAGGCACAGAGTTATTCGATAATTTTAACTCGTTTCTAAAAACGGGTATGTCGCAAAAGCATAACCTTTCCCTTGAAGGAGGTTCGGATGTAAATACTTTTCGCTTTTCAACAGGTTACACAAAACGTGATGGTGTAATTCCTACCTCTTCTTTTGAAAGGCTTTCATTTAGATTAACAGGGTCTTCTAAAATTACGCCAAAACTAAATGTATCAGCTACAGCTAATTATGTAAATTCAGTAACCGATAAGGTGAGTAAAGGAACTGGTAGCTACTTCTTAACATTATTGACTTGGCCAAAAGATGATGATGTTAGAAATTATTTAAATTCAGATGGCTCCAGAAGAATTTTGAAAGGAGGAAATCTTTTATCAGAAACGGATAACCCTTTTTGGGATGTAAATAAAAATCTTGCAGAAGACAGAACCGACAGATTTTCATTTAATAATACCATTTCATACGATGTACTTAAGTGGTTAAACCTTACTTCTAACATAGGTGCAGATGTGTATTCAACACAAGGTTTTTATTCTACCAACCCTCAATCCAGGTATGGTGCCGCAACAGGGGGTTTTTTAAACCAATACACACAAAATACACGTAATATTTCTGGTAACGTTAGAACTAATATCAGGAAGAATTTTGATAAAATTTCCAACAACCTAATTATAGGCTTCAACTTTGATGATAATAGATCAAGAATTGAATCTCAAAGAGGAGAACAGTTTATTGAACCAGATTTTCTTTCTATCAATAATGTGGCTCCATTAACTGTAGCATCCAAAACTACTGTATTAAACTTTAGAAGAGTACGTTGGTTTGGAAGCTATACTGCAGGTTATGAAAAACTTTTGTATGTAACTCTTGCAGGTAGTATTGAAGGCGATTCAAGATTAACTTCTAAGTTTTATCAAAAATCACCTTACTTTAAATACGGTGCCGCTTCAATGGCATTTAACTTTACCGAGTTGAATGCATTTAAGAATGTTGAGTGGCTGAACGGTGGTAAATTAAGAATAGGTTATTCAACCACTGGTAAAGCTCCTTATTCTCCTTATATTATTGACTATGGCTTTGGTAGTGTAATTACCACAGGTGGTGGATATGCTTTGGGTGTTACAGGTGGTAATGAAAATTTGCGACCAGAGTTGACAAAACAACTAGAGTTTGGCGGTGAATTTTCCATGTTTAAAAACAGGTTGAGCTTGGATGTTTCTTATTACAGATTAAGAAGCCAGGATCAAATTTTGGCGGTAAGATCTAGCTATGGAACAGGCTATGTGCTAAAATATATTAATGGTGGTTTAGTTCAAAATAGGGGTATGGAAGTGGTATTAAAAGGTACTCCTATTACTTCAAAGAATTTAACATGGGATGTTACAGTTAACTACTCATTCAATAGAGGTAGAATCATTTCTATGCCTGGAGACGTTCCACAGTTTTATAATTCAGACACCTGGTTGTATGGCAATGCACGTTCCGTAGCATATGCCGGCGGCAGATTGGGAAATATTTCTACTGATGATTTTAGAAGAAATAAGAATGGTGATGTGTTAATTAGTACTACAACCGGATTGCCTTTAAAAGCAGGAGCAGCTTCCTTTACAAATATTACCGGAAACAGGGAACCAAAAGGCAGCTTTGGCTTCATCAATAGCATCACCTACAAAGAATTCAATCTTAATTTTAATATTGATGTAAGAATTGGTGGCGATATTTATAATGGTAATGCTTTATATCTTTATAATCTTGGTTTAAGTAAGCAAACGCTTAATAGAGAAGATGCAGTAGTTGTTAAAGGTGTACTACAGGATGGTTTGGAAGATACTGACAACCCAACTGTAAATACGATAGCTATTCAACCGGCTTATCGCAACGATTATTACATTACAAACTATATTGAATCTGAGTTTATTGAAAAGGATATCAATTGGGTGAGGCTAAGAGATATTACATTGTCTTATAGGTTACCTAAATCTCTTCTTAAAAACCAAAAAGTTATAAGAAATGCATCTGTTTTTGTAACTGCTACCGATTTATTTATGCTTACCAATTATTCCGGTGCTGATCCTAACGTTAGTGGTTTAACAGGCGGTGCACGTGGATATGGTGGCGGCGGCTTCGATTATGGTGCATTAGCTAACCCAAGAGGTATTAGTTTTGGGGCAAAAATTCAATTGTAAAAAGTAAAAATAATTAGATATGAAAATCAAATATTTTAAATTATTCCTGCTTGGCACACTCGTTCTTTCAGCGGTGTCTTGCAAAAAATACCTGGATATAAATTCAGATCCTGATTCTACGCAGGAACCGGATGCATCATCTGTATTACCGGCAATGCTTGCCGCAATTCCAAGAGGTATTCAATACGATGCTAGGTTTCTTGGATTATATAATCAAAATTTTGTACTGCGCTCCCCTACTGCCACTTCAACAGAAGTATCGAGATATCTTTGGGAAACACACGGCTACAACCCCGGAAGTGACAATGGTGGCGATATTTGGCGCCAAACCTATTATGGTCTCGGTGCTAACTTGAACTACATAATAGATAAAGGAAAGGCAACCGAAAAGTGGGATTATGTAGGTGTAGGGTATGCACTTAAAGCACATATGTTTCTTCAATCTACAAGTCAAAACGGACCTATTATTTTCAGAGAGGCATTTAAACCAGGTTTGCTTTATTTTAAATATGACGACCAAGATGTGGTATTGCCAGGCATAGATTCATTGTGCAGAGAAGCATTATCCTATTTGAGCAGGTCAGATGGAAAAGTATCAACTGCTTCACTGGGAAAAGGCGATTATGTTTATGCGGGAGATAGAACAAAATGGACAAAATTTGTATATGGTACATTGGCAAGATTATACTCAATGCAAACTAACAAAGCTCAATTTGTAAGCCAATATGCAGATAGTGTTATCAAATTTGCTGATCTCTCTTTTGAAGACGGTCTTGATGATTTCATGATTCCATTTGATGCGACAAAAAATGATGATGCCAATTTCTTTGGTACATACAGAGATAATCTAACATACTTCCGTCAAAGTAATATGATTGTTAAACTGTTGGATGGAACAGCACTTGCAGGTAGTAATATTGCTGCAAATAGAGATCCTCGTATGCCACAAATGATAAGTGCCTCACAAGATACAACCAATGGCAATGGCGGTTATAGGGGAATTGACCCTACTTCTGGAGGAGATCCAGCAGGAACAGGCACCACAGGAGCTAATGCTCGTAAACGTGTTGCCGTACTTTGGGGAGATAGCCTTTATGCTAATCCAAGTTCGAATGTATTTTCTACCACTTATGGTAAATATTTATTCAGGGATAAAGCGGTTATGCCTATTATGACTTATTCGGAAATACAGTTTATGAAAGCTGAAGCAGCTTTTAAAAAATCAAATCCGGGGACAGCTTATACAGCTTATATAAATGGTATCAGGGGGCACTTTGCCTTCATCAATCGTACAGTCTTCCCAAGGTCTGGTACTGCATTATATACAGGGTCTCCTATCTCTACGTCCAGAATTAACTCTTATATGGCAGGTGCAAATGTTAAACAAACTGCCGGTGCTTTAACCTTAAGTGATATTATGCAGCAAAAGTATATTGCACTATGGGGATGGGGTTATTTGGAAACCTGGACTGATTTAAGAAAATATCATTATACCGATATTGACCCGGCTACCGGGGCTCAAATTTATAAAAGTTTTGCCATGCCTACCGTTTTTTATGCCAATAATGGAGGGCCAAATTTAGCTTACAGGGTTAGACCAAGGTATAACTCAGAATATGTTTGGAACCAGGCATCCTTAGATGTTTTTGGTGGTCTTGCAGATGATTATCATACTAAACCAACTTGGGTAATTTTGCCATAATCTGAAAAAAACATAAAATGAAAAATATAAAATCATATTGCTTTATTCTTTTCGCTGTGCTATTTATTGCAGGGTGCGAAAAAAATAAGATTTCCTTAGATGATGCAACCGTTATAAAAGATGAAGCATTACTTAAATTGGGATACTTTTCTCCAAACTCTGCTAATCCCGGCGTACAGTTAAAAGTAAATGGCGCAAGAGTTAGTTATTTGCTTACAAATGCCACACCATTTCCGGGTGGAGGCTATAATACCGGCGGCAGCAATAATAGTGACTATGTTGCTATTAAGCCTGGCGAAACAAAAATTACATTGTCCATACCAAAGAGGGGCACCAACGAAGATTCTGTAGTGGTATTAGATCAAACCATTTCATTAGCAGGTGGTAAAAAGTATTCGATGTTTACGAGTGATAGCATCCCAAATATTCAATCTTTTATGGTAGAGGATGTTTTTACAACACCTGATTCAGGTTACTCTAAAGTAAGGTTTACCAATCTTATGAAGAATGTACCTGCAGTTGATTTTTATCAAAATGATGTTTTAGTAAAAGCCAATGTTGCTTATAATACCTGTACAGAATTTAGCGACATACCTACAGCAAACAATCCATGCGTATTTACAATTAGGCCTGCTGGAGCATTGCCGACATCTACTGCACTTGCAAATTACCCTACAAATGGAGCATCTACATTTACCCTTACCAATACAAGGATATATACTGTTATTGCACGGGGTTTTACCGGGTTTACAGATGCTAATCGCAGACCAAATGTTTCGCTTTTGTTAAATCGTTAATAGACAATTTTTTTATCTTTAAAAAAGCGACCAATAAAATTTTATTGGTCGCTTTTTTTTATATTTATTTTATGAAATTTCACATTCACACCCTACTAATTTTAAGTTTATTATCATTTACTGCAGCAGCACAAAACTCTAATTTTGTGGCATCTTTAAAAAGTGACCTGGATAGCTTTAGCAGTCAATATCCACAGGAGCAAATCTACCTACATACCGATCGTGCAACTTATGTAAGTTCGGAGCCCATATGGTTTAAAATGTATTGCATGACAGATGGACTCCCATCCTATGTAAGCAAGGTTGTGTATGCCGACTTAATAAATGAGAAGGGAACTGTAATTCAAAAAAGGATGTATAGCCTTAAAAATGGTACTGCTAGTGGAAATATTGATATTCCATCTAACCTACCAACAGGGAAATACCTTATTCGGTCTTATACTTTGTGGATGTTGAATTTTCCTGGTTTTATTTACAAAAAAGAGATTAATATTTTTAATAAAGAAAAAACCGAAGCTCCATCAAACACAGGAGCAGGACAATTAAGTCTTAGGTTTTTCCCCGAAGGCGGCGATTTAATTGCCGGAATTAATTCTAAAATAGCTTTTAAGGCAGTAAATTCAGATGGAAACCCCTTGCATATAACAGCAAAAGTGTATTCTTCAGATGATCGACTAATAGCAGATATGAAAAGCATTCATGATGGTATGGGAATATTTGAACTAAACCCTGTTGCCGGAAAAAGCTATTATGCAACCGTAGTTGTAAATGGAATGTTGGAAAAGTTTCCATTGCCGGAGGTAAAACCAAATGGAGCATTATTAATGGTTGACCCAAAAGCAACAAAAATATTTATCCGGGTAGAAAGATCGCCAAATGCTTTATCTGATCTTGATAAATTTACAATTATTGGCCAACAAATGGGGCGATTGGTATATAGTGCAGAAGCAAATTTTGAGTTAAATGAAACTGCTACTTTAATAAATAAGAAAAATCTATTGCCCGGCATTTTGCAACTCACTCTTTTCAATAGTAAGCAACAACCCATTTCAGAAAGATTGGTTTTTATCCATCCCAATACTACCGATGAAATGCTTGTTTTTTCTAAAGACAGTATAAACCTAACTGCCAGAGGCAAAAATCAACTTGAGTTAAAAAATAAAACCGGTAACAATCCATCTGTTTCAATAAGTATTACCGATGCAAGCATTACTGCAAAAGAAGACAACGACAATATAATATCTTCCCTGCTTTTAACAAATGATTTACATGGAAAAATAAATGACCCAGCTTATTATTTTAAGAAAAACGACAGTACCAGCTTTTTCAATACCGATCTGTTAATGCGTGTAAACGGATGGAGAAGGTTTACCTGGGAACAAATCCAAAACCGAAAAGAAATACCACTCTCTTTTATTGCGGAGCCAGGAAATAATTTATCGGGCAAAGTAGTAAAAGGCCTAAATAAAAATGTAGAAATAACTGATGGACGTTTAGATATTATGGTAAAAGCTGTTGACTCAACAGTTATACTAAACACTATAAAATTAAACTCCAATGGAGAATTCTTTATACCCGATCTTGATTTCAAAAAAAGCGCAAAGCTATATTTTCAAGGCACTAATTTAAAGAAAGAAAAGGCCTATGTGCGAACCTTGATACAACCAGCTTATATTGATACTTTAAAGAGCGTGAGTCTACAATCATATCCTTGGTTAGCTAAAAATCCCCTCTTACCTGCACCTCCTGCCCTGCTTAACAACGAGATAAGTTTTAAGAAAGATAGTAACGATTTAAAAATGCTTCAAGAAGTAAAAGTATATTCAAAAAAAATTAGCAAAGAAGACTCTGTCTCAAATATATATGCAAGCGGAATGTTTATGAATAGCGACAACAGTCTTATTGTGGACGAAAACACCAAGTTTTTCTCTATATGGCAGTTAATTCGTTCTAGTATTGCAGGTATTGATATTAGCGGAGATCCCATTAGCCCTACAGTACGTTTTACCCGATATTCAAATCTTGGAAATGTATTTGCATCTCAAACTGAAGACGGTGGAACCAGCGGAGGTGTTGAAACTTCTAACGGCATCGCTTACTACCTCAATGAAATTAATGTTCCAAAAGATATTATTGATAATCTATCTATCAACGATGTATCATTGGTTAAAATATTCAAAGGCACATCTGCATTTTTATTAGGAACAGGCGAAGGTGCCATTGCAGTATATACAAAAAATTCATCTTATACTTCTGACCCAAGGTTAAAATCAATGGAGATGATTGTTAAAACCGGGTTTGATGTAAAAAGAGAATTTTATAGCCCTGATTATAGCAAGGATGCAAGTTCGGTAGTTGTAGATAAAAGAGCAACACTATACTGGAATCCTGAGGTAAAATTTGATAAAAGCGGAGTGGCCAAACTAATTTTTTACAACAATGACACATCCAATAAATTACTCATGCGCATTGAAGGTTTTGATATGGATGGCCAGCTTATTAGTATCCAACAAATAATTGAATAATTCATTAGCACTTTATCCAAAAAACAAATAGCACAATCCTATAGCTGTTAACACTCCTACCAAATCTGCCAGCAACATAGCACCAATGGCATATCGGGTATTTTTAATGGCAATGGAGCCAAAATAAACCGCAACCACATAAAAAGTGGTATCGCTAGAGCCTTGTAAAATGCTGCTGAGCCTTCCGGCAAACGAATCGGGGCCAAAGGTACGCATGGTATCCAGCAACATTCCCCTGGCACCGCTTCCACTCAAAGGCTTTATTAATGCAGTAGGTAAACCATCTACAAATCGGGTATCGGCACCAACGGCCGCAAAAAAATATTTAATGCCATTAATAATTACATCGAATGTACCGCTGCTACGCAGCATACTAATGGCTACCAACATACCAACTATATAAGGTATTATTTTTACAGCAGTATCAAACCCACCTTTGGCACCATCTACAAATGCATCGAACACATCAATTTTTTTATAAACACCTCCCAAAACAATGGCCAGAAATATAAATAAAATAAGGCCATTACTAAGGATAGAAGAAAACTTTTGAGCAGCTAAAGAATCCAGCCCTTGAACATAAGTTACCAGGGCTCCTATTAGCAAGCAAATTCCTCCAACCCAAGCCAGTATAACCGGCTGTAACAAATTTATTTTTTGTTTTATAGACACAATAATCATTGCAGCCATTGTTGCTGCAAAAGTGGCAATCATACATGGAATAAAAATATCGGTTGGATCATGGGCACCCATACTGGAACGATACGCAATGATGGTAACCGGTATGAGGGTTAGCCCAGATGCATGTAATGCCATAAACATAATTTGTGCATTGGATGCCACCGTTTTGCTGGGATTAAGTGTTTGCAAACTTTCCATAGCTTTTAAACCAAAAGGCGTAGCTGCATTATCCAAATTGAGCAAGTTCGCAGAAAAATTCATCATCATATGCCCAGTAGCAGGATGGCCTTTGGGTACATCGGGAAATATTTTTGAGAAAAATGGCCAAATAATTCTTGACAAAACCCTTACCCCTCCTGCCCTTTCGGCGATACTTAAAAAACCCATAAACAAAGCAAGGATGCCAATTAATGGAAAAATAATATCAATTACAGCATTTTTCGCAGTTTCAATTATTCCATCAACCTTTCTTACTAATTTTTTTTGTACAGATACATAAGTGTACACTTGCAATGCCGGATTAGCAGTTTGCAGCAGTTTTACAGAATCCATATTGCTGTCATCATGCAACAAAACTGTCGCCTGCATTATTGAGTCTGTTTTATAGTAGCCATAACCTGTTAAAAAATCAGCATATTTATCCGACAAGTGCATTTGCTGTGGGTTTCCAATACCGGCATAATAAACACTATCGTATTTGTCACTCGATTTGCCGACTACCATCCGGGTAAATATTTTGTCATCACCCATCATCATTTTTATACTTGCCACCAAAATAGCCACAATTACAAATGCACTCCATATCCTGCTTAAAACCATAAAAAAAAGTTCAAAGATTTAAAAGTTCAAAGGTTTATGTAAAAATACGCTTTACAAATTACACACTCCTAACGAGAAACAAGCAACAAATAACGAGTATCGAGAAACGAATTAATCTTACCTTTGCAGCCGAAAAAAATGTCCTTATTTTAGAATTTGAATTTTAATAATTAGTATTTACAATTATGGCATTACAAGCAGGCATAGTAGGATTACCTAATGTTGGCAAATCCACTTTATTTAACGCAGTAAGCAATAGTGCTAAAGCACAGGCAAGCAATTATAGATTTTGTACCATTGAGCCCAACACAGGGTTGGTAAATGTTCCCGATGAAAGATTGAATAAACTCGAAGAACTGGTAAAACCAGAAAGAGTGGTGCCTACTCAGATAGAAATTGTAGATATTGCTGGCTTGGTTCGAGGTGCCAGTAAGGGCGAAGGTTTGGGCAATAAATTTCTGGCCAATATTCGGGAAGTAGATGCTATTATCCAGGTAATTCGGTGTTTTGAAGATGATAATATTTTAAGGGATGAAGGCCCTATAAATCCAGTTGGCGATAAAGAAATTATTGAAACTGAACTTCAGTTGAAAGATTTAGAGAGTGTAGAAAAGAAAATACAGCGAACAGAAAAAATTGCAAGAAACGACCCTAAAGTAAAGGCGGAGCTTGATATTTTGATTCGTTGTAAAGAACATCTGGAAAAAGGAAAAAATATCATCAGCCTTGGTTTGGGTAAAGAAGAAAAGCAAGCTATTGCCGATTTGTTTTTGCTAACAGATAAACCAGTACTTTATGTTGCCAATGTAGATGAAGCCAGTATGCACACCGGCAATAAATTTTCGGATGCGCTAATAGAAGCTGTAAAAGATGAAGGCAACGAAGTGATTATAATGACCAATGCAATTGAAGCCCAGATAGCCGAGTTTGATAATGCTGATGACAAAGCCATGTTTATGGAAGAATATAAAATGACAGAGCCTGCGCTGGATCGCTTAATTCATTCCACCTATAAATTGCTCAATCTTTCCACCTATTTCACTGCAGGTGTGCAAGAAGTGCGTGCCTGGACCATACATAAAGGCTGGAAGGCACCGCAAGCTGCAAGTGTTATCCATACCGATTTTGAAAAGGGATTTATTAAAGCAGAAGTAATTGCCTACGACGATTTTGTGCACTATGGTTCTGAAGCTGCTTGCAGAGATAACGGTAAATTACGAATTGAAGGGAAGGAGTATATTGTGAAAGATGGCGATGTAATGCACTTTAGATTCAATGTATAATTATTTCAAACAGTAGTTTGCTTTAAAAGTAAAGGCTTCCAAATAATGGAAGCCTTTACTTTATTTAATATTGTATAGATTATTATTGTGGTAATAATACCTGGTCAATTTTATGCAGAACACCATTTACATAATGTTGGTCGCTGCTGCCACTTGGCAAAGGATTTATTAAAATATTAGAGGCCGTTGCGTTAGCTGCTCCTTTAACAGTTGCAGAAGCTACTACTGGCATACCCGGAGCAAATGTTGCTGCAATTGCTACACCCGGATGAGTTGGAATTCCCTGGTTTAGCATGGTAAGCACATTAGTAGCCGTGGTAGGAATATTAGGCGTAAATGCCCTGGTTCCAAATACAATATGGTACACTACAATCCCCTTTACTGTAGTTGCAGTAAGTACAGAAGCCAATGCCGGGCCATAAGTAGGAATAGATGCTGGATTAGAAAGTATAGTGGTACCATAAGCTGTTACTAAGGTAGTTGCAGCAACCTGTGCAGTTGCAAGCGGCATACCTTGTGCCACTAAAGCCTGTGTGATAGCACCAATCAATAAGGCTCTCATAGCTGCATCGTTTGGTGTAAATACAGTAAGGTTTAAACCTGGGGCAATAGCTTGAGTTCCCAATAAGTATTGTAAAGAAGATGTAGCTGCCGCACCACTATCTGCACGCTGAATAGCTGCTTTCATAAAAGTGAGATCGGCATCCGTATTTATTCTGTCCCATATAAGTGTGCTTGGTGGCACAGATACAGCAGCAGTGCTATGGATATAGCCATTAGCAGCAGCTCTATCTGGAGCAACTACCGGGATATTATTCAACCAGGCACCATTGGTCCTTCTGCTAAGATAAGCATCCAGTCTTAAAAAAGGGCTGGCTGCCGGGCTGGGATTCAAAATAGTTGGATAAGGGAAATTAGCAAAGCTCGATTTGAAAGATGCCACCGGAACTGTTTGTGGAACTATTTGATAACTAGCCACACCAGCAGCTGAAGCTACGGGTAGTACTCCATTAATAAATCCAACATAGGTAGCTTCTGGTGCTCCGGATGGTGGAATAACTCCACCACTTGCCCCACTAACAAATTGCCTAACAGCCGCATTGCCGGGTGAAAATACTGTAAACGATTTGGTTTTATCATTTATGGTATTTAGCAAACCACCCCTTACAATTATTTTATAAAACAAACTATCATTAGCACTTGCTTTTAAAACCTCTCCCAGTGCAGACCCTGTAGGGGTTACTGGGGTTGGTATATCGCCTATTTCTTCGGGTGCCTTATTACAGGCACTCAATACAGCTACTGCTGTTGACAAAGCCAGTAAACTGTTTTTGATATTTATATTTTTTAACCTCATAATCGGTAAATTTAAAATGGATGAAATGGTTATTAATAAATGTTGTATCCAAAACTTACATAGTACAGGCCACCCACATAAGAGTTACCTACAGCATTGTAATAATATTGGTTCAACAGGTTATTAGCCCCTATTTTCAAAATTGATTTTGTTTTAGGCAATTTATAACTAAACTGAGCATCTACAGTTTGTACGGCAGGTAAAGTACCATTGGCAAGGTCTCCTTCAAAGTAAAATTCATCCTGCCACCTGTAGGCTACATTAAAGCCCATGCGTTTTTGATAACCAAAACCTGTGTTACCTATACTAGCATTAGCTTTATACTTAGGTGAGTTAAAGTTTGCAGTAAGGCCTGCAGGAACATCAAGATTATCTGACGCTAAATTTGCACTTACAGTAAAATTGCGTGGTAGCCTGTAATCGAACCCTAAACCAAAACCATAGGTTTTAATTTTATTTTCGTAGTTAATGGGCACAGAGTAAACTTGTACATTCGCTGCACTATCTAAATCAGCAGGGTTGCCGTTTTTAGCCTGAACAACGGTGATTCTGCCGGTGAAGTCTCTGTAATTTCCATAATAACCGTAAGCATCTATTAGTAGTTTACCATCCATTAGCAAGCCTTTATACCCGGCTTCAAATGAAGTAAGTGATTCTGCTTTTTGACGTGGATACATCCATTGCTTTAGTGTACCATTCAGCAAACTATCTCTATAATAAACGGGATTGGTATCAAAATTATATTTATCAACAAAAAATTTGTTGCCACCAATTAATTTATAAGAATTTAAGTCAAGGTCAATCCACTGTTGCTGTGTAGATGGGAAACGGTAAGCCGTTTGATAGCTTAAACGTATATTGTTATTTGGAGCAACTTTAACCACCGCTGTTAAACGTGGAGTAAACCGGCCTTCAAAATTTTCGTTTTTATCATAGCGGCCCGAAGCACTAATTTTTAAGAAAGAGCTAATATCTCTTGATGCCTGGATAAATGCACCAAATTCATCAATGCTAATTGGATCGCCAGGTTTATCGGCAAACAATGTTCCTTCTGAGTTTAACGAATATCTTCTAAAATTAGCTCCAATTAACACTTCTGCAAATGATTTGGTAAAACGTGAAAGATTGTAATTTCCTTCTACACTATATAAATCAGACCTGTCAAGTAATGCACCACCTCTTGGTACTGGTAGTTTTCTTACACTATCGTAAGCTGCTTTAAAGCGGTCTGACCCAAGAGCAGGACGGCCTATATCAGCCACCGCTCTTGCTGCAGTATGTGCATCGTAGTCATTCATTCCGTTTAGCTTGGCATTTAAAAAGGCCTGGCCATATTGGGCATACCAACCATTTGAACCACTACTTGCCTTCCAGCTTTCATTAAATAACTGGGTAGTGGCTGAAAGATTGTAAGATTGGCCTGCATTTTCCTGAGTAGTATATGCACGCAGCATCCAGTTTTTATTCAACAGTTCAAAACGGTATTGCCCCATTTTAAAATCTTTAATTGAATATCTTGATGCACCTGTATAAACTGTATTACCTGTACCCCAGTAACCTGCTAAAATAGCTTCGGTAGCAGGTGTAATTTTATAATGCAACGAACCACCCAATTTATAATTAATTGTATTAGGGTTAAGCAACTGCTGCTCAGTATATCCGGATCTAGATACATTATGCGGCGTTCTTACCAAAGAATCAATAAAAGGCTTAAGGAAAGGTGCCGCTGCTGCTACCCCATTCAGTACCTGATTAATATCTGCAGTTGTTTCATCTCCATATACATTTACACCATCGTAGTTGGGGTCTGTTTGGCGGTTACCTGGAACTAATACACCGTTTGAACGGTCATAATTCCTGTAGTCCATTCCTACCCAGTCTTTTGCATGAACAAACTCTGTGGTAATTTTAAAAGCAAATTTTTCAGATATTTTCTTACCCCATCGTAATGCCCAGTTATAGTAAGGCGAAGTAGGGCGTTCGCTACCATCGGTATGTAAAATACCTTGCTTTACCACAAATGAAAGGCCTTGGTATTTAAATGGATTTTTACTGGTCATTAATAATGTACCATTCATACCACCCGGGCCATATAATGCAGACGATGCACCGCTTAGTAGTTCAAGGTTATCAACATCCAATTCGTTTAATCCAACAATAGCACCTACAGAAAAGTTGAGGCCGGGAGCCTGATTGTCCATACCATCTACCAATTGGTTAAAACGAACGTTACCGCTACCGCCAAAACCACGAGTTGTAGGCGTTTTAAATGTAAGCGAAGATGTGCTTACATCCACGCCCTTTAATGTAGTAACAACATCGTAAAAATTAGCAGAAGGAGCTTGGCGCAAGGCGGCAGAATTTACTCTTTCAACCGATACCGGAGATTCCAATATTTTTTCCGGCACCCTTGACGCTGCTACCACCACTTCCTGCCCAAGCGAATTGGATGGAATAAACGATACATTTAATTTCTCTGAAGCACTATTTACGGCCACTTCCTGGGGCTCGTAACCCACTGAAGTAAACACCAATGTTACAGGTAAGCTTTTAGCCGTTACCGTAAAGTTTCCTTTATCATCGGTATAAGTACCCGTTTCAGCACCTTTAATAGTAACAGATACAGCAGCCGCATTTTCGCCGGAAGCACTGTTCTTTACATTACCGCTTATGGATACGTTTTGCGCAAAAGCAACAATCGTAAAGATGTTGGCAATAGCAAACGTAACCAAATAGCTACTGATTTTTCTCATAAAATCATCGTTTTGGTTAAGTATAATTTAAAGCAAAATAAGCATTGTTATTATCTGACAAAATTTTATTTTTTAAACAGGCGTGCATAACAAAAAAAGTCGGCTCTACATCCTTCTGAAATTAGAGGCTTATTTTTGCGTATGGCAAAATTTGAATTTCCCCGGCAAACTAATTTCTACAGCGGAAAAGTAAGAGATGTTTATAGTATAGGCGATAATTTACTGGTAATGGTTGCCAGCAACCGCATTTCAGCTTTTGATGTAATACTTCCTCACCCTATCCCTTTTAAAGGACAGGTATTAAACGAAATTGCTGCCTGGATGCTCAATGCCACCAAAGATATATGCCCAAACTGGCTATTATCTACCCCGGCTCCTGTAGCCAGTATTGGAAAGCGTTGCGAACCGTTTAAAATTGAAATGGTTGTAAGAGGTAATCTTACCGGCCATGCCTGGCGAACCTACAATAGTGGAGTGTACAGCCTTTGTGGTGTTAGTCTTCCAAAAGGATTAAAAGAAAATGATTTTTTTCCATCCCCCATTATTACTCCAAGTACCAAAGCCAGCGAAGGGCATGACGAAGATATAAGTAAAGAAGAAATTATTGCCAAAGGTTTAGCTACTAAAGAGGAATGGGAAATACTGGAAAAATATTCACTTGCTCTTTTTGAAAGAGGAAAAGAGATTGCCGCCAAAAGAGGATTGATTTTGGTAGATACCAAATACGAATTTGGGAAAATTGGCAATGAAATTGTTTTGATGGATGAAATACATACACCCGACTCTTCCCGTTATTTTTATGCAGATGGTTTTGAAGAAAGACAAGCCAAAAACGAAAGACAGAAACAACTAAGCAAAGAATTTGTACGGGAATGGTTGATAGCAAATGATTTTATGGGTAAAGAAGGACAAAGCGTTCCGGAAATGAGCGACGAATGGATACAAACTATCAGCCACCGTTATATAGAGCTATATGAAAATATTATAGGCGAAAAATTTGTACCGAAACCCATGAGCGATAATGATGTGTTCCAAAAAATTACTGATGCACTAAAACCCCTTTTATAATATTTTAGCAGTAAAATACTGAGCTCATGTTTAATGGGCTTATTTTTTCTTCCTTATCAAATTAAATAATTGATGAAGCATTTTTTTTCACTAAGCATTTTATTTTTTCTTACTTTATTTACCAATGCCCAAACTCAATTTAGTGGCTGGCTGGCAACATTCAATACAGTTAAAACCGGAAAAAAAACAAGCATACACGCCGATTTTCAATTTAGAACCACAGATGAAATGCACCGTATGCAAACGTTGCTGTTAAGGACAGGGCTGAATTATCATATCACAAAAAAATCTACGATTACTGCCGGCTATGCCTTTATAAACAATTATAAGGCAATTGGAAATATAGATGGTTATGCTACAGAGCATAGAATTTGGGAGCAATTTATTTATGCCCACAAATTGAAATGGATAACCATTAACCATCGCTTTAGATTAGAGCAAAGATTTTTACCTAAATCAGTTATAGAGAATAATGAGTTGAAAAATGACGGCACTGCCTATGCAAATCGTTTCCGATATTTTGTAAGAGGTATCTTGCCTTTTAAATCAATTTGTAAAGGAATATCAAATAACAGCTTTGATAAAGGGGCTTTTGCTGCTTTGCAAAACGAAGTATTTATCAACTTTGGAAACAAAGACAACGTAAATGGAGAAACTTTTGACCAAAACCGGCTGTACCTTGCACTTGGCTATCGTTTCTGCAAGAGGTTTGACATTGAAGCAGGCTACATGAACCAATATATAAATGGCCGAAATAGTGCATTTATCAATAATCATATTGTACAAATTGCAAGCTATATAAGATTATAATTTTGGGTACAAATTTGCAGGCTTAGTTTTTAATAATCCTTAGTGCTTCTTCTAAAGCATCTTTGTCTGTTAAAAAATCTGGCAGAATGCCTACTCCTTCCCAATTACTCTTTGTTTGATAACTATATGATCTTCCTGTTGGAATAAATGCAAAAAAATTGTTGCTAACCCAAAATTCCCTGCCGGGGTTTGCGCCCCCTTTTGTTTTTACACCCACTACTTTTGCACGCTTTAATGATTGCATATCGTATGCAAAATTTTCTGCAGAAGAAAATGTTTTTTCGCCAGTTAATATATAAACTTTTGTTTCTAAATATTTTTGGGGGGTACTAAGTGCAATAAATTTTTCTTCGGTTTCATTATCGCCTTTTCGTATAAAAATAGAACTGAACTGAGTTGCGGTTTTAAAAAAATGGCTTATTAAGTAGTTTTCGGCTTTGGGCGAACCGCCACCACAATTTCTTATGTCAATTATTATAGTGGATGCATTTGCAAACAAACTAAATGCTTCATCTAATTTTTCAGTAAAAATTTCCAAATCATCAAATATATCTATTCGTAAAAGTCCAATGCTGTCGTTTAACATTCTGTACTCCACCGGTTCATTCCTTCTTTCTTGCATGGGTGGCCTACCTTCATTATTTTCCGGCTCTTTGGGCATCATTCCAGGCCTGGGTGTTGGCCCTTCAGTTATACTATATCCGGGTTTATACTTTAGCCCTAAATGTTTATCAGAAGCAATTTGTTGCAAAATCGATGTAATACTATCAGCAAAAACACCAGGGTCAGTAATCTTTTTTCCAGAATTAGAGTTAATAAATTTTTCAATACTGCTCTTAATACCTGGAATGGTATTGACAAAAATGTAATTAGAATTTAATTGGCTAATAAGATTACTAGCAAGAGAAGACTTTAAGTCGGCAGTCAACTTCAATTGAGCAGTTGCTTTACGATTGTTTTGCCCATTACAACTTATAAAGAGTAATAGTGTTACTGACGTTAAAATAAAAAATTGGCAGCTTTTTCTCATTACTTCCTATTTAATAAGCTAATGTACGAATAACTTCGTTCAAATTTAAAAAGCAATGAATTTTAGGACCATTTGAATGCACCATAGTTGCAGCATTTAACCTAACAATAGCATTTTTTCCTAAGTTGCCTATATAGCTTGAAAGCGATTCGATTGCCAATTCTTGTACACATTGTTAGCTATATTCAATTGTGCACTTAGTTTTTTAATTTTTTTACCAAAACTTTAAACCTGTGTGCTTTATAGGAATAATGGGTATTGCCTGATAATAATAGCAGTTGTTTACACTTTATTCAAAGAACTTTAGCACAAAACCCTTTATTGTGGAAATACGTTATTACCTTCCGACAAACTAAACCACAAAAGCATGGGTTTTATAGACAGGATACTGCAGGAACCATCGTATGGATGGGCAAATGATAAAGGAGAGCTGGTAAAACCCTCTTTAACTGAGCTTTATAAAGAAGCATTTTCTAATGTAAACATCATTAAAACCAAAAAAAACTGGGTACCCTTTGTAACCTGGTTAATGGCAATTGCTATGCTTCCCTTTTTCTTTTTGTTTATTTTTAAATACTTCTCAATCTCTTTATTAGTTGCATTTATTTTATATGCAATGATATTTATGGGTACACACGGTACTATTTGGTATCACCGATACTGTACACACAATGCTTATAAATTTCGTCATCCTTTTTTTAGGTTTATCACTCAAAACCTGGCTATAAAAACTTTTCCAGAAGAAGTGTATGTAGTATCGCACCATGTTCATCATGCAAAGTCTGATAAGCCCGGCGACCCATACAACCCACAGGGAGGACTTATGTATTGTATGCTATCCGATGTAAACCATCAGGCTATTGCTAAAGATTTGAATGCTGAGGACTACGGCCGTGTTGCATCATTTTTACAACATTCGGGAGTATGGATAAACAATTATAAGGCTTACAGCAAATGGGGCTCTGTTGCCAGTCCATTGTACACCATTGGGCTATGGTTGCTTAATTGGGCCTTTTGGTACGGTATTTTTTATTTAATTGGAGGCCATGCGCTTGCTTGCACGCTTTTTAGTGCTGCCTTGTTTTGGTTTATATTGGTGCGGGCTTTTAACTATACAGGGCATGGCAAAGGACATGTAAAACATGTGGATGGAATAGATTTTGACCGTAGAAACCTCTCTATTAACCAATGGAGACCGGGATTGTTTGCTGGCGAATGGCACAATAATCATCACCTATACCCTGCAAGTGCAAGGGCTGGATTTTTGCCTATGCAATTAGACCTTGCCTGGATATACATTTTTGTATTGTATAAATTGGGCCTTGTAGTTTCATACAAGGACAACAAGAAAGATTTTATAAAAAAATATTTAAACCAACAACCCCCTCATTAATTTTTATTGCTTTTTCTTGCTAATTAACAGCAAAACTTTGGTTAAGTATAACAGATATCGGCAATTGCTATAGTATTATTACGATAGTGCAATTACGAGCGTTTTTTATTTTTTCAGTAATTATAATGAGCTAAAAATAGAGCAAACCTGCTATTGTTGGTCAGGGCAAAGCGGTGCATCTTTGTGTTAGAAGTTGATTGATACGATTAAATATCAATCTATCCAATGTCCAAGATTAACCAACCGATTTTCCAATATCCCATTAAAAGATCAATCCAATATCGGTCAACTTCTATTTCTCTTATCCTGTTTTAAAAACCAAATCCTGAACGAGTTAAAGTAATTAAAAAGCTTCCGGTATATCCGGAAGCTTTTTTAGTTAAATGATGCAAATGCAATAAGGTGGATTTTTGTTATTCCGCCAGCTTACTGGTCACTTTCGGCTTTCTGTTTCGATAAGCAATTTTTGTAATTAAAACATATAATACCGGCACTACAAATATTGCCAATGAAGTAGCGGCTAACATTCCTCCAAATACTGTCCAGCCAATTGTATTTCTGCTTACAGACGCTGCACCAGAAGCCATCATTAAAGGCACCACACCTAATATAAATGCCAGCGATGTCATAATAATAGGCCGCAAACGCAATCGTACTGCCGTTAATGTTGCCTGGATTATATCTATTCCATTATCTACTCTTTCTTTAGCAAACTCTACAATAAGTATGGCATTTTTTGCCGCCAAACCAATAAGCGTTATCAAGCCTATTTGAGCATATATATTATTAGATAGTTTTGGCAACAGTATTAATGTAAGAATAGACCCAAAGGCTCCAATTGGTACTGCCAGTAATACAGAAAATGGAACACTCCAACTTTCGTACAAAGCCGCAAGAAAAAGAAATACAAAAATGATAGAGATTGCAAAAATAGTTGCTTGTTGACCACCAGCCGCAATTTCTTCTCGGCTCATGCCCGAAAACTCGTAGCCATACCCGGCAGGCAAAGTTTTTGCTACTTCTCTCAATGCTTCAATAGCCTGCCCACTACTATACCCATCTTTTGGTGAGCCATTAATTTCTACCGAACGATAGCCATTATAGTGCGAAATAACTGCAGGAGCTTCCACTACTTTAGTAGTTATAAGATTTCGTAAGGGCACCATATTACCCATATTGTTTCTAACATAAAAATCTTGCAAATCATCCAACGATCCTCTGTAGATACCTTCAGCCTGTGTCATTACACGGAAATTTCTACCATACAGATTAAAATCGTTTACATAACTACTCCCTAAAAAGTTTGCCAATGTTGAGTATATTTCTGCAACATTTACCCCCATCTTTTTAGCTTGCTCTTTATCTACATCTACTTGGTAACTAGGTGTACGTGCATTAAAAAAAGTAAACGCTCTACCAATAGCAGGTTGTGCATTCAACTGTTGCAAAAACTTATTGGTTACCGTTTCAAACTGTTTAATATCATCGGTAGTGCCTCTTTGTTGCAATTGAAAAGAAAAACCTGCAGTTGCACCAAGCCCTGGAATGGCTGGCGGTGCTATGGGTATTACACGGGCTTCTTTAATATCTCTGGTAGCACCCATTATTTTAGCTATTATCGATTGAACATCCTGTCCTTTACCCGTTCTTTCGTCCCATGGTTTTAGTTTAACAAACATGGTACCCACATTTGATTTGGTACTAAAACTGATTATGTTCAACCCTGCTAATCCTCCCACTACATCTACTTCAGGTATTTTTTGTACCCTTGCCATAATTTCCTTCATCATCGCAATATTTCGGGTTGTACTGGTAGCTTCCGGCATTTCATAGGTAACAAACATTCTTCCTTCATCTTCTGTAGGAATAAAGCCCGTAGGTTTTGTTTTAAACATAAAAACCAACCCAATAATAAGCACTACCATCATTACCAATACATACGGCGTTTTGCGAATCCACGAACCAACAGCTATTGTATAGCTTCTTGAAAGATTGGCAAACCAACGATTGAAACGATAAAAGAAACGCTCCATCAGGTTCATTTTCGAAAAGTCTGTTTTGGTTGGTTTTAACAACAACATACTCAAAGCAGGTGTTAGCGACAAGGCAACAAATGCAGAAAGTAAAACAGACATCGCAATGGTTATGGCAAATTGCTGATACAGCCTTCCTACAATACCCGGAATAAACCCAACGGGTATAAATACTGCGGCCAATATCAAGGCAATAGCAATTACAGGCGCCGAAATTTCTTTCATTGCTTTTACCGTAGCATCTTTGGGTGATAATTTATTATGATCAATATGATGTTGTATCGCTTCTACTACCACAATGGCATCGTCTACCACAATACCAATCGCCAGTACAAATGCAAAAAGCGTAAGCGTATTAATGGTAAAGCCCATTAAATTAAAAAAGATAAATGTACCTATCAACGAAACCGGAATGGCCAAAATGGGAATTAGCGTTGCACGCCAGCTTTGCAAAAAAAGAAATACCACCAACACCACCAATATTAATGCTTCTACTAATGTATGCAACACTTCATTAATAGACACTTTTACCACAGTGGCCGATTCATTGGGAATGGTGTAATCAATATCTTTCGGAAATGAGGGCCTTAATTCTTCCAATGCTTTTAATATACCTTCATAAGTACTTAGTGTATTGGCACCTGGTGCCTGATATATCAATAAAAAAGCAGCAGGGTTTCCGTTTACAAATGCATTGCCACTATAATCAAACTTGCCGAGTTCCACTCTTGCAATATCTTTTAAATATACTAATCCTCCATCTGTTGGCCTGGTTCGTACCACAATGTTTTCAAACTGCTCAGCAGTATTCATGCGGCTATTCGTCAATACACTATATTCAAATGTTTGTGTAGCAGGTTGCGGATTACCACCAATAGTTCCTGCTGCAATCTGAAGGTTTTGCTCTTGCAGGGCTGCATTTACTTCGGCAGGTGTAATGCCCATCGCAGCCATTTTTTCCGGGTTCAACCATACCCGCATGCTAAAGTCATCGGCACGGGAAAAAATATCACCCACACCTTTTACACGCAACAATGCATCTTTTACATACAAGTTCACATAGTTGCCTATAAATGTAGCATCATGCGAACCACTGGGTGAATAAAAAGACAATACCATCATTATACTTGGGTTACGCTTCCTAACGGTAAGCCCCAGGCGTTTTAATGCATCTGGCAATGTAGGTTCGGCCACGCTTGCACGGTTTTGAACATCCAGGGTAGCAATATTAATATCTGTACCCACTTCAAAGTTTACGGTTATACTGCTTTGGCCACTACTGGTGCTGTTGCTGGTCATATAAGTCATGCCCTGCACACCGTTTATTTGTGTCTCTATAGCAGTAGTAGTAGTTTGCTCTACCGTTTGGGCATCTGCACCGGTATAGTTACCTGCCACCGAAACGGTTGGTGGGGATATATCTGGATATTGCGCCACTGGTAAGTTGAGTAGGCTTATTACACCTACCAACACTATCACTATTGAAACCACAATGGCAGTTACCGGCCTCTTTATAAAAACATCAGCTATCATCTTCGCTCGTTAATTTAAAAATAAAAAAGTTTTCTGTGGCTTTTGCTTTTAGAGCATTCCCCAATTAAAGCATTTGTCCCTATAACTGTTGCTACTACAATTTCAGTGGCAATACAGCCTTACTTTGTTGAAGCAGGTAGCTGCTTCTTAGCTGTATCTACAGAAATAATGGCTCCCTCCTTTAGGTTTTGTACTCCCTGTACCACAATCTTTTCTCCTGTTTTTAACCCGTCTTTTACAATTACATTATCTTCTAATGCCTTGCCAAGCACTACTTTGCGTTGGGTAACCTTACTGCTATCACCCACCACATACACAAAAAATTCGCCCAGCTGCTCAGAAACAGCTTTGTGAGGAATTACAATACTGTTATTACCCGACGCATTCAATACTCTTACCGTTGCACTCATTCCTGCCTTTAGCATTTGTTTATCGTTGGGAAAACTCAATCGAATTTTTATGGAACCTGTTTGTGGATCTACTGCACGGTCTATCAAGGTAACTTTTCCATGAGCCGGATATACATCAGTACCAAAAACAAGAGAAAAAGTAGAATCTACTTTATTGGCCTGTTGTAATTGCGTAAAACGATAAATTTCTTTTTGATCTACTGCTATATCCACACTCATTGGATTATCAGTAGATACAGTATTCAACACAGTTTGTCCCGCTACTACAGATGTACCCACCCTTACCTGTGAGATACCAATAGTGCCACTAAAAGGTGCATAAATATTAGCAAAACGCACATTTGACCTCACTGCATTAGCCTGCGCCTGAGTGGCTGCCAATTGTTTTTTTGCTGCAGCCAATGCAGCATCTGCATAATCTACCTGTTGCTTTGCTATCGCATCCTCTTTATCTAACTGATGGTAGCGGTCTGCATCCTTTTGTGCTTTAGTTACATTGGTTTGTTGTACCGCAACATTTGCCAATGCCGCATCGTAATTTGCCTGGTACATTTGTTGGTCAATGCTATACAACCTTTGCCCTTTACTCACTTTAGCACCATCTGTAAAATGTACTCCGGTTATATATCCTGTTACCTGTGCCCTTATTTCCGACTGGTTTAATGGTACCAGTATGGCCGGATAATCATCATAATAAACGGCATCAATAGTTTGCACGTTTGTTACTGTTACCGGCACTGGCAAGCTTGCCGGATTTACTGCTGCTTGCTGATCCTTTTTACCACCGCATGATGCCAGTAAAACAATAGCTGCAATCAAGCCTGTATTGGATATATTTTTCATTGGTAATAATATTGTATTATTCATTGTTAGAACCTGTTTTATGTTTTGGCACCAGGTGCCTTATCGCTTTTACTGTAAAGGAATATTGCCCTCAGCTCTTTCTACATCAAGTTTGCTGCTAAGCAATTCGTATAAAGAATTGAAATAATTAATTTGAGCCGTACGCAAATCTGTTTGGGCAGTAACAAGCTCCAGGTAAGTTTTAATACCGCTTCTGTATTGCAATTCAATTATGCGATATACATCTGCAGCCAGCGTCATATTTTCTTTAAGCGAAAGATAATTGCTGTATGCGGCCTTGTATTGAGATATTGCTGTAGTGTACTCATTATTAGCCTGGCTTATAAAGCTTTCAATGCTAAGCTTTGTAATATCTACCTGTTTTTTGGCAATACTTAAATTGTTTTTTCTCTTACCTCCCTGAAAAATTGGGTAGTTAAGCGTAATACCTGCATACGAGTTGGGATAAGCAGTACCATACAACTTGCCAAAATCATCATTTTGAAAGTTTTTGATAAACGCACCATTTGCACTTACATTAGGTATATAGCTCCATTTTGCATACAACACATTTGCTTCCTGTAGTTTTAGCTGGGTTTGCAATTGTTGCAACTCTACCCTTTTGGCAAACTGTGGTACTTGAAGCGTATCCATATAAATTTCATTTTCAAGTACAGTGCTGTCGTACTGTATTGTGAGTGCAGCATCAGGAGGGTAATTCATCAGGTATTTAAGTGTAGATAGCTTTATTACCAATGCTTGCTCTGCTTCTCTTTTTAATGCCTTGGCATTGTTTAATGCAATAGTTGCTCGTTGATAATCGGTTTTATCTACAATACCTGCATCGTACCTGGAACGGGAATCTTTAAGATTACGGCTAAGGCGAACAATATTTTCATCCAGCACCTTAAACTGCTCTTTGGTAGCCAGCAGGTCATAAAAACTTTTAGATACATTGGTTACCAGGTTTACCCTAGCATTTTCTGTAGCCTTTTGAGCCAGATTACGCACATCATTTTTTGTACGCTTTGCTAACAATGCATCTCTGTTAAAAATGTTTTGTAAAGCCACTAACTGCAGCGACGAAGTATTATTAACACCAAACCTTACCACATTGCCGCCAATAATATTTGCAGGTAATTGAAAATTGTGTTGGTAATTGTAATTAAAGTTTACCTGTGGATACCAGTCTGCCAGCTTATTCTTTATCTGCAGGTCGGTTACTTCTTCATTAATTACAGATTGGCGTAAAGCCGGTTGGTTAGCAATGGCGTACTTAATAACTGTTGACAAATCGGCTGCTGAAGTTAATACACTGTCTGCCTGCTGGGCACTTGTAAATAAAGGAAGGGCAAACAGTATAGCTATTTGCGCAGATATATTAAAAAGGGAGGGCCTTTTATTTCCTTTCATATTCTTTTTTTTAATATTTCAAAGGCAAGCGGCTACAAAAATAGGTGTTTAAACACTAAAAAATTAAACGGTTGTCTAATTTTTTTTATAAAACTTTATGAATGGTAGTTAAAAGATATTAAACATTTTTTAAAAATAGAATGATTTTTTATTCATAAAAAAGTTCATATTGTACTACTTAAACTGCATGAAATGAAAAAGATAATATTATTTACAACCATACTCCTTCTTTTTATAAATACCCAGGCACAATTAAAAACGGTTGAATATATAGATAACGGTCAAAAATTAAATGGCTTGGTTACTTCTAATACAGGCAAAAAACTGCCTGGTGTATTAATACTTCCTGCCTGGAAAGGTATAGATGAAGAAGCCAAAACTGCCGCCCTGGAATTACATAAACAAGGGTATATAGCCTTTATTGCCGATATATACGGAGAAGGCAATATTCCTGTTGATAATAGTGCAGCTTCAAAAATTGCAGGCTATTACAAAAAAGATTATGCAGCCTATCAGAAAAGAATTACACTGGCTTTAGAAGAACTAAAAAAAGCAGGTGCCGATGTAAATAAACTGGCTGTAATTGGCTATTGCTTTGGTGGCACAGGTGCGTTGGAAGCTGCAAGAGCCAACTTACCCATACAAGGCGTAATATCTATACACGGCGGTTTGGGAAAAGACAGTACCAGGGCAAATGAGCCTATCAATACAAAAATATTAATAGAAAACCCGGCAGAAGACAGAGCTGTTACACCCGAAATAATGAACCGGCTAGTAAAAGAAATGAATGAGGGCAAAGCCGACTGGCAAATTATTACCTATGCATACAGCAAGCATACTTTTACCAATCCCGCATCGGCAGATTATAATGAAGTGATGGCAAAACGTGCATGGGCACACACGCTTTTATTTTTAAAGGAAATTCTTAAAAATTAAAGTTGTTTCAGCATCCACACATTGCAGGATGTATGGCCCGAGTTACCCAAAGGCCCGGTTATCATTTCAAACCCATATTGCTTATACATATTTACCGCCTCTGCAAATTGTGGCAGGCTTTCAAGGTACAATTGTTTGTATCCATTAGCTTTAGCAGCATCAATGCACTTTTCCATTAAGGCTCTGCCAATGCCTTTCCCCCTTGCGTCTTTTGATAAATACAACTTTACCAACTCTGCACAATGTGGCGGCAAACCCTCAGTAGGATAAATGCCTCCACAACCCAATACGGTCTCATCTTTTTCTGCCACAAAAAAAGCAGAGCCCTCTTTGCTAAACAATCCATACAGGTCATCGGTACTTGGGTCGGAATATACCGTTCCGTATTTAGGCACATCATATTCCTCTATCACCCGGCGAATAATAGTCGCTAGCTTTTCATTGTCTAAAACTTGAATATTTCTAATTATCAAATTGCCCATAGCTGCAATTTATTTCATAATAATCTTTAAAAAATAGCTTCTATCTTCCCAATGCTACAAGAAATCTGTAAAACTCCACAACCATTAATAACCCACTAATTTTGCTGCACAGCTACCACCTCTACCCTTTTCTTTTTACCTATTTCCCTGGGAAGGTTTTCAACAATACAATATTTTAAAATATTTACCAGCAGGGTTTTACTAAAAGTTTTTAGCGTAACCAGGCTAATCTCCCTCACAGGAGCCGGGCTTTTAAAATAACGCAACATATTTTTTTGAGCAAGCCCCATATCAAAAGTAGCCAGTTCGGGCAATAAAGTAATGCCTCCGTTTTTATCTACAAACCTTTTCAATGTTTCAATACTTCCGGCAGCATAATCAAAATGCTTTTCTATGGACGCATCTCTTTGCAACGCACAAAGATTCATCACCTGGTTTCTAAGACAATGGCCTTCTTCCAAAAGCCACATCCGGCCTACATCTATATCTCCGGGCAAAATATATTTTTTGTTATACAACTTTTCCTTTTTAGAAACATAAGCCACAAATTCCTCATTAAATAAAAATTCTTCTTTTAACTCTGCCCTATAAATTGGAGTAGCCATAATACCGGCATCCAGCGATCCATTTTTTAATTGGCGAATAATTTGCTCTGTTGTTTGTTCGTAAATACTCAACCGCACTTGAGGATACTTTTTAATAAACGATTGCAAAAACTGCGGTAGTATATAGGGTGCCAGCGTAGGTATAATACCAATTTTAAGGCTGCCTCCCATTATATTTTTCTCTTGTTGCACCAGTTGCTGCATCATAGATGCTTCTGCCAGTATTTTTTTTGCCTGTTCAATAATTATTTGCCCGCTTTCGGTAGTAGTTACCGGATTGGTTCTTATAAAAATTTGCGTACCAAGCTCTTCTTCCAGTTTTTGTACCTGCATACTAAGCGAAGGCTGCGTAATATGGCAGTGTGCTGCTGCTTTAGCAAAATGTTTAATAGCATCTAATGCCACTATGTACTCCAGTTGAACTAATGTCATAATAGGTTAAAACTATTGAAGTATAAAATTAATTGATTAAAATTATTTAAACAATGTCATACTTTTGTAAGCCACATACATTTTTTAAATCAACAGCTCAAATTTTATACTATGGACAACAATTCAAACGACATTAGCAAATGCCCATTTCACAATGGCAGCATGAAAAATAATTTTGCAGGCGGTGGCACACAAAATACAGAATGGTGGCCCAAGCAATTGCGGCTAAATGTTCTTCGCCAGCACTCTTCGCTTACCAATCCTATGGATGCGGGGTTTGATTATGCAGCCGCATTTAACAGCCTTAACCTGGAGGATTTAAAAAAAGACCTGCACGCTTTAATGACCGATTCGCAACCCTGGTGGCCGGCAGATTTTGGCCACTATGGCCCACTGTTTATACGCATGGCATGGCACAGTGCAGGCACATACAGGGTGTACGATGGCCGTGGCGGTGGAGGCACAGGGCAGCAACGATTTGCCCCTTTAAATAGCTGGCCCGATAATGTAAGCCTCGATAAAGCACGCCGCTTGCTATGGCCAATCAAACAAAAATATGGCAACAAAATATCCTGGGCCGATTTAATGATACTTACCGGCAATATTGCATTAGAATCTATGGGCTTTAAAACCTTTGGGTTTGCAGGCGGCAGGCAAGATGTGTGGGAAGCAGACCAGGATGTGTACTGGGGTGCAGAAACAACATGGCTTGGCAACGATAAACGCTATGCACACGGGGTAGAAGGAATAAGCAAACATGGCGTTTTAAGTGGCGATGAACGCACAGATGGGCAGGAACATAGCCGCCATTTAGAAGAGCCATTAGCAGCGGCTCACATGGGCCTAATATATGTAAACCCCGAAGGGCCGGATGGCAACCCCGACCCCATTGCCGCAGCAAAAGACATAAGAGACACATTTGCCCGCATGGCAATGAACGACGAAGAAACTGTAGCATTAATTGCCGGTGGCCATAGCTTTGGTAAAGCACATGGCGCTGCCCCATCTACCCATGTAGGCAAAGAGCCCGAAGCCGCAGGCATAGAAGCGCAGGGCTTTGGCTGGAGCAATAATTATGGTACGGGTAAAGGCGCAGATACCATTACCAGCGGACTGGAAGTTACCTGGACAAAAACGCCCACACAATGGAGCAACAACTTTTTTGAAAACCTTTTTGGTTACGAATGGGAGCTTACCAAAAGCCCTGCCGGAGCTTTTCAATGGGTGGCAAAAAATGCAGAAAGCATTATTCCCGATGCATTTGATGCTAATAAAAAACATTTGCCTACCATGCTTACCACCGACCTTTCTTTAAGGTTGGACCCGGCATACGAAAAAATATCCCGTCACTTTTTACAAAACCCACAAGCATTTGCAGATGCATTTGCAAGGGCATGGTTTAAATTAACACACAGAGATATGGGCCCACGCTCCCGCTACCTGGGTGCTGATGTACCTGCAGAAGTGTTGATATGGCAAGACCCTATTCCCCAAGTAGATCATGCACTAATTGATAGCAATGATATTGCATTGTTGAAAGAAAAAATATTAGCTTCCGGCCTTACAGTTTCTCAATTGGTTTCCACCGCATGGGCTTCGGCTTCTACCTTTCGTGGCAGCGATAAACGTGGCGGCGCCAATGGTGCACGCATACGCCTTGCACCCCAACGCTACTGGCAGGCTAACAATCCTGTACAGTTAGACAAAGTATTAAGTGTATTAGAAAATATTCAAAAAGAATTTAACGCAACCGGCAAAAAAGTTTCCATAGCCGACCTTATAGTATTGGCTGGTGTGGCTGCAATAGAAAAAGCAGCAAAAGATGGCGGACAAAATATTAGTGTTCCGTTTACACCTGGCCGTATGGATGCTACTCAGGAACAAACAGATGTAGAATCTATTGCATACCTGGAGCCAATGGCCGATGGTTTCCGCAACTATCGCAAAACCAAAGCCTATGTGCGTACAGAAGAATTGCTAATTGATAAAGCACAACTGCTTACCTTAACCGCACCCGAACTAACGGTATTAGTGGGTGGTATGCGTGCATTAAGTGCAAATTTTGATGGCAGCAATTATGGTGTTTTTACAGACCGTGCCGGGCAACTTACCAACGACTTTTTTGTTAACCTGATGGACATGAATATTGCCTGGAAACCTGTTGGCGACGAAAGAGAAATATTTGAAGGCCACAATCGCTCTACCGGAGCAGTTAAATACACTGCAACCCCTGCCGATTTGGTATTTGGCTCCAATGCAGAGCTAAGGGCTATTGCCGAAGTATATGCGCAAGCAGACAGCAACAAAAAATTTGTTGCCGACTTTGTTGCCGCATGGAATAAGGTAATGAACCTGGATAGATTTGATTTAAAAAAATAAAACATTCAGGCCGGTATAAATAAAGGGCAGCCGAAATCGGCTGCCCTTCTGTATTTTAAAGCAACAGTGAAAGGTTACTAAACATTATAAACGCTGCACACAATTACTGGCTACTCTCTTAATTAAAGGAAGGCATCCCCGCTCCGTTTTAAATCATACATCACTCTTCAATCTATCATTAAAAAAAGCTTCAATGTCCGAACGCTTATACCACACCAATCGGCTTTTACCAATTCGGTATGTTTCAATAGGGTACATTTTTATCACCTTGTAAAAATAAGAACGCTTTAATCCCAAAATTTGGAGAGCTTCGCTCAGCCTTATAAATTCACTTTGCATAGATGTAGGGTTTTGGTAGTCTAAACATACAAACTCATACTTAAAAAAAGGGGGGTGAAAACACCCTTTTTTTAAGGGTGAAAAGACCGTACTCAAAATTATTTTTTTAAGTACGGCCTTGCAGGCGCACAATTACTTTCAATTATAAGGCATCAAAATTGGCCCAAATTGAGTAAATCAAGGCATCAAAGAAGCCCTCTATATTCCACTCCTACCTCCTGTATTGGAGGCAGCAGCTATTTTAATATTATTAGAAGAGCTAATTCGCAAACACTGCAAAAACAATTGTGTGCTACTGTACATACATACTGCTGGCAGGGCTTTCGGTAAACTGCCCATCGCTGCCTACCGCAGCCACTTTTACCCAGTAGCGTGTACCCTGCTGCAGGTTACTATAGAGCATTTGGCTTCGGCTACTAGCCTCGGTGGCCCATTGGGTTTGTGCTGTTAATGGGTCGGCGGTAATACTATGTACATAGCTTACTGCACCAGGCACAGCCTTTACCCTTGCCCTAAGTTCTCCGGTACTTTTACCATTGCTAAGTATTACCGCACCGGGGTTGTCAATAATGCGGGGTTCCTTAGCCTTAACCAGGTTAAAGCCACTACTGGTAAGCACCACATCACTACCATTGGCCACAAACATTACATACATGGCCAATTGTGTAAGCATCATTTCAAGTGTACGGCGGCACTCTTTTTTTAATGCTACATTTTGATGGCTTCCATCTGCAGCACTTACAAGTGCTGCACTGTACTTTTCCAGTGCCAGCTTAATATCATCTACGGTAGGCACCGGGGCTTCAAAATTTGGGTTACCATCCATACATTTAACTATGTAGGCGGCTTTGGTTTCGAGGTCACTATCTGTAAACCTCGAAAAATTGAATTTAATCTTTTGCATTTGCATTGGATTTTATTAATAGGCTGCAATAGCGCAGTTAAAATAATAACTGTCTCTTGCTGGGTTTTATTTTGCAGCATTTTTACATAAAACACTCATGGATTTTTATGGAAATAAATAAATACAAATGCACTTAAAATATTCTAAAAAAACTTTAATGGCTTTATATAGATGTTTATAACCTTTAATAAACTTACTTATACACTTGTGTATAGTAAAATGCTATTTGTTTAATACAATTTTGCCTACTGTGTATAAACACTACGCTCTTTACCATACATTACAATAGGGATGTGCTTACATAGCAATGCTTATACTCATTAATAACTGTAGGCATTTACTCGTTTATTTTAGTATGGTATATAAATAACAATATCTACTTATATACATCATCCTATCAAACTACATACATATCAATATTCATTTGTGTATATAATTAAAGCTGTTTGCATACAATGCAGTGGCTACTTGTTTCTATAAGCAATGGCATTTATCTGCATATCAGCAGCAATGTATTTAATAGCATAGCGAGATACCTGCTCAACATTATTACTTCTTCAAATAATTTCTTCGCAATGGCACTGAATGACAACAGATATCAATATTTATAAAGCAAAATTTGTATGAGGCATAATCAAATATTTTTTTAAAAAAAAAGCTCAATATCTGGCATGGTATATTATATAAATTACTAAATTCATATAAAAATTAATCCCCACCCTTTTGTTTTATATGTAATTGGGGAACGGCGAAGCCTTGGCAAAATGTTAGTTACAGTAAAAAAAATATTTCATAGGCAACAGAACAGAATAGCCGTTCAGTTTTTGCCAAATGATGCCATTACACAAATAATAAAAGCCATACCGGGACGACTATGGAGCAAAACTTATAGTTGCTGGCACCTACCCTTTAACCGGGACACTTATAACCACCTTGTAGAAAAATTAAGCACTGGGCAATACAGTTTTAACGATAGTGCTTTAAGGACAAATATTAATAAGTTGCAGATGCCTTTCCCTACAGCAGGTACTGCCGCTCAAAATGTAACCATAAAGCAGCACCGCATAAGTGTAGAAAACCAGCAGCAATTGCAACTTTTTTTGCAAGAGTTAAAATTACGAGCCTATAGCCCTTCTACCATTAAAACCTACCGAAACGAAATGTTGCCACTTATGCAATTGCTGGGCAATACATGTATAGATAGGCTCACTTCAATGCATTTAAAAAGATACCTGGCTTATTGTATTGAAAAATTAGGCCTGTCTGAAAACACCATACATAGCAGACTAAATGCCTTAAAGTTTTACTACGAAAAGGTATTAAAAAAGGAGCGTTTTTTTGTAGAGATACCAAGGCCCAAAAAACCGTATTTATTGCCCAAGTTATTAAACGAACAAGAAATAGGCCGCCTTTTTAATTCTCTTATAAATAAAAAGCACAAAGCCATGCTCTTTACTGCTTATAGTGCAGGGCTTAGGGTAAGCGAAGTAAGTGCTTTAAAACTGGGCGATATTGATAGTGTGCACATGCACATTTGCATAAGCAGGGCAAAAGGCAAAAAAGACCGCTATGTAAACCTAAGCCCGGTACTCCTGGATATATTACGACAGTATATAACGCAATGTGTGCCCCGGCCAAGGGTTTACCTATTTGAATCGGAGCAAACAGGCCACTGCTACCCTACCCGAACCATTCAACAAATATTTAGCAATGCCCGTAAAAAAGCAGGCATTTTAAAAGAGGTAGGCATACACAGCCTGCGCCATAGCTTTGCCACACACCTGCTCAACAAAGGCACAGATATACGATATATAAAAGAATTGTTGGGCCATTTTAGCATAAAAACCACCGAAAGATATTTGCATGTAAGCAACACACGATTGGTAAATATAATAAGCCCCTTCGACGACCTGATGGAGCAGGGAAATATTGAGTGGTAGCGTATTTTTTATTTATTATGCAACTTAACAATACTGTATATTTATAAAATAGCCATATAAGGCATTGTATTATATAGTTTAAAGAAACCAGTGCCTTATGCCTAAACAGAGATAAACTGGTTGTTATTTAAAGACATGAGTTGGCAGTAATTTTATGACAGACTCTATATTTAATAAGCTTATAAACTTTCTTCAAAGAATCCCTTCTATCAAACCAACGATTGGAACCGGATCTCTTGAAAATGGCAATTGGTGGGTTAAATTTTCTATAGACATTAATCATGAATTAGCTTGGCAAGTTGTTCAAGAGTTAGGACATGTAGTAAATTACTTATCCGTCTCAGAAAAACTTCCAGCCTGCTTTTATCCGGTATCTGCACCACCATATCTTAATGGGGGGCCTGATGAATATTTATATTGGGCGATTGATTCATTTCAACCAAGTTTTACGCCAGATACACTTGCGGAATGGCTAGAAGGTAGGCTTCCAAATCCCGTTGATGACTTATCTGAATGGGCGATAGACTAAAACTGCGCCCAACAAAAATATTGCTGCAAGTGGGGCAGAACATTGAAACATTAGCAGCTTGCATCGCTGTACTTTGGTTCGGGCTAGACATACAATGAATATCCCACCTGCAGCAATACTGGTTCGGAATGTGGAGAAAAGAGAAAAGGCTGAGTGTTTATATTTACACCAGCAGTTACATTTTTAAAAGAAAAAATAAGTATTTTTTGGAATGAATTTTAATAACCCAATACATTTTCAAAATAATAGCCCAAATTTGATTGGCGCAACCGACAATACAAAAAACCATAACATTAAACAACTAAGAATCAGCCACTTAATTTTTTCGTAATTTCGTATACTTGCGTAAATGATTGAGTTATCGGCAACCCTGACCGACCGCCGTGCAGACATCAACGGACGGACAGAAGGACAAAAAAAAATGCCAACGCTTCGCAAAATTAAAAGAGGTGCAAGCCACTCCATAAATCCAACGCATTTGCACCACATTTAATTTTGCCCCGACAAAGCCCACCCACCACCCAAACAAAATTGTAACTTTGCAAAATGGAAGAATTACAACAAATAACAGAATTTAAAACATCACCAGAATTAGTAGAAAAACTACAACAATACAGCATAAGGAAAGAATACGAAGCAGGCAACATTATTTTAAATGAAAACGCTAATATTCGCTCTATTCCAATTGTTACCAAAGGAACCTTGAAAGTTATCCGAACAGAGGAAGACGGCAGAGAAATTTTATTGTATTACATCAAAGCGGGCGAAAGTTGTATTATGTCTTTTCTTGGTGGCTTACACAACGAAACAAGTAAAGTAAAAGCAGAAGTTGAGGACGATGCCGAAATTTTGTTTTTGCCTCTTGATAAGGTTTCTTTGTTCATCAAAGAATATCCGCAATGGTTAGATTATATTTTCCGTTTATATCACAAGCGTTTTGAAGAATTATTGGAAATTGTAAACGCTATCGCTTTCAAAAAAGTTGATGAAAGAATGTTGGCTTTGCTTAACAAAAAGACCGAACTCACAGGAAACAAAACTTTGAACATAACCCACGAACAATTAGCCAACGAGTTAGGAACTGCCCGTGTTGTAGTTTCCCGATTGTTAAAACAATTAGAAGAAATCGGAAAAGTTAAATTGGGCAGAAACAAAATTACGCTTGTGTAACAAAAGTGGCTGTATAGGTTTTTGAGTTGGTGCAATTTTGCGGCATCAATTTCAAAAATCAATGGATATAGCAGGTTACATAGCATCAATATTTATAGGAATTTCGTTAGGTTTAATCGGTGGCGGTGGCAGTATTCTTACTGTTCCTGTTTTAGTATATCTTTTTAGTGTGGACGCAGTTTTAGCGACTGCCTATTCTCTTTTTATTGTTGGAAATACAAGCGTTGTAGGTTCAATTTCTTATTTCAAAAAAGGCTTGGTAGATATCAAAACGGCTGTTGTGTTCGGTATTCCGTCCATTGCAGCCGTTTTTCTTACAAGGGCATTTATCGTTCCTGCCATTCCAAACGAAATTTTTAGTGTCGGAAATTTTTCCGTTACCAAAAGCATTTTATTGATGTTGCTTTTTGCTGTGTTGATGATTTTGGCATCGTCCAGAATGATAAAAAAATGCACTGACTGTAATGAAGACGAAAAACAGATTCAACAAATTAATTATCCTTTATCTTTTTTACAAGGAACTTTTGTTGGATTGGTAACGGGGTTAATTGGTGCAGGTGGCGGCTTTCTCATCATTCCGGCATTGGTAAATTTACTCAAACTTCCAATGAAAACAGCAATAGGAACATCATTGCTTATCATTTCAATCAATTCATTAACAGGATTTTTGTTTTCACTTCATCACACCATTATTGATTGGAAATTTCTTTTAGTTATAAGCAGTATTGCTATTATAGGAATTTTAATTGGCAGTTTTATATCAACAAAAATTGACGGCAAAAAACTCAAACCAGCATTTGGTTGGTTTGTATTGGTAATGGGCATTTACATCATCATCAAAGAAACAATTTTGAAATAATTTTTGCTTGTGTAACCAATGTAACTGTAAACAAGAAAACCACTTCGCAATTATGCATCATCAAATAATAAAAATAAAGAACAATGAAAGTAAAACAAATTTATACAGGGTGTTTGGCACAAGGTGCTTATTATATTACTTCTAATGGCGAAGCTGCTATTATTGACCCATTGCGTGAAACACAACCGTATTTAGACCGTTTGGAAAAAGACGGTGTGAAACTCAAATACATTTTTGAAACACACTTTCACGCTGACTTTGTAAGCGGACACATTGATTTAAGCAAAAAAACAAATGCACCTATCGTTTACGGAGCAACGGCAAAACCCGAATTTGAAGCCATTGTTGCAGAAGATAATCAGGTGTTTGAATTGGGTAATGTAAAGATTAAAGTACTGCATACGCCCGGGCACACAATGGAAAGTTCTTGCTTTTTGTTGATGGACGAAAACGGAAAAGAAACGGCTTTGTTCAGTGGCGACACTTTGTTTTTAGGCGATGTTGGCCGTCCTGATTTGGCACAGAAAGCAGCTAATATGACACAAGAAGAATTGGCGGGATTGCTTTACGAAAGTTTGTATAACAAAATTTTGCCGTTGCCCGATGATGTAACCGTTTATCCTGCACACGGAGCAGGTTCGGCTTGCGGTAAAAATATGATGAAAAAAACGGTGGACAGCTTGGGCAATCAAAAGAAAATGAACTATGCCCTGAACCAACCCAACAAAGAAGCATTTATCAAAGCCGTCACAGACGGATTATTGCCACCACCTGCCTATTTCGGTATGAACGTAGCAATGAATAAAAAAGGTTACGACACTTTTGATGAAGTTTTGAAAAACGGAATGAAAGCACTTTCGGCAGAAGAATTTGAAGCAGGAGCAGAAAGCACAGGAGCATTGATTTTAGACACAAGAAGCGACAAAGAATTTGCAAAGGGTTTCATTCCGCAATCTGTCAATATCGGTTTGAATGGCGATTTTGCCCCTTGGGTGGGTGCAATGATTGTAAATGTAAAACAACCGATTTTGTTGGTAACAGAAACAGGCAAAGAAGAAGAAGCCGTAACACGTTTGAGCCGTGTAGGTTTTGATAATGTGTTGGGACATCTTGCTGGTGGTTTTGAAACTTGGGAAAAAGCTGAAAAAGAAACCGACACCGTAAACCGCATTACACCTGAACAGTTTGCATCGGAAGTAAAGATTGGCGAAAGCAGAATCATTGACGTTCGCAAAGAAAGCGAGTATGCAGCAGAACACATCGAGGAAGCATACAGCAAGCCATTGGCATACATCAACGATTGGGTTAAAGACATCAATCCGCAAGAACATTTTTACCTGCATTGTGCAGGTGGCTACCGCAGTATGATTGCCTCAAGCATTTTGCAAGCAAGAGGATACAGAAACTTTACCGAAGTGGAAGGCGGTTTCAATGCCATTGCACAAACCAATGTTCCTAAAACCGATTTCGTATGTCAAAGCAAAGTGTTAAGCTAATTTTTATCACAATAATAGTAATAGCAATGTTTGGAATATTCAAAAATCTGTTCGTACAAACGGACAACAACCAATTAACAGAAGCCATAAAAGACGGTGCTTTTTTAGTAGATGTTCGCACGCCTGCCGAGTTTTCGGCAGGAAGTGTGAAAGGAGCGATAAACATTCCGTTGGACAAAGTGCCAAGTCAATTATCCAAATTCAAAAACAAGAAAAGCATCGTTGTTTTTTGCCGTAGCGGAAGCCGTAGCGGTCAGGCAAAAAGTATTTTGGAAAGCAACGGTTTTCAGAATGTTATCAATGGCGGGACGTGGCAAAATGTAAAACAGGCAGTAAATGAGTAAGGAAGAAAAAGATATACAATGTTGCGTAACGCATTGCGAAAACCCGCTTGACCAAAACTATTGGAATGAGCGTTGGCAGAAGAATGAAACAGGTTGGGATATGGGTCAGGCTTCGCCTGCCATTACCGAGTTTATGTCACAATACCCGAATAAAAATGCAAACATTTTAATTCCGGGTTGTGGCAATGCTTACGAAGCAGATTTTTTGATTACAAACGGATTTACAAACATCACATTGATTGATATTGCACCAAAAGCCGTTGAAGCATTACAAGAAAAATTTGCCGACAAGCCACAAGTAAAAGTATTGTGCGAAGATTTTTTTCAGCACAAAGGCAATTACGATTTAATCATTGAGCAAACATTTTTTTGTGCTATTCCACCCAACAGACGAAAAGAATATGCAGAAAAAACGGCTTCATTACTCAACGAAAACGGTAAAATAATCGGGGTTTTGTTTGACAAACAATTTAACCAACCCTTTCCACCATTTGGCGGTTGCCCTTGCGAATACAAACCAATCTTTGAACCACATTTTACCATTAAAACAATGGACGAATGTTACAATAGTATTCCGCCAAGAGCCAAATCGGAAGTATTTATTAACCTGATAAAAAAATAAGAACAATGAAAAAGAATATGGGAACGGCAGACAAAGCAATCCGCATACTTGTAGCGGTTGTTATTGCAGTGTTGTATTTCACAAATACCATTTCGGGAACATTGGCAATCGTATTGGGCATTTTAGCAGTTGTATTTATCCTTACATCATTTATAAGCTTTTGCCCCTTGTATTTGCCTTTTGGCATCAACACTTTAAAAAAGAAAAGACAATGAAGAACTATCTAAGAAATTGGAATTTTATGCGTGTGCTGCGATTAGCATTAGGCATATATATTATCGTACAAGGCGTTATAGAAAATCAATGGATGTTTGTTGCATTAGGCGGATTATTGTCTTTAATGCCATTACTGAATATCGGTTGTTGCGGTGCTTCGGGTTGTAATACGCCTGTTTCAAAAAGCAACGAAAAAAATGAAGAAGTAAGCTATGAAGAAATTCGCTAAAAAACATTTGCTCACAATCATTGGTGTATTTGTCGGAGCAGTAGCAGGATATTTTTATTGGCAACAAGTGGGTTGCAGTTCGGGAAGTTGTGCAATCACTTCAAACCCAACTAATAGCACTATCTACGGTGCAGTTATGGGAGGATTATTGCTATCTATTTTTCAAAAAAACAATAAAAAAACAGTATGACATTTCAAGAAATAATAAATCAGGATAAACCTGTATTAGTAGATTTTTTTGCCGAATGGTGCGGACCTTGTAAAATGATGTCGCCCATTTTGGAAGATGTAAAAAACCGTATAGGCGATAAAGCAAACATCATAAAAATTGATGTGGACAAAAACCCACAAGCGGCATCGGCTTATGAGGTGCGTGGTGTTCCTACGCTTATTTTATTCAAAAACGGCAAACCTCTTTGGCGAAAATCGGGCGTTGTTTCCGCAAACGAATTAGAAAAATTGATTAAAGAAAACAAGTAAAACAAAAATGATAGAATTTCTAAAACAACCTTGGCCGTGGTATGTAGCAGGACCGTTAATCGGTTTAACTGTTCCTGCATTGTTGATTATTGGTAACAAATCGTTCGGTATTAGTTCATCGTTACGACACGTTTGTGCTTCGTGTATGCCTGCCAACATTCCATTTTTCAAATACGATTGGAAAAAAGAAGTATGGAATTTGTTTTTTGTGTTCGGCATATTCTTAGGCGGTGCAATAGCCATTAACCTTTTATCAAATCCCAATCCTGTTGAAGTCAATTCGAAATTAGCCACAGAATTAGCAGGTTATGGCATTACCAATTTCAACAACCTTGTTCCCGAAGACATTATGAATTGGCAATCGCTATTTACGCTGAAAGGATTTTTGATGATGATAGTCGGAGGCTTTTTAGTTGGCTTTGGAACACGTTATGCTGGCGGTTGTACAAGTGGACACGCCATTATGGGATTATCCAATTTACAATGGCCTTCGTTAATAGCAACGATTAGTTTTATGGTTGGCGGCTTTATTATGGCTAACCTTATTTTACCTTTTATTCTTTCACTTTAATCAAAACAGAAATGCAACAAAATACAGACACAGAAAAAGATTTACGACTTCGTGAGTTAGACGCAATGTGCGTAAACGAAAGCCATTTACAGCACAAATGGTATCATAATTTGAAATACTTAGTTGTCGGAGTTTTATTTGGCATCGTGTTCGTGAAAGCCGAAGTAGTAAGTTGGTTTCGCATACAGGAAATGTTTCGTTTGCAGTCGTTTCATATGTATGGAATAATCGGAAGTGCCGTTGTTGTGGGTATGATTTCCGTTTTTCTGATTAAGAAATTCAACATCAAAACCATTTATGGCGAACCGATTAAAATTTCACCCAAAACATTCAACAAAGGACAAATTTATGGCGGTTTGATTTTTGGTTTCGGTTGGGCAATTACAGGAGCTTGTCCCGGACCTTTATTTGCCCAAATCGGAACAGGTGCAACCGTTATCGGAATTACTCTTTTAAGTGCCATTGCCGGAACTTGGGTTTATGGATATTTAAGGGAAAAACTTCCGCACTAAAATATATTTATGGATTGGTTTAAAAAATTGCTGACAGCAGCAATATGGATTTCTATTGCCCAAATTGCACAGGCACAACAACATTACAATGTTTGGTTTCGTGGCACTTTGAGCGTTCCTGTTGGGAAGAAATTCAAAATAGATAACGAGTTTCAGCACAGGCGACAAAACGGATTTGACAATGCTAATTTGTTTGACAAAAATTTAATGTTCACTTTCAGAAATTGGGTGCATTATCAGCATAATGAAGATGTAAAATTTTCGCTTTCGCCATTTGCTTATTTTTCCAATTACAAAATCATTCAGAAACAAGCAGACGAAAACGCAACACCAAACAGCGAAATCCGTTTTTCGGCAGCAGTTGAATTACAACATAGCATCGTGAAAAAGTTTTATGTAGTGGACAGAACAGCGATTGAATACAGAGTTTTTGACGGCAATCAATCAGACATCACACGATTAAGAAACCGCTTTGGCTTTCGTTACGACTTTACCAACAAAATAAAACTATCCCTTTTTGACGAATTACTGTTTAACCTTTCAGGCACAACGCAACAGCATTTCTTTGACCACAACAGACTTGGACTAAACCTTGAATACAAAGTTTTACCATATCTTAAATTTGACATTGGTTATATTTACATTACCCGACTACCTGTAACAAGCACAACCAAACTGTACGAAAACAATATTTTTTTCAACCTGACTTATCAGTTGCACAAACGGACAAAGACAAATAAAGTCCACGCCATTGGGTAGCACATTTGCATTTTCGCAACCGCACAAGCCCAACAGAAAAATGCAAAAGAGCTACCCAACCAACGCACCAACGACACCCGACAGACAAACAACGGACGAAAGAAGGGCAGCCGATAACAAGGGTTTGGCGTAATGGCGGGTGAAGTGCTTCGCATGAAACTTTTTGCTAAATTTGAACTTTGGTGCTTCGTATCAACAGTAGTGCTGTAAATCCGCCACTACGCCAAGCCCCGAACCGTTATGGGCAAGTTTGACAACCATAGCGTTTTGACAGAACATCAATAACGACACGACAAACACGCTCATAGCTATTTTGACAAGTAAACACTTAAAAACAAAATAGACTATGAAAAAAACAATCATCTCGACAGTAGTGATTTTATTCATCACTATGACTGCTAAATCTCAAATCACTTTAGAAAATAAATATCCCGTTGCTCCAAACGGTTTAAAACTTTGCAATTTGACTAACGGCGGTTATAAATATTATTGGTTAGACCAAGCCAATAATCAAATTAAAATGTACAACTCAAATCATTCCGTATTCAAAACAATTAATGTTACTCCGCCGACACCACCTTTTACTTATGGCGGCTTAAAATATATTTCAGACAATTTATTCAACTCCGACAACTTAGTTGAATTTATGATTGTTTATTATCAAAGCCCAAGCACTTATCAAGCGAAACTTTACAATGAAAGTAACAGTCTTCTGTTTAGCTCAAACACAAACGCAGGCGAATTGCTGAACATTAGCGGAAGCTATAAATTAAAATTACCTTCAATTAACAGCGACAGTACATACATTTATAGCTTGACAGGTTCATTGCCTTGCGACGCTTGTGGTGGACCAACAAGCATTGTGAAAAATAATCCGACAACAACCACAATGCCTAACGCATATCCTAATCCGACAAGTACACAAATTACAATTCCTTACACATTGACAAACAACGACACGAAAGGAAAAATTAATATCTACGATATTAATGGAAAGATTGTAAAAGAATACAACGTTGACAATTCATTTGACAACTTAATGTTAGACACTCAAGAATTTAGCGCAGGAACTTACTATTACAACTTGACAACAAGTAGTGGCGTCTCAGACGCTAAAAAAATAATAGTTATAAAATAAAACCAGCCCATAACAGCAAGCAATTGCACAATGCGGGCGGAAGTATAAGGCATTTGCAAAAGTCATCTGTAGACAATTATTTTCATTTTGCAAATGTCTAAAAAGCATGTAGCTTTGTTAAGCAGGTTTCGGCAAGAAGCGGTTTCAAAGCCGCACTGTGCAAGCTTGCAAACCGTTATGTGAAAGAATAAAACGGCACCTCCAAAAAGAAAGTGCCGTTTCGAAATTAAATTTATAAATTCTCAATCCACTACTTCTGAAACAGTTGATTTTTCTATTAGAAAAATTCCGTCAAAAGC